>SAMEA104315425__coassemble_9320_pt1 | contig 2761 bp, 5 predicted proteins | sample SAMEA104315425__metabat2_low_PE_021 | metagenome-assembled genome bin SAMEA104315425 (sample SAMEA104315425) | gut metagenome | biome: Monkey gut; feature: monkey-associated habitat; material: faeces | place: China | collected 2013 | reverse complement strand
TTTGGAGGAAATCTTTAATGAAATATGGCCTTTGGCCAGAAATAATAATCTTTAAAGAAAATCCTTACGAGAATGCGCTCGAATACCTCGCTTTTGGGAAGGGGTTTGTTTTGGATCGCCCTTACAGGCTCGACATCTAAACGAAAATCTTTAAGAGAATCTTTAACGAAAATGAAGTCTGAAGTCTGAAGTCTGAAGTCTGAGGGAGTGGTCTTTATCATCCTACGAAAATCTATAGAAATAATCTTCAACTAGAATCTCTAACCTCTAAACTATAGCCACTAACCTATAACCACTAAACGCTAAACACTAAACACTAACCCATAACCTATAACCCATAAAAAAAACGCTCCGGGTGACCGTGTGTGACATTAAAAAGTATTATAGTACCGCAGCACAGACTTTGCGGAACCAATCGAGTTTTTTGCCACTCATTTCTGCTATAGATAAGTTTTTTTTGTTTACATCTTCAGGTTCAAATTCATAATAAGAATCTTCAGAGGGGAAATAATCCTCTGGAAAATCTTCTATGGAATGGGCTTGGAAATTGTGATGATGTCCTTCGTTATCTATATCAACAGTATATACTATGTCGTCTAATGGCGAACTTAAAATATTACGTAATGTCTGCTTTTTTTGGGTGTACTTCAGGATGGTGTCGTAATCGGTTCTGATGAACATCCAACGATTGTCTGCATCATCTTGGTCTATCCAATAGAAGAGATAGTTGTCACCATTGATAGTTACATAGTGTGACAACAATGGTCCATCAAAATATATAAGATCGGCCACTTTCTTGAACTTGTCGAAATTGCGATTCCTGATGCTTATACCTTTTATTGTTTTCATAATTTGTCCTCCTCTAGTTTAAATGTTTTGGATAAGTCACATGATGGAAACTCAAATAGGTTATAATGTCCGTTACTAGCTGGGGGTGTGATGTTGCCATCGTTATTGGAAACAATTCCAGAAGAAATACTATCACCAATGGCTTTGTATATGTTTCTCATATTCTTAGCAAGTAAGTGATAGAACTTAATGGCTTTTTCCTTTTCGGTAAAGCAAGACAAAGCATATCCACCAACATCGACTTTTCTTTGTCCATTCATGATGGCACGCTGAGGCTTCATGATGTAGTTGGGTAAGTAGCTTTTGGACATATCTGAGCTGAAAACGAATCTGAATCCTTTCAAATCGTTTGGCTTTACAACTTCGGGCATCTTTACTCCTTGTTGTATCAATGCGTCTATTTCTGCTTGATACTTATATGTTCCCATCTGTCTGTGGTTTAAATCCGTTTGCAAAAATAAGCAATATTTCTCTTTTATGCAAGTTTTTAGGCTTTTTCTGCCAGAAATGGCTCACGGATCATCGGATCATCGGAATTTAGACGGATTTTATACGGATGTTTTTGGGGGTTGCTTCGCAAGAAATCAATCATCGGAATTTAGACGGAATTTAGACGGAAATAAAATCTTTAAATAAAAATCTCTAACCACTAAACACTAACCTCTAAACACTAAACACTAAACGCTAACCCATAACCTATAAACTCCGTGTTCCGTGTGCAAGGCTATTTCCAGGTTTCCGCTACCAGTTGCAGGCCTTTTTCTGTGCATACACCACGGAGGGGAACAAGGAAGAAATTGTAGTAGAGCTCGTCCATGGTATAGGTTGACAAGAGCTTGTTTTTGATGATGGCATCGGTGACGGAGTCACAAAGGATGAGAAAGAGATTGTAGTTGATGTCGGAACGGAAGAAACCTTGCTCAACACCTAAATGCATGAAATCTAATATCTCGGCGCACTTGTGGGCCCTGACTTTCTGCATGTATTGCTCTATCTTAGGATAGCGATGGATGTCTTCGTAGAATGCAGGACAGATATTGCGGGAGGCGTTACTATTGACGCGATAGGCTTCCTTCAGTATCTCCATCACATTATGACCCTTGCTGGCATAGGATTGTATCTGGTCGTGACGCAGACGGTCGCGCTTGCTGATGCCTTCATACAATAAAGCCTCTTTGTCGTCATATATTTCATATAAGGTGCGCTTGGATATGGACAAGGCTGTTGCTATGTCGTCCATCTTAACCGCCTTGACACCTTTTTTCTCAAACGCAGCCATGGCTGTTTCCAGTATTTTATCCCTTAATCCTATACGATAATCAGTCAAATCTCTTGTTATTTCCTGCATAAGTAACCATTTTGCCCACAAAGTTACTAAAAAGATTAAAAAGGTTGATGTTTTTTCGCGTATTTTCGCTCATTTTTTGTAATTTTGTGCTGTTTTAATGGAAATAAACGTAAAGCTACTTATATTATCATGGTAAAAATCTCTAAAGAGGCCGCCCTCAGCTATCATGAGGCTGGCCGTCCTGGAAAAATTGAAGTGAAGCCTACCAAGGCTTACCGTACACAGACAGACCTGTCGCTCGCCTACTCTCCTGGTGTTGCCTATCCGTGTCTTGAGATCCAGCAAGACCCTGAGGCTGCCTATCGATATACTGACAAAGGAAACCTCGTGGCTGTAATCTCTAACGGAACGGCTGTTCTTGGACTGGGTGATATTGGCGCCATGAGCGGCAAACCTGTCATGGAGGGTAAGGGCCTCTTGTTTAAAATCTATGGTGGCATCGATGTGTTCGATATCGAGGTGGCTGAGAAGGACCCTGAGAAATTCTGTGAAGCGGTAGAGAAGATTGCGCCTACCTTCGGCGGTATCAACCTTGAGGATATCAAGGCGCCTGAGTGCTTCTAT
>SAMEA104315425__coassemble_4859_pt1 | contig 4523 bp, 1 predicted proteins | sample SAMEA104315425__metabat2_low_PE_021 | metagenome-assembled genome bin SAMEA104315425 (sample SAMEA104315425) | gut metagenome | biome: Monkey gut; feature: monkey-associated habitat; material: faeces | place: China | collected 2013 | reverse complement strand
TCGCATCTGCCACATATTTGCACGAAACATTTGTTTCTCAATCTATTATACCGACATCCTCATCACGCTCAACTATAGTCTATAAGCAAGAAAAATCCCCAGTACTTTTCCACTGAGCCCATGATGCAGCATACCAACCACGTCCTGTAAGGACAATAGTAAAAGCCGTGCGATATTTTTGCTTTTCAAAAACTGTTATACTGTTATATTGTAACGCTTGAAACGCAAAAATGGTGTATGGGAACTGTTATCTGTTATATTGTAACGCTTAGGAATGATGTTATTGACCCGTGACAATGCTGAGATTGACTTCTTTTACCTTGTTATGCCTTGATAGAAACCAAGCCGGTACTGCTTACAGATTGGCGTGCAATCCAAGCCTTTGTGTGATATTTTATTATGATTTGCGATGAAAAATATAAAAAAAGACTTGTGTGTTAAAAAAAACACGTATATTTGCATGCGGAAACCAATAATGATACCCAAATACTAAAACGATTATAGATAATGAAAATACATTGTGGACGAATAGGAATAGGATCCGACATTGTTGGGTTATACAGCATGTTTATTAAATGCAGAGTCAAACTATGAAATCTGTCAATCTGATTGCAATTAGAATAGGTGCACTATTATTGTTATGTGTGCTCCGACTATCCGTTGTGGCTTGTGTCATGCCAGCCGATACTACGTCAGTTATTTCATCCATATTAGACTACTATTCCAAAGTACCTCAGGAGCGTATATATTTGCAAACCGATCGTTCCTATTATATGGCAGGTGATACAGTATGGTTTCGTGCCCATTTGCTTGATGCGGTGACGCGCGTCCCCGTATCCCGTTCTCGTTATGTTTATGTAGAACTTCACGACCAGCAGGCAGACACTTTGATGCAACGTGTCATGTTGCGTTGTGATACAGATGGTGTATTTTCTAATGCGATGATTCTGCCACGGAGAATGAACGGCGGTGTCTATACTATGGTAGCTTATACACAGTGGATGCGTAATTTTGGTTCTGAGCATTTCTACTATAAACCGTTGACCGTAGTGGAAAAGAATGGCAGGGCTCTATGTGTTGCGAGTGGAAATGAACCACCACGGCTTAAAACCTCAAACCTGTTGGAGGTGAAGCAACGTAAAGGTCAAATGTTGATACGGATGTTGGATGATAGTCGAAAAGATTCGCTGACGTGTATCATCTATGGTAGTGGTAATTTAATAGAGGTTCCCTATGTAAATTCAAGAGTGTTGCGACTGGATTTGCATAAGTTACAGCCCGGAATCGTTACGGTGGCTATGTTGAGCAAGGCAAACGAGATGATAGTAGCTGAATGTGAAACGGCAATCGGTGCGGTTTATATGCCGAAAGTGCAAATGGCTTGTAAGCCTGAGCGTGGCAGTAAGGCCCCTGTGAATCTGTCAATCCAGTTGTCTGATAGTACAGGTATTCCTCTGAAAGGTCACTACTCAGTATCTGTGGTGGACTATGATGTGGTCCATGCTGATACCTTGCGTTCCAATCTGGTGGATTATATCAACAACCACCGTGATGGTAAGTATCTGTTGGCAGATATCTTACAACATCGTTATCCGTCTTTAAACTATCCTATGGAGCATCAGCAACAGATTACCGGTTGTGTGCGTGGTACGCTGAAATCAAAGCTAAAGAACCCGCATTTGCTGTTGGTCAATCCAATAGAAGGCTATCGCAAGGAGTTTGAGTTGGGCGATAGCTCGCGATTTTCCTTGACGGTGGATAGTCCGGAAAATATGATATGGTTGTTGGAGGCTACGCGGAAGAATAAAAGCATGTCGATGGTAAAATTGGAAATCGATGCACCAACCTTTCCAAGAGTTTCTTTGCCTCATTATTTGTTAACTGAAGAAAAGAAAATGTTAGCGTATGCTACACAAGGTCAACAGCAGCAAATGTACAATAGTAGTAGAATAATAGAACTTCCAGAGATAGAGAAAACCGGCAGTAAACCCAAAATCAAGCCATCCAATTACTCCAACTTGGAGGCAAACCGAAATATATTTGAGGGTGATCCACGGATTGAACATGCATCATCAATGGAGTCGCTCTTGGCATTGCTTGGTATTTATTGCGGTGTTGATGAATACGGTGACAAAATAATAGGAGGTATTGGACAGAAAGTTGGGAAAATATACGTAGATAATGTGGTGTCTGATCACAAAGAAGTCCTTCAGATTCTTCCTGAAAATGTCCGGAATATTGAGTATTTTTCTATGAATAATCCACAGAATACTGTATTTGGAATTAGTGCTCTGTTTACAGTTCCTGGTGTGCTGTTCATCTTTCTGAAAGATGGTTCGGAAGTCAAACGTCGTAGTAGTTTGCTCTCGATGGCGAAGGTGCAGCCATTAGGTTATCGCCCTGAGCGTGAGTTTTATTCGCCTCAGTATCCCAATTCTGATAAGAGTGACTATACGCGTCCCGACTATCGGACAACGCTTTATTGGAATCCTCGCGTTGTGGTGGGAGATGATGGTTGTGCTACGTTGCAGTTTTATTCTTCTGATGTGTCAAAACGCTACTTGGTGACAATCGAAGGTGCAAGTGACAACGGTATGTTGGTCAGCTGGCAGGGTGTGGTTGGTGAATAAATTGAAAAGCAAGGAAAAGACTATGAAAAAGAATATATTGTTAATGATATTTTTGGTGCGTGTACAGAGAATGTGTGATGAATGCCGACTACAACTATGAAGTGTGCTTGTCGAATTGTTATTAGTATCCTCCTTTTATTGAGAGTATCAGGGGCAAGAGGTAGTGTGAATGTGTATGTTCAAGATACTGTCTATAGTCGTTTAATTTCATCCATATTAGACTACTATTCCAAAGTACCTCAGGAGCGTATATATTTGCAAACCGATCGTTCCTATTATATGGCAGGTGATACAGTATGGTTTCGTGCCCATTTGCTTGATGCGGTGACGCGCGTCCCCGTATCCCGTTCTCGTTATGTTTATGTAGAACTTCACGACCAGCAGGCAGACACTTTGATGCAACGTGTCATGTTGCGTTGTGATACAGATGGTGTATTTTCTAATGCGATGATTCTGCCACGGAGAATGAACGGCGGTGTCTATACTATGGTAGCTTATACACAGTGGATGCGTAATTTTGGTTCTGAGCATTTCTACTATAAACCGTTGACCGTAGTGGAAAAGAATGGCAGGGCTCTATGTGTTGCGAGTGGAAATGAACCACCACGGCTTAAAACCTCAAACCTGTTGGAGGTGAAGCAACGTAAAGGTCAAATGTTGATACGGATGTTGGATGATAGTCGAAAAGATTCGCTGACGTGTATCATCTATGGTAGTGGTAATTTAATAGAGGTTCCCTATGTAAATTCAAGAGTGTTGCGACTGGATTTGCATAAGTTACAGCCCGGAATCGTTACGGTGGCTATGTTGAGCAAGGCAAACGAGATGATAGTAGCTGAATGTGAAACGGCAATCGGTGCGGTTTATATGCCGAAAGTGCAAATGGCTTGTAAGCCTGAGCGTGGCAGTAAGGCCCCTGTGAATCTGTCAATCCAGTTGTCTGATAGTACAGGTATTCCTCTGAAAGGTCACTACTCAGTATCTGTGGTGGACTATGATGTGGTCCATGCTGATACCTTGCGTTCCAATCTGGTGGATTATATCAACAACCACCGTGATGGTAAGTATCTGTTGGCAGATATCTTACAACATCGTTATCCGTCTTTAAACTATCCTATGGAGCATCAGCAACAGATTACCGGTTGTGTGCGTGGTACGCTGAAATCAAAGCTAAAGAACCCGCATTTGCTGTTGGTCAATCCAATAGAAGGCTATCGCAAGGAGTTTGAGTTGGGCGATAGCTCGCGATTTTCCTTGACGGTGGATAGTCCTGAAAATATGATATGGTTGTTGGAGGCTACGCGGAAGGAAGGAAAGACTTCACTGGTAGAGCTCCATGTTGATAAACAGACTTTTCCAAAGGTAACAATTCCATATCGTACTATGTCAAAAGAAAGCGATGCGTCTTTATTGGTAACGCGTGGCAAACTGCAGCAGATGTATAATGGAGATAATGAAGTAATGTTGCCTGAACTCATCAAAACAGGAAAGTCCTCGGCTAAGAAATATAACCATAATTTTATGCGGAAAGAAGCTCCGCGCGGAATAGCAGAAGGTGATCCTCGCTTGGAATGGGTCACATTGGTTAAAACCTTGGTGGCGCAGTTGGGCATATTTGTAGCAAGAGATGAAGATGGAAAAGAGTATCTGCCTCATGTGGAATGTTTTGTGGACGATTTTCGCGAAACAGATCATGAAGAGTTGTTGAATATTAATGTGCATAACATCAAGTCAATAGAGTATTTTCCGAAAAACAATTCCGAAAACACAATATTCGGAGTTCGTGTGAGTCCTAATGGTACAGTTCCTGGTGTGCTGTTCATCTTTCTGAAAGATGGTTTGGAAGTCAAACGTCGTAGTAGTTTGCTCTCGATGGCGAAGGTGCAGCCATTA
>SAMEA104315425__coassemble_4102_pt1 | contig 5171 bp, 6 predicted proteins | sample SAMEA104315425__metabat2_low_PE_021 | metagenome-assembled genome bin SAMEA104315425 (sample SAMEA104315425) | gut metagenome | biome: Monkey gut; feature: monkey-associated habitat; material: faeces | place: China | collected 2013 | reverse complement strand
AAGCGAGCTCTCACTATGTCTTCGCTACTCCAAAACATCTTGCGAAGCAACCCCCAAAAACATCCGTCTAATATCCGTTTAAATTCCGATGATCCGATGATCCGATGATCCGATGGATCACGGCCCACCCAGGTATTCCACGATGAGTCTGACCTCCCGTGCCGAAAACCACTTACTCGTTTTCCTGTACCCCTGCATCGCGAGGGCAGCCGTCAGGGGTTGACAGCGGCAGATCCATGACATCAGGCGGTTGACCGCCGTGTGCGGCGTGGCAGACGGGAAATATCTGAGCGCCAAATCTTTTTTGGTATAAGAGCGAATTTCAAAATCGTTCATAGCGTGTTGTTGTTAATAGATGAAACATAATAATCAGAGAAATCCTTGCACCCTGCCGGCAACTGATGGTGATGGAGCGTCGGCAATACCTCACGCAACTGCATGAAGAGACTCTCACCAGGCGCATCGCGATCGGGAAACATGTGGAACGACGTACCCAACCGGTTTGCCAGATCGCCCAACAACTCCTTGTCAGCCACGGAAAGCAAGGTGGCAGAGGGAATCGCCACCGCCTTATGACCCGCCGAGAGCATCGCCCAACAGTCGGAGCATCCCTCCGTGATGTAGAGCGGTTCCTCAGGCCGCAGCATCGCCACCACAGGCAGGTTGTAGATGGTGCAGCGTGCCCCGTAGGGGAAGCGGAAGCGAGGCGTCACGTCCCCCTTGTGGTAGTCGAGGTTGCGGTTCTGCAAACCGATGAGCTGCCCCGTCGTGTCGAAATACGGCGTCTGCAACCAATGGATGCCCTGGCGGTCGGTCCACGACGACAGACGGCACCACCGCACCACACGCGGATTGATCTTCCGTTCGGCAAACAGAAACTGTTGCGCCTCGTCACTCAACCACGGATGTTCGAAGTTGCGGGCATAGCGCGAGGCATCAAACGGTCTCATGGCTTTCTCCGCCACAGGCGTGCGCGGTCGGTACTCGTCGATCACCACGTTAGCATCGTCAGCCAGCCATCGGCACGGCCTGGGGAAGTCCTTGTCGAGGTGGCGCATCACAAGGTCTATCGTGCCGCCGTGAGCCCCACAGGCAAAACACCTGAAGCTGTTAGTCCTTGCGAGAAACGTCATACTCGCATGATGGTCATCGTGAAAGGGACACAGACATTTATGTCGCGTCACCCGCAGTCCGAGGCGCTCCGCCACCGCCTCAATGGGCAGTGCGCGAAGCTTTTCTATCTTCATTCTGTCGAGCATAGCTATTTCCCTTTAGTACCACGTCCTGCAACATTCCCCGTCAGATACTCCTGCGTCTTGGAGTACAGCCCCGTCTGGGCAGAATAAGTGATGAATTTACGGTGAGTCCACTTGTAGAGTTGGTTCTTTGTCCCATCTTTATCTTTGCCCAATGAGAGACGCAGCGCTTCCAATTGAGCCTCGTTGAATGATTCAGGCAGATCGTCCAACAGATTCTTGGGTCCACGTCTGCCTGCCACATTCATGTTGTCAGCCTCTTGTCCGAGCATGTCAGCAAAGATTTGCATCTTGCTCCAGATGTCATGATACACGAGCCACTCCACCAGTTCGCCCATAGACTTGGACCACGCCATGCCGTTGAGCACCCAGAGCAGACAGCCCGCCTTCCATGCCGACACGATAGCGCGTTTGGAGATGTCCCACAACATATCGTCGTCCGCAAGATCAGCCAGCGATGCCATGTCCTGTGCCAACTGGTCAACAAGTTTGTTCAGCGGCTTGATGACAAAGCGCCCTTTGCAGATGCCAAGACGGGCGATATACTCATCAAGCTTATGGTAGAACGTCTCGTCATACTTACCCTGCCGGGGAATACGCCCGTCGCGGTTTGTGCGAGCCTTGTAGGAAAAGACCATACGCCCAAACGTACCGTTGAACAGGTCGTTCTTATAGAATTTGCGAGCAGCAAAGGGAGTACAAGAAATGGTGATGTTGGTGCGCAGCACCGGATTTCCCGTCACACCCTCGGCCGTGGCACGAAGTGCACCAGCTCTGGCCTTGTCGTAGATGTTGCGAAGCATTTGGCTCACCTGCTTATGTCCGCCACACATCTTATCAGCCATCTCCACTTCAGGCATGTTGAGATATTGTGTGCGTTTGCCCAACACCTCGCATCCCATGGCATTCTGAATGAAGGCTGCGTTGGTCACATCGGCAGGCGGAAACCAAAAAGACACATCCGGGCGCACAGGTTTCTCCTTGTTGGCAGACTTGCTTTTAATCAGTTTCTGCCACTCCACCAGTTTGGTAAGCTCGTCCTCATCGTGACTGCGGAAATCGCGACACATAGCTTCCGAAATGTTTGTAAATTGCCCTTTATTACAGCCGGAATCTGCAACAAGATTGGCCATCATGCCACATAATTCCTTCCAACTGAGGTCAGGATACATGAATTCCGCTCCGCTGACGTGTGCTCCGAGAACAGGGAAAATCATCGGAACGAGGGGCTCATGCATGTCTTTTGATACTTGTGAGAGCAAAAGAGCCACAATTTCCGTTCCTTTTCCAAGTTTTGGCATCGTCGGAGCGGTGTTTTTACTAATATTATACTTCATGATTGTTCTTTCAAAATTTTATAACTTGTTGATATTCTGCCTTTTAGACAGAAATTCGATGGACTAAATCTTCCAATTCCAGTTCTTCCAATTAATTTTTCGAGGGTGCCTTTTTCTCTTATTATATATATAACTATTTAATTATTAATAAGTTATAAGACTCTAAAAAGGGGTTTTGCGTTTTCACACCCTTAATTGGAATTTGGAAGAACTGGAATATTGGAAGATTCTACGCTCTGATCAACCCTATCCCCTCTCCTTCTCCGAGGCCTGTTGCACTATCTGCCAGTTTGGCAACCTGCCTCAGTTCTTTGGCAGCTTCCATACAGAACTTAGCGAAAGTGAGTTTCTCGTTGTAGTCTGGACGATTGAACGTAGGATAGATGGTCCCGTCTGGTTTTCTATTCACGTTGATATACCGTCCCACAAACACGTGTGGGTTACGCTTTACTGGCCATAACGCCTTAGCCACATGCTCCACGAAGAGGTAATGATCCTCTGCATCACGCGTGATCGTACCGCAGAGATACCTGCCTACAGGCAATCTCCCAGGCTGTTGCGTCATCAGTTTGAGGTCAATCCCCAACTCCGTATGGGGATAGGCCGACGTATGCTCGCGATAAGCGCAAGCAAATGGTGAATCACCTTGTAGCATGTCGTTGACTACGCTACCGATTGGTTGTGGAGCATTTGAGTTGTTCTGCTCCTTGCTGTTTTGTGGATTTGTGTTCTTAACCATAATTCATTGTGGTTTTGAAATAATCCCCTCTGGTACGATGGCAGTCGGAGAGGAATCCATGCCATCTTGTTATAGTACCGTCATTCCCCGTCTTGTGATTTCGAACTCACGCTGGCGGGTAGTCTCTAGTTTGTTCAAGACAGTGCAAAATTCGCCATTTTATCCCCATACTCCAAGAAACAAAGTAGATTCCGAAAAGTGGGAAAAGTCTGCTAACAAGCCCCCTGTTGCCGTGTGTTTAAGGCAAAAAGTAGATTGAAAACACGGAAAGTAGATTGAAAAGCAGAAAAAAGTAGATTGCCCTCCCCTTTTCAATCTACTTTTTACCGATAATCAATCTACTTTCGTCAAAAACGATATTGCCCTGAGGCATTATCCATCAAAAAAAGTGTATCAATCTCAAACGACCGATACACTTCTCGCATATTTCATACCCCAAAACGACCAACAAATCTACTTTTTCAGCTTACATCCCCCATCAAATCCTCGTCGTTGCTATCCTGAAAGAGCCTGTTGATGTTGGAGAAGAAGTTTTTCGCCTTCTCAGAATTCTTATCATACTGCGAACTGCGCTTATTGGCAGCAGCATATTTCACCACCTTATGCCTGCCGTGATAATGCTGGATGAAATACTCAACAGCCTGCTTGATATTAGAAGGCAAAGCCCATTGGCAGAACATATACTCGTAAAGTCCCATGTCCTTATGGTTGAAATCAGCAGACAGGAGATCATCAAAATGGCTGACCACATACCTCACCCTCCTAATCTTCTTATCATAGCCCCATAAAGCCTTTTCGGTCGTGGTCAAATCGTTAGACGCCATAAAACCTTCAATAATAAAGAAGTGTTCCATGTCGGCATGGTTGTGCTTATGATACTCCCCCTGCGCAAAAGTAGCCTCCGACTCATAGTTCTGATAATTCTTATATGCAGGGGTCAAACTCTTAAATTGATTGATAAGATCTTCTGAAAATGCTTTCATCACGTTTTTAAATCGCTGGTAGGACTTTTGCCTGTATATATCCAACAGATACTTACACCGCTCAGGATCTTTGCGAATCTCCCTCTCCTCCTCTATAATACCTATGCATATCTGCATGCACGTTTTTTCCGCATCGAAAAACTTTCTCAGTTCCGTGTACAGTCCTTTCACGGCAGGTGGATACGAACTGATATCAAAAATAGGATTCGCATAGTCACCATTCCCCAACACAGACCCTTCAAAGACCGACTTCTGCTGGATGCCGTATCTGACACATTGGGGGACTGTAGGATGTCTTCTGGGACAGAATTTCCTTAACACATTCTTCAGAGGCGACATGTGGCTACGAATGTGCCTAAGTATTCCTTCAACCGAGTTGTAATAGTCATTATGGTCGGTAGCAAAATCTTCATTAAAATGCTCTTCGAAATCGCGCAACCGATCAAGTTCCTTTTCCATCTTGATGCGAGCGTTGGAAATATAAGAGGCAAATCGTTCCACCTCTTCCTCGTTGATATGTTTCATATTGAGCGCATACTGTAATCTGTTAGCCCCTTCTTTTTCGAAGCTTGTCACGATGTCTTTCACCTCGATGAGCCTGTCAAGCGTAGGTTCAACGTCCGTATAGTAATAAGACCTCAATATTTCTTCTTTCTGGTTTTCAGTCATACTTATTGTTTTAATATATGGTTAAAAAACACACTTGCCGTGTATATGAATGACAAAATTACAACTTTTTTTCTAATTCCCATACAAAACCGTAAAAAATAAATAAAAATACGTTGGTGCTCCCCCAAAAAACCACGGATCACACTCTAAGTTTGCAGAAGAATGCGACGCAGTCGCATAAATGTTA
>SAMEA104315425__coassemble_3763_pt1 | contig 5571 bp, 3 predicted proteins | sample SAMEA104315425__metabat2_low_PE_021 | metagenome-assembled genome bin SAMEA104315425 (sample SAMEA104315425) | gut metagenome | biome: Monkey gut; feature: monkey-associated habitat; material: faeces | place: China | collected 2013 | reverse complement strand
GATTACCAGTAAACTTTCCTCATTCTTCTCTCAAACACTTTTTATATGCACTTTCAAATTATGAAATGTAAATATTGCAATTCTATCATAGACGAGAATACAAATTATTGCCCATATTGTGGAAAAGAACAACTTGAAATATATAAATGTAGCGTATGCAGAAAAACATTTCAAGTGCATAAGAAAATGGCGTTTTGTCCAAATTGTGGAAATAGAATAGAAGAAGACGATGAAAATTCAGAACATGAAGATTCTCCTGAAGTGTATAATACAGACAATACAAATAATACAAGTAATCCTTTAGAAGAGCATGTTCGAGATTTTTTGAATTGGAGATGTGACAAAGATACGTTAGATATTGTTTGTTTCACTGCATTCATCTTTCAAATTGTTTATCTGATTTACTATGGCGATTTTTTGGGGTTTAAAGGTTTCTTTTATGACCTATCTTATAATCTTACAAACATTTTACCAGAATGGTTATTGCCATTAATCCTGAATCTGTCATATTTGTATATCGCATCATGCGTTATTGATACGTGTAACGCGAGAAATATTTATTCATGGGTAAATTATTGTCTGCCTATAGCATGGGGAATACTTATTTTGCTATACGTAATAGCTAATTTTACATTCATAAGAAATGAAGACCTAAAACTATTATTACAATTTGCTATTGTTATAGATGTAATGCAAATCTATTTAGCCAGCTTGATTAATAAGTCTGATTTAGGATGGCTTGCTAAAGTTATTATTGCAACTTCTGTATGTTCAATAATACAGATATTAATCCCGTGTTCGATTATTTTATTTGTCATTGATGTCATTGTAAGACTTTACTATATTCATACCGTTAGACAATTGTGTTATAATTACTGATCCGTTTAATAAAAAACATTAATTATGAGAAAAAAATTAAGTATTGGAGTGGGATTATTTACAGCATTCTCTGCTGTGTTGTTCTCATGCTCGAGTGATTTGGCTCAGAGTGAAACGTCCTATTTGCCTTTTAAATCAAGTTCAGAAGGAAAATGGGGACTTATTGGTACAGATGGAGAAGTCCTTTTTGAAGAGGAATTTAAAGATGAACCAACCGTAGCTCGAAACGATCGTTTCATGGTTAAAAATGGTAATGGTTTATGGGAAGTTTATACTGCAGATTCTAAGCCGGAAAAAATTGGTGATGAATACCTTCAAATTGCTGATTTCTATGCTACGGTGACTCCTTCTGTTAAAAAGAATGAAAGAATAAATTTGATTGATGTTGATGGTAATGTGGTAAAAACATTAGATAAGTTTAATAACAAGAATATTATAAAATGTTCTAGGTTTAACTTTGGATATGCAACTATAACAACAGAAGATGACCTATGTGGAATTATTAACACCAAAGGAAATGTTGTTATTGAACCAAAATATTTATCTATTGAAACATTTGCTCAAGGAAAGTTCTATGCAACAGAAAAAAGTAAAGATTCTGATTCGTATTATGGTATAATATTAGATAATACAGGAAAAGATGTGCTTGGTATAAAGATTGGAGATGGTCAGAAATATACAATGATCAATCTCTATGCAAGCACTTCTAAGTATTTAGCAGTAAGTACTATGGTTGATGGAGAAAACCAATGGGGATACATTGATTATGATAAAAATACGGTTATAAAACCATCAAGTAAAATAAAAGGCATAGAAGGAGTTCGTGGTGATAAATTTATTTTCTACAATGGAGACAATTACGGAGTAATGGATTTTGGCGGCGAAGTTGTTTTACGTGCAAAATATGATGTCTTAGACTGGGCGGACGACAATCTTTTAATGGCTTATGATTCGCAGGATAAATATTATTTGGTAAATCTTGAAGGAGATAAACTAACTGACGAGAAGTATTTAGCAAGTCTTCCTTTCTACGACGGTAAACATGCAGCAGTTAAAATCGATGATAATAGTTGGGGTTTTATTGATAAGAATGGTAAAGAGGTTAAAATAAAAAATGCAACTGACATATATTATATTGGTGAGAATTCTGCATGTTCTGTTGTGGAAAGTGATTTTGTTGATATAGATGCTATTGTTGCAAGGCTTAAACTTGACAAAAATGGTCTGATGGGATTTGGCCTCGATATGATGCCACAACAGATTGTAAAAGCATATAACGAAGTAGATGGAAATACAAATAATGCACTTGGATTGACCCCTGAGGAAAATAATGGATTAGATAGAGTTGAAACTGCATATGATTCCAATGGATTAGAGATAACATCCAAAGTATATTATGCACAATATTTAACAGTAACAGAATATAATAGCGGAATTGTAATGTGGTCTAAAGAAAAACCAGCTTATATCGAAGCAAATGTTGAAGGTGATAAGCTAAAAGGTAAAGCTGATTTGCTTTATGCCAAAGTTGCTGCTGTTGTGAAGACGTTTGGAAAGGTAATGAGAGAAAATAGTGGTGCTGTAGTAGTTCAAGTGTCAGAAGAGCGTGGATGGGTCGTTACATGTTATAACAATACGCGACTATATATAAAAATCTTCAACAATATGGATTATCAAACATTCGGTATAGATTCCTTTGCAAAAGTTGGTGAAACGACAAAAGATTATATAACAGGAACAACAGGATCAACAGAAACAGAAACTGACTACGTTCAAGAAATAAATACAGATTCTGTCTCCTGAAAAATGACGTACATTCTGTAGTTATAGATATAATTATCAGAATCAATATTTTTAGAAAAGTGAGCCTTACAAGGCTCACTTTTTAATTAGTACCATTAATAGTTGCCTGCTATGACTTCTTCGCAAAAAGTGAAGCACCTATGCTTATTCCCAATACTCCCAGTATGAACACAAGAGATGCCACGGCATCTATCTCCACATACTCATGGATAAGCATTTTTACACCAATAAACACCAAGAGCACACATACTCCCAATTTCAGGTATCTGAATTTATCAGATATGGCTGCCAGTAGGAAAAACATGGCACGCAATCCAAGTATAGCAAAAATATTAGAGAAGAACACTACGTAGGGATCAAGCGATACAGAGAATATAGCAGGAATGCTGTCGAAAGCAAATATCAAGTCGCTAAACTCAATAACGAGTACCGTGACAAACAGCGGAGTGAGCAAGAGTCGTCCTGCTCGTCGCACAAAGAACTTATCTCCTTCAAACTGAGTATGTATGCGTCCGGTCTTTGACAGCAGACGTACGAGCGGATGCTTTTCCACGTTCATTTCCGCCTTGTCGTTCCGATTGAGATACATCTTCACACCACTATACACAAGCACTACGCCAAAGACGAGCAATACCCAGTCGAAGCGACTGATAATGGCAGAACCGAGGAAGATAAACACAAAGCGCAAGACTATGGCACCGAGTATTCCCCAGTTTAATACATGCTGATACTCATTTTTCCCAACTCCAAACGATGTGAATATCATCATCATGACAAACAGGTTGTCAACAGATAGCGTCTTTTCTATCAGATAACCAGAAATGTATGATACCGTCATGTAATGTCGGTATTGCTGCAAACTCATTTCAAAATCGTCGGGATGGAGTTTTAGGTGTGATGCATACTTCGAAGCAACTGTCTGTAGGTCATTAAAATTCTCTATGCCATGCACCATGTCGCCATGAAACCACAAAAACACAGCGAACAAAAGTGCCAAACCAATCCACACAAAAGTCCATACTGTTGCCTCGCGAATAGACACTACGTGAGCTTTTCTGTCGATTACAAACATATCAAGCAGGAGAATAGCGGCTATGAATGCCACGAATCCTACTAAGAAAATAGTTTCTGTCATTACCATTTGTTTCTCATTTTATCATTTAGAAAGCGCAAAGTTACTCATCGCATATTACAAACCTGTTACATCAGAGCTTATCATGCTCAATATTTAGAGTTTTTTAAGTACCAATGGTATTCGCGAACGTTAGGTTGTCGAACACCACTTTGCCATCACCCTACCTTAAATGCATGTTTTCTTGAAATATTGTGCTGCGCTGCGTAGCATATTGTGAATAGTGTATAGTTGTGCAATATTCCCAAAACTAAAAATTGATGGTCATAGAGGTCTATCCGGTTAGCGCATCAGCATATAGTTGTTTGAGTTTTCTGGAAATTTCGACCACACGACCACAGATGTTTGCATCATGCTGTCAATCAAATCCTTACATGTGTGGCTGATTTCTGTGATTCGGGTCTTACGACCACACTTCGACCACGCTTATTGTCATCTGTCATCAACGTAAAACGGCAATGTGAATACGCTATATCGATGCCTAAATGGGGGTGTGGTGATTATCACAACTTTTTCAAACCTTGATAATATTTTTATCTAACGTTGGATAATACTCTTATCAAACGTTGGATAACACTCTTGTCAAACGTTGGATAATACTCTTGTCAAACGTTGGAAAATACTCTTGTCAAACGTTGGATAATTCTCTTTTCAAACGTTGAAATTACTCTTTTCAAACGTTGAAATCACTTTTTTCAAACGTTAGACAACACCTTTGCAATACGTTATAAAAAACATATCGTTCAGTATTATTTCTGAGCGATATGTTCTATTTTTGATACTCATATATGAGTATCGCGGATGAGCTTACAATTTAGTGGTCGATTGGTGGTCGATTGGTGGTCGATGCCTTTATAATCGACCACCGCTTAATGTCTTGATGGATAGCGAGATACACATGTCTGTGGTCGAGTGGTCGAAAATTTCTGAAAACTTAAATTACTGTATGCGACTCTCGCGTGTTATCCATGTGATGTAATCAACAATGGTAGTCTCGCGCCTATCGATCATTCGTTTTCAATTATCTATAGCGACTTATTGCATGCGGTTGAAACCTTCCCAACGCACATTCCATTTGCCATTTTTAGGAAAACCTGGGTTGAGCGGCTGTTGGCATCCGTCCCATCCGCAACACATCATGGCAATGGCTGTGAGCAAAGATCCGTTGCCTGGCAGATAAAGTCGCAGACGATCTGGAGTCTGGAAGTTGTGACCATTGGGCAGATAAGTATTCTTCTGTGTATCAATCAGCAATGCCTGAAGTGCGGTTTCGGGTTCTCCCAATCGGGCAGCAGTCATGGCTATCATGCCGTAATCCCATCCCCAGGTGGTCTCCCAATGCCAGTTGTGCATCACGGCGTCAAGTGTGTGTCTCATCTTGATGCTGTCGATACCCTGAGTGGGGATGAGGCCGAAAGCACCCAGCACAGCAGGGTGGTCGCTGTAGCAATGTTCATCAAAACGCGGTTCTTCCTTTGATGGAAGTCCTGCCTGATAGATGCCGTTCTTCTCAGGCAATGGCGCAAGTCGCTTGATGATGTTGTCCCAGTCAGCATGACGGCTTTTGCCCATGCGCTCACGCCACTTTTGTGCTACTGTGAGTCCATAGCGCCAGTAACTGAGTTCGAAGGGATGGTTGTAGGAAAAGTCCTTGCGCATACATTCCTGCATGGCAGTGGCGCCAGTGAGTGGAATGTACTGCCCGCCACGATCGCAGGCTTTGGCAAAGTCTGCCATAAATTCAGCAGTCTGTTCCA
>SAMEA104315425__coassemble_3162_pt1 | contig 6440 bp, 3 predicted proteins | sample SAMEA104315425__metabat2_low_PE_021 | metagenome-assembled genome bin SAMEA104315425 (sample SAMEA104315425) | gut metagenome | biome: Monkey gut; feature: monkey-associated habitat; material: faeces | place: China | collected 2013 | reverse complement strand
TAGCAAAAGACACAGCCATCTATGGATTGAGCAGCATCGTAGGACGCTTCCTCAACTATCTGCTTGTGCCGATCTACACCGCATCCATGCCGGCATCGGGCGGTGGTTATGGTGTCATCACCAACATGTATGCCCTGACAGCATTAATCCTTGTATTGCTGACCTTCGGCATGGAAACCACTTTCTTCCGTTTTGCCAATAAGGAAGGGGAGCATGCAGAACGGGTATTCTCTACTGCTCTGATAGGAGTGGCATCAGCATCAACATTGTTTTTCATAGCCATTCTGCTACTCATCACTCCCGTCAGCACCTTCCTTGGCTATGCCGACCATCCGCAATATGTGTGGGTCATGGCGCTTACCGTTGCTATCGATGCCGTGCGTGCCATCCCCTTTGCCTATCTCCGACTACAGAAGAAAGCGTTGAAATTTGCAGCCCTGCAGATGCTGAACATCGCCATCAATATTGCACTCAACATCATCTATTATATCGGTATGGACGGTCATGATCCCGGTTATGCCTTCTATATCAACCTCGCCACATCAGCAATCGTCACACTCTGTCTCTTCAAAGAACTGTGGGGCATACGTTACGGCTTCGATTCACAACTGATGAAGCGCATGCTGAACTACAGCTGGCCTATCGTCATCCTGGGTGTGGCAGGCATCCTCAACCAAGTGGCAGACAAGATTCTCTTTCCTTTTATCTATCCCGGAAAAGATATGCACACCCAACTTGCCATCTATGGCGCTACGGTGAAGATTGCCATGATTATGGCTATGATCACACAGGCCTTCCGCTATGCTTATGAACCATTCGTGTTCGGCAAGTCGAAAGATAAAGACAACGATCAGATGCAGGCTTCTGCCATGAAATACTTCATCATCTTCACCCTACTGGCATTCCTTTGCGTGATAGGTTGGATGGATGTGCTCAAGCGCATCATCGCACCCGACTACTGGGAAGGACTGCGCGTAGTGCCTATCGTAATGGCTGCCGAAATCATGATGGGCATCTATTTCAACCTGTCGTTCTGGTACAAACTGGAAGATAAAACCTATTGGGGAGCAATCTTCTCCGGTGTGGGCTGTGCCGTTCTCATCAGTATCAACGTCATCTTCGTACCGCGCTATGGGTATATAGCCTGTGCATGGGCAGGGTTTGCCGGCTATCTGACAGCGATGACCCTCTCCTACCTTGTAGGACGAAAATACCACCCGATAGCCTATCCGATGCGCGATATTGCCCTCTATGTGGTATTGGCAGCGGCAGTATTCTTCGTGATGCAAGCCACCAACCACCTCTCTACCGCTGTTGCCATGGGAGTCAACACCATCTTCATCCTACTCTATACCGCCCTTGTGGTGAAGAAAGACTTCCCATTAGGCAGTCTGCCCGTTATCGGTAAATACTTCCGGAAACATCAAAACAAATAATTATAACACTATGAAAAGAAAAGCAATGTTACTCTTCGGCGCTTTGATGGCCCTGTCTGTCAACAACGCCAAGGCCGACGAAGGCATGTGGACACTCTACAACCTGCCGCCAGCCATCTATGAACAGATGAAACAGGAGGGATTCCAACTCCCTATGGAACAACTCTATCAGAGCAGCAATGCCGTGAAAAATGCCGTTATCAACTTTGGAGGCTATTGCTCAGGCGTTGTGGTATCTCCCGATGGACTCGTATTCACCAACCACCATTGCGGTTTTGAATCTATCCGTAGCCACTCTACCGTAGAGCACGACTATATGCTCAACGGATTTGTTGCCAACTCGTATGAAGAGGAATTGCCCAACAAAGATCTCTTCGTAAGCTTCATGGTGGAACAAAAAGACGTGACCGACGAATTGCGCAAACTGGGCATGAGCAGCCTCCCTATCGGCAAAGTGGGCGAATGGGTGGATTCTATAGAGAATGCCTGGCAGAAAGACATCCGCCAGAAAGACTCTACGTTGCGTGTAGAAATCAAGCCTTTCTACGAGGGCAACAAATACTACATGACAACCTATCGCGACTTTACCGACGTGCGTCTGGTATTCTCTGTGCCCAAATCGATGGGTAAGTTTGGTGGAGAAACCGACAACTGGATGTGGCCCCGTCAGACTTGCGACTACTCTGTATTCCGCATCTATGCCGACCCAAAGACCAATGGTCCTGCCGCTTACTCCAAAGACAACGTGCCCTATCATCCTGCATCATGGGCACCAGTATCAATGGATGGCTATAAACCCGGCGATTTTGCCATGATTATGGGATATCCCGGCAGCACCAGCCGCTACCTGAGCAGCTATGGTATCAAGGAACGCCGCGATGCTATGAATGCTGTTATGGCTCAGGCTCGTGCCGTAAAACAGGAAATCATGCTCCGCCACATGCGTGCCGACGAAGCTGTGCGCATCAAGTACGACTCGAAATATGCCCACAGCTCCAACTACTGGAAGAACTCCATCGGTATGAACAAATGTATCGATTCCATCGGACTCATCAGACAGAAACAGGAGTTTGAAGCCAAATTGCAGCAATGGCAACAGGAGTCTGGCTATCTGAAAGGATTGCTCGACTTTGCAAAACTGGAAAAACTCTACGCTAACCGATTCTCTGCCCTGCGTGCCCTCTACTATTGGAACGAGACTTGGGGCCGCGAACCAGACCAAATGAGTCTTCGTGCTAAGCGCATCCACAACGGCATGGAGGTGAAAGGTCCGGAAAACAAGAAACAGAAACAATATGTGGAGTTTAAAGACAATCGCAACGAGTGGGATGAAGCTACAGACCGCGAACTGCTTGCCGCTATGATGAAAAACTATAGCGATCATGTGGAAAAGCAATATCACCCTGCATTCTTCACCACCATCGAAGAGAAATACAAGGGCGATTTCACCGCCTATGTCAACGATCTCTACGACAAATCGCTGCTGATGAAGGACAATACTCCTATTTATATTAATAAGAAGAGCTATGCCAAAGACCTCGGTGTGCTGTTCGGTCAGGACCTCATCGAGACCATGGGTGCCATCCGTGCCGACCTTTCTGGTAGTGCCGACCAGATTGAAGAACAGGAGAAATGGCTCTGTGCTGCCAAACTGCGCATGGAACAGGATCTTCCTAACTATTCGGATGCCAACTTCACACTCCGCATGAGCTATGGTCAAGTGGGCGAATACACCCTTGGCGGCAAACCTTCTGGCTACTATACCGATGCTCGCAGCCTCTGGGAGAAGATGCAACGCGCCAACGACAACTTCGAATACTTTGCCGAACCCGTCATGCACGAACTACTCTCAGCAAAAGATTTCGGTGCTTATGCCGACAAAGAAACCGGTACGCTGCAACTCTGTTTCCTCTCTAACAACGACATTACCGGCGGTAACTCTGGTTCTCCTATCTTCAACGGTAAGGGCGAACTGTTGGGCCTTGCCTTTGATGGCAACTGGGACAGCCTGTCGAGCGATATCTTCTTCGACAAGCAGTTGGCACGTACCATCAACGTGGATGTGCGCTATATGCTCTACATGATGGATCGTTGGGGCCATGCCGACCGTCTGCTGAAGGAAATCGGCATCAAGAAATAAGATGAATGATAACCCATAGCAAAGGGAGCAGCACCGTAGTGTTGCTCCCTTTCTTTTATTAGAATCGTTGCCATACCCCGATATGGTATGCTCAACGACTATCGTCCCATTCGGTCGTTAGGTTTTATCACAAACCAGATGTTAGGGTTTATCCCCTATCGGTCGTTAGTTTATTTCTTCTTCGGACGACGACGTGCCCAGCCTTCCTCGCTGAAGTCGGGCTCTTCACCACGCAAGCGCATAGAGTCTGGATTCATCAGCGATCGCCAATCATTCATATCTTCATGATTCTGATGGCGTGCAGCTCCCCTTGAACCACGTTGCTGACGACCATCATTTCTGTCGGCACGACCATAACCTTTAGCGCCACGGCCTTCGCCACGTCCACTACGACCCTCGCTACGCGGAGGGACGTCTGCCGTTTCCGTGTCCAGCCTCATCAGCATCGTTGCAGCGCACTTCACGGTGCTTATAGTGCTGTCCGTTGAGGTTTTGCATCACGCGGTCAGCATCTTCCTCAGGAACTTCTATATAAGAGAACTTGCCCAAAAGGTCGATATGTCCCACCTGTACACGTCCTGGCACACACTTATTGAGGAACTGCATCACTTCGCCAGGATAGAAACCATCGTCCTTCCCTAAATTTACAAACAAGCGGCGGTATCCGGCTTCAGCCTTACGCGGTCCGTTCTGACGAGTACGACGGTTGCCGTCTGCTTTACCTTCGCCCCTTGCAGCCTTGGCACTACGGCTATCGGGCTTGATGATTTCGGGTGCATTCTTATAATAGTCGAGAAATTTACCGAAGGTGATTGTCACCATCTTCTTGATAATATCCTCTTTGTCGATATATTCAAACTGACGGTTGATTTCTTCCATATAGGGAGCAATCTGCTCATCATCAACATCAGTCTTCATAATATCGTCCATGGTCTTGAAAAGCTGTTTCTTGCAAATCTCCTCAGGAGCAGGCAACGTACCATCCACAAAGTCCTTACCAATCTGTTTCTCTATCTGTCTCACCTTGAATTTCTCTTTGGTATGGATGATAGAGATAGACGTTCCCTTCTTGCCTGCACGTCCGGTACGACCGCTACGATGGGTGTAGCTCTCAATATCGTCGGGCAATCCGTAGTTGATAACATGGGTAAGATCATCCACATCAAGGCCTCGTGCTGCAACATCGGTAGCCACAAGGAACTGTACGGTGTGCTGGCGGAACTTCTGCATGGTCAGGTCGCGTTGTTGCTGACTGAGGTCTCCGTGGAGTGCCTCGGCATTATATCCATCCTTGATGAGTTTGTCGGCAATCTCTTGTGTTTCTATCTTAGTGCGACAGAAGATAATAGCAAAGATGCGAGGATAGAAATCTACCACTCGTTTCAATGCGAGATATTTATCACGTGCATTGACCAGATAATAGATGTGGTTCACGTGTTCAGCACCTTCGTTTCGTGATCCCACCACAATTTCCTTATGGTCGTGCAGATAGTTGAGTGCTATTTTCTCAATATCCTTACTCATAGTAGCCGAGAAGAGCAACGTGTTTCTATCGGCAGGCACACACTCGAAAATAGCATTGATACTGTCAGAGAATCCCATGTTGAGCATCTCGTCTGCCTCGTCGAGCACTACATTATTCACCTGATCGAGTTTAGCAACTCCACGGTTGATGAGGTCGATGAGACGTCCTGGTGTGGCAACGATAATCTGCACACCATGTTTTAGTGTACGTATCTGCGAACCGATATCCGTTCCACCATATACAGCGGCAATATGCATGCCGTCGATATATTTTCCAAAACTGTTGAGATCGTCAGCAATTTGCAGACAGAGTTCACGTGTAGGACTAAGGATGATGGCTTGTGTTTCTTTTCGCGATGCATCAGTTTTCTGCAACAACGGCAGTCCATAGGCAGCAGTTTTACCTGTTCCTGTCTGTGCCAATGCAATGACATCGTTTTTGTTACCCAACAAATAAGGGATTACTTCTTCCTGTACTGGCATTGGATGTTCGAATCCAAGCTCATCGATAGCGCGGCGAATCTCTTCGCTGACGCCCAATTCTTCAAATGTTTTCAATGTTTTTTTACCTTGATAATATTGCTAATAAAGAAGGCTGAATTCACCCTCCCAGCCATTATCCCACACAAACGATATGGGATCATCAGGGTGCAAAAACCTTCCAAAAATCCTGCAGACCATCATACACATGGTCTAAATTCGTGTGCAAAGGTACGATTAAGTGAGCGAAATACAAAGGAAATTTGTTATTTTCTTTATATTTCCGAACGTGAGTACCTTGGACGTATCGCGTCAAAGGTAATGCTAACCGAGCGAAATACAAAGAAAATCAGCAATTTTCTTTGATTTCCGAACACTTGCAAAGTTGACGCAAAAATATTTTTGTCCTCTTATCAACCAATTTTTTCCTCTTATCTGCACTTATTACCTGTCATCGTATATGGGTATTTTTGCGACTTGTAGAATCTAAAAAAACACTGTAAATTTGCAAGTAGGAAATGATTAAAAAATAACTAAAAACTATACCCATTATGAGAGACTGGACGATACGGTTGCTCCTCCTATTATTGGTTGCTATGCCAATCACAATGGAGGCTAAAGAAAAAGACAAACCACTTATATATGAAGTAAGTTGTGGCGGGTCAGCAAATCAAGGTTTTTATTTGGTAAAAGTGAAAACCGTGGTCGATAAAAAAGAAATCGGCGACAATATCCTAAAGCGTTGCGCTATCCATGGCGTGTTATTCCGAGGCTATTCAGGTGGCGGTGGATGCATTTCGCAACCGCCAATGGCGGGTAGTGCCATGGTTGAACAACAGTATAGCGACTTCTTTATTCCT
>SAMEA104315425__coassemble_2757_pt1 | contig 7240 bp, 6 predicted proteins | sample SAMEA104315425__metabat2_low_PE_021 | metagenome-assembled genome bin SAMEA104315425 (sample SAMEA104315425) | gut metagenome | biome: Monkey gut; feature: monkey-associated habitat; material: faeces | place: China | collected 2013 | reverse complement strand
ACGAGAGACGAACGAGGACCTAACGAGAAGTTAACGGAAACCGAACGAGAAGCGATCGGGAAACCGTTGTGTCTCTGTCGGGACCAGATGACGTGTCGAATTACTTGTTTTGTAAACATAAGTGGCTTTTTAGTCGTAAATTATTTGTTTGACTTTTGGTTTAAAGGTTTCTTTCTTGTTTTTGGAAATCATCCTCGGCTTGAGATACAAATATACAACATGGCATCCCCGGAATGCAAGAGTTTTGGCACTATTTATATCTAAATTTAGTTATATTTAACCAAAATTAGTATCGGTTTAACATAAATTATAATATCAGTATATTTACTATCCCCAAAAGCGAGTTGTTTAAACCCATTTTTTAAGTTTGGATATTGATTTTAGTTGAGCGTATAATGGCATCAAGTCACAGCGTTACTGATAACAGTATAACAGTTTATATTTGAAAAGCAAAACAGCTTCGATGTCTTAGGCATGTATCTATGGCATCTAAAAATTGGTGGTTTTAATTTGCTTCTTTAACAAAAATCCGTGTTGTGCTCCGTGGATGTTTTTAGTTGCCTACGGCAAGAAATCTTTGGGGGAAATCTTTAATAAAAATATGGCCTATGGCCAGAAATCAATCATTGAATCATCGGAATTTAGACTTCAGACTTCAGACCTCAGACTTCAGACCTCATTTTTGCGTTACAGTTACAGTATTACAGTTTTTGCGAAACGGAGCTGTGGGGTATTATCGCATGATTTTCTTGCCGGCTGCTACCCAACCGAGAAAGCCAGAATCGAGCTCGATGACGCGATAGCCATGACGGACAAGAATTTGGGCGGCACGCTTGCTTCGCTTGCCACTGCGACAGTTGATGGCGATGGTCTTGCTGAGGGGAAGGGTTGAGGTGGCGCGTTGCTCAAAGTCGGGGTTGAGAACGTCGATGTTGATGGCGCGGTCAATATGACCTGCGGCAAACTCTTCTGACGTGCGCACGTCAAGACGGATGACTGTTGTGTCGGCAATAGCTTGTTCGTAGGCTTCTACCGTCAGACTCTTGAAAGCCTGGCTTTGGGCGTTGCCGGTGATGGTCGTCAGGACCATGGCGGCGAGGGATAGTATCTTTCTTTTCATTGTTTATTTTGTTTTGTTATCTTCGTGAGTGCGATGTGCAGCCTTTCCAGATGGTTGGAGGATAGCGTCCTTTACTGTCAACGGTGAGTCTTACGTCGCCGGTGTCATCGGTGGAACGCAGAATGACTAATGCTGTTCCGTGGTAGAGGTGGCGCCGGTTGCCGACATGAACTTCATCGGACTGCAAATCGCCGTTGTCTGTGGCAACAATCTCTGCCGGACCTTCTACCTTAAACACCAATGGGTCGTTGACATCCCACACCCGACGTCCTTGGCGGTCAACGGCTGTGATGCGCAGATGTTGCAGGTCTTTTCCGTCTGCTTTCCACTGGCTGTTGTCGGCTTCTATCTGTAAGGCTGTCGCCGCTCCTGTGGTTTCTATCCTGTGGCGCGCCACTATCTTTCCGTTGTTACGGGCAACAGCCTCCAGGCGCCCTCGCTGATAGACGATACCTCGCCAGAAGATGCGGTTGCGCTGTGTGGGCAATAGGGTGTTGCGCTTCCTGCCTAATGACTTTCCGTTGAGCAGCAGTTCTACTTCCTCGGCATTGGTATAGGTGTAGAGTGAGAGGGTGTCGCCTGCTGTCCTGTTCCAATGATCTGATAATTGGTCAACAGCCACATTGATGCCGTTCCATTCTTCGCTATGCTGCGCATGATCCAGGATGGCGATGTGAACAGTGGGTTCGGTGGTAAACATGCTCTTGACGAGATATGCCAATGGCTTGGGTTGCAAGGAGATGTCGAACACCCCTTGGTTCCATCCCTTGACGGGCCACCCCATGCTCTCGCCAAGATAGTCGATAGCACCCCAATATGCCAGTCCGACCACCCAATCGTGGTTCATGCTGAAAAAGTTGGTGCCTATCATCGAGGTGTTGGCCTCGCTTTGATAGAAGATATGGTCGGGATATCGCTTGCGGTCTCCAGGGAAGTACTGGTATCTGTAGTTGTAGGAGGCGATGTCTGTTGCGATAGCCAACGGAGCCGGCAACGAATCGGTTTCGAGACTCCTATAGCGTGGATGCATGGCTACGGTGGTGGGACGTGTGGTGTCGTAACGGTGCAGCAGGGTTCGCATGAGACGGTAGGCGGTAACACCCCAATCGTTGAAGGGTAGGTCGGACCGCTGTTGCAGTTCGTTGCCTAAGCTCCACATGACGACGGAGGGGTGGTTGCGGTCGCGCTGCACCCATTCTGTGATGTCGTTCTGCCATAGGTTCTGCCAGGACGTGCGTCCTCCGGCAAACTGTTGCAGCCATTTGTCGTACAGTTCGTTGACCACGATGATTCCGTATTTGTCGCAGAGGTTCAGAAACTCTTCGCTATATGGATTATGGGCAGTACGGACGTGGTTGTAGCCAAACGACTTCATCAGTTGCAGGCGCTTTTCAATGGCGCGAGGGTAGGCTGCCGCTCCCAATGCGCCGAGTGTATGGTGATTGGCAAAGCCCTTGAGCAGCACTTTCTTTCCGTTGATGCGCAGTCCGTATTGTGGAGAAAACGCGATGGTTCTCACGCCGAAGGACTGCGATACTTGGTCGAGGGGCTCGTGCTGACGGTTGTAGATTGTGACGATGGCGGTGTAAAGGTACGGACTTTCACACGACCAGAGCTGTGGATGCTGAAGGGTTATCGTATCCAACGGATATTCACGCTGTCGCCAGCGTGGCGAGTAGTGGAGGGGTTGTTCGTGTTGGGCAACGGTCTGTCCGGTCTGGTCAACGATCGTTACTCCGACGGTCAGGGGTTCTGCCTTTCTTTTGTTGAACAGCTCCGCTTGAATACACACCTGTCGGTTGTCAACGGTTGTGATGAATAAAGGGTGGCGTGCAAAATGCGTGTCTTTATTGCTGATAATCAAGCGCACGTCACGATAGAGGCCGCCACCGGTGTACCATCGTGAATTGTCGGGAGACTGGGTGTCAGCCCTGACGAGTATTTCGTTTTCCTGACCGAAGATCAGCTTGTCGGTGATGTCGGTTTCAAAACCGAGATAGCCGTAGTCTGTGCCTCCTATTCGTTGTCCGTTGAGATAGACATCGCCCACGAGCATGATGCCTTCAACATCGAGCACGATGCGCCTGTTTTTCCAACTGTTGTCTGGGGTGACGGTACGCCTGTACCAACCAACAGCCATCTCCTTGAATCCTCTGCTGCTGAGTCGGCTCTTGGTATTGTTGGCAGCATCATTTTTGTTGACCTTCTCGTCTTGTTGCGGAGCAACCCATGGTTGCGAGATCTGGAAATCGTGGGGCAGATGAACCACTTCCATGCTCTTGTCTTTCAACTCATTGGTGTGGCCCACATCGCCTCTGTAAAACTGCCAGTTGCGCGACAGGGAAATGGTGTCGCGTACGGCGGCTTGAAGCGGTTGGAACAGTAGTCCGCCTGCCATGATCAGAGTTAAAGACTTTGTTTTAATAGATTTAGGAAATGGCATAATGCTTAGGCTGTTATGAATTACAGATCATGATATGACGGTAGCGACGATACGTCGTGATCCGCCATGATTGCGAAATTCACAGAGATAGATGCCCTGCCATGTTCCAAGGTTGAGTCTGCCGTGAGTGATGGGAATAGACAGGCTCACGCCGAAGAGCGATGATTTGGCATGGGCAGGCATGTCGTCAGCACCTTCGAATACATGTTGGTAGTATGACTCGTTTTCTTTTACAACATGATTGAGAATCTCTTCCATGTCCGTTCTCACATCAGGATCGGCATTCTCGTTGATAGAGAGTGCACACGAGGTGTGCTGTACGAAGAGGTTGAGGAGTCCGGTTTCGGGCAACGGTGCGGTGAGGTTTGCCAGTATCTCGTTGGTCACCAGATGGCACCCCCTGCGTTTGGGGGCAAGGGAAAAGGTGGTTTGCTGTATCATGATGGCGTATTGTTGTTGTCAGTGGGTAAAACAGGTTTGTGTCTCACTATCTTATAGCCGATGGAAGCAATGAAGATGCTCATCAACGGGCTGAGGATATTGAAGAAACAATAGGGCAGATAGGTGAACGTGGCAACACCCAATACCGTGGCCTGCGTCATGCCGCAGGTGTTCCAAGGCACGAGGACGGAAGTGACGGTAACGGCATCTTCCGTCGTGCGACTCAACAGGCAGCGCTCGTAACCCTGACGGTCATAGATGTCCTTAAACATATTTCCCGTCAGCAGGATACACAGATACTGATCTGCCACCGCAAGATTCATCATCATTCCGGTGCAGGCTGTTGATGCTACCATGGTGGTGCGTCCCTTCACCAAATGAACAAAAAGGCGTGTGATGCCGCCTACCATGCCACCTGCCGACATGGCACCTCCGAAGCACATGGCGCAGATGATGAGCCAGATGGTGTCCATCATGCCAGCCATTCCGCGTGTGGAGACGAGTTCTGTCAGCACGGGTATGTCGTCAGCCACAGACGTACTGCCGTAAACGCTTTTCATGGCAGCCTTGAAGAGTGACGGGTCGATGTCGCGAAACACATCGGTCTGGAAGATCAGACCGAAGATGATGGCTGTCAAGGTGGAGAGAAACAGCGTGATCAATGGCGGCCATCGGCGTGCTATCATCACACCGGTCAGTACAGGGACTGCCAGAAGCCATGGGGTGATATGGAAACGCTGTTCCAAAGCGGCAGTAAACGACATGATGTTCTGACTGTCGTTGGTGGTACACAGAATACCGCCTATGGTAAAGAGTATCAGCGCAATGGTCAAGGAAGGAATGGTGGTGATCAGCATGTATCGGATGTGGCGGAACAAGGGAACGCCCATGCTTCCAGATGCCAATACAGTGGTTTCGGAAAGGGGCGAAATCTTATCGCCGAAATAGGCGCCGCTGATGATGGCTCCGGCAATCCATCCGTCGCTAAATCCCTGTGCGCGTCCGATGCCCATCAGAGCTATTCCGATGGTGGCAATGGTGGTCCACGAACTACCCGTCATAAGGCTTACCAAGGCACAGATAACGCAGGCAGAAGCGAGGAAAATATCGGGATGGATAAGCTGTATTCCGTAGCTGATGAGCGTAGGGACAACGCCGCTGACCATCCATGCGCCACTTAACGCACCAATGAACAGCAGGATGGTGAGGGCACTTGCCACACTTGCCACATTTTTCGTGATGGCTTTCTCAAAACTTGCCCAAGGCACATGAAGAAATACCATTCCGATGAGTACGCAAAGCGCTGATACAGAGAGTAGTGTGATTTGGCTTGCTCCTTCGAGAGAATCGCTGCCAAACGACCGGATGGTAAAGGTCAGCATGACCACCAATACAATAAGCGGCAGTATAGACAGAAAGACCGATGGTCGTTTCTTGAGCGTTAATTCCTTTTTCTTTTTTTCCAATTTTATTAGAATTATAGGGGTGATGGATGTCGTTTGTCCGATGTCAGGATGCCGAGGGCTGATCTAAACGTCCTGAGAGGAAGAATCTTCTGGTTCGCACGAAATAGAGCAATACTCCCAGCGCATGAGTGACTGATACGGTCCAGAATGCGGTAGCGTAGCCTAAGTGCTCGGCAATGGCTCCGCCAGCGATAATGCCTATGCCGACGCCTACGTCCCACGAGATGAGTATGGTGGAGTTTGCCGTACCTCGCTCGTTGTGGTGTGCCATGGAGATTATCATATTCTGGAAGGCAGGCCACAGGTGTCCGTTGCCTAATCCGATGAGTATGGCTGAGCCGTAATAGCCGACCATGTCAGGACAGGCGACGAAGATGGTGTATCCTGCCAGCGAGAGGAGCATACCCTCTGTCGCATTTTGTGTGAGTTTGCCTTGGCGTAGCGCCTTGCTCCCTTGTAGTCGCGACATCATCAGACCGATGGAACAGAGCAGAAACCACGTACCCGTTCCTCCTGTCATTCCCAAGACCTGTTTGCCGTAGATCGCCAGATAGTTGCTCAGTACGCCAAAACAGAATCCGAAGAATATCATGTTGAACCCCAGCATCCAGCCACGTGCCAGAAAGAATCTGTCGAGGGAGATGCGCTTAGGTTCCTGGGTGACGGTAGTGGGCTTTAGCCGAACTGTCGCATCCACCATCCAACCGAATGTCGCTATGATCAAAGCCATCCAAAACAGCAATTCGAAATTGTGGGTCTCGGCATAGATATAAATGGCAAATGTAGGTGCGATGGCCATGGCGAGATTATTGCTCAGGCCATAATAGCCCACGCCTTCATTACGTCGTGAGGAAGGGAGCACATCGATGGCTACCGTTGAATTGGCAACCGTGAGTGCACCAAAGGGTCCTCCGTGTAATGTTCTGACCAATGCAAACATCAACAAGGTTCCTGCAGCCAGATATCCTGCAAAGAAGATGGAGAATGCGGCAAAGCATACCATGAGCACCTTCTTTCGGGGAAACGTATCAACAAAATAACCGCTGAATGGCCGGAAGAGTAATGCCGTAACGGTATATCCCGAAAGCACCAGTCCTATCACGTCTTTCGTAGCTCCGAAAGTTTCGCTGAGATAGAGTGGCAGGAGAGGTGTCAGGAGATAGAAGGCAAAGAACAGCGAGAAATTAGCTGTCATGACCTTCACGTAATTGGCATTCCACAGTTTTTCCATGGGCATCGGGTTTATTGTACGTACTGCCGTAATGCAGCGATAAGTTCGTTGTTCTCGCTCTTCAGTCCGATGGTCACACGCAGACAGTTATGACATAGTGTGATGCGTGATCTGTTGCGTACAATAATTCCATGATCGACCAGATAGTCATAGATAGACTGTGCATCGGTCATGCGAGCCAGAAAGAAGTTGGCATCTGACGGAAATACCTGTTGGCAAACCGGCAATTCGAGGAATGCTTTCATCATGCGAACTCTCTCGTCGAGAATACTTTTCACCCATCTATCCACGTCATAGGGGTTGGCAAGGGCTTCCATCGCCTCTGCCTGTGTCAGCCGGTTGATATTATAGGGGTATTTCACCTTATTAAATAAATCGATGATTTCCTTGCTGGCAAATGCCATGCCCAAGCGGATTGCTGCCAATGCCCATGCCTTGCTCATGGTGTTGAGCACAATGAGGTTGGGGTGGGTTGCCAGTTCGCTACGGAACGACTGTTGGCGTGAGAAATCGATATACGCCTCATCGATGATGACAAT
>SAMEA104315425__coassemble_2677_pt1 | contig 7432 bp, 7 predicted proteins | sample SAMEA104315425__metabat2_low_PE_021 | metagenome-assembled genome bin SAMEA104315425 (sample SAMEA104315425) | gut metagenome | biome: Monkey gut; feature: monkey-associated habitat; material: faeces | place: China | collected 2013 | reverse complement strand
GCTGTGGCGGGCTGAAAGCCCAATGGCTTCCTTAGCCCAGGGCAACGCCCTGCGGACATGATGTAGCATATCAAACAACGTCCTGTAAGGACAAAAGTAAATACTGGTTGGTTGATAACAAAAATCTTTTAACTAAAATCCTCGACTAAAATGCGCTCGAGTACCTCGCTTTTGGGAAGAATTTTAATGGGGATCGCATCGGAGATGCTCGAAATACTAACGAAAATCTTAAAAATAATCTTTAACAAAAATATTTTTCGTGTGACATTAAAAAAGCAGCGGCGCATCACGCGTCACTGCTTTCCACAAAGTATATGATCAAGAAAATTCACCAAATCTCAAACTAACTGTGCTTGCCCAACCGTTGGTCTATCACGCAATCCACTCCGATAAGACTGCCCGAGAATATCAGACACTGTGCCACAAACCACAATACCGACTCGCTGATCTCGCCCGTAGGCGGAGTGAAGAATCCCATGAAGGCAAACACGATGGCTGCGATGATGCAGATCAGCGATGCCATCTGCTTATAACGGATACTCTTCATGATAAGAATCTGCTGTTAGGCAGTGCCCCTCTCGCCTCAGGGGAGCGAGGCACTGCTGTTAGGGTCAGCCCTCCAGACCGGGACCGCTTGGGGTACCGCCAGCGTCACCGCTGCCTTCACCGCCAGTGGCGCCGCCAGTTGACGAGCTACCGCCAGCGTCGGTTGAACCCGGGTTCTTGTCGGTCACCTTTCCAGGGATGGGCAAGAGTCCCTCCTTGTTGGCCTCCTTGATGCCCATGCACTCGTAGGCGTGGCGGTCTGCGCGAGTCGTAGAGGTGTTGTTAAACTTGCCGCCGAGCTTCTTACCGCTGAAGGGGAGGAAGCGGAGGTTCACACCGGCAATCTGTGCCACATCAAACTTCGTTGGGTCGCTGACCGCCTTCTTACCGTCGTTGCGGATGGAGTTGTAGAACGTTCCGAGTTCGCCCAGCTTCACCTTGTAGCCCTGCGCCAGCAGTTCGTTGATGCAATCGACCATTTTGGTCATCACTCCGACCACCACGTCGCGGGTATAGACTGATCCGTGGTCTGAGATGTGGGCTGCCAGCTCGTCAAGGTTCACGGTGCCCTGTGAAACGGGTTTTGCGTAATACTTGCCGTAAGAGGTGCTCTTGGTGTTCATGCTCTTCTGCAGGCAGTAGCGGATAGTAGTTAAAGTACTCATAATAGAAACAAAATTAGTTAAACAAAGAAGAAAATTATCGCCTGCAAAGGTACGGCTATGTTTTGGCGAAATGTCAGTTAATGTCACTTATTGCCACTTATGCCGTGTTAAAAGAACTTAAAGTCGGGCGCTGCGCCACGCTTCTTTTGCCCCATTGCGGCAAAGACAGTAACTTTGCGTAAAAATAAAATCATCCTATTTCTATGCCTACACTACGTCCTTACACCTCCATGAGCCGCACCCGTCTGGCACAACTCTACTGCCCCGACGTCACCCCTCGCCATGCCTGGCGCACGCTGAAAGCATGGATGGATCGCTGCCAGCCGCTCCTCGCCCACCTCCGCTCGCTCGGCTACGACGGCCGTCAGCGCATCCTTTCGCCTGCCATGGTAGCCGCCATTACGGAGTATCTCGGAGAGCCTTAAAACGCCATACGCCGACCGACGGAGGCGATTGGCAATATCCCCTTCGACGATTGGCGTTATCGCCACCGCCGAACGGCATACCTCGCGCGCGCCCCTGTTTACTGCCGATTCGGGCAGTTGCCCGAAAACGGTTACGATTTGAAACCCTTGTTGCAGTGAGATAGAAACTTTAACAGAAGTGTTAATGCGTTTTAACGTTTTTTTTTTTTTGTTAACGCAAAGGTTCGTACCTTTGCAGCCGAGGTCAAGCCTCACGGATACAGTGGTATTCGGTCAAGTTACAAGTTACAAGTTACAAGTTACAAATGAAAACAGAAGCAACGAACGAATAAGGATGTAAAACTTTATTATATTATTATAATATATAATATTATAATATATAATAAAATTATATACCTTACAAATTCTAAGTTTCCTGAGTTCGCAGTACTTGCAACACCATTTGTAACTTGTAACTTGTAACTTATCCACTAACCCTCAAAATAACGAGCTATGACAAAAGAAAAAGAAAACCCCAGTACCGAGAAATCGCAAATCATCAGCGAACTGGCAAACAAACTCGGATTCAGTGTTGACCTGCTGCAAAGCGTAGTTGGTAACAGAATTAAACCAACGTTTTTGTTAAGCCAAATGAGCAGAATAAAGCTCGCTTAAACTCTGCCATGGCGAGAAAATGAAGGATGATAAGAAAACAACTTGCAACTTTTTCAAATGATGTTTTGTGATTTTTTCAACAATAGCAGGGAAAGCGCAAACAGCCGTTAAGGGGAGCGGTCGAAGTGTTAAAATGCGCCAAAAAGCAATGCCATTTTGGCAGTTTAACATATTTTGCGTCTATATTTGCACCCAGTTTCACGAAAACGGAAATTATAACATCAAAAAAAAGATAAAAAGAACATGAAAAAGATTGTGAAAAGCATTTTGCCAGCGGTCTATCTGATGGTGATCGCATTTTCTACTGCATCGTGCAACAAAACCCAAGCAGCTCCTGCTACTGCTCCGGGACAACCAGTGGATCTGACTTACGCTGCCGACAAGGCACTGCCTTCGGTGGTTTACATTAAATCGGTGATCAACTCTAAGGTGCAAACCGTGGAATATGCCGACCCCTTTGAGGATTTCTTTTCAGACCCCTTCGGCGGTTTCTTCGGCCGCGGACAGAACGGTAACAACGGAAGCCGCAAGCGACAGGTGCAGACCCCGAAACAGGCTGCTGCGGGTAGCGGTGTGATCATCTCTGCCGACGGATATATCGTGACCAACAACCACGTGGTGGATGGCGCTGACGAACTGACCGTTACGCTCAACGAGAACAGTAAGGAGTATTCAGCCCGCATCGTCGGTGCCGACAAGACCACCGACTTGGCGCTCATCAAGATTGATGCTAAGAATCTGCCTGCCATCACCATTGCCAATAGCGACAATGTGAAAGTGGGCGAATGGGTGCTGGCTATAGGCAACCCCCTCGGACTGAACAACACAGTGACTGCGGGCATCATCTCTGCCAAGGCACGCCAGATGGGCGAAGGCGTTTCGTCGATGATTCAGACCGACGCTGCCATCAACCAGGGTAACTCGGGCGGTGCGCTCGTCAATACACGTGGCGAACTGGTCGGCATCAACGCGATGATATACTCTCAGACCGGACAGAACATCGGTTATGGCTTTGCCATTCCTACCGCTATCATGAACAAGGTGGTCGCTGACATCAAACAGTATGGTACCGTGCAACGTGCCATGATAGGCATCAAGGGTAGCGACGTCAGCACCTATGTGGATGTGGAGAAGGAAAAGGGCAACGAACTCGACCTTGGCACCATGGAAGGCATCTATGTGGCCGAAGTGGTGGAGGATGGTGCTGCCGCCTCGGCAGGACTGAAGAAGGGCGATGTCATCACGAGCATCGACGGCAAGAAGATTAAGAAGTTTGGCGAACTGCAGGGCATCATCGCCCAGAAGCGCCCCGGCGATAAACTGACTGTCACCTATCTGCGCAACAAGAAGAGCCATTCCGCTACGCTGACGCTGAAGAACGAACAGGGCACTACCAAGGTGGTGAAGAATGCCGACCTCGATGTACTGGGTGGTACGTTCCGTGCTGTCACCAACAGCCAGAAGGAGCAATTGAACATCGGCTATGGTCTGCAGGTGGCTAAGATTAGCGGTGGCAGACTGAAAGAGGCTGGTGTGCCCCAGGGCTTCATTATCCAGCGCGTGAACGAACAGCCGATGAAGTCGGTGGAGGACCTGCAGAATGCGGTGAAGGAAACTTCAACCTCTAAGGATCCTGTACTCTTCATCCAGGGCGTGTTCCCCACTGGCAAGAAGGGATACTTCGCCGTTCCTCTGGTCAACGAGTAATACCAGTAAAACGATACGCCATCCATTACGGATGATGCACATACTGCGTGCCGCCTTGAAGCGATTCAGGGTGGCACGCTTTTTTTTCCCCATTATTAATATCCTGCCATAGGCAACACACCGAGTGTTATTTTTTGAATTAAAAAACATTAAAAGGCACTATAAATCGGCACAAAAGCTTTGCTTATCATAACAAAATACTTACTTTTGCATAACGATATCCTAATCGCAAGAAAATCATTATTAACAAAATCGTAAAATATGAAACCAAAAAATCTATTGGCAGTGGCCATGCTACTGTTGGGTGCAACACCAACGATGGCACAGCAAATGCCCCCTATCCCCGTGGATAGCAAGGTGAAGATTGGTCATCTGGACAACGGACTGACCTACTACATCCGCAAAAACAATTTCCCTGAGCATGTAGCAAGCTTCTATATCGCACAGAAAGTCGGTTCTATCAACGAGAACGAGGACCAGCGCGGACTGGCACACCTCTTGGAACATCTGGCATTCAACGGTACAGAACACTTCAAAGACAATACCCTACAGGAATATCTGCAGAGCATCGGCGTGGAATACGGTCGCAACCTCAATGCCTATACCAGTATTGACAAAACGGTGTATTTCTTCACCGATGTGCCCACCACCCGACCAACGGCTGTGGATTCGTGTATGCTGATACTGAAAGACTGGAGCAACGGCATCTCGCTGACCCAGAAAGCCATAGACGACGAGCGCGATGTGGTGCACAATGAGTACCGCATGCGCATGGTGGGTCAGCAGCGCATGTTAGAGCGCAGTCTGCCTCGCCTCTACCAAAACGAGAAATACGGCTTCCGCATGCCTATCGGACTGATGAGCGTCATCGACGGATGCAACCCCGAAACCCTGCGCGACTACTATCGCAAATGGTATCGCCCAGACAACCAGGCCATCATCGTGGTGGGTGATGTGGACGTAGATCATATCGAAGCACAGATCAAGACGCTGTTTGCCGACATCAAGGTGCCTGCCGATGCCGCAAAAGTGATACCAGAGCAGGTAAGCCCCAACGATACCGCAATCTATGTGGTGGATAAGGACAAGGAACAGCAGTTTGACCTCTTCCTCATCAACATGAAGCACAAAGCTATTCCCGATGAGATGAAGGTCAACATGGACTATCTCCTCATGAAATACATGGACAATGCACTCACCCTCATGCTGAACACCCGATTCAGCGAGAAAGCCCAGGAGCCCGACTGCCCCTATCTGCAGGCTGTGGGCGACAATGGCGATTACCTCATGTCGAGAACCTGCGGCGCCTTCACGCTGACAGGACTCGCCAAGGAAGGTCAAGTCAAGGAGGCGTATGCCGCTGTATTGCGTGAAGCCAAGCGTGCACACGACTTCGGTTTCACTGCTACAGAATATCAGCGTGCCAAGGACGAGATCAAAAGTCAGATAGAGAAAAGCCTTGCCAATAAGGACAAAATGAAGAATGAGCAGTTTACCACACAGTATGTGGATCACTTCATCGCCAACGAACCTATCCCCTCGATAGAAGACGAGAGTGCTATCCTGCAACAGCTCATCCCCAACATCCCCGTGGAGGTGATCAATATGTATGCCAAGAAACTCATCTGCAACAGCGATACCAACTTCGTGACGCTGATGATGATGCAGGAGAAAGACGGTAAGGCATACCCCACCGAACAGCAGTTGGCTGACATTGTGAAAGGGGTGAGGGCAGAGAAACTCGAAGCCTACGTGGATCACGTGAAGAACGAACCCCTCATTGCCCAGCTACCTAAGGCTGGCAAGATCAAGAAGACCGTAGAGAATAAGGTGTTGGGATATAAGGAACTGACACTGTCTAACGGTGCGAAGGTGATCATGAAGAAGACCGACTTCAAAGACAACGAGATTCTCTTCTCTGCAAAAGCCAAAGTGGGATATTCGGCATTTGAGAAAGCCGATCAGAGCAGTGTGATGCTGATGACCCAGGCACTGGATGCCAGCGGTCTGGGCAATTTCACCAGCGCAGAACTGGAAAAGGCCATGGCTGGCAAGCAGGCGAGTGTCAACTTCACCATGGATCCGTTCTACCACGGATTGAGCGGTAAGAGCACTCCGAAGGATATCGAGACACTGATGCAACTCATCTACCTCGATATGACAGCTGTGAAGAAAGACGAGAAATCGTTTGCCAATCTGCAGAACACCTATGCCACCATCCTTGCCAATCAGAGCAACAACCCCAACCTCGTGTTCCAAGACTCAGTACAGAGCACCGTATATCTGGGTAGCAAACTGGCACGCATTCCTTCTGCCGACGATATCAAGGCCATCAACTACGACCGTCTGCTGGCCATGGGTAAGCAGTATTATGGCAATGCCAAAGACTTCACCTTCTATTTCGTGGGCAACTACGACGAGGCTACACTTCTGCCACTCATCGAACAGTATATCGCTTCGCTGCCTGCAAAGGGCTGTACCCTGCAAAACAAGGACATCCCCTATGCCAAAGGCAAGGTGAGCAACGTATTCACCAAGGCGATGAGCAACCCACAGAATCAGGTTCAGGAGATGTGGTATGCCAAGATGCCTTACACACTGAAGGCTGACGTGCTGGCTGACGTGGCAGCTCGCCTGTTGGAGATGAAGTATCTGCGCTCTATCCGTGAGGAACTCAGCGCTGCCTATCATGCGGGAGCCACCGCCTCTATCTTCCCCGATAAAGACGGTTTGGTTGCTGTCAATATCGTTGGTAGCGCACAGCTGAATCCTGAGAAGTCGGATGCTGCCATCCCCTGCTTCTTCCAAGGCATGAAGGAGGTTGTGGCAGGTGCTGATGCTGCCGACCTGCAGAAGGTCAAGGAGATTCTGCTGAAGCAAGCCGATGTGGATAGTCGTGAGAACAGCCACTGGCTTAGCGTGCTGATCACCTATGCCACACGAGGTGTAGATACCCATACCGACTATAAGACGACGGTCAACGAGATTGACAGTAAACAGATATCAGACTTCCTCCAGAACACAATCCTCAAGTCTGGCAACCATGTGGAAGTCATCATGAAGGCTGTGAAGGAATAATCACCGTGACATCCGAATAACAAAACAGGAGGCAAACACCGATGATACGTGTTTGCCTCCTGTTTGTTATTATTGTTTATGAAAACTACTTTCAGATCTTATCGAGAGCCTGACGGATGTCGTCGAGGATGTCGTCACAATCTTCAATACCAACAGAAAGACGAATGAGGTCGGGAGCCACACCGGCCTCACGAATCTGTTCGTCGGAGAGCTGACGGTGGGTATGGCTGGCAGGGTGAAGCACACAGGTGCGTGCATCAGCCACGTGGGTCACGATATTGATCATGTCGAGCGAGTCCATAAAGCGGATAGCGGTCTCACGGTCGCCCTTCAGTCCGAAGGCTATGACGCCACACG
>SAMEA104315425__coassemble_2515_pt1 | contig 7820 bp, 5 predicted proteins | sample SAMEA104315425__metabat2_low_PE_021 | metagenome-assembled genome bin SAMEA104315425 (sample SAMEA104315425) | gut metagenome | biome: Monkey gut; feature: monkey-associated habitat; material: faeces | place: China | collected 2013 | reverse complement strand
CATGCGTACGGATGATAACGGGCTTCCTTGTGGAACAAATTGCACCTATTATGGCTATTGCCTGATGACCAGATTTGGCAGATGATAATTGAGATGACTGGCGTGACCAACAGCAGTGCTTTTCAGAAACTTGAAGACGAATCCAAGAGAACTGTGTTGAAAGAGTTGAAGGTCAAGGGTGCATCACATAGGCAACTTGAACGGGTATGCTCTGGAATCTGTAGTGGACCAAATATCCCCAACTTTGAGCACGAAGAAAAGGGTAAGAACTTGGATCAAAAAATGTAGGGTTTAACGAAAAGAAGACCAAAACAAAAACGAAAATTTTCAAGAAAAAGTTTTCGATAGTTATGAATAGCCCAGTGATTACTGGTAAAGACAACGGGCAGGAATGGTCTTTGAGGTTAAAAAACTGTAATGTTTGCAAAGGGATGCGATGTTTGTGAGAAGAATACGTTAATTTTGCAGAGGGCAAATAAAGTTTTATAAGCAAATGTATTTTTGATTTATCAGAAGAGAGAATATGGGTATTGAAGTTCTATACAAGAAGTTAGGCTTTTTGAATAAAAGTGGCTTTGTGACTATTGACGATCCTGAGTGGATTGACAAGGTGCAATTGTCGTCAAGGATAAGTACGCTTATTCAAGACTCATCAAACCCCTTTCACGAAATGTCAGCCTTGTTTGCAATAGGCGGTAAACCCTTGATATTTTTCTTTGAAAACCCCAAAAACTGCACATCGTTGTTTAAGGCCATATGGAACTTGAATGAAGTGCCCATTGTGATGGTGGTGAAGAACGACCATGTTGATGTGTTCAATGGCTTCAAATATGAAAAGGAACTGAAATCCCTCCAAATGATAGGCGATGAAGGGGTACTTGACCAATTTACCTACTTCAAACTTGTTACCGGTGAAAGTTGGGAGGAAAACCGCACCCGTTTGGCTTATCATAACAGGGTTGACTATTATCTGCTGAAAAATATAGAATTCGCCCAGTTGCATATTCAAAAAATCGGAGTTTCCCGCAATCTTGCCAACCGTCTGATAGGTAAGATGATATTCTTGCGCTATCTGACAGATCGGAATATCATGCTGAGATTTGAGGGTGAAAAAAGGGTTCTGGCAAACGGTGACCTTATTAAACTGCTGCAAGACAAGAGCAGGCTTTCTGACCTGTTTGAGACGCTGCAAGACAAGGAGACGGGTTTTAATGGTGACTTATTTAAGATTTCGAGAGAAGAACTGGATATCATACCTAACGCAGCTCTGAATGTTCTTGTAAGACTGCTAAAAAGTGAGAATTTGGAAGACGGCTCACAGGCTTTGTTTGATGTGTATGACTTCTCTATCCTGCCTGTTGAGTTCATCAGTAATGTGTATGAGCGGTTTATCGGTAAGGAAAACCAAGAGAAGGAAGGTGCATACTATACTCCGTTGTTTCTTGCAGAATATGTTGTAGAGAACACTGTATCCCGATATTTAAGGACTACGACAGAGAGCAGGTGCAGGGTGTTGGATCCAGCATGTGGGTCGGGTATATTTCTGGTTGAAACACTCCGCCGTATCATTGACCATTTTATCACTCATGCTGAACAAGAGGATTTGCAAGGGGCGAGATTTCAGGAGAAGTTGCGAGAACTGGCTCTTAACAATATCTTTGGTATAGATAGTGACCAGAGCGCCGTGCAGGTGGCAGCATTTTCCATCTATCTGACCATGCTGGACTATCAGAAACCTGCTGATGTATCTACGTTCAGGTTTCCCAATCTACTTGAAACAAATCTGCTTTGCCAGGATGCGTTCTGCCCTGTAGAATTTGAGAACATGAGGTTTGACTATATCATAGGCAACCCACCTTGGAACAGAGGACGTAAGGAATATGACGAAGCAGGTGTGGAGATTAAGCCGGAATACCAAAAATATATCGTAACCCGTGCCCGTGCAGAGGGAAGACGTGGCATAATTGGAAATAAAGAGATAGCCCAGGCTTTTATGGTTAGAGCTCTTGATTTCATGGGAACTAACACTAAAACAGCTTTTGTGCTGACGAGCAAAGTGCTTTATAACAATCAGAGTGGTGGGTTCCGCAGCTATTTTCTGGAAAACGTACAACTGGACGCTGTACTGGAGTTGTCGTCGGTGAGACGTGAAGTGTTTTCACAGTCTATCGATCCTTCAATTGCACCGGCTTGTGTGATGTTCTATCAGAAAAAAGCGATGGCGGTGAATAGTATGCGACATCTGGTGCAGCATACTTCTGTCAAGCCCAGTGTGTTTTTCTCACTATTTAAGGTGCTGACTGTTGAGAAGGCCGACATACAGTATGTACGTCAGGAACTGCTCTGCCAATACGATTACCTATGGAAGATATTGCTTTATGGCACTTATCTGGATTTTCTTCTTGTGAAGCGTCTTAAAGAGAAGAGAACTGTCAAGGAAGAGATAGATGAACGTGGCTATGTATATGGACTTGGCGTTACCTGCGGAAAAGAAGGAAACAGACATTATGACATCAGTGACTATGTCGGTAAGAAAAAAATAGAGGCAGACCATTTGCTGCAGTACGTGGTAAGCCCATCGGATGAACCATGGGAGTTGGCAACTGCCCAGTGGGGGCGGCGCAAACAATTATTTGAGGCACCTATACTGTTGATAAGGAAGAGTTTGGATGCAACAGACTTTTCTTGCAGAGCTGCAGTTTGTACAGAAGATGCCGTATATAAAGATGCCATTACCGGTGTTCATGGTGACAGCATTGAAACGTTGAGAAATATTGAGGGTATGTTGAATTCCCGCTTCTTTACCTATTATGCCTTGATGTGCTTTAGTTCTTTGGGAACTGAACGAGAGCAGGGACATAACATGGAGAAGTTCTCACTGCCATATTTGAGTAGTGATATTCACAAGATAGTTGAAAGGATTGAAAAGAAATACAGGAACCTTGAGAACAATCCTCTTCAGGATCCAAATGTTTTTGCGAAACAAATTGAGCGCGAAAAAGACAATATAGAAGATTGCATAGCGCGGGAATTAGGTTTGTCAGAAGTTGAACAATTGCTGATTGACTATGCCAACAACTATTCGATTCCAATTGCTACTGGCAATGTTGTTGCAGAGCCTGTGAGAAATGACAGGGCAGGTAAAAAACTGATGGAAGCGTATGCTTGTGTTTTCCTGAATAGATTCAACGGGCAATTTGGAGAAGGAATGCATTTGAATTGTATTTGTGAGATAGCCCCCTCTTATGTTATGATGCGTTTTAGAGTTGCAAAAGAACCAAGGGCATTTGAATGCAAAGATGGTGCATTCGGTACTCTGGAAGCGTTCCTGCTTGCTATGTCTACCGAGCGTGTGACAGATCAACTGTATCTGCGCAAGGATATACGAGGTTTTGAGAAGGACGGGTTCTATATAGTAAAGCCAAGTGAACATCGATTGTGGCATCCGGCGATGGCTTACGTGGATGTTCAGGAATTTGTTGATGAATTATTAACAAAAACTACAAGATAGCAGAAATGGATGCATCGGTGTTTGAATATAGAAAAGTTTTTTATCGTTCGCAACTACATGGCCTGTTGAATGACATCTGTGGCGTATATGCACTTATATGTAAGAACGGACAGCATTTGCCAGACGATGAGAACAAAATTCGGGACGAGTTTGGCAAGTATTTCTTTGACCAAGCCTATAAGATAACGACAACAACAGCAAAGAATTATCATTATGGTTCTGAAGTATGGTTGCAATTGACGTCAGGCCGGGTTGATATGCAATTCTTATCCTATAACATTTATAGCATCCAGGATGCGTTCTTTGCTATAGAGTGCAAACGACTTGACGGTAAGAACCATCTTAGCAGGGAGTATGTAGATAATGGTATCAGGCGTTTTACTTCAGGTAAGTATCCGACGTTACTTGGTTGTAATGCCATGTTGGGTTTCGTGATCTGTGCCATTGACTTGACATCTACAGTGAGTCAAATAAACCGTCATTTGAAGATTTCTGAGTATTTGAGAACATCAAGTACGATGCAGGATAAGATGGTGGAATTGGAGTCACAGCACAGTATGCCGCACGACTTTGTTTTATATCATTTGTGGTTGGATTTTGCAGAATTGTTGGCCTAAATTTAGGAATCTCTGCACTGCACCAGCGTGGCTGTTCCCGTAGCGAAGAAAACAGGGAGACTTAATGAAGTCTGAGGTCGGAGGGCTGAGGGCTGAGGGCTGAGGTCTGAAGGATGAAGTCTGAAGTTTGAAGTCGGAAGTCTGAGGGGTGAGGGCTGAAGTCTGAGGTCTGAAGGATGATGTTGTACAAGGGTCAAAGGGGACGGATCTATGACATCGTGAAACAATGGTGAGCATGATTTTTCAAAAAAGATACCTGGAGAGCTGGCAATCAATTAAATAAATCTTATATTTTAGTATGCAATTACTGAGATAGGTGTTTACGAACGCCTGGTTTTAAGGGGTTTATACTAAATTGGACGCTTACACGTCAGAAATAAAGAGCATATGAAATAATATGTTAATAAGGAAGAGTATGCCAAACGATTATATAAAGAATTCATTAAAAGCATATATTGATGCCCCAGATCCTCGTTATGCCCTTATGTTGAAAGGAATGTGGGGATGTGGAAAGACATATCTTGTGAATAAGTGGATAGAGGATGTTTTTAAGAATGAGGAGCGAAAAGAAGATATAGTGTTGGAACCTATCTGGGTGACGTTGTATGGAATGACCAGTACGGATGAAATTACAAAGGCTATAGATCGTCAACTGCACCCCTTTTTGTACTCTAAAGCAGCGAAAATAGGAGCGGGTATATTAAAGATTGCCAGCAAAATAGTTCTTCGTACCGACCTAGATTTTGACCATGTTGGTACGAAAGATGCAACGTTGTCAACCTCGTTGGACTCATTGTCGTTTTTTGCTTCCAAAGATGAAGAAATCTCCCCTGGAACTTTAAAGCTCCTTGTGTTTGATGATCTTGAGCGGTCTCACATTCCCATGAAGCAGTTGCTCGGGTATATCAATTATTTCGTAGAATACTGTGGCTGTCATGTGATTATTGTGGGTGATGTCACGAAAGTGGAGGGTGAAAATAGAACTATATTGAATGACTTCAGGGAAAAGACAGTAGGAAAAGAGTTTGAGGTAAAACCAGACATAGAAGCTGCGATTCATAGTTTTATTGAGGAACTTCCACAAGTGGATTGGCTCGAAAGTCAACGGGAGCTAATAAAAAATGTTTTTGAAGCGAGGAAGTGTGACAATTTGAGGATATTGCGCCAATGTCTATATGACTTTAAGATGCAGTATCAAACACTCAATGACAGTTTGCTCGAAAATGACAAGACGATTATGCCTGGACTGCTGGCCAGTTTTATAGCAGTTTATTGTGAGTATAAAGGTAAAAACAAAGAGGTCATATTAAAGCATAAAGAAGGCTCTTTGGGATATCTTTTTTCAAAAGAAGACTCACCAGAGAAAAATGCTGAACTGGAAATGGAAAGAAGGTATAGAATTGCGGAACTGGATGGGTTGAATGTTCTGAATTTCGTCCATGTGAAGCATATTGTAGAACACATTGAGAAAGGGCGCTTAATGACGGACTATATCAACGAACTTTTGAGGAAAGACCAAGAAATTGAAGGTATGCTTGACAGACTGGCAAATTTTAGGGAAATGGAGAATGACGTTCTGGAGCACGACTGTGATGAATTAAGTCAAGACCTGTTGAACGATAAGTATTCTCAATTCTATCCTATCGGAAGAGCACTGGCTTATTTCTCGCTCTTTGAGCGCGAAAAGTTGTATAAGGTAGAAGACAAAGTGATAAAACATGTCAAAGAGTACCTAAACAGGTTATTCAAGGAAAAAGTCAATGATTTAGGCATGTTATATCAATGCCGGACAGCCTTTTGGCAAGGGATGAATTTTATAGACAATCAGGGAGAGACGCTTAGAATTCATAATGAAATGGCAGAATATTTCAATAAGATATTCGAAGAAAGGGTGGCGGAAATACCTGATGAGATGGATAACTTGCTAAATAACCTTAAGGATGATAATATACAAAATCTCTTGATTATAGACAAAAAAAGCACTCCTGACAGACACACATACTATAATATGAAACCCATACTCAAACAGCAGGATGCAGAACAACTGATGGAAAAAGTAAAAGGCTTGAATAACGCTAATGTGAGGAATTTTGCCATCTTTTTGAGTATTCACTATAGGTTGAGCCACAATCTGGGTGATGGTTTTATACAGTTTTATAAGGATGACAAAGAAACACTTCAGAATATGAGGTCTTTAGTGGAGAGAGAAATAGTGAAGCAGACGTCAGTGAGGCGGTGGAACTTTAAGTTTCTGCTAAAAGTAGTGGATGATTGCATTAAGAGGTGTGAAGGTGTGAACAAGATGTTGTCACATTCAATGTAAAATGAGAAGATATAGTTATGACAGAACTGACAGCAAAACGATTGGCTATCATACGGCACTTATTTGAGAAGGGAAAAGCATTGTCGTTAGAGGGGGAACCTATGAACGGTCTATGCCTTCTGCCATTTCATGATAGCGTGGAAATGTTTATGAAGTTGTGCGCAGACGAGCAGAACGTAGCAGTGTCGCGGGACACGATGTTTGCCAAGTATTTCGATCTTTTGCCTGCCTTGCAAGATAAGGCTCAGATGATAAGTTTGAATGCCCGTCGTGTCAGTCTGAAACATCATGGTCAGATGCCTTCTTCGCTTGATGTGGAAGTGACGAGAGTAAATGTAATTGACTTTTACGAGCATAACGTTCCCACATTCTTCGGTTGTAAACTGGAAGATGTATCGCTTGAAGTGCTGATAGTTTATCCATCGGTTCGGGGATATCTGGAGAAGTACCATGAATATTTTGATGAAGGGAAATTTGGGGATGCACAGGCTCAGTGTCAGATTGCTTTCAAGGTGTTTATGGTAGAGTATCACAAGAAATACGAGAGAGGATTCGATTTGAATTCTGGCCCCGCGTCGGTATTGGATAGCGTTAAAAATCCCCATTTGGAAGCCAATATAAACAAATATCTGGGAACATTGAAAAAGGCAGTCCAAGGTCTGAATGAAGCCGTTTCGGTAATGAGTTTGGGTATCAACTACTATAAGTATAGTGAATTTATTGCGATGGGACCTGCAGTAAATAGATGGCGGGGTAGTTCTGACGATAAGTATGAATACTATGTGGGAATTAGCAAAATGTATGATGCTCTAACGGCTAAAGTGTGCTATGACTTCGTGGTAGATACTGCGTTACAGTTGCAAGGAAAGAATGTTTTTTTGTATTGATGAAGGAAGTAAGAAGATGACACAAGACCAGAAGTGGTTGGCAAGATACAATGAGGTGGTGACGTTTATTGAGACCAATAAGCGGAATCCGTCGAAGCATCGAATTGAGGAGCATGACTATCTGAATTGGCTGAAGGCTAATAGAAAGGTGAAGAATGCGGGGACGTTGAAGCCAGAGAGGGTGGAGAAGTTTAAAAAACTTCTTGAATTGATGGAACAGTATAAGAGGAAGAACCAGTATGAATAAGCCGCGATAATATCGCAGCATACGGTACAAGAAGGGAAATAGTAATCTGATGTCGGAAGTAGGAAGTCTGAGGGATGATGTCTGAGGTTTGAAGTCTGAAGGTTGAGGGATGAGGTCGGAAGTCTGAAGTCTGAGGGCTGAGGTCTGAAGTTTGATGTCTGATGTCTGAAGGATGAAGTCTGAAGTTTTAGGTTTGAGGTATGAGTGAATACGGAGATTTAATAAAAGGGAAGTG
>SAMEA104315425__coassemble_2476_pt1 | contig 7907 bp, 8 predicted proteins | sample SAMEA104315425__metabat2_low_PE_021 | metagenome-assembled genome bin SAMEA104315425 (sample SAMEA104315425) | gut metagenome | biome: Monkey gut; feature: monkey-associated habitat; material: faeces | place: China | collected 2013 | reverse complement strand
GCACTGCCGGCATACTCGACAAAATAGCCGGTTGCTCCACTGGTTGTCAACTTAGACATGAGGTAAAGTGCAATGTCTTTGGCTGTCACACCGAAACCTAACTGTCCCTCCACGTTGATGCGCATGGACTTAGGTTTCTGCTGAAGAATACATTCCGATGCCATTACCATCTCCACTTCCGATGTTCCAATACCGAAAGCTACCGCTCCCATTGCACCATGTGTAGAGGTATGAGAGTCTCCACATACAATAGTCATTCCAGGTAGCGAGAGTCCCTTCTCAGGACCTACAACGTGGATGATACCATTGTCTTTCGACATCATGGCATAGTGGGTCAAACCAAATTCCTTCGCATTCTGCGCCAACGTACTTACCTGTTTTGCAGAAACAGGATCTTCTATTGGTTTATCCTGATCGTGTGTTGGTGTGTTATGGTCTGGCATACAATAAATATGATCCGGACGGAAACATTTCAATCCTCTTGCTCGCATGCCGTCAAAAGCCTGTGGCGATGTCACCTCATGGCAGTAGAGTCTGTCGATATAAAGTTGTGTTGGACCATCAGACAGCTGCTGAACTACGTGTTTGTCCCAAATTTTGTCGAAAAGTGTGTTCATTTCTTCTTAAACTTGTTTATACAGTCAATATATGCTTCAACCGAAGCGGTTACGATATCAGTGTTGGCACCGAATCCATAATAAATACTTCCTTCATATTCCACCTGCATGTGAACCTTGCCCACATCATCGGATCCCTTTGAGATGGCCTGGATGGTAAACTCCTTCAAGGTCATCTGTTTCATAATGATTTTCTTCAGCGCCTTGATAGCAGCGTCAACAGGACCGTTGCCTGATGCAGCAGCTTCAAATTTCTGATTGCTGATGTCAAGTCCAATAGAGGCAACACTCTTGACGCCCTTTCCTGTGGTTACCTGCAAGAAATCGAGTTTCACAGCATGGGCCTCTGCGGTATCGGCACCAGCCAACATGAGCACATCGGCATCGTTGACCTCCTTCTTCTGATCGGCCAGAATCAGGAACTTTTCATAAATTTTATCGAGTTTCTGCTCATCAACCTCCACACCATTCACGTTCAGACGATGCTTCAACGCTGCGCGTCCACTTCGTGCGGTCAGCACGATAGCATTGTCGTCGATACCCACATCCTTGGGATTGATGATTTCATAGGTCTGTACGTTTTTTAGCACACCATCCTGATGGATTCCGCTAGAATGAGCAAAAGCATTACGACCCACAATGGCCTTGTTGGGTTGTACGGGCATGTTCATCAAGCTCGATACCATGCGACTGGTGGGATAGATCTTTGTGGTATTGATATTGGTTTCGATATCCAGACCTTTATGACATTTCAGAATCATGGCAATTTCTTCGAGCGAAGTATTTCATTGATGGTCACCTCTACCTGTCGAGCACCACCCAACACACCGCTAAGCGTGTTGGCTGTTGCCATGCCTAAGTCGTTGTGGCAATGTGTAGAGATAATAGCACGGTCAATACCGTCAACATGTTCTTTCAGGTACTTAATTTTCTCGAAATACTCTTGAGGCAGACAGTAACCCGTCGTGTCTGGGATATTGACCACGGTAGCACCTGCTTTAATGACAGCTTCTACCACGCGAGCCAGATATTCATTTTCGGTGCGTCCTGCATCTTCACAGTAGAACTCTACGTCTTCTACATATTTCTTTGCATATTTCACAGCAGCCACACCACGTTCGATAATTTCTTCTCGCGTGGAATTAAATTTGTATTTAATGTGCGAGTCCGATGTACCAATACCAGTATGGATACGCTTGTGTTTTGCATATTTCAATGCATCTGCAGCTACATCAATATCTTTCTGCACAGCACGTGTTAGGGCACAGATGGTAGGCCATGTCACGGCTTTCGATATTTCAATCACACTATTGAAGTCGCCTGGACTGCTAACGGGGAATCCTGCTTCAATCACATCAACTCCAAGTTGTTCAAGAGCTTTTGCCACCTGTATTTTTTCAACGGTGTTCAACTGACATCCTGGAACCTGCTCGCCATCGCGGAGGGTTGTGTCGAAGATTAATAATCTGTCACTCATATTCTTTCTTGTTGTTTAATTTCTTTCAATTCTTAATAAAAAGTGCCTTTCACACTGTTGGAAGCGAGAAAGGCACCTTTGTATTTTCATATTTCAACTACATACACGTCTTACCACTTCCAACCGTTTGGCGCAGTCGGATAATAATAATACCGCTAAGTAGATTCATACTATTCATATCGTTTTCTATTTTGACTGCAAAGTTACGCATTTTTGTTTAATTCTCCAAATAAACCATCACTTTTTTATCTAAAAATCTAATAAAACAAAGATAAATACGACACAAGACAAACAAAACGAAAGTAATTATGGCGAAAAACTATTAAACTGCAACCTGTTGCCCTACCCTAACTTTTATATTGAAATAGATGGATGATGAATGGTGCAGAATGATGCATGAGTTGATTCATATAATCACCTTTCTTACAGCATGAGAACATTATATCAAGTTTTCAAACTTTCGGGATGCCTTCGGGATGTCTTCGGGTTCAAAGCAGTCATTCATACATAATATCATATTTCAAGACTGAGACCAGGTGTTCAACTCAAATAATACCTCATCGAAATATTAATTTTCATATTCTAAAAAAATATCCGCAATGGAGAATACTCATTGCGGATATTGATGATTATACAGTAGATGTCTGCAACAGTCTGTTGCATTATCCACCAAAGTTATCGTACATGATGCTCTCAGACTCTACACCCAGAGAATCGAGCATAGCCACTACGGCTTTCGACATGGGACCAGGACCACACATGTAGTATTCAATATCCTCTGGTGTCTCGTGGTCCTTCAGGTAGGTATTGTACATGACCTGATGAACGAATCCTGCGGTGTATTTCACGCCAGCAGCATCGGCTGCTGGGTCTGGGCGGTCGAGAGCCAGATGGAAATGGAAGTTGGGGAATTCCTTTTCCAGTCCATGGAAATCGTCGAGGTAGAACACCTCGTTGAGTGCACGTGCGCCATAGAAATAATGCATCTCGCGATCGGTAGTGTGCAATGTTTTGGTCATGTGCATGATCTGTGCACGCAACGGAGCCATACCTGCACCACCGCCAACCCATATCATTTCCTTCTTGCTGTCGAAATGTGGATGGAAATCGCCGAAAGGACCACTCATGATAACCTTGTCGCCTGGTTTCAGAGAGAAGATGTAAGACGAAGCAATACCTGGATTCACATCCATAAATCCACTGCGATCTGGTTTGAATGGAGGAGTTGCAATACGTACGGTCAACATGAAGACATCACCTTCTGCAGGATAGTTCGCCATAGAATAGGCACGGATGGTGGGTTCGGGGTTCTTACACTTCAAGGGGAAGAGACCAAACTTCTGCCAAGCCGGCAGATATTCATCACCAATGAGCGCCTTGTCGAAATCCTTGTCGTAGTCAATGCAGTCGAATGCAGGAATCTTGATTTGAGCGTAAGAACCTGGAAGGAAGTCCATATGGGCCCCCTTAGGCAGTTGCACTTTAAATTCCTTGATAAACGTAGCAACGTTCTTATTTGAAATCACGGTGCACTCATATTCCTTCACACCAAGGATGCTCTCGTCAACATGGATGTTAAGGTCACCCTTCACCTTACATTGACATCCCAGACGCCAATGGTTTTTGATTTCCTTTCGGGTGAAATGAGGTTTTTCGCTATCGAGAATCTCACCACCACCTTCCAGAACCTGTACCTTACATTGTCCGCAAGAGGCTTTACCGCCACAGGCAGAAGGCAGGAAGATACCATTCTCGTTGAGCGTAGCCATCAGGTTGTTGCCTTGTGGCACGTTAATGGTACGGTCGCCATTAATAGTAATGTTGACATTACCGCTTGGACTCAAGAATTTCTTGGCCACAAGCAGAATAATTACCAGCAGGAGGATTACCAAGAGGAACACTCCTATACTGTATGCTATAAATTCTGTCATAATGTTACTTGTCTGCTAAAGTTAAATATTGAGTCCACTGAAACACATCATCGCCATAGCCATCAGGCCTACGGTAATGAAGACGATACCGAGACCCTGAAGGGGACGAGGCACGTCGCTGTATTGCATCTTCTCACGGATAGCACCCAAGGCAACAATTGCCAAGGTCCAACCGATACCAGAACCAAGTCCATAGACCACAGCATCACCTACGCTGGTGATGGCTTGTGAATTGGTGGCATCGAGCAGAATACGCTGTTGCATGAAGAGCGAAGCACCCATGATGGCACAATTGACCGCAATCAGCGGAAGGAAAATACCCAGCGCAGAATAGAGTGATGGACTGAAGCGTTCTACAGCCATTTCTACCAACTGCACAATACCGGCAATGACGGCAATGAAAAGGATGAATGACAGATAGCTCAGGTCAACACCTTCGGCAAGACAGTTGGGACCAAGTACGCAGGTCTGCAACAGATAGTTGACAGGTACGGTAACTACAAGTACAAAGGTAACGGCAAGTCCGAGGCCAAGAGATGTTTTGACAGTCTTCGACACGGCAAGGTACGAACACATGCCGAGGAAGAAGGCGAATATCATATTATCTACGAATATCGACCGGAAGAATAAACTTATTGCGTGTTCCATATCTTATTTCTCCTTTATAAAGTAAGCACGATGAATCCAGATAACACAGCCCACAAGGATAAGAGCCATGGCAGGCATGGTCATCATTCCGTTGTTGACATAACCAGCATCGTAAAGTGCCTGTGGAACGATCTGAAAACCTAGTAAAGTACCACGTCCAAGAAGTTCACGCACACCACCCACAATGACAAGGATGAGGGCATAACCCAATCCGTTGCCCACACCGTCAAGGAATGAAGGCCAGGGTTTGTTCATCATGGCAAATGCCTCAAGGCGACCCATGAGGATACAGTTGGTGATAATCAGACCGACATAGACGCTAAGTTCTACACTAACATCATAGGCAAATGCTTTAAGCACCTGTGACACGATAGTCACGAGGGCAGCCACCACTACCAGTTGCACGACGATACGGATACGTGTAGGAATGGTGTTGCGAATGATAGATATAATCACATTGGCAAACGCGGTAATTACCGTCACGGCCAAACCCATCACAATGGCCGGTTTGAGTTGTGAGGTGACGGCCAAAGCCGAACAGATACCAAGCACCTGACCGAGAATAGGGTTGTCAAGGCTGATGGGGTTTGTCAATACCTCTTTGTTTTGTTTACTGAATAATGACATGGCTGTTACTCTTTTACTTCAACAGAATCACTTGGAAGAGTGACAGACTGCTTTCCGAAGAGCTTGTCTGCACGCTTGCAAGCATCCAACAAATCTTTTTTCAACATGGCGTCAACACCATCAGAGGTCAAGGTAGCACCAGTCACCACGTCAACCTGACAGGAACTGTCTTCTACCTTCTTCACGATAGAGAGGGCTACGTCATGGCCTTTCTCGTCGGCAAAGACACGCTTGCCGATGAATTTCTCCTGCCAAGCCTTAGAGTCTTTGATTTCGGCTCCCAGACCAGCTGTTTCACTTTCGTGATTGAAATAAACGCCATAAACGGTAGTGGGTTGTCCGTGAAGGGCAATATATCCACTGATGCCGCCCCACAGTCCCATGCCTTTCATGCTGACCACGAGGATGGGTTCGCCATCAACTTCACATTGGTAGAATATCTGACCGTTGTCTTCTTTCTCATCCTTCACTACCTCATTGTAGCGGGCTTCTGCCTCTGCACCATCAAGGTTACGGATGTTGAGCGAATATAGAATCTGTTTCTTCACATCGAGCTCAACATTAGCATCCTGCATGGGTTTGAGTGCCTTGAATACAAAGGCCAGCACAAAAGCCACGATGACAACAAGCACAGTACTATATATAATAATGTACGTGTTTGAGTTTGTATTTAATTTGCTCATTTGTTTTCTCTTTAATGATTTTACTTAGCACGTTTCATGCGCTTGCTGACATTGCGCTCCACGATGAAATGGTCGATGGTGGGAGCAATCATATTACCGAAGAAGATGGCGAGCATCATACCTTCCGGATAACCGGCATTCATCACACGGATGATGACAGCCATGGCTCCTATCAGGAAACCGTAGATGTATTTACCTCCTTCAGTACGACATGAGGTGACAGGGTCGGTGGCCATGAAGACAGCACCAAAGGCGAAACCACCCAACAGAAACTGTTCGTACCACATCATCTGGGTCATGCCGAGCGACTGGAAGAGTAATGCCATCAGGCCACCTCCTACAAACACACTCACCATGGTTCTCCATGAAGCGATACCAGCCCACAGTAGGATTACCGCACCAATAGCAATGGCGACAACAGATGTTTCGCCGATACTACCGGGAATGAAACCTAATGCCATATCAAGGAGTGAAGCATCTGGAGTTACACCCTGGCCAATCTGACCGAGCGGAGTTGCTGCAGTAAAAGTGTCAGGCAGAGTGTTACCCAGTCCGAAGATGCTGTCACGTGCAATCCACACCTGATCACCTGTCATCTTTGAGGGATAAGCAAAGAACAGGAACATACGGGCAGAAATAGCAGGGTTGAACAGGTTCATACCCGTTCCTCCGAAAATCTCTTTGCAGAAGATAACGGCAAAGGCACATGCCAACGCCAACATCCACAAGGGACAGCCTACAGGGATGATTAATGGGATGATGATACCGCTAACGAGATAACCTTCTTGGATTTCTTCACCTTTCCATTGTGCCCAGGCAAATTCTATGCCGAGTCCGACGATATAGCTCACCAGAATCTTTGGAAGGACCACAAGGGCACCATATACAAAGACTTCAAGGAAACTGGCTGTTGCCAAGGTTCCTGCTGCGAGATAGTTTTGATAACCCACATTATACATACCAAACAGTAAAGCTGGCAACAAGGCGATGACCACCATACTCATGATGCGCTTAGAATCGATGGCATCATGGATGTTCACACCCGTGCGTGCTGTGGTGTTTGGCACATAGAGGAAAGTCTCAAATCCATCGAACACGCTACGGAAGGCATGGAGCTTTCCATCGGGTTCGAAATGAGGCTTAACTTTATTGAGATAATTTCTTAATGCACTCATAATAATATTGTTATGCGTTTTCTTTACGTAAAATATTTAAGCCTTCACGAACAATACGTTGCAGTTCGAGCTTGGAAGAATCAACAAACTCAGCCAATGCAAAATCTTCAGGACTTACCTCATAAATGCCCAATTGCTCTTGACGGTCTATATCGCCAGCAATAATCGCCTTAATCAGAAATTCCCCGTAGATGTCCATAGGAAGCACGCGATCGTATTCACCACTCATAATCATGTGACGCTCACCACCCTTTACACGTGCGTCGAGAGCATATTTCTTTTTAGGACAGAGCCATGAGAAATAGCTGCGACTGGTACTGAACTGTCCGAAACGAGGCATGATCCAACCTGCCAGCTCGTCGGCATTATCACCTTCTGGAATGACGGTAATCTCACTACTATGCGCACCAAGGAATCCCTCTTTTGTGGTGGAACATCCAGTTAGCACATTACCATTGATAATACGCACATGATGGTCGGAATCGTAACTGTTGGAAAGGAGTGTGGAAAGTTCTTCACCCACATTCATACGAACATAGGCAGGATTCTTTACCTCGCTACCACAAAGGGCAACCAAACGATGTAAATCAACACGGCCGGTCTTCAACAGACGACCGATGAAAAGTACAACGGTAGGATCTACAGTCCATACCACCTCACCCTTGTTGACTGGATCGATGTGGTTGACCTGCACACCCACATTACCGGCAGGACAAGGACCGTCGAAGACATGAGTCTCGATATCTTTG
>SAMEA104315425__coassemble_2438_pt1 | contig 8003 bp, 7 predicted proteins | sample SAMEA104315425__metabat2_low_PE_021 | metagenome-assembled genome bin SAMEA104315425 (sample SAMEA104315425) | gut metagenome | biome: Monkey gut; feature: monkey-associated habitat; material: faeces | place: China | collected 2013 | reverse complement strand
TCTTTTAGAATTCTGCATTGTTTGGAGTACGTGGGAAAGGAATCACGTCGCGGATATTCTGCATGCCAGTGACAAACAGGATGAGGCGCTCGAAACCGAGACCGAAACCGCCGTGAGGACAACTGCCATAACGACGGGTGTCGAGATACCACCACATATCCTTCATAGGAATCTGGCGACGCTCGATTTCAGCCATCAGTTTGTCGTAACTCTCCTCACGAACAGAACCACCAATGATTTCGCCAATCTGTGGGAACAGCACATCGGTGCCCTGAACGGTACGGCGATCTTCGCTGTCGTTGTTCTGCTTCATATAGAAAGCCTTGATGTCGCGTGGATAGTCGGTCATGATGACTGGCTTCTTGAAGTGTTCCTCCACAAGGAAACGCTCATGCTCGGAAGCGAGGTCCATACCCCATGATACGGGGAATTCAAACTTCTTACCGTTTTTCACAGCCTCTTCCAAAATCTCAATACCCTTGGTGTAGGGCAGACGCACGAAGCTGTCTTTCAATACACCCTCCAAGCGCTCAATCAGCGTCTTGTCGATCATCTTGTTGAGGAAAGCAAGGTCATCCTTACAGTTTTCCAATGCCCAACGCACGCAATACTTGATGAAGTCTTCCTCAAGGTCCATCAGATCGTTGAGGTCGATGAAGGCAACTTCTGGCTCAATCATCCAAAACTCAGCCAAGTGGCGTGGAGTATTGGAATTCTCAGCACGGAAGGTCGGACCGAAAGTATAGATGGCACCCAGTGCGGTGGCACCGAGCTCACCCTCCAACTGTCCGCTGACGGTCAGTGAAGTCTGCTTGCCAAAGAAGTCATCATCATAGATGATGCTGCCGTTCTCGTCCTTCTTCAGGTCGTAGAGATTCTTGGTGGTCACCTGGAACATCTGTCCGGCACCTTCGCAGTCGCTGGCGGTAATCAGTGGTGTGTGGAAATAGAAGAAACCATGCTCATGGAAGTATTGGTGGATGGCAATAGCCATGTTGTGGCGTATGCGCATCACAGCACCGAAAGTATTGGTACGCAGACGGAGGTGTGCATTCTTGCGCATCACCTCAAACGACTGGCCTTTCTTCTGCATGGGATAAGTGTTATCGCAGAGACCATAGATTTCCAAGGTCTTGGCCTGAATCTCACTGCTCTGACCAGCACCCTGACTCTCTACCAAAATACCAGTGGCACAGATACATGCACCAGTGGTAATCTGCTTGAGCATTTCTTCATCAAACTGTGAAGGGTCAACAACGATTTGTACGTTGTTGATGGTGCTTCCGTCGTTGAGGGCAATAAAGTCAACGGCCTTCGAACTACGGTGGGTACGCACCCATCCCTTTACACAAACATCTTTTCCAAAGTCTGTACTCTTCAGTACATCTACTATCTTAGTTCTTTTCATCACTTGTTATATTTTCAGTGAGTCGTTGTTGGTTTATTCGTAAGCACCCATGCGCAGACGATCTACCTCTTCCTCTGTCAGGTAGCGCCAGTCGCCACGACGCAGGTTCTTCTTGGTAAGTCCGGCAAACTGTACACGGTCGAGTTTGGTTACTTTATAGCCGAGGCTCTCGAAGATACGGCGCACAATGCGGTTTTTACCAGAGTGGATCTCGATGCCTACCTGCTTCTTGTCAACAGGGTCTGCATACTGGATGTCATCGGCTTTGATGTCACCGTCGTCGAGGGTGATACCTTCGGCAATCTGCTGCATATCATGGGCAGTCACGTTCTTATCGAGATAAACGTGATAAATCTTTTTCTTGAGGAACTTAGGATGGGTCAGTTTCGATGCCAAGTCACCATCGTTGGTGAGCAGAAGCACACCGGTGGTGTTGCGGTCGAGACGACCTACAGGATAGATGCGCTCAGGACAAGCATCCTTGACGAGATCCATCACAATCTTACGTTGTTGAGGATCGTCGCTGGTGGTCACGTAGTCTTTGGGCTTGTTGAGCAGCACATAGACTTTCTTCTCTGGAGTGACAGGAGTGTCGTGGAACTTCACTTCGTCGGTGCGCAATACCTTGGTGCCCAATTCGGTTACCACTTCTCCGTTGACGGTCACTACACCTGCCTGGATGAAATCATCAGCTTCACGACGGCTGCAAACACCGGCGTTGGCAAGGAATTTGTTCAAACGGATGGGCTCGTTGGGATCGTAGTTCTCCTCTTTATATTCTATACGCTTCTTGAAGCTGTACTTTGCATTGGGATCATAGTCTGCAGTGCGCTGACGATTATATCCGCGGTTGTTGTTATATCCTCCACGCTGCTGGTAACCACCCTGCTGCTGGTATCCACCGCGGTTGTTGTAACCACCGCGCTGTTGGTAACCGCCACGCTGCTGGTAACCACTGCGCTGCTGATATCCGCCTTGCTGCTGATAACCTCCCTGCTGGAAGTCGCCTTGCTGGCGTGATTGGTAGCCGCCCTGTTCACCGTCCTGCTGATTGTTGTTGTATCCGCGATTATATCCACGGTTGTTGTTGTAACCGCCGCGCTGCTGATATCCGCCACGCTGCTGGTAACCGCCGCGCTGCTGATATCCGCCACGCTGCTGGTATCCACCTTGCTGACGTGGCTGGTATCCGCCCTGTTCACCGTCCTGCTGATTGTTGTAGCGGGGACGATAGGAACGCTGGGCGTTATTGTTCTGAAGTCCAGCACCGAATCCTTCTGGACGGAAACCGCCTTCATCATCGTTCTGACTGCGGTTGTAGCCGCCCTGGTTATAGGTGCGTGTCTGTTGATGAATACGGGGACGTGGTGAACGACCCTGTCGATAAGTGTTCTGTTGGTCGGAGTAACCCTCTCGGTTGCTGGCGCCTTGTTGGTTGGCAGATTGTTCTTCTGTCTTCTTCTCGTTTTCGAAATCCATAATTGTTGTTTCCTTTTTTTGGGGAACCTCACGGTTCCTCTTTGGGGTTAATACTTTATATACCTGTATAATTCATTGGCGTAATAGCCATAAGTTCCTCTTTTACCTCATCGCTGACGTCCAGACCTGCAATGAATTCGTGAATCAGTTCTGGGGTCATCTTCTGGTTGGTGCGAGTCAATGCCTTCAGAGCCTCGTAGGGGTGAGGGTATGCTTCGCGGCGCAGGATAGTTTGGATGGCTTCTGCTACCACAGCCCATGTGTTGTCGAGGTCTGCCTCTATCTTCTCTTCGTTGAGAATGAGTTTGCGCAAGCCTTTCAGTGTGCTCTGTATGGCAATGACAGCATGTCCCATAGGCACGCCGACGTTGCGCAATACGGTAGAGTCGGTCAGGTCGCGCTGCAGGCGGCTGACGGGCAACTTCTGGGCTAAGAATTGCAGAATGGCATTGGCAATGCCGAGGTTGCCTTCTGAATTTTCATAGTCGATGGGGTTCACTTTATGAGGCATAGCGCTCGAACCAACCTCTCCAGCCTTGATCTTCTGCTTGAAGTATTCCATAGAGATATACATCCAGAAGTCGCGATCGAGATCGATGATGATGGTGTTGATGCGGCGCATGGCATCAAAGATAGCGCCCATCCAGTCGTAGTTAGAAATCTGAGTGGTCCACTGTTCACGCTCTAATCCGAGTTTCTCAGCCACAAACTTGTTACCGAATTCGCGCCAGTCGTATTGTGGGTAAGCCACATGGTGGGCGTTGTAATTACCGGTTGCACCACCGAATTTGGCGGTAATGGGAGTGTCTTTCAATCCACGCAACTGTTCTTCAAGGCGATAGACATATACCATAACCTCTTTACCCAAACGTGTGGGAGAAGCGGGCTGTCCGTGTGTCTTGGCGAGCATAGGAACGTTTTTCCATTGTTCGGCATAGTCGTTGAGCTGTTCGATGAGCTCTTCTACCATAGGATAATACACCTGTTCGAGTGCTTCCTTGATAGAGAGGGGAACGCTGGTGTTGTTGATGTCCTGTGAAGTCAGTCCGAAATGGATAAACTCCTTGTACTTGTCGAAATTGCCAATCTTGTCGAGTTCTTCCTTGATGAAATACTCCACAGCTTTCACGTCGTGGTTGGTTGTCTTCTCGATTTCCTTTACGCGTCCGGCATTCTCTTCTGAGAAATTGCGGTAGATGTTGCGGAGTGTTTCGAATAGGTTATGGTCAAAATCCTCCAATTGTGGCAAGGGTAGCTCGCAGAGAGTGATGAAATATTCAATCTCTACGCGCACTCTGTATTTGATGAGTGCATACTCTGAGAAAAATCCTGCCAACTGTTCTGTTTTGTTTCTGTAACGTCCGTCAATAGGCGAGATGGCGGTCAATGTGTCTAATTTCATTAGTGTGTTACGCTTAGTTGTTTATATAGCTATATTACAATATATTGTCTCTATTAGGCTGCAAAGTTACGAAAAAATGTGCTAACTGATGCATGGCAACGAATGATATTTGCGGTCTGTGGCTGGTTTTTTGTGATATTTTAGCAATTTTGAATGAAATAATAATGGGCAGAACTGAATTTCTGCCCATTAACCTTTGGTTTTGTATGATAACTGATAGGTTTTTTATCTCCCGATATATTCCCAGGGGTCAAAAGTGACGTAGTTTCCTGAGATGAGTCGTAAGCGTATCCGCGATGCTATAGTTATTTAAAATAAAACCATTTACCTTGGGGAAGTTGATATTTATTGTCAATGGACAAGAATAGACATATCGGTGTTTTGAAATCTTGTGGCACCAGATATGCTGCCGTCCAATAACATTTTGCGTCTTTGTCATCCGTTTTAATGCTGACAAGCATATCATAGCAGCCTTTATCTACTTTAGTAAAACTATCTAATGTTATGTCTTTTACCTGTTTGATGAGCGAGCCATGTATCAGCAACAACTTGAAATTTTTGAAATCTATCTGCGGCAACTCTTTCGCATGACCAGCAAATACTTGATTCAACTCTGCTTCGTTATCAACAAGAAACAATTCCTCTTTCTTAGTATCCTCTATATTCAAAGGCACTTGTGGAACATTGATAGGTGTTATTTTAACGTCAATGTCATCATCACTGCAACTTGAGGCAATCATGCAGCTCATTATCGCAATAAATAATAATCTTCCTAACTTAATCATAATTCATGTTTTGCAGCACAATAGTTTTTTTGTTAGTTAGTATTTGCGACTCAGTAATTTTTCTGTTTTAGTGCTGCAATTTGAAAACAGATAAATACCGAATTGCTTGACAAAGATATAAAATTTTATTCAACGATGCCATTTCCTTATATGAAACGATGTGGCATATAACATAAATTAACGTATTTGTGAAATAATAATGGGCAGAACTGAATTTCTGCCCATTATCCTTTGGTTTTGTATGATAATTGATAGGTTTTTTATCTACTATCAATCATTGGAGTTTTATGCCATGTTATTGTTTCTTATCGCTAAGCAGACGCACATTGGTCAGTTTTACGGATGCACTGGCTGTATCAATGTCTTCTCCCTTTTTGCTATAGACGAAGGTGGAGTTGCTGATATTGATATCGCGTACGCATTGCATGCCTTCTATACCATGCGCTTTGATGGCTGTCTCTGCACCACGGCAGATGACATTGTCGATATGGATATCTTGGAAATGGGGCACAAATTGTGCTTCATCACCCTTTGGAGCCAATGCTTTGGCATCGGATGCTCCTGCTGGCCGATTGACATAGTCGCACTGGAAAACAACGGCTTCGTCTTTGATGTCTGTCATGACGATATTGCTGATGTAGAGTTGGCTGGTCTCACCGCCACGGCCTACACCGCTTTTGAAGCGCAAACCGGTATCTGTTCCGGCAAAACGGCAGTTGCGTGCCACTACACGACGCACACCGGCTGCTGTCTCACTACCCAGTACAAAGGCTCCATGTGCGTGATACACTGTATTGTTTTCTACCAGGATGTCTTCACATCCTGATACAGCAGAAGCTTTGGGACGTCCGCTCTTCAGGCAGATACCGTCGTCGCCCACATTGACTGTGGAATTGACAACCAACACACGTTGACAGTCGGAGAGGTCGATGCCGTCGCCATTCTGTGCATTCCAAGGGCAACGCACGGTGATGTCATCGATGATGATGTCTGAAGAATAGCATGGATGTACGTGGAATCGGGGCGAGTTTTGGAAGGTAACGCCTTGATACAAAACTCTTTTGCATTTTTCAAATCTCACAAGGTCGTTGCGCATCTGCTCCTGTGCTACGGGCGATTTGGCAATGTCAGGATAGCTGTTGCGCATCTGCCAAGGATACCAGAGTGTGCCATCTTTCATCTCCTGTCCGCCCATACTCTTAAACTGGCTCCATTCTGTATCGCTTACTTTTGATCGCTTTACGGGACGCCATTGGGCACCGTTGCCGTCGATGATACCTTCTCCGGTAATGGCAATGTCAGTACGTTTCTCAGCACGGATGCATGGATATACTCTCCGGGCTTTGGTATCTGCATCGCGATAGATGCTTTTGTCAGGTGAGAAATAGATGATGGCATTCTTTTCCAAATGCAGATCGATGTGGTCTTTCAGTTCGATAGGACCAGTCAGCCAAACGCCTGTTGGTACTATGAGGTGTCCACCGCCTTGTTGTGCCAACTTGTCGATGGCATCCTGGATGGCTTTGGTGCAGAGGGTAACACCGTCGCCTATTCCGCCTGCCTCTGTCAGTGTAATGCTTCGGCTGGGGATGTTGACCTGTTGTGGTTGGTTTAACGTGACTGGAGTCTGGTTGTAATACTTCTGATAGTCTTGCGCTGACGATAGTGCTGGCATGCAGAGTGCCAACAAAGTCAGCATAGATGTGATAGTTTTTTTCATACTTTTTTTTATTTGTTTATAGTAGTGTTTATTTCCTTATTGTTGTTCTTCTAACGTTGTAGCTGTATTGTTGTTCTTCTAACGTTGTAGCTGTTTGTGCCATAACAGGGAGGATCAGAATGAAACGCGCTCCAGTAGTATAGTTGGGGTCGAGTGTGATTGATCCGCCCAGTTTGGTAGCAATGGTACGGCAGATGTAGAGTTCCAATCCGGCACCTTGTTTGTTAGAATCGAGTTTGACGAATCTTTCAAACAACTTCTTATGATGTTTAGGTGCAATACCACATCCTGTATCGGTGACGCAGAAAGCGATACTGTCTGTTCCTTGGTCATTTTTTATCTTGCGACAATCCAAAAGGATACTTCCCTTCGTGGTATTCTTAGTAGCGTTGGCAAGCATTTCATTGATGGCCTGCAAAGTGCGGTGACGGTCAGTCTTTATAGTGTCGGTGTCCTGCTATTGCCTTTCCGCATAGTTCGTTTACGTTGGTCTCTTCTATCTTCAAATACAGAATAGGTGTGTGGTATGTCGGCTCCTAATTGGTGAATGGCAGATCACCGCATAGTAAAAAATATTATTTCCCCGCTTTAGCACATTCGGCACAGATGCCTTTTACGATATATTCCGCCTCTTCCATTACAAAGCCATCGGGTAGTGGAACATGGGGTATGCGTATGCTTGTCAGACAATAGGTGCGGTTGCATTTGCGACAGGTCAGATGAACATGGCCGTCACACTGTCGGGTATCGTCAAAATGGCAGACACAGTATTTCTGCATGCCCGTTCCATCGTCAATATCATGGAGCAGATGCACACTGGCAAAGAGGGTGAGTGTGCGAAACAGGGTGGAGCGATCAACTGTAGGCAGTGCCTTTTCAACATCTGCCAGACTAAAAGCATCACTGAAACCATGGCGTATGGTGCGCCATACCATCAAGCGTACGGCTGTGACACGGATGCCGGCATTGTCGAGTGACTGTTCGTCGGAGATTTCAAGGTGGTGCATACAGTTGTGATGAATAAAAAATAACGGAAGCCTAAGCTGTCAGCTGTTATGAAAATAGCTGTGACTCAGGCTTCCGTTTATAGAGTTATACTAAATGTTCGATAAGGTCTGCGCGTTCACCGGGCAGCATGTCAATGACCGGCAGTTCAACCATGGTGTAGCAACCGGGTTGCTGACGCATGGAGGCACGAGCCACATTGAC
>SAMEA104315425__coassemble_2408_pt1 | contig 8088 bp, 5 predicted proteins | sample SAMEA104315425__metabat2_low_PE_021 | metagenome-assembled genome bin SAMEA104315425 (sample SAMEA104315425) | gut metagenome | biome: Monkey gut; feature: monkey-associated habitat; material: faeces | place: China | collected 2013 | reverse complement strand
CTGGACTCGAACCAGCGACCTCGCGCCCCCCAGACGTGTGCGCTACCAACTGCGCTAAATCCCGATAAGCGAGTGCAAAGGTACAGCTATAATTTGTAATATCCAAATTTTTGTTTCACTTTTTTTGTATTTATCCCCAAAAACACTACCTTTGTATCTCTAAACAAACCTAATTATAATATATGCAATACGAAATAACAGCTCCAAAGGAGTTAAAACATACAGCAATCCTACCTGCATCGAAGAGTATTTCCAACCGTGCGCTCGTTATTCATGCGCTGGCTGGAGGCTCTATCTTACCCGAAAACCTGTCGGATTGTGACGATACCGAAGTGATAATTTCAGCTTTGCGCGATAATCCTTATGAGATCAATATCAAGGCTGCAGGTACTGCCATGCGCTTCATGACAGCCCTGCTTTCGGTGAAAGAAGGCGAGGAACACGTGCTGACTGGTACTGAACGCATGAAACATCGCCCTATTCATGTGCTTGTTGATGCGCTGCGCTACCTTGGTGCCGACATCACCTATGTGGGAGAAGAAGGCTTTCCGCCTCTGCTTATCAAGGGTCACCGCCTTGATGGCGGTCTGCTCGAAGTGCCAGGCAATATCAGTTCACAGTTTATTTCCGCCCTGTTGATGATAGGTCCGACTCTGCAACAAGGACTGACGCTCCGCTTGAAAGGTGATATTATCTCACGACCCTATATCGATCTGACCCTATGGACCATGCGCGAGTTTGGCGCCGATGCCGAATGGTCAGACTATGAGACTATTACGGCGAAACCCCAGCCATACCATGATCGTGCCTACCGTATTGAGAACGATTGGAGCGGCGCATCCTATTGGTATGAGATGATGGCTCTGGCAACTGGCGATGACGACGAGGTGATCCTCAACGGACTGATGGATGCCTCCAAACAAGGCGATTCCTCGGTGCGATATATCTTCAGCTTGCTCGGTGTGAAAACACAGTTTGCCACAACCGAACAGGGCATTCCCACCAAGGTGACCCTTCGCCATTCAGGCCGTTGCGTACCCCGTTTGGAGTACGACTTTGTCAATTCGCCCGATTTGACCCAGACCTTTGTAGTCACTTGCGCTTTGCTTGGCGTGCCATTCCATTTCCGTGGACTTGCCACCCTTAAGATTAAGGAGACCGACCGCATATCGGCATTGAAGACAGAAATGCGCAAATTGGGATTTGTCATCTATGATATCAACGACAGCGAACTCGTATGGGACGGTGAACGTTGTGAGCCAGACTATGCCGACGGTATCGATACCTATGAAGACCATCGCATGGCATTGGCCTTTGCACCTGCCGCATTGCGTTTCCCCAGTCTGCGTATCAATCATCCAGAGGTGGTCACCAAGTCGTATCCCCACTATTGGGACGACCTTCGCCATTGTGGTTTCCAAATCCAACAACGATAATTCTTAATCGCTATATGCTATGAGCTTTCTCCTCTTCGCCCTCATTGCCATCGGAGCCCTCGGCCTTTTGGCGGCCTTGCTGTCTATTGGTGACAGCGATAGCCCCGTGGTACATGGCGATCACGACTGCGCTTCCTGCACAAGCCACGATGACGGTTCGTGTAAGATAGCCTGTATGATGGAGGAGTCTCGTCGGCGAAAAGAGGAAAAAGCACGTGTTGCTGCATCTGCTGATACCGATGGAGATGATGGCGATGACGGCAATTGCGTGACCGATGTTCATAGCGACGAGTCAGACGAGGATACAGATGACGCGTCAGACGATAGGCCTTCGGCCACAGATCGTCTGCCACTTACTCCCATCATACTGCTGCTCGCCATACTCGTTGCCGCCTCGTGTTCCACACAGCAAAATAACAGTCAGACACGAATGTGGCATGCGTTCAATGCTCGCTACAATACCTATTTCAATGCATCGCAAGCCTTTATCGAAGGATGCGACGAACAGGAACGTGGCAATCAAGACGACTATACCCAGTTGTTGCCAATCTATGCGGTGGGCAACAAGCAGAGCCGCAGTATCGGAACAAGTCATTTTGACCGTACGATAGAGAAGTCGGAGAAAGCCATTCGCCGTCATAGCATCAAGCGGCGCCCCGAATGGAACAAGCAACGACGCAAGACTAAAGCCGATATAGAGTGGCTCAATCGCCATGAATACAATCCGTTTCTCTGGCGTGCTTGGCTTCTTTTGGGTAAAGCACAGTTTCATGAAGGAAATTTTGAAGAGTCTGCTGCCACCTTTGGTTATATGGCACGGCTATACAAAACGCAACCCATCATCCTTGCCCGTGCTCGGGCATGGCAAGCCAAATGCTATGCGGAGATGGGATGGCGCTACGAAACCGAAGATCTCATCACCAATCAGCGCCGCGACAGCATACCCCGTCAGGCTGTGGCAGATTGGGATTTTACCCTTGCCGACCATTATCTTCGCACCGGACAATATGCCGATGCCACGCGTTATCTCATGCGTTGCATACGTCATGAGCGTCGCCGCCAACGCAAAGCCCGTCTCTGGTATATTGTGGGACAGATCGAACAACATCAAGGTCATTCCCAACAGGCATTCGAGGCTTATCGCCATGTGGTTCGTCTGCAACCGCCTTACGAATTGGAGTTTAATGCACGCATCTCACAAACCGAGGTGATGGCCTCTACCGATGCTAAGGGTATGATACGTAAGTTGCAACGAATGGCTGCGTCAGACAATAATAAAGACTATCTCGACCAAATCCATTATGCCATCGGCAATATTCGTTTAGCCCAGCGCGATACGTTGCAAGCCATTGCATCATACGAAGAAGGTGCACGTCGATCTACCAGAAATGGCACCGAGAAGGGAGCTTTACTCCTCCAATTGGCGCAACTCTATTGGCAGCGTGAAGCCTATGCCGATGCACACCGATGCTATAGTGAGGCTGTGGGACTTATCGATACCGCCCTCCCATACTATAAGGAAGTGAATCGCAGGTCGGAAATTCTCGACCAGTTGGTTCCCCTGACCGATGCTGTCCATCTGGAAGACTCGTTGCAACGCTTGGCTGCCATGCCTGAAGCTGATCGCCTCAAGGTGATAGACCGCCATATTGCGGAATTGAAAAATGCCGAACGAGAGGCCAAACGCGCACAGCAGGATGCCGAAATGCAAAGTCAATGGGAGACGCAAAACGCCCAAAATAATGGTATGTCGGCTGTCGGTAATGATACAAAAGCCTCCACTTGGTATTTCTACAATCCGCAACTTGTTAGTCAAGGTCGCATTCGTTTTGAACAACTTTGGGGCAAACGCCCCAACGAAGACGATTGGCAACGCAGTAATCGTTCCGTCGTACCAACGTTGAATGGTGAGGCTGACCATGAAACAGAGGTTGATGCCGATTCTGCAAAAACGATAGTTTCTGCAACAGGAACCGAGAGCGATACCACCCAGCTCAATCCCTTTACTCGCGAATACCATTTGACACAACTGCCTTTCACCGCCGAACAAAAAGCTGAAAGCGATCGCAAGATGCGCGAAGCACTATTGCCTGCTGCGGTCATCATGAAAGATAAGGTGGAAAATCTCGCCTTGGCCCGTCGCATGTTTACCTATCTTGTAGATCGATGGCCCACCGATTCACTCAACGATTTGGCATGGTATCATCTCTATCTGATGAATGCACGTGAGGGACGGATGGCTGATGCCGATTCTGCTCTTGTGCGATTACAACGTCAGTATCCGCAAAGCGAGTGGACCAAACTGCTCTCCAATCCCTATTATGCCGATAACCAGCGTTTCGGTCAACATTTAGAAGACTCGCTCTATGCTGCTACTTATGAGGCTTTCTGTCAGGAACGTTACCAAGAAGTGGCAGCCAATGTGCAACTCTCTGCCCAGCGTTTCCCCCATGGTGCCCATCGTTCCAAGTTCTTGTTCGTAGAAGCTTTGAGTCTGCTCAACGAGGGTAGGGTAGATAAGTCTGCACAACAACTGAAACAAGTAGTAGAGGACTATCCTGATAGTGAGGTCGGCCCAATGGCTGGTCATATTCTCCGTGGACTTCAGCAGGGTCGCCGACCACAGGGCACTATGCGCCCCAAGGACGATATCTGGCGACAACACACTTTGGCAGAATCTTCAGACAGTACGGTCGCCGATACGCTCAGCCTTCGTCGTGATGTGCGTTTTGCTTTTGTTTTAGCGTTCCATCCCGATAGTGTGAACCAAAACCAACTGCTCTATGAATTGGCACGTTATAATTTTACCTCCTATTTGGTGCGCAATTTCGAGATTGCTGTCAATAGTGAGGATCCCGTTCATCGACTCACCGTTAGCGGTTTCCGCTCCTACGATGAGGCTTTGCAGTATGCCCGCCACCTTTATGATGCCCCACAGATGACAGTTCGGTTGAAGGGATGTCGTCGCATCATCATTAGTGAAGACAACTTGCCGTTGCTCGGCACACAGTTTAGTTACGACGACTACGACCGTTTCTTCCAAGAAACGCTTGCCCCCGTCAAGACCGATTCCCATCCGTTGCTCAACAGTCCCGAAACTATCGTTGAGCAGTCAACCGACCGTGAAACCGATGATGATGCCGATGAAGATCAGCTTCCCATGCCGTCCTCTTCTCCCGACCAACCCATCGTCATCGATTTCGACGATGACTTCTATCGGTAGGGAGGAGCGATATAATCTCCAGTTTTATTCTGTAGTTTATAGCGCTCCAATCCTGTAATTTGCTCAATAATATCGTACCCACTCCTTTGCTACGATGTAGGCAAGGATCATCGCAATGCAGTATAGTGCCGATATATACCATGATTTCTTTTCTTTAATATCGCTCATAAGATACATGCAGAACACGATGAAAAATAGGGCGGACACTATATTGAGCGTATAGATGAATACTTTATAGTCTATAATGTGGTATGTTACCAATAATCCTAATAGCATCCAACATATAAAGAAATATGACCATACTGTCCGTTTTGATAAATGATTTATTTTCATATTATAATCTATTTGTTTGTGATGTGGCAAAATTATAAGTGTTCTTAGACTCAGACAAGGAATTAATATAAATTAACCTAAGCGTTGTTGCATTTGTTATTTGTGTTTAAAGTGCATAATATTAGCATGTTGCGCAATGTGAAAAAGGAAATAATTAATGAAAAATGCAACATATTCGCTTGTGACTTTAACGGAAAAAGCTTAACTTTGATGCCGAAATAACAATAACAATAGGCAAGCACAAATGAAATTGTTACTATGTATATTGACATTGCTTGGCACCCTTGTAGGCTGTCTGAGTAGTGAACATCGACAACTTGTGGCTGTCGATTGCCTATTGGATGAAGGTATGACAGACTCTGCCGTTGCTATGCTTTCTACGATGAAAATCGGTGATATACAACGTTGCCAAGACTCTGCATATTATGAACTGTTGACGGTGGCGGCTGCTGTCGAAACAGGACGAGGATGTGATGATAGACAACTGAGTGACCGATTGACATTGTTGTTGTCCAACGAGCGTCTTATAGCTTACGCCTACCATTATGAGGCTTTGGCACAATATAATAAAGGATATGTCTTTAATGCTATATGGGATGAAAGGATAGCAGAAGACTATGCAAAACATACTGGTGATGACAGGTTGAAATATCGCATACTGACTGCATTAAGCCTTTTCCACTTCGAAAACGATAATAGTAAAACCTCGCTGACCTACGATTATGGCCGGCTTATACTTGCTCAACAGGTGAACAATCCACAATGGGTGGCTCACACATTCACTCGTATGGCAGCCAATTATGCCGTGCTTCACAAGAACGATAGTGCTGCATACTATCAGAAACGAGCGCAAACAAAGCAGAAAATAATGGATGATGAGCATCGTGCCTTGCTATGGACCACGCAGGGAATGCTCACTGAAGGAAAGCCCGACCAGGCTTTGCGATGTTATCGGCGAGCTTTGCAAATCAAATCCAGTCCCCGTTGTCGTATTCTTCTGGCACAACTCTATGAGAGCCAAGGTTACACCGAACGGGCTGTGGCAGAATGGCATCAGGCACAGAACAATGCCACCCTGCAACAGCAAGTGACGATACAAAAAGCCTTGCGACAGTATGCACAGCAAGACAACAATATGGTATTGGCCGACCAATTGGCTTCTAAGATCATCACCTTGAATGATAGTTTGACTAAATTGTCGAGACATTCGCTTGCGGAAGCTGCCGAGTATAAGGCAGACAATGACCTCGCTCTGATGAATTCGGTAGATGAACAGATACGTTTGCTCCTTATCATTATTGCCGTAACGATGGGACTTATCTCCGTTGCGTTGCTCTCTTTTGTCATAGTCCGACGTAGCAAATGGCATATGAAAAAGATGCATGAGCGGGCGACGGTCATGGCAAAGAATGAAATCAAATCGAAGAAAGAAGTAAAGAGACTGACTCGAAATATTTTCGATCTCCATCATAAGCACAACCAGATAATGGTTGACGGACGCCGTTGTTACGAACATATCAAACGTGGCGATACCGTGGTGATGTGGGACAAGAAAGATTTCCAAAATTTTATGGAGTACTATCGTAGTCAGGATCCAGACTTTGTGTTGCATCTCGAAACTGATTATAACCGCCTCTCGGTAAAGCTCCAGTTCTTTGAAACCCTTTATCGTCTTGGCTATAATGATGAAAGTGTGGCAAAGACGATGGGCATTTCTTATAATACGGTACGTGCAAACAAAAGCCGGATACGCAGCAAAAGCATTAATTGAAAATGATTTTGCAACACACGAAGATGCCTGAAGTCATTATATAACCAAATGAAATATCAGTTGGCTTTGGCGCATTTCTCTCACGCGCATGCGCACGCGATGTTGCAAAAATCGACCACACGACCACCGATGTGGTATAAAATGTTGAGACACAATGTGTTTTTGCGGGTGGTTGATGGCGTTGTATTGGCGATTTCGACCACCCATCGACCACCAAAAATTATTGTTGACAACATCCTAAAACTACAAGTCCGATAGAAACCGATGCATGAAATGAAGTTGTTGACGCTTGATAACACCCCTTTCCAATATCATAAAATACTTGCTCCCAATATTTGATAATACACTTTTCCAATAGTTGACAACACTTGTTTCTAACGTTGAAAAGACTTTTATCTAACGTTTGACAACACTCTTATCAAACGTTGGATAATACTTTTATCAAACGTTGGATAATGCCTTTGTCAAACGTTGGATAATACTTTTGTCAGCGGTTTGAAAAACCCTGAAAATAATATTCGTTTACAATGTGTGGACGTGTGCCTCACGATTGTTGGGTGTTTGACAGATGCTCGACAGGTGCTTTGTAAGCCCGAATATGAATCGTTGAATGTGATGATAAAGCTTTGTTATACAGTAAATTGTAGAAATGTGACGTTCGGTGCTGAATACTTTTGTGAAGACGGAAGTTATGGTATTCTACCTTTGATGTATTGTGCCGGCAATCTATTAGTTTTATTGTCAAATTGTAACAAGGCAAATCATGATTCGGAAGAAGTCGAATACGTAGATAGATAACAATGGAAAAAGAAGAACCGCTTGACTGGTCCTCAGCGGATGGGTCAAGCGGTTTTACCCTAAAAACAAACCTAAAATTCCAATACTAATGTTCTGTTTTATGTCAAATGTGTTTCCTATTTAGCTTTAATTTTAAAGGTAAATTCACGGTCTGCATAGTGGAGACGATATTTCTCCATTGGTTTTGCTCCCCAACTGTCAATGCATCCCAAACCATATTGGCGTTGCTGAATGTGAAGCTGAACAAGTCCTTTTTCTACCAAGTCGCCACTATGTTGTCCCCAAGCATGCTCTTTCTTGATGCCAGCATCCAAATCTTCTACCAAGTATGGAATGGCGCTGCACTCCATGGGGGCGTTGCCTTCGAAGGTCAGTCCCTTGCCAGTAGCGGGATTGAAGATAGAGAAATAGCGGATGTCGGTATGGTTACCGCTCTCTTGTGGACGAACGTATGGATAATACTCATCCTTCACGTTAGCCTCATATTTACCGATAAAGGCTGAAGAGTGGCGGTCGATATAGTTTTC
>SAMEA104315425__coassemble_2396_pt1 | contig 8120 bp, 9 predicted proteins | sample SAMEA104315425__metabat2_low_PE_021 | metagenome-assembled genome bin SAMEA104315425 (sample SAMEA104315425) | gut metagenome | biome: Monkey gut; feature: monkey-associated habitat; material: faeces | place: China | collected 2013 | reverse complement strand
GTGCAGTCTGTCTGATGACGAGATGGTCTGCGAGTGTGATGCTATCTCCCTCGTTTCTGATACACCAAAACGGAATATTTTTTTCTTGGCAGAATGGTTCCATGCGCCAGACAGAGTCAAAACCGCTCATCACAAAGTGCATGGGAATCAATAATCCTACTTTAAAGCGCTCTATAAACTGGCGTGCTCCTAATGTATATCCATTGCCAATACGACCATCTATGGGGAACATAACCACATCGAAGCTATCGGCAATCTTCTTGATGTCTTTCAACTCGCCCAAAAACTGTTTCTCTTCTGCCACAGGGTCTATCCATTGGTCACATTCTTCGCTATACACTTTTCCTTCGGGAGTGCCCTCTGCCAAAAAACGGGCAAACCAGTTGCAGAGGTCACCTGCATGGAAGATGCGGTAACCGGCGGTCTCTACTATCCAACTGACCCCACTGTCGTTACTACCAGTAGCAGTCACTTGGATATGGCTGTCGTTCCACGCCATACCCTTGGTCATCCACACGTCAGCATCCTCTTTGCACGCTCTATGATGTTTCAGAATATCCTTTGATAGAATATAGGTGATATCAGGCGTGGTGGCTTTCCATGTGAAGATCTCTTTCGTGAAGTGGTCTTCGTGGAAATGACTGACAAAGACATATACTGGTTTCTGACTTTGTGGTTCAATAAAGCGCTCCATCTTTTGGGCAGGATCCATCCAGTAGTCAAATACCAGCACGCAATGGTCTGTTTCCAAAACAAAACCGCTGTGGAAGAGATAGGTGAGTCGTATCATCGTGTTTTTTGTTGTCCGAATGCTTATCAGGTTCTTATTCCATATATCTGATCATGTCATCGCGTCTTGGCTTTGCGTCTGGAGTCTCTGCTGGATAACCTAAGGCAATGCAGTAGAGTAGCTGATAACCCTTGGAGAATGCCATGCGGTCAAGGAATGGCTTGGCAGATGGAGAATCTTGTATCCAGCGTGCAGAACTTCCCAGACAGCATGAACCGATACCTTTATCCCATGCCGAGAGAATGATATTCTCACCCAGCAGTCCACAGTCTATCTGCGACATGTCGTATTCGGTATTGTTGGCGATGCAGATCACACAGGGAGCATTCACAAAGATGTTCTTAAAACCTTTACGCTCAGCAATCTTCGGATTGTCTTTTACTACGGCTTGCGTAATAGAGTCGATGAGGGCAGGAGAGTCAATCACTCTGATTTCATACGACTGTAGGTTTTGACCGTTTGGGGCATTGATACCACATTTTAGAATCTCATTCAGGGTCTCACGATTGATGACAGAGTCTTTGTATGCGCGGATACTTCTGCGACTCATCATCACATCGGTCACCGTTTTTGCAGTATCTGTTGCGGTCGTTACCTGTTGCTTGTTCTCGTTGCATGCTGTCAGCGTTAGCGCGACAGCCATTCCTAATAAAATCTTCTTCATATTCATTTCTGCTAACTGTTATTCCTAATGAATGGTATCAATGTAACTTATATCATACAAAGATAACCAATAATTGTGAAATACTAATGAAAAAGGTGGCATTTTTATCATTTCTTAAAAAAAAGCACTACCTTTACACCTTGATAACCGAGGGTCACGTTATCATGGAGATTCCCCATCATATAAAAGACATAAAACAATGAATAACCGATTGGTCATACTGAGCGATAATCGCACCAATGATGCCCGACTGGAAACAGAACATGGACTCTCTATCTATATGGAGGGACCATCGGGTAAGTTTCTACTCGACACAGGGGCATCGGATCTCTTTGTCCGCAATGCAGCACTATTGGACATCGATTTATCCGACATCGACTACTGCTTGATTTCCCATGGTCATAGCGACCATATAGGTGGACTGAATGCGTTTCTTTCCATCAACAGCAAAGCTAAGGTCATACTCTCTGTACAGATTCCTGGTGCGGAGTATGTGTCGGTGCGTCGCTATCCACATTCCATAACCAGTCATGTTGATTTCGATAGGTATCACGACCGTTTTGTCTTTGTCGATAACAATACCACGGTGGGGCCAGTACAGGTCTATGCCCATATCATGCAACACCACACACTACCCTTGGGCGGTAAAAATCTTTTGATCCGTACTTCGGATGGTAGTCTTACAGCCGATGCGTTCCATCACGAACTCGTATTCTTGGTGGATGGAGTGCTCTTCACAGGTTGTGCCCACAATGGACTGTTGAACATACTGGAGACGGTAAAACAACCCTTTGACGTGGCAATAGGTGGCTTCCATCTTTTAGATTCCCATCTGGATCAACACTACGAAACCGATACGCAGCTGCAAGCTATTTCTGCCAGTCTGCGCGAAACATATTCCAATGTTACGTTCTATACAGGCCATTGTACAGGTGATCATTGTTTCGACATGCTGTCAGAGCAGAATGATAGGTTGCATCAGTTTCATGGTGGCGATACCATCACTTGGTAGTAGGCGACTTCTTACTATATGTTTTGAAAAGAATGAGTAAATTTGTAACAGATAAATTGCATGAACAAAAAATCCGATAACGCATCATGAGAAGTGATAAGGAAATGGAATGGAAAACGCTTGAAACGAAATATCTGTTCAAGCGCAATTGGCTAACCGCCAAGGTGGAAAAGGTTGAGCTACCTGATGGTCGTATATACGATGAGTATTATACGTTAGAATATCCTACGTGGATTAATGTTATTGCCATAACAAAAGATGGTAAGATGATTCTGGAGCGGCAATGGCGGCATGGTTTGAAGATTGTTTCAACCGAAATTCCTGCAGGTGTGGTAGAAAAAGGGGAAAATCCTATGGATGCAGCAAAACGTGAACTTCAAGAAGAAACAGGTTATGGTGGTGGAACGTGGACACAATTCCTTGTTACGGCTCCAAACCCCAGTGTGATGAATAATCTGTGCTATACCTATTTGGCAGAGGGTGTAGAACTCGTTTCCGATACGCACCTTGATGCCACGGAAGATTTAGAAGTGTTCTTTCGCGACAAAGATGAAGTCTATGAGATGCTACGTTCTGGTCAGTTCTGCCAGGCAATGATGTTGGCACCCCTATGGAAGTTTTTTGCTACACGCATGTAAACTGTAAAACCCTCACACGGATCACACTCTAAGTTTTATTTCTTGCTTTCAGACAACTAAATAAAAATTTCTGTGATTTCCGTGATTTGCCTTTGGCTTATTCTATTGCGACTCAATATAGTGAAACCGAGCTTTCACTCTGTCTTCGCTGCTCCAGAATTTCCGTGCGACATTTTACAGGTGGGAATAAATTTGGCTGATTTCTGTGTGACGTTAAAAGGGAGCACCAATGCAAAAAGTGTGATCCGTGTGACATTTTACAGGTGGGCACATGGAGAACACAAGAAAATAATCCATGTACTCCATGTGCTCCGTGGATAATTCCCGTGCGACTCGTTAGAAAGCGTGGTCGTTGTTTGACACACCCCAGTCTTCTATGTCAGCCTCAAATGCAATAGGTCTGATGAGGATGGGTTCACCAGTATTTTTATAACCGCTACCGAATATCAGTGTATAGACGTAGCGCTTACCAGGTTCCCAGTCAGCACCAAAGGGCACATACATAGTATCGTAACCAGCACTTCCAAAAACATAATGCCCATCCTTCTTTATTCTGCAACTGATTTCCAGATAGGTCTCCTTGTCAGTATCTGCTTGCGTAATGCTCTTTGCAGTATTCCATTGGGTCAACTTCTGTGGCATAAACAGCATTGGAGTGGTGGTGGAAAGATCAGTAACCGCAGTAGAACTGCCAACAGAGATGTTCTTGTCTTTAATAAGGAAGAACCCCCATTTGCTACTTACTACGCTTTGATCCCAGTCACTCTGTTGAGGAGCTACTGTGGCATCAGCTGGTAATGTGAAAGTACTGCCTATCTTGAAATTGTGGATTTTGATGTTTTGAATTTCTATCTGCATATTGTCAGATTCTGTCTTGGCTTGAAATGCCACTTGAGACAGAATATGTTGGAACTTCAATTTCACCTTACCGGCATTGGTCGATTGCGTCTGACCTTTGGCAATGGCATACATCACATCCAAATTGGACTCCCCGCTTGTATTACTATACTCATCGATGCAGGTGTAAGTGATCTTTTGACTGTCATGGGTGAACTGCCAATAGGCATGTGTCATCATGTCAGAACTAACCGTTCCGGGATTGACCGCATAAAAATCTAATGGCTTTTCAGGCCAGTAACGAAGATCTGAAGCTGTCGCATAGTCCCACTTCCCTCCAATGTGGTTTATCAGTACACCATTATGACCAGGATATTCGTCATTCGTACCCAAGAGAGCAGTGCCGTCAGAAGTGAAAGCATAGACTTTAAAGTCTGTTGAGGTGAGGTTGGATGGGGTGGTAGGGGTGGCTCTTGTTTCCGCCATACTTCCCGTCAGGTGAAACCCGATGGCATTGTGTTCACTTTCCATAATCGTTTGGTCGTTGACCGAACATGCAGACAGCAGCACCACTGCTGCGCATGTTGTTTTGATAGATAACAAGTTCATAATATTTGTCGTTAAAAAAATTAATTATGTTAGTTATGATGAAAATCGTTTCTTGTGATGAGAATCAAAATATAATATCTTCATTCACATCAGTCCAATCGTCTGTGCCGACATCAAAGCCAGTACCCGATCCTTCTCCGGTGTCGTTCGGAATCTCAAAGTCACAGCAGACTATGATATGCACATCGCCCAGATGTCCCATGGTGGGAACGTCATACACCTGTTGGGAGACATCCTGCTCAAGGACGTACATCTTTCCCCATTTGCTCTTGATATAGAGTTTGAAGATGATGGGCTCCATATGACTCTGATGCCAACCGAAGGTATAGCATCCGCCTTTCACCTGTCCGCCAGTGACCATACCGCCGAAGAGTAGTGTTTCTGACGATTCATTGGTATGTCGGTTTTCTGCCATGAGCAATCCACCTGCCATACCAGACAGACTTACCCGGATGTCGGCAATGCGTTCTGTGCCCTGGAGACCGTTGACCTCGTAGGTATAGCGACTTACCATATTCACAGGAACGAGTGTGATGGCTTGTTCTGAAGGACTGTCTTTCAGCGATACGAGGTCGATATGATTTCCGCACAACCATGATGGGGTGAGGCATGCTTGTTGCCCATCGGGCGTTTGTACCTCACGGGAGTCTGCGGTATATGTTTTGTAGCTATCGGTATTCTTCCAACCGATATTGTTGATGTCGTAATTGTAGCAAACCACTTGGTAATCGTTGGCAGGAAGTTCTATTGCTCTACCCTCACCATAGGGGAAATCGAATATCCATGGTTCCTCCGATTTGTTTTTGGGAAAAAACACCACTCGCATGCCTTCTGGCTTCTCGTGGTTAACAATACGGCTCCAGTCGAATGTAACCCGTAGCGATCTGTACTGGGGAATAGCATAGTATAGTACCTTGTGCTCGCAGGCGGTCATAAGGAGGATAAGGATAACAACCCCCATCATTCTTATCTTACTCATGGTGTCCTCCCTTCTTCTTGTTACAATGACCATTTCCTATCAGCCATACCAAAGAGATGCCGACTTTTGTCGGTCCAAACCAATGACGTTGCTTTGTAGCTCGCCAAACATATTGTTTACCAACGGGCTCGTATTCGTGGTAGGTGCCACCCCAGTAGCCCATACCTATGGTGAAGTCGATGTTCAGCCTTCGGGCAACAGGCATCGAATATCCGTATTCAGCTCCTATGATATAGTTCATCTTGTTCCATAGTGTGCCACCGGGTTCACCACCCATATAGCCACGGCCTCCTGTTTCAAAATCGAAGGTAAAGAGTTGTCCATACGCTCCGATATGATGTCCTGTGAGGGGTTTCTCTTTCGATGCCTTGCCCACCCATTTACGCACGGCAATATCCACACCATAGGCGCGCCAGTACCAATGGTGTTGGTGGCTATTCCACCAACTATATATAATATTGGTGGCAATCGACCAGTTCTTGCCGAGGTAATACTCTATTCTGATATTGGGAATCAGTAGGGCATCATAGATCATATTCGTCTGTATGTCCATGTAACGGGTCTTGCGATATTGTGAAGGGGTAACAGAAATGCTATCGTCCACATCAGTAGTTTCCGCTAAGGATATTTCCTGCAGACGATAAGTGCTATCAGCATTATTTGCAGATGCCGACACACCTGTCCCATAGCATATTACCACAAAGAAAATTAGTCTTTTGAAAAAGTTGTTCATTACTGTTCTGGTTGGTCTCTATATTAGAGGATTTTCCAGTTGCAAATATATGCACAAAATATGTAATATACAAATTATATTTGTTAATACATAATAAAACAATTTAGGTTTTTCGCAGTATTGTCTGGTGTAGTATATAAATATATACTTATTATGTAGTATAAACTTTAATAAATACCTATATTATTACAAAGTATTTTATTATATCACTCGTTGTGTTTTACATGAATTTCATTCTGCCTTCGCTACTCCAGAATTTACCATAGGTTAATTCTGTCACGACTCAGCATAGTGAAACCGAGCTTTCACTCTGTCTTCGCTGCTCCAGAATTTCTGTGATTTCTGACGTTTTACTGGTGGGCACATGGATGGAAAAAGTGTAAATCTGTGATTCGTGTGAGCAATTTTATGGATGCACGAACTGACCATGTTTTATGGTTTGTTTACCATAGTGTATGGCAAACTGTGGACAGTGGTGCAGACATTTCAGACAGAGCGTGCATTTCTCTTTTGTCCAAACAGGATAACCGTCCTTACATGTTATAGCTTGTTCTGGACATTGATGCGCACATTGATTGCAACCAATACACTTGTCTTTCATCACGTGGAAATGCTTGGTCTTGCGCTGGCTGTCGTAGGTGAGGTAATACCAGCGTGCCAACCAATGGGGAAGGCGCAGGTAATCGCAGTTGCCTGCCTTGCGAGTCACAGCCCATTCCGTTATTTGAGTGATGGTCTTTTCTGCTTCTTCCGTTTTTCGCATGCACTTCTCGTGATTCGACACGTCAAATAGGGGAGTCCATACATCTACCATCCTCACATTATATTTTGCATCAAGCCACAAGCCTTTATGTTTCAGTAGTTTTTGCATCATATAATGTGCTTGCCCCGTGGAAGTTCCGAATGTAACCACATGGTAGATGAAGTGATGTCGCAAGTCTGTAATATTCAACAGGTTGAGAAACCTCACGACGATGTCGGGGAGCCCCCAGAAATAGACAGGGGTGACAAATCCGATGCGTTCGTCCTTGCATAAGGAAAATGAAAATTCGCCATTCCTCATGCAGTCTGTTATTGACACACACTTTTCTTTTGTGGCATGCGCCAGGCATTGTGCCACATGTTTGCTGTTTCCTGTTCCTGAAAAATAAAAAACCATTTGCGTCTTGCTATTATTGATACAAAAGTACCATAGATTTTTTTAATTTTGGTATTTTTGTATGGAAATCTTTTGAAATCCATCGTTTTTTAGGTCATGATATAACTGGTGACACTATGAAAACGAAGGATGAGGTAATAACATTGCTGATGACACAAAGATCTAAAAAACGGACTGTTGTGCCAACTTCTACAGTATTGTCTAAAAAATAACTAAAGATGGATGTTGAAGATAAAAATTAATTACAGATAATCTGGAAGCCTATGTGGGTTCGTTAGGCACAAAAGATATATCACCATATTGACTGGCTATTGTCTCTTAACCGAAATGTTTAGCTTGAATCGATATGTGATTTATGTAAAAAACCTATAAATAAGTTAAATAAAATTAAATATCAACTCAAAATCGGGCAAATATTTGCATTTAGTGGGTGTGATGTTGTATATTTTGTAAATACCAAAAATGATGGCGTCGTAAACAAGAAGGCGCTTTAGCAAAAAACCATATATCATACAACCAAAAACAATCATTTATGTTTACATATACTATTCCCAACACCCCCAACTGGTTGCAACATAAGGAGCATGATTGCTCGATTGCCACCCGACCGGTTATCGTTCGGTTCTCGTTCACTTCTCGTTCACTTCTCGTTAGGTCCTCGTTCGTCTCTCGTTCGTCTCTCGTTCGTTATTCGTTAGT
>SAMEA104315425__coassemble_2361_pt1 | contig 8232 bp, 5 predicted proteins | sample SAMEA104315425__metabat2_low_PE_021 | metagenome-assembled genome bin SAMEA104315425 (sample SAMEA104315425) | gut metagenome | biome: Monkey gut; feature: monkey-associated habitat; material: faeces | place: China | collected 2013 | reverse complement strand
AATATCCGCCATGATTATCGGGAAAAGCATGCGTGGTCGAAGTGTGGTCGAAAGCACGGGTTTGTAGCAATCGACCACAGCCTGAAGATGCTGTCTCATAGCCGATTACACCACATCTGTGGTCGTGTGGTCGAAATTTTTAGAAAAATAAAATTTTATGGATTCCAAGTGTATGTACCCTGCCGCCCATCCGAGATGATTGCTGTCTCGATACCGACCTCCCGTCAGAAGGGTCGCCACTTGGAGGACTGGCAGATTCTGAGCCATGTGCCCATGGGGCAGACGAAGCGACAATACGGACGAACAACCACGAAAGACAATAGCACAAAGGCGATGGCGATGGCGATGACCACCCACGATGCCGACTGGAAGATGAATGCGGCAAACGGTTCATAGTCGGTCCAATCTGCCCACACCCCTGTCCAGATGAGGATCATCAGCACGCACCATAGCAGTTTTCGGAAAATGTCCAATCTCCGCACGAGGCGGGCACCCATCTTCACCTTATAGCTGACACACCGACTTGCCATGTACTGCAGCGATCCGAATGGGCACAGGTGGGTGCAATAGTATGACTTATGGCCTATCAACGGATAGACCAAAGCGACCAAAAGCATGAGACAAGGCACCGCTACCGCCAGCGGATTCATGCCGTGTGCCATATATCCCATGAGCGAGGTGTAGGACAGGAAGGATCCACACCATAAGCCGAGCGCCACCACATTGAGCGTGGATTGGCAGAAGCGGTAGGTTTTGTTTTTCACAAACAACGGCAGGATGGCAGCCATCAGCACCACCAGGATGCCGGCTATGTTTTTTACCGACCAGTCGAAAGACGGTTGCGCGATGGTAGCCTGTGCGCGACGGGCATACGCCAATCCGCGCTGCACGTTGCCGATAATGGCTTTCGAAGAAAAGGTAGCACCCGACACCGCATCCACCTGCAGAGCCTCAGCCTCTTCCGTGGTTTTGCCGTTCCACCGGGAAAGCAGCACCGCTGCCGTTTCAAAGAAATCTTCCGTCTCCTGATTGGGCAACGCCTTGATATGCTCCACCCTGTTGTCTTTGATGGTAATCAGGAGTGGAACCGTTCCGGCATAGCCGATAATATCTGATGCAATCGACGTGGTATTCACCACCATAGATCCATCGTCGAGCACCTGCAAGGTGTCGTTGTCGGCTTGGTGGGCTGTGGCTGTTGTCGCCTGGAAGTCGTGGCCGGGCAACGAACCATGTTTCGCCAGGGCAATCGAAGCGAGAATCAGCAATCCCGCCAACAGGCTGCCCATTTGTCGCATAGCATCTTTCTTCTTCATCATCAATACTTGTCGTTGTGATAGATCATCGTGTTTTCGTGCACAAAGATACGGCGATTATTTCTAATCTCCAATTTTTCCAACACAAAATAAAGGATTCCTCCACCCCACTTGTTCGTTTGTCTGTTGCCCCACACAGCAATTCCACAAGGTGAAAAACGCATATAAATAGGTGGAAATCATAAAATTATTGGGATTTACGCTTGTCATTTTCACAAATATTCGTATCTTTGCACCCAGAGAATCACTATACTTATCGTTTCCGAAATAACGAACAAACAAAAAATATAATTATAGATCTATGAGAAAACTATTATTGTTATGTGCCTTGATCACAGCATCGGGTACATTCTTTTTGAGCTCCTGCTCTAAAGACTCAAACCTCTACGATCCCAATCAGAAGGTCAATGAGTACAACAACAGTTGGAACCAGCAGTTTGGAGCCATCGACCCTACACAAGACTGGAATGTAGCAACCACCGTTAGCGCAACAGCCGCTTGCCCCACCATTGCCGGTGAGAGCGAGATGCGCATCTATTCTGATGCTCCGCTGGAAGACGAAAGCAACCTGATGGCAGTTACCAAACTGACCAATGGCGCAGGCAGCATCTCGTTTGATGCCAAGAAGGCTGCCAACCACGTATTCGTTTCTATCAAAAACAGCGAAGGCCTCTTTAAAATCTACAACTACTATGCTATCGTAAACGGCACAGTAAACATCACCCCGTCAGACTATATCACACCAACTCGTAGCGGATTTACACGTGCTGCCAATAATTGTCCGGTGACAAAAGGTGAGAAGAAGACGATAAACAATAAATATACGGTTGTAACAGGAAAAAAGACACTTTATACATATAACAATACTTCCAAGACTTTTGAGGAATGGAAGGCCTATGCAGAAGAGTACGCTAAGTATAATGATCCTAAATACGCTAATCTTCCCTGGACAGATGAATCAATCCTGGTGTATAAAACAGTTGTTGCAAATCCATATTACTCCTATCTGGCTTTTGACCATTTTGACTGGTCAAACCCTGTGCTTAAAGACGGAGCTACTGCCACAGAGCAGGAAATTACCGAACAGCGCGACATTCAGCTCACCCTGCTCAACGGTGTTGCTCAAGAAGAAGCTGTTCCCTGCTGGACATTGGGTCAAGGCTACAAGCTCTTCGGTCCTGGCTCATTCTTTATGGAGCAGCAAAGATACTACAGCAGCGAAAAGATGAGCCTCTACCCCAATGGTATTAAAGACTTGGAGAAAGTGGAGAAGGGATTCTCTATCGTTACCAAAGGTGGAGAAATCAAAATGCCTGTAGTATATGGTGCGACACAGAATTCAAACCGCCTCGGCTACATTTACTACAAAGACGGACAAGACCCATTGGCTCAGCCCCACTACATCTTGATTAACGATGCACGTCCTCAGAGCAACATCTATTTCAACAGCTGGAGAGGACAAGCCGTTGGTGACATGGAGTTGTCACTATGGGATAAAACAACAGAGGGACTCACTACTGGTAAAAACAAAGACACCAAGATTTATGGCACTTCATACAAATTGGCTTTCTTCGGCGAGAACCACGACCAAGAAGCTACCTACGATTTCCCTGCTGGCTACCACATCGTGTTCTTCATCGCACCATATCAGCCAAACAACAACGATTACAGCAACCACAATGGTTATTATGCCCCCGAAAAATACAACTACTCGCTGCCCGAACTGAACAAGCGCATCAACCATAAGGACTGGAATACTAACTGTCCTACCTATATATCTGAAAAGGATCAATGGGGCAACACAGTGTCTGCCCGTGGCGCTATCAAGGCAGCCTCTTGGACATTCAACGGACAGACATTCCTTGGATTTGAAGATGGCGGTAACGACGAAGACCTCAACGACATCGTATTCTGGGTACAAGGACAATACCAGACTCCAGAACCTCCAATCACCGTGCCCGATCCGGATCCACTGCCCGAACCACAGTCAGAATCATGGATTATCGCCTGCGAAGACTTGGGTAATACCGACGATATCGACTTCAACGACGTAGTGTTCAGCGTAAGCCATACCGCTGGCGAAACCACAGCGAAAGTCACTCCGCTGGCTGCAGGTGGTGTGCTGCCTTCAAACATCTACCACGGTGGCAACAACCTCGGCGAAATCCACAACCTCATCAATGGTGCACAGCCCAATGCCAACGGACAGTATTCTATGCTCAACACCGGCAGCAAGGGCACTCCCGGTAGCGCAATCACCATCAACGTGCCTGCCAACTACTCTGTAACCAACCATGGTTTCACAGTAAAGGTGAAAGACCAGAACGAGTCTATCGTGCTTGAGTCAGCAGAGATTGGCACAGCTCCCCAGATGCTTGTATTGCCAGGCGAATGGGCATGGCCTACCGAGCGTACTCCTATTGATACCGCCTTCCCCATGTTTGTAAATTGGAGCAAGGCTGCCAATACCGCAATCGACTGGTATAAGAGTCCCGAAGAAGGTAAGGTGGTGAAGTAATTCACTACTCCCTATACAATCCCCAATTCACCCTAAGCAACTCTCACCCTCCATGGGTAGAGTTTCTTAGGGTGATTTGTTTGTTTCATCCCCTTGCAGGAAGACCACACCCTGCATCGCATTCCCCATTCCCTTCGGGATGCGTTCGGGATGCGTTCGGGATGAATATGATATGGTTATAGTATGGGGTTAGTATGGATTCGGGAAAATAAAACTGAGCCAACCTGATAAGGAAGGCTCAGTTTGTAAAATAGTAGATGGTCGTTGCTATTATCTATAGGTATTGGTATTATCGGGATAGAGATACCAGTCGCGTGCATTATAGCGGTCGCGTCCCCAGTCGAAGAAAGAATGGCTGGGCGTGCAGTAAGCACCCTCATAACCGTTAGCTCCGAGCGTTCCTAACACTTTTCCTTCGCGGGCATAACGGAAATCCGTAGCCACGAGCAAAGCCCAAATATAGTTTTTAGAATAAACCTCCTGGTTGGCACCGTTTATATATTGGTGGATCACTTCGTCAGCTTTATACGTCATGGTGTGGGTTTCAAAATATCCGCCATTATAGGAAGTGACTGCAAAGAGGTCGAGATCCATCATATTGAAATCGTTGAAGGAGGCACGGCTCGACTGATGAAACAACACACGAAACTCGCGCTTCACCGTTCCCTCCTTCATTCCCAACTTGCCGGTAGTAGCCACCTCAGCCATATCTTCGTCGGTCATGGTGTTGTAATAACAGCGCACCACCTGCTGCGCATTGTCCATAGACCCTTTGCTGATGGCATAGTGGGCATCGCAGAATAGCGGAATGCACACGTCGCGGTTGGCTGGATTCACCTCGCTCGTCTTCTCTATAAACTTGCGGTCCTCGGTTGTCGGCACAAAACTGCTGCCGTATTTATAATAAGGATAGGTGTCTTCTGCCACGTAGGTAGTACCCACCACGGCGGTATTCACCCCTTTCAGGCGCATGGCAGCACCTATGGGGTTGACCGTTCCCACCGCTTTGAGATTGGTGGAAATAATCAGCGTATCGGGATCGGTGGTGTTGGCAGCATAGCGCTTGTTGAGCTGAACGCCCATCACGAGATCGTTGAAATCGTAGTCGCCAGGCTTTGGAAACGCATCTTCAAAACAGAAAGTATAGGGTTGCGGACTTACTCCAGCCAGCATGGCAGGCGTAGAACCACGCGAATTGGCGCTGCTGAGGTCGGCTGTGATGTTGACCTCATTGGTTCCAACGGCAATACGAGCCTCTTTCACTTCGCCCGCCGCATCGACAATAGCTATCCATAGCTCCGAAAGAACCGTCGGACACGACACGTTGACCGACTGCCTGTTGGCTCCATTGAGTTTCACATGTTGCAACAGTCGGGTTGTTGAAACGGCAGGAATGCCCGTAAACATATAAACCTCATAGCTGTCGGCAGAAGGCAGTATGACCGACATGGTGAGTTCTCGTGCCGTAGCCCAAGTATGTCCTGCATCAAAGTCCTTAACAGGAAATTCCTCTGCCACCAGATCAACATATCTTTGTTTTTGGAAAAACTCATGTTGACAAGCAGTCAGCACAAGCGTTGCCATTGTTGCGGCAATCAATTGTTTCGGTTTATTCATATTTGTTCGTAATAAAAACAGGATACAAAGTTAAGTAAAATAATGTATATCAGCACTATTCTTGATGGAATTATGATTTTTTAACATACTGTTAACTATACAAAAACGAAAAAGTTTTTATCTTTGCACCCACAATGGAAAGACTCTATATATAACGAAAACGAGCCAACCGTTTAATCTCATAGAATTATCAACAACAGTAAAATTAAAAATCGAGAAAATGAAAAAGATTCTTTTTGTAGGAATTACAGCCTTAGCCATGGCAAGTTGTACGCACGATGACTATGCCCCTGTTAGTAAGCAAGAGCAATATCAAGCTGTCTTCGAAAAGGAGTTTGGGGCAGTCAATCCTAATGTTAACTGGGGATTCACTCCTCAGCAAGTATTCACATTCGACGAGAATGGCAAACTCATTGGTACTCGTGCTGCTAACCCCAATTCCAACCAATGGGCAGACTATCTGACCGTGCCCACCAAACTGACCGACGCTCAGAAAGAGGTAGTACGCAAATGGTTCCAGAACAACCCAAACCCTCAAGGCCAAAAAGTCAACTGGAGCGACTTCTTTGTAGAGCAAGTGTATAAAGGTGGTAAAAAAACCGAAGGTTCAAAGACACTCGAAACTTACGATATTCTTAAGGAGGATGATACTCCCACCGGCAGTAAGGTTACTGGTTCAAATCAGATGGACTGGCTGTTTTGTGGTAGCAAAAAAGATCACGTCAACAACTTCAACGGTGCTGATGGAGATATCATGTATATGTATGACTCCAGCACCGATTGTTTTGGTTTCCACGAATCTTATGGACAGAAATACTACGACGACTCATACGTGCTGATCTCTGGTGACCAAATCGACCCCAGCGTGGCAGGCATGTATTTTGTAGGTTTCGACTATAAGATGCAAAAATACGACAACGGAAACATAGAAGTCAGACCCGACGGATACTATAGCGACTGGATTGTCAGAATAGCTCCAGCCCTCAGTGCTCCTGGTAAAGCTATGCGCGTCATGGTAGAGGATATCATCGATAGCGATCTGGGTCATGCGAAGACCAGCGACTGGGACTTCAACGATGCTGTATTCGATGTAAGATTCGATAACGTTAACAACCAAAACTATGCTGTTATCACATTGCATGCTGCTGGTGGTACGAAGTATCTCACCATCGGTGGAGAGGGTGACAAAGGTGTAGAGGTGCACAAAGCTCTCGGTGTAGAAACAGGCACTATGGTCAATACTGTCAAAGATCAGGGAGTCACTCGTCCAGTAGCTATCTTCCGCATCCCCGTGGCAGCCAATGTGAACAATGCCAACCTGATTCCAGTTTATGTAGGCGCACAAGAACTGAAAGCTCAGCAGGGAGCGGCAACCCAAAAGCTTTGTGCACCTACAAGCACAAGATGGATGCAGGAACGCAAAGAATTCAGACTGACCTATGATAAGTTCAAGGGATATGTTAATCACAACACTCCTGAAGATTGGTACGATGAGAAAAAGTATGTCAAGAAGAATAATGATTTCAGATACTAATTCTTTATAATCATATAGACACAGGAGGAAGCGTGTTGGCGTATTGCTGACACGCTTTTTCTATGAAAAGACCAGCATATATTTGGCGTTGTGACAGAAAAAGTGTAATTTTGTTGGCTGTATGGTTTTAAATTATATTTGGGTAGCATTCTTCATCATCGCCTTTGTGATAGCGATGGTGAAATTGGTATTCTTTGGCGACTACAGTGTGTTTCCTGCCATGATGGATTCCACATTCAGTTCGTCGAAGACAGCCTTTGAGATTTCATTGGGATTGACGGGTGTATTATCGCTATGGCTCGGTGTGATGAAGGTTGGCGAACGCGGTGGCGTGGTCGATGTATTGGCACGAATCCTATCGCCGGTGTTCAGCAAACTCTTTCCCGATATTCCCAAAGGGCATCCCGTCACAGGCAGCATCTTCATGAATATTGCAGCCAATATGTTAGGACTCGACAATGCCGCCACACCATTGGGATTGAAAGCCATGGAACAGATGCAAGCCTTGAATCCAAAGAAAGACACAGCATCCAATCCGATGATCATGTTTCTCGTGCTCAACACCAGCGGATTGACCCTGATACCAGTCAGCATCATGGTTTATCGTGCTCAGTTGGGTGCTGCCCAACCCACCGATATCTTCATTCCCATCCTTTTGGCCACATTCTTCTCGACGTTGGCAGGAGTGGTAGTCACCTCACTATTCCAGCGCATCAATCTACTGAACCGCATCATGCTGCTCACACTTGGCGGTGCCTGTCTGGTGGTGTCAGCCATTATTTGGGCATTCTGTCAGATGGATGGTGAAACGATGAACCGCGTCAGCACGACAGTAGCCAACATCCTGCTGATGTCTATCATCATAGGATTCATCCTTGCCGGAGTGCGCAAGAAGGTAAACGTCTATGATGCTTTTGTAGAAGGAGCCAAAGACGGATTCCAAACTGCCGTGCGCATCATCCCCTATTTGGTGGCTATTCTGGTGGGCATCGGTGTGTTTCGCGGACATGCTGATAGACGGTATGCGCTGGACGGTAGAACAAACTGGCGTGAATGCACAATGGGTGGATGCGCTACCCACAGCACTCATGAAACCGCTATCGGGAAGCGGGGCACGCGGCATGATGGTCGATGCAATGACCACCTATGGCGCCGACTCCTTTGTAGGACGCCTGTCGTGCATCTTCCAAGGATCTACCGATACCACATTCTATGTCCTTGCCGTATATTTCGGTAGTGTGGGTATT
>SAMEA104315425__coassemble_2130_pt1 | contig 8974 bp, 7 predicted proteins | sample SAMEA104315425__metabat2_low_PE_021 | metagenome-assembled genome bin SAMEA104315425 (sample SAMEA104315425) | gut metagenome | biome: Monkey gut; feature: monkey-associated habitat; material: faeces | place: China | collected 2013 | reverse complement strand
GACGCCGCGTGGCCTCTGGCGTCTATCATGTTTTGACCGCTACAAGCGACGGTCATCGAGGCACCGTTTGCCGCATTGCCATCATCCGATAAGTGGCAATGCGTCAAGCGCTATGATTTAAAGACAATCCATCAGCTGACTGAAATGTTCTATCTTCGTTAATCTTTCGTGTGGAAACTCTTCCGATTTCTCCAATGCCCATACTGCATGGAAGGGAATATGTACTGCCCAGGCGCCAACAGCAAGTGCCGGAGCAATGTCGCTACGGAAGGAGTTGCCCACCATGAGTGTTTCATGGGGATCCACTCCAAGGGTGTCGCAGAGTGTGCGATAGGCAGTTTCGGTCTTGTCGGACACGATTTCCACATGCGAGAAATAGGGCAACAGTCCTGATCGCGACAGTTTATCCTCCTGTCCCATCAATTCACCTTTGGTAAATACCACCAACCGGTAGCGTCCCGCTTCGTGGAGTTGGCGCAGCGTAGATTCCACTTCAGGCAACGGAGTAGCAGGGAAACGCAGCAGGCGCTTACCCATTTCGATGATTTGGAGTAGCACATCGGCACCGATGCGACCATCGGTCAGTTTGATAGCATTCTCCAACAGCGACAGGGTGAATGCCTTAGTACCATAGCCGAAAAGCGGCATATTAGCGCGCTCGATGGCAAAGAGGCTGTCTGCCACGCGTTGTCTGTCGCTCACCCAAGGTTTGAGCATATCGGCAAGTTGCTCTTCGGCACGGTCAAACCAAGTCTGACAGTCCCATAGGGTATCGTCGGCATCAAAAATGATGGTCGTGATATCGGTCTTTGTCATTGTCATGTTGCGATGTTATTCAGTAAATCATGGAGTGGGATGGGTGTGGCGGTAGTGCCACAGTTCGGCTGAGTTGATGATGTTCTGCCACAGCACATAACAGCCTGCGCCTACCGATGCCACAGGATGCAGATAGAGGTAAGCCACCCAAATGGCTAACGAGGTGTTCTTCTGAAACAGGGCTTGACCGCTGCAGATTTCCTCGCCAAGGTGTCTGCCAATGGCGCGACCAATGCCGAACTGCACGAAGCAGACCACGAAACTCAATGCGGCAATAGCCGTGAGCAACCACAATGGTGCATTGCTGTGCAGGATATTCTTCACCGTTACACCGGCCACAATAGTGAGCGAGACGCCCCATAGATAGAAACTCAGATTGGGCATGGAGGCAATGCGACGGCAGACCGCCTTCACATAGTGCTGCATCAGCCAGCCCAAGACCAACGGCAACAGGAGCACCATCGATACTTTTTGCAGAATGATGAGGAAGGTTTCGAAGAATGTGAGATGCACCGTACTGGTCAGCGGAGGAAACACCAAGGGTATCATCAATGCCGATGCAAGGGCTGAAATCACGGTAAAGGTGGTCATCGTATTGATGTTTCCACCGAGCTTGCCCGTCACAACGGGCGCTGCCGATGCCGACGGGGCGATGGTACAAGTAAGCACTCCTTGCCAGATGAGCTGTTGGTCAAGGTCGTCACCTACCAGAAAGATGATGCCGAGATTGGCAACTACCAGCAATACTTGTGCTGCAAGCACACCAATATGCCAACGATGGGGGCGCATCTGATGGAAATCGACCTTGCAAAAGGTGGCTAACAGCGTGAGAAACACCGTCACCGGGAATATCACATCGATAACGGGGCCGAGCCTATTGCCCAGTCCGTCGAGCTGCGGCACATAGTAGAACAGCAGATAAACTGTTGCACCAAGAGCTATTGCCACTGGCAGCGTCCAGTCTTTCAGAAAGCGTATTATATTCATGTCTTACTCTCTTTTCATCTGCAAAATTACTGCTTATCGGGGGAATGGCAAAAGAAAGTGGACGTTTCTTTTGTCATTCCGCCCATCTTTATGTACTTTTGCACGCATGAAACACGCTACCGCTCTATTACTCATCGGCATCATCCTGCTGACGGGAGGATGCAGAAACCAACCGCCTGTGGATTTTCAAGAGGTGGTGAGTCTGCCATTCACTCCTGTCAAAAACCAAGGCAACGACTCGCTCTGCTGGGCTTATGCCATGCTCGCCACCATCGAGACGGAACATATCTGCCGAGGTGACTCGGTAAACCTATCACCTTATTATATCAAGAGGCTGGTGGGAAAACAGCGACAGCGTGGCATGGGGCACTCCTTGCTCCGCTTGATGGCTAATAAAGGTATTGTGCCGTTCGACACCTATCCCGATTCTACCCACGATCAACTGCCATTGCCACAGTGGGTGTTCATGCTCGGTGCACGCTATACGCCACAGGAGTTTGCCCACAGTGTGTGTGGACCAGAGGAATACATGGCGGTAACTTCCGACCCTACCCAGCCTTATGGCAAGATGATTGTGGCAGACTATCCCGACAACTGGGAGCGGGAAACCTTTCTCAACGTGCCTCAAGACTCGTTGGTTGCCATAGTCTTGCGTGCCCTGCACCATCGCCATCCCGTTTGTTGGGAGGGTGATATCAACAACAGTGGATTTTCTTTTCGTAGCGGCATAGCCGACCACACCACCTCGTCACGACCCGATGACGACCATTGCATGACGATAATAGGACTGGCACGCCACCCCGATGGGCGGCTGTTCTTTAAGATGAAGAACTCATGGGGAACCGACAATCCCTATGGCGGAATGGTGTATATGTCGCAGGAGTATCTGCGCTGCTGCACCGTTGCACTATACCTAACGCGCGAAGCATACCTCGGTAAATAGCCTACCGATAGCACTTTACTTGCTGACGAAGGCCACTGGGTTCTGCAATTCAAATTGATTTGCAGAGTAATTCAAATTGATTTGCTGAGCAATTCAAATTGATTTGCAGAGTAATTCAAATTGATTTGCTCTGCTAACTGATTTTTATAAGAGACGAACGAAATATTCGTTGATGTGCAAACTCATTGAATTTGCGAAGTAAATTCATTGAAATTGCTGACCAAATTCATTGAAATTGCTGACCAAATTCATTGTATTTGCTGGGTAACGCAACTTGCATAGCACTATAATACACTATATACCATCATGTTACACAACTTTTAATAGTGGACTGAAAAACATGGTTTTTCTGGCTTCCAACGCTATACATGGTGCAGAGGACCTATACACACGTGATTGATGCTTCGTGCATTGCCCCAAAAACATGATCATAAAAAAAACAGGGCGATATCACATCGGCCTGTTTGAACAAGGTTTTTAACAAAAAACTTTTATACAAAAAAATGTAAAAATACATCAAATTGTTCTCATTTATTAAGTTTCCAGGTGACACCATCCTTAGTGTCTTTTACCTCAAAACCTGCTGCTGCCAACTCATCACGAATCTTATCTGATGTAGCCCAGTCCTTATCTGACTTGGCCTTGGCACGCAATTCAAGCACCATATCGACCACCTTTCCGAAGGCTTGCTCGCGCTCCTGGCTGGTTTCACTCGCCTCTTCACGCAGACCAAGAATGTCGAATGTGAACAGGCGCATGGTGTCGCTAAGCTCTTTCAGACAGTCGGCACAGATGGTAGCTTTATGGTCAACGAGCTTGTTGACTACCGAGCAAGCCTCAAACAGATGGCTGATGACCTGTGGAGTAGCCAAATCGTCGTTCATAGCATCGTAGCATTTCTGGCGCAACGACTTCACAATATGTTCGGTCTCACTATCACAATGTGCGCTGACATTGACGCGCTTCAGGTCGGCAATGCCTTGCAACAGTTTCTGTAAGCCCTTCTCCGATGCCTTCAATGCCTCGTTGGAGAAATCAACAGTGCCGCGATAGTGGGCAGAAAGTATGAAGAAACGGATGGTCATGGCGCTGTAGGCCTGTTCCAACAATGGGTGATTGCCGCTGAAAAACTCGTTGAGCGTAATGAAATTGCCCAGCGATTTGCCCATCTTCTGACCGTTGATGGTCAACATATTATTATGCATCCAGTATTTCACCATAGGGTGTCCCTGGGATGCAATGGCTTGCGCGATCTCACATTCATGGTGTGGGAAAATCAAATCCATACCACCACCGTGGATGTCGAAAGTATCGCCAAGATACTTACGGCCCATGGCTGTACACTCACAGTGCCATCCGGGGAAACCGTCACTCCATGGCGAAGGCCAGCGCATGATGTGCTCTGCCGATGCTTTCTTCCACAAAGCGAAGTCGGCTTGATGGCGCTTTTCACCCACACCTGCCAACTCGCGGCTCTCATCCTTCGTGTTTTCGAGCGATCGTCCACTGAGTTCACCATATTTATATTGCTTGTTGTAAGCCTCGATGTCAAAGTAGATAGAACCGTTCGACTCGTAGGCAAAACCATTGTCCAATATCTGCTGCACCAATTGCTGCTGTTCGATGATGTGACCAGTGGCATGCGGTTCGATGCTCGGAGGCAACACGTTGAGGGCTTCCATAGCCTGATGGTAGCGGTTGGTATAGTACTGGGCTATCTCCATCGGCTCCAATTGCTCCAAACGGGCCTTCTTTTCTATCTTGTCGTCGCCTTCATCGGCATCGTGCTCCAAGTGGCCCACATCGGTAATGTTGCGCACATAGCGAACCTTATAACCTAAATGGCGAAGATAACGAAACAACAAGTCGAAGGTAATGGCAGGGCGAGCATGGCCCAAATGAGGGTCGCCATAGACGGTAGGACCACACACATACATGCCTACATGAGGTGCATTCAATGGTTCAAAACGCTCTTTTTGACGAGTTAGCGTATTGTATATTACGAGTTTGGATTCCATTCTATTTTAAGTTTTACTTTTGCAAAAGTACTAATAACACACCAAAAAACAAAGTTTTTGACTTCAAAATTTGACTTTTCAACAAATATTTCGTAATTTCGCACCCACTAACGGAATATAAACTACCCAAACGTAAAACAAATGGCTTATACACGCATGACCGCTGCAGAAGCTGCAGCGCTGATCAACAACAACGACAACATCGCCATGAGTGGCTTCACGCCTGCTGGTGTTGCCAAAGCTGTCACAAGAGAACTGGCAAAGAAAGCAGAGGCAGAACACGCTGCTGGACGCGAGTTCAAAGTTGGTATCTTTACCGGTGCTTCGACCGGACAGTCCACAGATGGCGTACTGGCCAATGCACAGGCCATTAAATACCGTGCTCCATATACCACTAATCCAGATTTCCGCAAGCGCGTCAACATGGGAGAAATCCCATACAACGACCTGCACCTGAGCCACATGGCACAGGAACTGCGCTATGGTTTCTATGGTGAGATTGACTGGGCTATACTCGAAGTATGCGACATCGAGGAGTGTGGCAACGAGTATCACGTCTATCTGACCGCTGCTGGTGGCATCTCGCCAACGGCTGCACGCCTCGCCAAGCATGTGATTCTCGAACTGAACAGCTTCCACAACCCCAACGCAAAGTTCATCCACGATGTCTATGAACCTCTCGATCCTCCTTACCGCAAGGCTATCCCCATCGAAAAGGTTGGCGATCGCATCGGTGTGCCCTATGTAGTTATACCCAAAGACAAGCTCGTGGGCGTTGTAGAATGTAACATCCCCGACGAGGCAAGAGCGTTCAAAGACTCTGACCCCGTAACAGAGAAAATAGGTTTCCTTACTGCCGAATTCCTCGTTTCTGAGCTCGCCAAGGGACGTATTCCTAAGGAATTCCTCCCCTTGCAGAGTGGCGTAGGATCTACAGCTAACGCTATCCTCGGTGCGCTGGGACAAGACAAGCAGGTGCCCGACTTCAATATCTACACCGAAGTGATACAGAACTCTGTCATTGACATGATGCTCACAGGTCGTGTGAAAGATGCATCAGCATGCTCACTGACCGTGTCAAACGACTGCCTCATGCAGGTTTATGACAACATGGACTACTTCAAAGACCACCTCACACTGCGCCAGAGCGAGATTTCAAACAGTCCTGAGATCATTCGCCGACTGGGTGTTATCGCTATCAACACCGCTATTGAGTGTGACCTCTACGGCAATGCAAACTCTACACATATCAGTGGCGTGAAGATGATGAACGGTATTGGTGGTTCGGGAGACTTCGAGCGCAACGCTTACCTCTCTATCTTCACCTGTCCGTCAACAGCCAAAGGCGGCCTCATCAGTAGCATCGTGCCTTTCGTAAGCCATCAGGACCACTCAGAACACGATGTCAATATCATCGTAACAGAGCAGGGTGTGGCTGACTTGCGCGGTAAATGTCCGGAAGAAAGAGCGAAACTCATTATCGAGCAGTGCGTACATCCAGACTACAAGCAACTGTTGTGGGACTACATGAAGATTGCCAAAGGCGGTCACACACGCCACAATCTGCCCGCTGCATTCGCTATGCACGACTCATTGGCACGCAAGGGCGATATGCGACTGACCGATTTCGCGGAATATGTGAAATAACATCAGCGTGAAAAAATAACACTGGGAGGGGTCCGCACAACGCTGACTCCTCCTCGTTTTTACAGCCCACAGCCACCCCAAAAGAGCCGCAACCACCAGCGAAGAAAGGCCGCAACCGTTACCGAAGCATCTCCTTCAGTCCTCCATCCCCCATTCCCAACAATGAACGACAGCACCCTTACCTTCATCAAGCAACATCGCAACGATGACATCCGCCAGTTGGCGCTGACGAAACCTGCGTCAGACATCGATCTGAAACTGGCTTTGCAACAGATTGCCGGATGGCAGACTGCACGCCGAAAACTGCCCGACTGGGCGGCATGCGACAACATTCTATACCCACCACACCTCAACATGGAACAGGCATCGAGCCAACAAACGGCTCAATACAAAGCAAACGTCGTGGAGAGATGGGGCGGCAAAGACACTTCCTATGTGGATCTTACAGGCGGCATGGGTATCGATTTCTCGTTCATGGCAAGGGCATTCGACAAGCGAACCTACGTGGAACGCAATGAAATGCTCTGTCAACTGGCACACCACAACTTCCCCATACTGCAGTTGGAAGCCGCCGTTGCCAACGATGATGCAGAAGACTTTATCAACAAAATGGCGCGTGCTACGGTCATTTTCATTGACCCAGCAAGGCGCGACGAACATGGCGCACGCACCTACGGACTGGCTGATTGCACACCAGATGTCACACTCATGATGCCTGTGTTGCGCGAAAAGGCAGAACATATAGTCATGAAACTATCGCCTATGCTCGACTGGCGAAAGGCGGTTGATGACCTGGGAGGTGTCAGCGAGGTACATATCGTCAGCGTGAAAAACGAATGTAAGGAGCTATTGCTTGTCATCGACCATCGCGCTTCGACAAATCCAACACTCATTTGTATCAACGATGAACAACGGTTCTGCCCTTCCGACACAACAGAAACACCAACCTGCCAACCCACAGCAACTGACAACAGCGCTTGGGGCAACACCTATCTCTATGAACCCAATGCCAGTATCATGAAAGGCGGATGCTTCACAGAAGTGGAACGTGCCTTCGCCATGCAACAGGTGGCTGCCAATTCACACCTTTTCCTAAGCAACACTGCGGTGGAATCATTCCCTGGTAGAAGTTTCATCGTCAAGCAACAATGCTCCTTAAACAAGCGCGAACTGAGACAAGTACTCGCTGGTATAGACCGCGCCAATGTGGCTGTGCGCAACTTTCCACTATCCGCCGATGCGCTACGCAAGAAACTCAAGCTGAAAGACGGTGGAGATACATACATCTTCGGCACCACACTTCCAGATGGCAACCACGTATTGTTCGTATGCCGTAAAATAGGTTAAATGTTTGGCTTTTTGTCAGTTTTTCACTACCTTTGCATCAATTCTGGATGTTATTTATAGATAAAAAGAAGAAGAGATGTCATCAATAGAAATAAAGAGAGTAGATAGCCAGAAACTTCTGGAAGACTTCATACAATTCCATTACGACCTGTATAGGGGCAATAAATACGACGCACCAAACCTATACAGCGACGAGAAACATACGCACAACAAGAAGGAAAACGCGGCTTTCGAATTTTGCGAAGCTGAATATTTCCTCGCCTTTAAAGACGGAAAGATTGTTGGACGCGTGGCTGCCATCATCAATAACCGAGCCAACGAACGCTGGCAGAGAAAAAGCGTGAGGTTCGGATGGATCGACTTCATTGACGATATCGAGGTTTCGAAAGCATTACTTGAGGCCGTTGAACAATGGGGGCGCACCAAAGGTATGAACGAAATGGTGGGACCACTCGGCTATACGGACATGGATCCAGAGGGTATGCTCATTGAAGGATTCGACCAATTGGGTACGATGGCGACTATTTACAACTATCCCTACTATCCCAAACACATGGAACAGATGGGCGGTTGGGAGAAAGACAACGACTACGTGGAGTTCAAACTTATTGTGCCAAAAAAGGGAACGATGCCCGACAAATACGCTAAAATCGCACAAATGGTGATGAAGCGATACAACCTTCACGTAAGAAAGATAAAACGTAGCGAGGTTTTTGGCAAAGAACAGGTGGGAAGAAAAGTGTTCGACGTGGTCAACCAAACATTCGGAAACCTCTACGGATACTCGCAAATGACCGAAGCACAGATTGACGAATACCTCAAAATGTATTTCCCGGTACTCGACCTCAATCTCGTCACTCTCATAGAAGACTGGAATACACCAGACCACAAACTGATTGGAGTAGGCATATCTATACCGTCGCTGACTAAAGCACTGCAGAAATGCCACAACGGAAGAATGTTCCCATTCGGCTGGTGGCACTTACTCAAGGCACTGAAATTCCACAAAACAAAGATTGTAGATCTTATGCTGGTGGGCATTCTGCCTGAATATCAAAACAAAGGCGCTAACGCTTTGCTATTCTACGACCTCATCCCATGGTATCAGAAATATGGCGTTGAATGGGGAGAGACTAATGTCGAGATGGAAACCAACGATAAAGTGCAGAGCCAATGGCAGTATCTCGACTGCGAGAACCACAAACGCCGCCGCTGC
>SAMEA104315425__coassemble_2101_pt1 | contig 9076 bp, 5 predicted proteins | sample SAMEA104315425__metabat2_low_PE_021 | metagenome-assembled genome bin SAMEA104315425 (sample SAMEA104315425) | gut metagenome | biome: Monkey gut; feature: monkey-associated habitat; material: faeces | place: China | collected 2013 | reverse complement strand
ATCACAGGAGAAGGACCGAAAGCATTGAGCGACACACCACCTTGATACTGGTTGGTGTCTAAATCGTCGTTGCTGCACGCTGCCAGTGACAGCCCCATAAGGGCCATCACCAACAGGGTGAATATGTTATTGATCTTTTTCATAATATCCTTTTAGTTATTGATGTGTTATTTGTTAGGAACCACACGCAGGTTGTCGTAACGGAAGATAGGAGTACACTTCGTGCCCTGAACACCACCGTTGATAGGCCACATGATGAAGCTATCGAAACTTGAGATGCTCATTGGAGACGGAGCTTTGGTACCATCGTCGTTATAAACGAACTCGGTGAGAGGAATAGTTACTGTGATCCACTCATCGCCAGTATCGAACGAACCGGTTGACTTCCAAGGATTGTAGAGTGCACGAGGCAGATCCTTACCACCATCAGCAGAAGTATGGATGTAAGTATTGTTCTGCCAAGAGTCGTTAGCACAGAGCTTATTGTTCACAAAGAGAATCTGAAGTGCACCGGCAGACCAAGGATTGCTTGATGGAATGTAGAGTTCAAACTTGAACGACATATTCTCCCAGTCAGAGAAGTCGATGATGTTGCGCAGAGGCACACCAGCACCTTCTGTGATGCTCATAGGATCTCCGTTCCAGTTACCACACCAGAATGGGAGTTTTAATCCTTCAACCCATCCACCTTCGGTTTCAACAGGACCTAACTGACAGTAAGCACCGCTAATACCACCTTCGGTAGAATATTTAGCATCAATGTTCCATCCCTGAGGTACAACACCCTTAGGACCTGCATTGTTAGGACCGTCAAAGTCGGTAATGATGTTACGGCTGTCAGCATAATAGAATGATGAATTTCCTTCACCGTAAATGGTAGAAACCTTAATACGTCCTTCTTTTGCTCCCTCTGGAACGATGAATGAGATAGAAGACTGAGTGATCTTCTTGATATTCTCACGAGGAACTTCAAGATTCATTGAGTTGTCGATACCTGTGAAGGTCAGAGTCAGTGGCTGGTTGGGGTCATCTACAAAGTACTGACCGTTGATCTGAGCCAATTCACCTACGTGAACATATTCACACTTCATTGAACTTACAGCAGGTTTTGGTACCATCACCTTGAAATCGTAGGTTGTGGTATCCTGACTCTTGTTGATCATATAGATCTTACCAGTATTGCTACCAGGAATGCTGTTTGGAATAGTTACCAACATGGTATGGTCGGTGATGTAGCTCGTGTTGAGCACAGCCTTCACATCATTGAAATACATTTCTTTGATGCTGGTCAGATTGTTACCGACAATACAGATACCCGAACCGGTGTATGCCGAAGTCAGCAAAGAGTCCTTTGCGGCAACATCCTGTGGGCGGATATAACTGATCGTAGGATTACCATCGGTCAGTTCGAATTTATCTGGCTCGTCTTCACAAGCGGTGAAACCCATACCCAGGGTCACAACGCCGATTGCAAGGAGAAACCGTTTCATATTTCTTTTCATAATATCTTCTGTTTCTTAAATTACACATTAATAAGAATAGGTTGCACGGATGTCAACATGTACACTTGGAGAACCTGTAGCCAAATTCGGGTTCAGAGCAACGTCCTCTGATGGGAATGGCAGTGTGAAGCTGTTGGCTGTCACATTGGGGACCTCTGTATCATAGTCATATTCAACCTGTCCGTCGGTAGTGGTGAGGTTCCATGTACCAGACTTGTAGTATGCCTTATACAAAGGATCGCAGTTCCAGAGACGGTTACGGTGCTGAGCCTTAAGTTCGGCAATACAGCTGTTTACATCATAGTATGCACGACGTACATAATCATACCAACGATCGCCTTCACCTGCAAACTCCAGACGACGCTCCTTCCAAATCATATCGAAGTTGAGCGAAGTAACGGCAGCGGCAGTAGGAATGGCACGCTGATGAACGGCATTGAAAGCATCGAGTGCAGATTGCTCTGCGCCACGACCCAGCAAAGTCATAGCCTCAGCATGAATAAGATATACGTCAGAGAGACGAAGGATATGGGTAGCAAGAGCAGAAGCCATACGTCCGTCGGCAATGCCCATTTCTGCCTGATGGTCGGCTGCGTCACCATAGAGATGTTTCACGTTGTTGGATCCACATGGTCCTTCAAGTTGCTCTGTTGCAGATACATTGTAATCTTTGTCATAGATAAATTTAAGATAGTCGAAACCACCCTTATCACGCCAGAAATAAGAATACTTATCACCAGCAATCATCATAGTACCTTTACGACGTGTGTCGATATCGGCACGGCTTGCAGGGCTCTGCCACTCTACCAGACGAGAATCTTTACCTGTGCCGTCAATCTTGATGACACCGAAAGCTTCCATCAGGTCGGCAGAAGGGCCACCCCAGCCTCCCCATACAGAACCAACCTCGCACATACCTTCAATACCGAGGTCAGACTGCAATGTGTTTTGGCTAGTCCAGTGTGAACCAACAGTCCAACGCCAAGCAATCAAGCTTTCAGGACAAGTATTGTTGGAACCACGGAAGATGTCTTCATAGTTGTCCATGAGTTTACGACCGGAGTTATCAATCACGTCTTTTGCATAGTCGGCAGCTTTCTGCAAGTCTTCGTTGTTGAGCGAACCACTCACACCAGCCTTGGTCAGATAAACCTTTGACAGAAGACCTTCTGCGCAGTAGTAGTCGATACGACCTGGATCAGATGATTTGGGCAACAGCTCCATAGCCTTCTCCAAAGTAAGGATGATATACTCATAGACGTCAGCTTTCTCCACTTTCGACAATTCATTGTATTTGCCAGATGCCAACATGGCAGAGTTGTCGTGAACGATGGGGACATCGCCGAAGGTACGAACGAGGTAGAAGTAAGCCATGGCTTTCCATGTCAGACACTCTCCCATGCACTGGTTCTTTACTTCCTGTGAAGCAGAAGCACCTTTCAGAGACTCATATACTGTTGAGCAGTGACCAATCTCAGCCCACAGTGAATATGACATATTGATGAGGTCCTGGTCGGTACCGTTTACTGAGAAGTTGAGGTAAGGAGAATTTCCCCAGTACATATTGCCTGAGAACACCTCACCCACCTTGATGAAACCACGTTGGAAGTCATACCAGGGAGAGTTGTAGAGATAGTTCACACCAGCAATACATGCTTTATCAGAACCATAGAAGTTCTCTGTGTTGTAGTTATCCTCCGTAGGACGATCGAGGAAGTCCTCACAAGAGGTTGTCAGGAACGATGCGGTGATCAAAGCACCGATTCCCAAAACATTTTTCAAAGATATATTAAAATTCATATTGTGTTCTGTTTAGGAGTTATCAGAATGAAACATTAAGACCGAAGGTCCATGATGTTGGTGAAGGATAACGACCATTATCAAGACCAAACACATTGGCACTGGTAGTAGAAGCACCAACTTCAGGATCGTAACCGTCGTAACCGGTGATAGTGAAGAGGTTGGTTGCCGAGATAGTGGCACGAACGTTTTCGAGTCCGATCTTACCTACGAGTTTTTTGTCGAAGGTATAGCTGAGGCTGATGTTCTTCAAGCGGAGGTATGAGCCGTCCTGAATGAAGCGTGAGCTCCAAGCGTCGTTGTCGTTCGGGTCGTTGATTGAAGCACGTGGGTAGCCACCGTTTCCTGTAGCAACCACATTTGCAATGTTGTTGTACCAACCATCGGCATAGTTACCATCGGCAGGAGTCAGACGAACACGACCGTTGACATCGGTCAGCTGGTTGGTCCATGCTGAGTTCATGTGAGTGAGCTTCATCTTGTTGTAGTTACCAACCTTGTTGCCTACTGAACCATTGATGAATACGGTCAGATCCCACTGCTTGTAGTGGAATGTGTTGTTCCAACCAAAGGTGAAGTCGGGCAGCGGAGAACCGATATTGGTTTTATCCTTTTCGTCGATAACGCCGTCACCGTTCACATCTTTATATTTAATATCACCTACGAATGTGGTGTTGCGTGAGTTATACTTGGTAGGATCGGTACTCCATTCAGCCTTGGTAACATTACCATTTTCGTCACGCTCTACAGTAACAGGGTTGTTAGACTGCAAGGTGTTAACAGGTGAGTTGAGCAAATCTTCAAATGAAGTATAAACGCCTTCAACCTCATAACCATAGAAGTTGTAGAGTGATTCGCCAACAACTGAACGTGCAACTACGTCAGTCCACTGTCCATAACCAAGGAGAGCGGTTGAGTTAGAGAGGCTCTTCAGTTTGTTCTTGTTGAAAGAAATCTGGAAGTCTGAACCCCAAGAGAAGTTCTTGGTTTCGATAGGACGGGTATTGAGGGCGATTTCAAGACCTTTATTCTCGATATCACCATAGTTTCCGTAAGGTGCAGCAAGTGCTGAAGAACCGTTACCTGATGTTCCCATGAATGAAGGAAGAATCAGCTGCATCAGCATGTCTGAAGACTTCTTGTTATAATAATCGACAACGAGGTTGACGCGGTTGTTGAAGAAACCGAGGTCAAGACCGATGTTCCACTGTTCCTGAGTTTCCCATTTGATATCCAAGTTCTTAATGTTAGCAGGACGGTAGCTGGTGCCGAGACCTGTTTCCATTACTGACATGGCAGAACCCCATTTGTAACCACCGATATTTGAGTTACCGGTCTGACCCCAACCGAGACGGAGCTTACCATTGGAGATCCATTTCACATCCTTCATAAACTTCTCGTTGGTGAAACGCCATGCAGCAGCCAAAGAGTGGAAGCCTGCCCAACGCTTGTTAGGACCGAAGTTTGAAGAACCATCGTAACGATAGGTGTAAGTTGCGAGGTAACGGTCGTCGTAGTTATAGGTTTCACGAGTAAAGAATGAAGCCATGGCAGAAGAACCGAATCCACTACCAATCTGAGGATCACCTGTACCAAGAGCAGGATTGTGTACTACATCGCTGGGAAGAGCGGTGTTGAATACAGATACGTAGTCATACTTCGACTCCCATGCTTCCTGACCGACCATGGCGGTGAAGCTGTGTTTGCCGATAGAACCATTATAGGTCAGATAGTTCTTGAAGGTCCAGTAGGTGCTGGAATTCTTCTGCGAACGTGCCTCGTTCTGCTCTACGTTGTAGTTTCCAAGATGCATAGTGGGGTTGAAAGTCTCACCATGAGTCCATCCGAGATCCCAACCAAATTCAGTATGCCAGGTCACGTTCTTAATTGGTGTGACATCGAAGAAGATGTTACCATTCAGTTTCTGACGTTTCAAAGTAATATCGTTGAGCAGCGCCATAGCGATTGGGTTGGGGCTGGAGAATCCCTCTTTGCTCACTGATGAGTATCCGCCATCGATATTATAAATCTGAATATCAGGAGGTGTGGTCAGCGAATACATGATAACACCCTCTTCACCGTCAGCTTTCAACAGATCTTCATCGGTCTGGCTGTAGGCTACGTTGACACCCATCTTCAACCATTTCTTCAGCTGGGCATCGATATTGGCACGGAGTGAAATACGCTTGAAGTCTGAACCGATGATAGTACCTTCCTGGTTCATGTAACCAGCACTAACATAGTACTTCATCTTGTCTGTACCACCCTGAGCGCCAATTTGGTGCTGGTGCTGGAGAGCAGTGCGGAACACAGCATCCTGCCAGTTAGTACCCTTACCGAGCACTGAAGGATCTGAATATGCTGGGTCAGCCTTAGTGATTTCTCCCTGAGCAACAAGGTCATTATAATACTCTGCAAACTCGCGGAGGTTCATCATGTCCAGACGTTTATTCTGACGTGATACTGTCAGCGAACCATCGTATGTAAACTTAGCCTCACCAGCTTTACCACGCTTGGTTGTGATGAGCACAACACCGTTGGCACCCTGGGCACCATAAATGGCGGTTGCAGAAGCATCCTTCAACACCTCCATGCTTACGATATCGCTGGGGTTGATGGTTGACAATGGTGAAATGGTTGAAACCGAACCGTTACCGAGCTTATCGCCCAATCCGTAGTCGGCACCTGACTGACCTCCTGACTGGAAGATCACACCGTCAACAACATATAGAGGTTCTGCACCAGCGTTGATGGTAGCTTGACCACGCACGCGAATAGAAGAGGCAGAACCAGGAGCACCTGAAGTCTGTACGGCGGTCACACCAGTAACACGACCGGCAAAAGCCTGGTCGATATTGGTAACATTTGCATTCTTAAGTGCTTTTTCGTCCATGGTAAACGAAGCACCGGCAAGGTCGCTTTTCTTCATCGTACCGTAACCAACGACTACGACTTCATCGAGCATTTTTTTGTCTTCCTCCAGCGTAATGCTATAAGAGGTTTTGCTGTCAACCTTCACTTCCTTGGTAATGTAACCGATGTAGGAAATGACGAGGGTCTGACCTGGGTTAACGTTGAGTGAGAATTTACCGTCGAAATCGGTAGCAACACCATTCGATGTGCCTTTCACCACTACACTTGCACCAATCACAGGACCCATAGCATCGCTAACAGTACCCGTGATCTTCTTGGACTGTTGAACTGCCTGTACCGATGCTTCGGCATGAGCAGCCATAACTGGCGAATACGCGCCCAACAGTGAGCACGCACCCATCAACAGCGCAGTCTTTCTGATTTTTTGATTCATACTTTTAGGTATTTTCTTTAATAAAAATGAATTAACAAAGTGTTAGTAAATTGTTGAGAATCATATTCTCTTGTCGTAGCCAAGTCCACCGGACCCGCATACGCTGGAGTATCATTTTGGTCTTTCTGTTGTAATTATTTTAGGGAATTCAATATTTATTTTTTTGTTTCTTTAAGTTTTCAATGTACGGTAGTGATATCAAATCACGTTGCAAAATTAGCATAAATAAACGAGATATGATAATATTTTAATGCTTTAATATAATACTATTTCACCAATATGTTAAAAAACGCCAAATAATTAACAAACGATTGCACAGTGTTAAGGCGCACAACTAATAAGTGTATTTTTACCACTATATAAATTACACAATTTACACTTTAAGTGGTTTTCAACAGCAAATTACACGATTTACACTTTAAGTGGTTTTAAACAGATGCAAAAACATACCTTATAAATAATACTATTTTTCACGCACGATATTTGGTCAGTTGGAAGATTATGCGTACTTTTGCGCTCAAAACCCAAACTATCATAAAATGAAGAAATATCTATTGATGACGTTGGCATCTGCACTGATTCTGTCAGCATGCGGACCCAAGAAGGCAAGCGACCCCTTAGCAGACTCAGGTCGTACACAGCGCACGGAGAATCTGCTGACCAATCTGATGGCGTATGGTGACAGTGGCGTATATATGTTCGGACACCATGACGATACCGTCTATGGTATCGGATGGAGAGGGGACTCTGCCCGATCCGATATACATAGCGTATGCAACGATTATCCGGGGCTGTTGAGTTTCGACCTTGGACATATTGAACTGGGCGACTCGGTCAATCTCGACGGTGTTCCCTTTGATCGCATGCGCCAAGAAATCTTCACCCATTTCAACCGTGGTGGCGTAATTACATTATCGTGGCATCTGAACAATCCGCTCTCTGGTGGTACTGCATGGGTTGCCGACTCACTGAAGAACGTCGAAACCAAGACTGTGGCTTCAGTATTGGAAGGTGGACAGAAGCATGAGATGTTCTTAGGATGGATTGATAAAGTGGCAGACTTCCTCAACTCACTGGAAACACCATACGGCGTGAAAGTACCGGTTATCTTCCGCCCATGGCATGAGCATACCGGTTCATGGTTCTGGTGGGGACAGGAACATTGCACCGCTGCACAGTATAAAGCGTTGTGGAAAATGACCACCGACCGACTGAAAGACAAAGGGGTGGTGAATGCACTCTATGCTTATTCACCTGGCACAGAGATGGATGGCAATGAATCTAAATATCTGGAACGCTATCCTGGCGACGACATCATAGATGTCATGGGACTGGACTGTTACTGCTCCTCACCTGAGGCTGACACCGTAAAGATTGCCGGTTATGCAGCACAGTTGGATAAGAACCTTGCCACAGTATGTGCCGTTGCCAAGAAACACCACAAGGCTGCTGCTCTTACTGAAACCGGTTACGAGGGAATAAAGACTGCAGACTGGTGGACCAAGACATTACAACCGGTGCTCGACAAGCATCCCATCTGCTACGTACTGGTATGGCGCAATGCTTACGACAACCCACAGCATTACTTTGCTCCGTTCCCCGGTCAGATTTCCACTACCGATTTCGTGACGTTCGTCAACAACAAACATGTGCTGATGCGTAGCGATGTGAACAACATCTACTTTGTGAAAAAGAAAGAATAAGGCGACTTTCATGCCGAGCATACCTAAAACAAATACACTGAATTTGCTAAAAATTCAGTGTATTTGCTTATATGATCAGCACAATGCTGAGTATATTCAGTGTGTCTGCTCAGTAAGCACGGTGGCTTTACTGTTTCTGCTTGGTAGCCACATCTGCGAAGCCACCTGCATGGCAGTTTGTCCGCTAAAACGCCCTTCCTTCTTGCTCTTAGCCTGCACGTCGGCCATTGTACTCCATGCAAGTGCAAGTACTAAAAGAGAATTCGTTTACTCATATCATTTATCGATTATTACGAATGCTATCAATACGGCCACTTTGCAGCAGCAACACCTTCGGTGACACCTGTCATCATATTGGTATTAAATACTTTGATGTTTGAACGATCGATAATACTCATGCCATTGCCAGTATTTACATCCCATGCATAAGGAATACAACCGTTGTTGATTGCATAACTTGTCACAGCAGCATACCAAGCCTTGATAGATGCATCATGGATAGGATCTTGTCCGATGGCGAAACGCTGGTTGGCTCCAAACTCTCCGATGATTACTGGAATGCCGTTGTTAACAAACGCTGTCTTCAGCTTAGCCATCTGGTTTTTGACATAGTTCTCAGTATAATTGCTGTTGGCATTGCGATTGGCATCCGAACCGGTGTTGCCTTTGCCCCAATAGTACCACATCTTTCCCCAACTCTCATCTTTAGTCATCATTGTGAACTGATAGGGATCATAGAAGTGAACTTCCATCATCAAACGACC
>SAMEA104315425__coassemble_1992_pt1 | contig 9509 bp, 12 predicted proteins | sample SAMEA104315425__metabat2_low_PE_021 | metagenome-assembled genome bin SAMEA104315425 (sample SAMEA104315425) | gut metagenome | biome: Monkey gut; feature: monkey-associated habitat; material: faeces | place: China | collected 2013 | reverse complement strand
GGAAAGGTGTCTTCTTCAACTATGAAGAAAATACAGAGTAATAATTACCAATTGGAAGACAATGTGTTAGAATGGCGTTCTTTCCGTTTTGAACCTTCTGAGAATAGCTTGTCTCTCTACGTGATGGATAAAGCTGGGAAAGAAAGTAAAATCGCTTTGGGTTATAAAGAATGGAAAACCTCCCCCATCTCTTTCTATCCACCCAATTCCCGTCGATCCACATTGGGCAGTTTCAGCAATATTCCCACCCCTTTTTTAGTAGGTGGAGCTTATGCGTGGGGCAGCCATAATCAGTTGGAAGTTAAGCTCCACTTCGTTAACTGGATGAGTGCGGTTAAGCTGGTTTTTAATTTCCAAGACGACAAGATGCACGTTGATATTTACAGAAACTTCGACAACTCCCACACATTCACACGAAAGAAATTTTCCGGATTATAGGGGCTGCTGCGTGGCTGATTTTCACTAAAAAGAACGTACCATCTCATAAATGTCCTGGTTTTATAAATGATGGCAATAATTACGGGTCACTAGTAAAACCCTGTGTCTATCATGTGGGATTATGGAGAAAATTTCGTTTCTTTTCACTCTGAGTTGAGAAGACTGGATAGAAAATTCAGACGGCGGTGGATAGAAAGCTACTTTCAAAAACACCCTTCATGTCATAGATGTCAAGTTCTTCTAGTTTAGACTAACATCTATGTTTGACACAGGATTATGCTGGTGCTCCAAAGATTTTAGGTATTATGATAATGGTTGTTGCTATGATGACCGTTTCTTCAAGTGTATTTGCACAGGTGTCTAATCAGAAACAGCGCCTCTCTCGTGAACAGTTGGCTGAAAAGCAGGCACAATATATTGCTCACGATTTGGGACTTGACGACAAGACCAGTTCTAAATTTATCGACACCTATACCCAGTGTCAGAAAGAGGTTTGGGCATTAGGACCTCGTCCTCATCACAAGAAGGGGGAAATGAAATCCGACGCTCAGACAGAACAGGAGATTATGCAGCGTTTTGAGATGAGCGAGAAGATTCTTAACATTCGCAAGAAGTATTACAAGAAATATTCGCAGTTCCTCACCCAGCAGCAAATACAGCGTGTTTACAAGCTTGAACGTCAGATGATGAAGCGATTTGCTCAGAAGGGACATCGCAAGGGTATGGGAACGAATGGTAAGCCTAAAGCTAGAAGAAGCCCAAATCAACAAGGATAGACTAAAGAAAATATCGCTTTTCCAAAAATATTTTTAGAAGGCAAAACTAAAATTTAAAAAATTACTTTATATTCAGTTATATGCGATTAACGGTTGGTGTACATTCTTGCACCAACCGTTTTTATTGTGTTTCTATTGGAGAAGTAAAAGAAGCTTGGTGGATTATGCTTCATCCGGAAAATGAAGTCAATCTCAACAGGGTTGCACGACCTCTACTCCACTATCTTTGCGGAAGTGCAAAATGTATCCAAGGTACTCACGCTCGAAAATACAAAAAGAAATTTTGTGTCTCTTTTTGTATTCTGCTCGCTTAATCGTACCTTTGACCTGTCGGCCCAAGGTACTTTCGCTCGGAAAGGCAAAGAAAAACGAGTTTTTCTTTTGCATTTCGCTCGCTTAATCGTACCTTTGTAGCATAAAACATAAAAGTATGAATCAAAGCGACAGTATAGTAATTATTCCTACTTACAACGAGAAGGAGAATATCGAGAAGATTATCCGTGCGGTCTTTGCACTGGAGAAGTGTTTCCATATCCTAATCATCGATGACGGTTCGCCTGATGGTACTGCTGCCATCGTCCACCATCTGATGGATACAGAGTTTGCCGACAGACTATTTATTGTTGAGCGTAGTGGCAAATTGGGATTGGGAACTGCCTATATCACCGGATTCAAATGGGCATTGGAACGTGCCTATGAATATGTGTTTGAAATGGATGCTGACTTCAGTCACGATCCTAACGATCTGCCTCGCCTCTATGCAGCATGTGCCGACGAAGGATACGATGTGGCTATCGGCAGTCGTTACGTCAGCGGTGTCAACGTAGTCAACTGGCCCATTGGCCGTGTGCTGATGAGTTATTTCGCATCGAAATATGTAAGAATAGTAACAGGATTCAGCGTTCACGACACCACAGCAGGTTTCAAATGCTACAAGCGCCGTGTGCTACAGACTATCGAACTGGACAAAATCCGCTTCAAGGGTTATGGTTTCCAGATAGAAATGAAGTTTACCGCCTATAAGATAGGATTCAAAATCAAAGAGGTTCCCGTTATCTTTGTCAACCGTCGTGAAGGTACTTCAAAGATGTCGGGTGGCATCTTCGGCGAGGCTTTCTTCGGTGTGATGCGCCTTCGTTGGGATGGTTGGACACGCAAATATCCAAAGATGCCTCAATAATTCGGAGTAATTCCCAGTAATCCTCTATCTGTCGATAAGAACGATGATAGTAAAGGAAATGGTCGGAAACCGCTATTCAAAGGTTTCCGACCATTTCTTGAATTTCTCAACGCCTTTCGAACCAAACTTCCTGAGCGATGCGATGACGTCATCTACGGTCGATACCCGGTCGGGGTGCGACTTGGAGTAGAATTTGTCTGCATAGCAGATAATCTGTTCTTCGATGGTCTCTGGCACATAATCGGCAGGAGGCAACGGCAGGTGCTGCTCGTTGATTTCCTCAATAGTGAGTCCCGTGCCGGTATGTCGCTCGCAAACTCGCGCATGGTCTGGGTATCCTTCTTTGCGCAACAATTGTCCGCCGATAAGTCCGTGGCGCAGATAAGGTTCGGTACCTTCACAATAGATGGATGGTGCATGACAGCGGAACACCCCTATATCGTGAAGCATAGCTCCCTCCTCCAAAAAGCGCCGGTCAGCACCCAGTTCAGGATGCCGCTGCGCTATCTGCAAAGCGCGTTGCGCCACCTGTCTGCTATGCTTCAGCAACAGACGGCGCAACGCATTGTCTTGCGGATAGTACTTATCTATTATCTTCTGATAGTCTATCATTGGTCGCGTTCTATCCAACCGAGGTTGTCACCACGGCGTACCTTGGCACCCTGTTTGGCTGCCACCTCTACCAGTTTACCGCCAAGGGCAGCAGGAATAGGAACGATTTCGCCCCATGGCGCTTGTATATAACAATAGGTGTCACCCTCCTTGTAGCGCTGTCCAACAAACGGTTCGAGACAAGGTTCGCAAGCTCCTTCGCCTGAGAATTCGTAATATACCTGACCTGCCACAGGAGCTGTCAGCGCATCCGCAGCCAGTTCTTCTACAGAGAGCTTCGTGCCGAGTTTGGCATCCTTTGCTTTCTGCAAATCGGCAAGGAAATTCTTCTTTGCCATACCGCTCTTATAGATACGATACTGTTCGGGATGCATAGCCAATTCAAAGAGTTCCTCATCGTCCTGACCGCACTCCCAACCATTGTCTTTCATCTCCTTGCGGAATCCATCGAGTGCATTGTCAAGCAATGTATGTGGATCGACATCGGTAAATTCGCGTTTCTGCTTAGCAGCCAGTTCTTTCAGTTCGGGTGCGATCTCTCCAGGAATCTTTCCGCTCTTGCCGAGTATCATGCCCCACATGGCATCGTCCATCATCACATAGCGTCCCTTGCCCTGCTCTATCGTCAACAGGTTCATCAAGGCAATATTCTTGGTATATTGTGAGAATGGTGTCACCAATGGAGGATAACCTACACGTGGCCATACATACTCCACTTCGTTGAAGAGTTTCACCAACATATCGTCCATCGACAGTTCTGCTTCGCCCTTCTTGACACGCAACTTGTTGATGGCATTGTAGATGCCACCCAAATCTGCCATCATAGAACCCATCATACCGCCAGGAAGTCCGCAACCGAGCAATAATGACGACATGAGTTTGTTGGCAGGATTGATGAAATATCCCAACCAGTCGTCGATAAACTCCTGAGTGAGCGCACGTGCCTGCATGTAGGCATTCATATTGATTTCGGGCACATCGAAGCCTTCATTCTTCAGCATCGACTGTACCGAGATGATATCGGGATGCACTTTACCCCACGATAGCGGTTCGATGGCCGTATCGATAATATCGGCACCGTTGTTGCACACTTCCAATACAGAAGCCATTGACAGTCCGGGACCGGAATGACCATGATACTGGATGATGATATCGGGGTGGTTGGTCTTGATGAGCTTGGTCAGTTTACCCAACAGGGCAGGCTGTCCTATACCAGCCATATCCTTCAAACAGATTTCCTCGGCACCGGCAGCTATCAACTCATCGGCAATGGCAGAGTAGTATTCTGCAGTATGAATAGGCGATGTGGTGATGCAGAGTGTTGCCTGCGGTATCATGCCTGCTTCTTTTGCCCACTTAATAGAAGGTATGATATTTCGGGTATCGTTGAGTCCACAGAAGATGCGGGTAATATCTGTACCTTGTGCCTTCTTCACTTTATACATCAGTTGGCGCACATCATCAGGTACAGGATACATGCGCAATGCATTAAGACCACGGTCGAGCATGTGAGTCTGTATGCCCACTTCGTTGAAAGGCTTACAGAAAGCACGTACGGCCTCGTTAGGGTTTTCGCCAGCCAACAGGTTCACCTGTTCGAAAGCACCGCCGTTGGTTTCCACACGAGCAAAACATCCCATGTCGATGATTACCGGAGCAATACGTGCCAACTGATCTTTGCGGGGTTGAAACTTGCCAGACGACTGCCACATGTCGCGATAGACAAGACTGAATCTGATTTTCTTCTTCATAAGGCTAATAATCTCGTTAGTTATAGTTATTTCGTTGCAAATGTACAAATAAAAACCAATACTTACACCAAAAATCGGAGATATTTTGTACTTTTGCATCGAAAACTAAAAAATACCGATTATGACGAAGACAATACTGACTATCGCCTCGGCCTTACTTCTATTGGCTGCGTGTGGCAAAAAGGAGGCTCCGCAAGCCGAAAAAGCCACTGACAACTATCTGAAACGGCAACCGGGCGACTCAACCCTATATGGTCTGGCATGCGACGGTACTACCGATTCGCTCTTGGTGCTTCTCCCCTACACCGGTGCCGATCCTGACACCTTCGACATCATCAATGCCAGTCAGCAGAAACAGATATTCGGCAAACCGTTTATCGGTGACGAACTGGCTGTGATTCTCAATCCTGAAGACAAGGCAGAGGCGCTGACAGTCATCAACCTCGACGACCTCAAAGGACAATGGGCTTTCATGGTCAAGCCCAAACTGCGCGACTATGACAAGATGTCGCGTCGTCTTCGTCGGCGCATGATGGCAGAGATGCCCGATTCTGTCAAAGAATCATTGCTCGTACCGCGTGAGTATGTGTTGCAGTTTAAGCGTGGATACAGTATGACTACCAGAGGCATGAAACACCAACAGACAACCGACGAGATGAGTGCTGTGGTGTATCCAGAAATCAAGCGATACACGGAGTGGAGACTTTTCAACGGTAAGTTGATTATGGCTTCTGGGACGATGGAAATGCCATCGGGCACTAAAGGTACAAAGCAGAAAATTGACCGTGACACCTGTCGCATCGTAGAACTCACCAAAGACACACTTGTGTTGCGCTTTAGCGATGGCGACTGGAGTTTCTATCGCAAGAAAAACAACTAAGTGTTAGCCGTACTATAACATATAAGGTGGAAGAGTACTCTTCCACCTTATTTTTTCTACTGGACCTTTATCCGGTCTTGTCTGCATCACAGTCCGTGCTGCATCATACGGTGCTCAGCCATTTGCTCATATTTTGTGCCGGGCAGTCCGTAATTGGCATAAGGATAGATGCTGATACCTCCACGCGGAGTGAAAATGCCGGTCACCTCGATATACTTCGGCTCCATCAGTTTGATGAGATCCTTCATGATGATATTCACACAGTCTTCATGGAAATCGCCGTGGTTGCGAAAAGAAAAGAGATAGAGTTTCAGACTCTTGCTCTCCACCATCTTTTCTGCTGGAATATACATGATTTTAATCTCTGCGAAGTCAGGCTGTCCTGTGATAGGACAGAGTGAAGTGAACTCAGGACAGTTGAACTGCACCCAATAGTCATTACCCGGATGTTTGTTGACAAAGGTTTCCAGCACCTCTGGCGCATAATCCATGCGATAGTCGGTTTTGCGGCCCAAGGCCTGCAAATGGTCTTCTTGTCTTGTTTCCATCAGAATGAAAAAATTTTAAAGATGTTGTAATTGATGTCTTCGTCATAGACATCCTCCTGGTCGTGACGCTTGGTAAATGCCACTACGCGGATGGTTACAGGCAGAACGATAATCTCGTAAAGTGTCTTGATGCACACCTGTGAAATGATGAGCGACGGCATCTCCTCCCAGGGAATCACACCACCAAGAGCGAGCGGGAAGAAGATAATCGAGTCGGCAGACTCGCCAAACACAGTACTGGCAATGGCGCGAAACGAGAATCCCTTACCTTCAGTCATCATTTTCATGCGGCTCATCACATAGGCATTGATAAACGAACCGGCGAGAAATGCCACAAATGATGCGGCAACGATACGCGGAGCCAGTCCGAAGATCTGATGGAATCCCTCGTCGCCATTCCAATAATCGGCACCGGGAATCCAGTCGGCTATTGCTCCAAACATCACAAAGAGGAAGTTCATGGCAAAGCCCAGCCAGATGAGCATACGTGTGCGACGGTATCCCCACACCTCGCATACCACATCGTTGATGATGTAGCTCACGGGGAATACGATAAGACCTGCCGTCACATTGACGAAACCAAATGAGATTTGCTTTGTTTCCAATACGTTTGCCGTAATGAGGCAGACGCAGAACAGTATGCCGAAAAGCATAAACAGCACACTGACTTTTTGATTGTCGTGTTTCATATTCTTGTTTTGTTAAAGGGGGTTGAGCAAGTACCCCTACGTTTTTCGCCTGCAAAGGTACGAATAAGTGAGTGAAAAGCAAAAGAAATCCAAAAATTTCTTTTGGTTTTCTGAACGTGAGTACCTAAGGTCCGTAAGACCAAAGGTACGAATAAGTGAGCAGAATACAAAAGAAATTCGTTTTCTTTTGTATTTTCGAACGCAAGTAGATTCATCAATCTGCCCGATTCTACAAAAATCATCAGAATATGTTTGGATGTTTTTATATGTATTTGTATCTTTGCAGAAAACTATAAAATATTATGGCAAGAAACAGAGAAGAATCATGGGATGCCATGTATCAATTGGCAGTAGCTTATGTGATGGAGCATCATCAGATGCCCGCCAAAAGCAACAAGGAGTATGCCAACATCTTGAACTGGTGGAAATACAATCGAAAGAAGTATAACCAAGGAACGCTCAATAAAAGTCATGCAGAAAAGCTGATAAAACTCAGTAAAATGCGGACGATACACGAACTACATTAATATATTGACGATGATGAAAACAAACAGAAGCCATCACTTACCTATGATTATCGCCATAAGCATGGCATTGAGCATCATTATTCCACTACAGACCCTTGCTCAAAAGAAGAATCTGCCTCTGGTCTTTGCCCACGAAAACCAGCATCTGTCATTTACGCAGAAAGCATACCATAAAGAGCGCACATTGACAGCACAACCCTTGTTACCCAATCCTTTTCTGATGGACAACGGAAAGAAAGAGGTGAAACGCTACGGACAATGGGCACAGAGACGTGCCGAACTGTTGGCAAGTATTCAGAAATATGAAATCGGCATGAAGCCTGCGGTAAGCATGGACGATATTGATGCCCGCATGAACGGCGACACCCTTATCGTCGATGTACACGTGGACGGACAGACCCTGACTCTCTCGTCCGTCATTACTTATCCCAAAGGCGGTAAAGCACCCTATCCGCTCATCATCGGAGCCAGTCGCAACTCTATTCCTGCACAACTCTTCACAGCGCGCAATATCGCCTTGATGACCTTCAGAGAGAGTCAGGTGAACAACTACACCCAATGGGGGAAGCACGACAGTCGCGGTCTGTATCACTTCGACCGACTCTATCCTTCGCTAACAGCCAATGGGGCCTATAGTGAATGGGCATGGGGATTCAGCCGACTGCTTGACGGACTACAGAAACTCGGTCCAGAACAAACACGCATCGACATGAAGCATATCGGAGTGACAGGATGCTCGTATGCTGGAAAAATGGCACTCTTCTGTGGAGCCATGGACGAACGCGTGGCATTGATCATCGCACAAGAACCCGGAGGCGGAGGTGCTGCGTCATGGCGTGTATCGCGCACCATAGGTAAGGTGGAAACACTCGACCGTACAGACTACAACTGGTTTTTGGAATCTATGAAGACAACATTCGCTGAAGAACGTGTAGATCTGTTGCCTCACGACCACCACGAACTCATTGCCCTGTGCTGCCCACGTGCCGTATTACTTTTAGGCAATCCTGACTACGAATGGCTGGCTGATCCTTCCATGTATGTTTCTGCAGAAGCTGCCATCAAGGTTTGGCAGCGTTTCGGCATTGCCGACCGCATCGGTTATTCCATCGTACCGAGACATGACCATTGCCAATTGCCCGAATCACAATATCCGGAAGTCGTTGCCTTCATAGAACGTTTTCTCTTGGGCAAGAGCGACACACCTACCACAATACGTATTGCGCCGGCAGACTATCTACAGAAATACGATGTGAAACGATGGATCAACTGGTAGAGCGTATGAATAAAAAAGCTATTGTGATAGGAGCCACCTCCGGCATCGGACGCGAAGTGGCTTTACAACTGGCAGAAAAAGAATGGCTGGTAGGCATTGCCGGTCGGCGCACAGACCTTTTAAGAGAGGTGCAACGTCAGGCGCCAGAAGGTCGCATCGCTTGTTTCCGACAGATAGATATTACCAAGGATGATGCCTCTGACCTTCTGCAGGAGATGATCAGCGAGATGGGAGGCATGGATCTCTATTTCCACAGTTCGGGTATCGGTTGGCAGAACACCACGCTCGATATTGACAAGGAGCTGCAAACCGTAGCCACCAATGGTATGGGCTTTGTGCGGATGGTAGCTACTGCCTACCGGTGGATGGCAGAAAACCATAAGAAAGGACACATCGCCTGTATCACCTCGATAGCAGGAACCAAAGGACTGGGAGCCGCCCCTGCCTATTCTTCTACCAAGCGTTTCCAAAACCATTATATAGAATGTCTCTCCCAACAGGCGCGAATGCGTCATCTGCCTATCCTGTTCACAGACATCCGACCGGGTTTTGTAAAGACCGACCTCATTGCTGGCAGTCATTATCCCCTACAGCTTGATGCCCATCGGGTGGCAAAAGCCATTGTCGAAGCGATAGAAAGGGGAAAGGCTATCAAAGTTATCGACTGGCGTTATGCCATCCTTGTATTCTTTTGGCACCTCATTCCCCGTTGGCTTTGGACTCGCATGAAGATTGGGTAAGTGCCAAAACAACATTTTTCTCTATAGAAAAAAAAACAACGTTTTCGTTAAGCCAAATGAGCAGAATAAAGCTCGCTTTAATTCTGTCATGG
>SAMEA104315425__coassemble_1812_pt1 | contig 10211 bp, 8 predicted proteins | sample SAMEA104315425__metabat2_low_PE_021 | metagenome-assembled genome bin SAMEA104315425 (sample SAMEA104315425) | gut metagenome | biome: Monkey gut; feature: monkey-associated habitat; material: faeces | place: China | collected 2013 | reverse complement strand
TGGAAGGATTCCGTGTCAACCGAGCGGAAGGCAACAGACTCTATCCTCAAAAGATGCCACGGAATCTTCGTCCAGGAATGGCACTCTATCGTAATAACGACCAGGAATTTGAAAAGCTACTCTCTCGTCCGAGTGCAGAACGCAAGATTCCCATCATCATGCGGTTGGCAGCCGACGAACAGGGCTTTAATCTCTCGGTTGGCGAGGTTTCGGTAGGTATTGCCTGTGAGCATCAGGCTTCAGAGAAGCCACAACGCGACAATATCGTCAGGCAACTCTCGAAACTCGGAGGAACGCCCTATCTTTGCGAGCAGGTGGAGATGGGCGATGATTTCAATTATTTCATCCCCAGCAGTTTCCTCGCAGATCTGCGCAGGCGTCTTGTCGAAAAACTCATGACGTCCACTCCTCAAGCGGATGGTCAGTCTAAAATTTTATCGGCCCACATTCCCGCGTCCGTGTCGGCCCTTTATCCGTATGACTATCTGTATAATATCTCCAACGCAAAGGCACGCGACTTTTATATCTCACAAGGGCTTCATCCTTCCGAACAAGCATTCGAACTCCAGTCATCACGACAGAAGGCTTCCTTGTTGATGCAATGTCGCCATTGTCTGCGCTATGCGCTTGGCGGTTGTGTGAAACATGGCGGGACAAAGGCCCATTGGAGGGAACCCTTGTTTTTGCAATTGTCTGATGGTCGTAGGTTTCGTTTAGAGTTTGATTGTCGTCATTGTCAGATGAATGTCTATGGAGAAAGTGAGAAATAGCCTGTTGTGTATGCTCGTCCTGTTGTTGTCTGCCTGTTACAACCATGGACCTGTTTCGCCTGACGCATGGGACCTTACCGAGCGTCAGATAGACTCCTTGTCGTTTTTTACTACCCATCATTATTCTCAGAACTATAACTTCGTGGTTAAGGCCAGCCAGATGCCCATTTCCGATGAGGCAGGACCTCAGGCTTTCGATACGCTATATGTGTCGAAAGGCGATCCCCTTGTTGTGGCCGACATCAAGACCATCTCGTCAGATACGATAGATTCCGTTTGGGTGAAGGTGGCGCGCGACCAGATGACACAGGGATGGATTCGTGAGAGCGAGATGTTGCCTTGCGTATCGCCCAACGACCCCATTTCCCAGTTTATAGATTTCTTTTCAGATACCCATCTGTTGCTATTCCTGGCATTATTGGTTGTTGTCGTAGTGGCATACGGCCTTCGTCGTTTGATGCGCCATAATGCGCGTATAGTTCATTTCAACGATATTGATTCGTTCTATCCCACATTGTTGTGCATACTCATCGCCTCTTCTGCTACGCTCTATGCATCCATACAGATGTTCAGTCCCGAATCGTGGCGACATTTCTATTATCACCCTTCGCTCAACCCGTTCTCGCTACCGTGGTTCCTTGCACTCTTTATTGCCTCCGTATGGGCCATCCTTATCGTAGGTGTGGCGACGATAGATGATGTAGTGCATCGTTTGGAGCCTTCTGAAGGGTTGCTTTACTTATGCGGACTTGCTGGAGTATGTGCAGTCGATTATGTTCTTTTCAGCATCACTACCTTATATTATATAGGTTTTCTATTTCTTGTTGTCTATATCATCTTTGCCCTGTGGCGCTATTTCCGGTATTCGCATTATCGGTATGTTTGTGGCAATTGTGGCGCAAGGATGCATCGCAAAGGTATCTGTCCGAAGTGTGGGGCGGAGAATGTCTAAGGGATGTGCGGAAAACTCAAGAATCGTCAATATATAGGCCCAATAGGGTAGGGTTTGCGGTGGAAAAGCAGAAAAAATGGGCATAATGCAGAAAAAACAAGAAAAACTTTTCAAAATGTTTGGTGTTCTCAAAAATATGTAGTACCTTTGCACCGCGTTTGAGAGAAAACGCCTAAGGTTAAGTAAGAACAACCGGTTAGGAAGTTTGGGTGAGTGGCTGAAACCAGCAGTTTGCTAAACTGCCGTGCGGGTTACCGTACCGGGGGTTCGAATCCCCCAGCTTCCGCTGGGCTTTCCTAAAAAGACAAAAGAATGATGGTCGATTCATCTAATGGTTAGGATACAAGATTCTCAATCTTGGCATAGGGGTTCGATTCCCCTATCGACTACCAACAAGCAGCGTAAATTATTTATTTACGCTGCTTTTTTTCCAAAAGTAGTATGTGTGACACCTTTTGCAGATTAGTCTCTTATGGTGATGCCGTGTAAAAAAGTAAATCTAAAACTCGCTAATTTTTCGGAAAGTTCCCTAACAGATTATTTCTTATCGAATATGGTCTTTCTTTTCTACATTCTATAGCTGTTCAACCATTCTGTTGATTTTGGTTTGAGAAGCGTAAGACTACTACCTCTATCCGTATTATTCCAAAGTTACCTCTATCCGTATTATTCCAAGGTTACCTCTATCCGTATTATTCCTATAAGGAGAGGATGATGCTTTTGTTTGAATGATTGGAATGATTATTCTTGTGGCGTAAAAGTAATTTTCATGGAAGCCTTGAAACGGTTAGAACTTTGCCGTACAGATGAAAGATTATGGTTGAGTATAGCAACAAAAAAAGAAGGCTCGCTGATGACAGGAGCCTTCTTGAATATGTTGGTGTGATGAAATTAGTCGGCTGACTCGAATTCGTGGAGGAAGCGGACGTCGTTCTCAGAGAACATGCGGAGGTCGCTTACCTGGTATTTTAAGTTAGTAATGCGTTCAACACCCATACCAAAGGCATAGCCGCTGTAAACGCTTGAATCAATACCACATTGTTCGAGAACATTGGGATCGACCATACCACAACCGAGAATCTCTACCCATCCTGTGTGCTTGCAGAATCCGCAGCCTTCGCCGCCACAGATGAAGCAAGAGATGTCCATCTCAGCGCTGGGCTCGGTAAATGGGAAATAGCTTGGACGAAGACGTATCTTGGTATCTGCACCAAACATTTCACGTGCAAAGGACAACAATACCTGCTTGAGGTCGGTAAACGATACGTTCTTGTCGACATACAATCCTTCTACCTGATGGAAGAAACAATGAGCACGGGCGGTAATGGCCTCGTTACGATATACGCGTCCGGGGCAGATGATGCGGATAGGAGGCTGGGTAGTCTCCATCACGCGAGCCTGTACACTTGAGGTATGGGAACGGAGCAGGATGTTTTTGGTGACATCGTTAGGATGTTGTGACACAAAGAAAGTATCTTGCATGTCACGTGCAGGATGGTCTGCTGCAAAGTTCATACGGGTGAACACGTGGAGGTCGTCCTCTACTTCAGGTCCATCGGCTAATACAAATCCCATACGCGAGAAGATGTCGATAATCTCGTTGGTAACAATAGTGAGCGGATGACGTGTACCCAATCCGATGGGGTAGGGTGTGCGTGTGAGGTCGATATGTTGCGCATCGCATTCTACTGTTTCGGTATCAGTCTTGAGTTGGTTGATGCGCTCCTGTGCTATTTGCTTGAGTTCGTTGATTTTCATGCCCACAGTCTTTTTCTGGTCGGCTGGAACATTGCGGAAATCGTTCATCAAAGCTGTAATGGCACCTTTCTTGCTGAGGTATTTCAGTCGTAACTGCTCTACCTCTTCTGCGTTGGCGGCCGTCATTTGCCGCACTTCGTCTAAGAGTTGGTTTATCTTGTCGAGTATCATAATCATTGATATAAAACTAAATTTTCTGCAAAGGTATAAAAAAAATAAGAATTATGGATTAGGAGTTGGGAGTTTTTTGTACCTTTGCCGAAAAATTGAGAGAAGTTTATAAAATAGATGGAGGTCAATGATGAAACGATATTGGATAGCGTTTTATGTTATGGTCTGTTTGCTGGCAGGTTGCCAGGGTAACAAAACGGTAGAATCTACCGAAGAAACGGTTGCTGACACTACTGCAACTGTTGACTCTACGGTTGCTGACAACGAGATGAAGGCAATCGAAGAGGAGCCGATGCCAAAAGCGGCAGATGAGCTGTTTGATGATTTTGTATTCAATTTCGCCGCCAATAGGAAATTACAATACAGCCGTATTAAGTTTCCACTACCTGTCGTACGTGGAGACGATATTGAATTGTTGCCTAAAAGCAAATGGCACATGGAGAATTTCTTCATGCGACAAGATTTCTATACGCTGATTTTCGACAGCGAGAAACAATTGGAAGATACCAAGCAGATTTCTGTCTCACATGCTGTGGTGGAGAAAATTTATTTTCACTCGAAATCCATTAAACAGTATGTCTTCGACCGTATCAACGGAAGATGGATGATGCAGAAGATCATACACATTCCTTTGCATGAATCACATAATGCATCGTTTCTTGACTTTTACGAGCATTTTGCTTCTAATGCCGACTATCAGATGCACCATCTCCGAGAGACGGTAGATTTTGTGGGACCGGATCCGGACGATGACTTCAATGAGATGGAAGGAGTGATAACACCAGATACGTGGTCAGCTTTTGCACCTGAATTACCTACGGATATGATTTATAACATTATCTATGGTACCAATCATAAAGCAGGAAAATGTAAGGTGTTCGTGCTTAGAGGTATCGCTAATGGTTTGGAGACAGAACTTACCTTCCGACACGAAGGAGGAAAATGGATGCTGTCTAAACTCTCAACATAATATAAATAGGAACAACGCTATGAAAGATATTCATGACTATAGTTTGAAGCAGCACAATACCTTTGGAATTGAAGCCCGTTGTGACCGCTTCTTGGAATATACGACTGCCGATGAAGCAAAAACTGTGGCCGACATTCTTCGTCAGTCAGCCCAACCTTTTCTGATTATTGGAGGTGGAAGTAATCTCCTGTTGACACAGGATTTCAAAGGCATTGTCGTGCGCTCAGCCATCAAAGGCATAACACCACAGAAGGACACCCTACGCTGTGGAAGCGGCGAGGTATGGGATGATGTAGTAGATTATAGTGTGAAGCATGGATATTACGGCATGGAGAATCTCTCGTGGATTCCAGGTGATGTGGGTGCCAGCGCGGTACAGAACATCGGTGCCTATGGTGTTGAGGTGAAAGACTTTATAGAGACCATTGAAGCCATCGAGATTGCTTCGGGAGCGTTACAGGTCATTGATGCCGCTGCTTGTCAGTACGCATATCGTCAGAGTCGGTTTAAAGGAGAATGGAAGAATCAATATCTGATCACCCATGTGACCTATCGTACCCAAAGAGATTTTCAACCAAAACTCGATTATGGTAACATTCGCAGCGAACTTGAAAGGCGAAACATGACTCATCCCACAGCAAGTCAATTGAGAGAGGTCATCATCGGCATACGACAAGAGAAACTGCCTGATCCTGCTGTTATGGGAAATGCAGGAAGTTTCTTCATGAATCCCATCGTGGAACGATCACAATATGAGGCTTTGGCATCACAATATGAGAATATGCCACACTATACCATCGATGCAAATCACGAGAAGATTCCTGCAGGATGGATGATAGACCAATGTGGATGGAAGGGACGTACCGTAGGACATGCAGGCGTTCACGACCGTCAGGCCTTGGTGTTGGTGAATCGTGGTAATGCTACCGGTCAGGAGATTGTTGATCTTTGCCGGATGATCCAGCGTGATGTGAAAGAAAAATTCGGAATAACCATCAAACCAGAAGTGAATATTATATGAAAATAACCTTCCTCGGTACTGGAACATCGTGTGGCGTTCCTACCATTGGATGCCAATGTCCTACCTGTAGCAGTCAAGATCCACATGATAAAAGGTTGAGATGTTCGGCGCTGTTAGAGGAGGGAGACACACGCTTGCTTATCGACTGTGGGCCAGACTTCCGTCAACAGATTATGCCCTTGCCATTCAGTCGGATAGATGGAATCCTTATCACCCATGCCCACTATGACCATGTGGGAGGACTTGATGATGTCAGGCCTTTCTGTCAGTTTGGAGAGGTGAACGTCTATGCGGACCCTATTGCACGTCAATCGTTATTGAAGATGCTTCCATATTGTTTTGAAGAACATCGCTATCCCAATACTCCTGTCATCAGACTTCATGAGATTCATCCTCATGAGGTGTTTAACATCAACGGTATTGATATCATGCCGATACAGGTGATGCATCACGACTTGCCCATCTTAGGTTATCGGATTGGTGGATTGACATATATTACGGATATGAAAACCATTGCAGATAGCGAATTGGAATATCTGAAAGGAACAGAAGTGCTGGTTGTTAACGCGCTTCGCCGTACTCCGCATCATTCACACCAGACACTTGATGAAGCGGTGGCATTTGCGAAAAAGATAGGAGCACGTCAAACATGGCTTACTCATGCGGCACATAGCATAGGAAAACATGATGAGGTCAATAACATCTTGCCTCCTCATATTCGCATGGCATACGATGGACTTGTGGTCAACATATAATGAGTCGCAGGAGATTCTCTGCCTTGAGAATCTCCTTTTGTCTTATGCCGTAATCCTAACTCTCTTTTTATAATAATACACAGAAAATATATAAGGAATACTAAAACTTTCTGGAAAAAGAAAGAGAGTCACACGAGGTGTGGCTCTCCTTTGGAGTATGACGTATTGTTTGGAACTTACATGGCAAAAGCATTAAATCCTCCGTCAACAACAGCAACGGTACCGGTGACGAATTTTGCAGCTTCTGACATCAGATAGTGGATCGTGCCACAGAGTTCTTCAGGATCACCCATGCGGCCGAAGGGAGTCTGACGAATCACATCCTGACCACGCTGTGTGAAGGTACCATCGGGATTGGTCAACAAAGCACGATTCTGTTCGGTAATGAAGAAACCGGGAGCAATGGCGTTGACGCGAATTCCTTCGCCAAACTTCTTGGCACATTCTGTTGCCATATATGCTGTGAAATTGCTGATACCAGCCTTGGCAGCAGCATAACCACATACGCGAGTCATGGGACGGAAAGCAGCCATCGAAGAGAAGTTGATGATGCTACCTTTGCCCTGAGCTACCATGGGACGAAGAAATACTTGGGTGGGGATGACCGTTCCTGTGAGATTCAGATTGAGAACAGTCTGGAATTGTGAGGCATCGAGGTCGAAGAAGGTTTTATCGGGAGCGATGGTAGCGCCAGGCATATTACCTCCCGCAGCATTGAGGAGAGTGTCGATACGTCCGTATTTACGCATGATGTCGTCGCAGTTTTGTTGAACGACCTCTTGGTTCATGACGTCAGTTTTCATAAACTCACACACGCCACCTGCTTCGCAGATGTCAGAAGCAATTTTCTGTCCTACCTCTTCCTTACGGCCGAGGATGATGACTTTGGCTCCTTCAAGGGCCAGATACTTAGCGATGGCACGTCCAAGAACGCCTGTTCCGCCTGTGATGACAACAACGTTGTCTTTAATGTTGAAAAGGTTGTTATTCATAAAATCCGGGTTGTTTGTATTCTATTCCTAATTCACGGTCAACGGTGGCGAGAATGCCTTGTACTTGTCCCATGGCAAACATACGTCCGAGAAACGAGTAGCCTGCATTATAACCTTTAGTCTCGTCGCCCAGCATTGTCATGCCGTGATCCACACGCATGGGCAACGCAGGATTCTCTTGTTCGAAAATGCGTGCCAGTTCGATGATATCGGCACGTCCTCCAAGGTGTGAGGCTTCTGTGAAGTCGCCATTGGGGAAGATATGACAAGAGCGGAGGTGTACGAAATGGGTGCGTGGTGCAAATTTACGTGCCATCTCCACCACATTGTTATAAGCGCCAGCAGAGAGACTTCCAGCGCAGAAGGTCAGTCCGTTGTGCTTGTTTGGCACAGCATCAAGAAACCATTGGATATCTTCTTGGGTGCGTACGATGCGTGGGAGGCCGAGAATCTCGATGGGGGGATCGTCGGGATGCACACACATGTTCATATCACACTCTTCGCAAGTAGGCATGATAGCGTTGAGGAAGTATTTCATGTTTTCCCTCAGTTGATTCTTGTCTATACCGTCATAGTTTGCGAGTAACTGGTGGAAGAGTTCGAGGGGGTGTTCGTCGCCCTCTTTGAAATTGCCACTTACAAAGCCTTGCGTTTTGATAACGATGTTTTCTACCAGTTGATGGTCTTTCTCTGGAGTCATGGTTTTGGCGAGCGCATCAGCCTCTTCCATGCTCTGAGCTTCCAGTACGTTACGTCCTTCAGCTACGCCAGCTGGGAATTGGAAGCGTGCCCATTCTTCGCGTGCGCCTTGTCTTTTGAGTATATAAATATCGAAATAGGCAAATTCTGCATAAGAGAAGAATAGGTTTGACGAACCGTTAGGATTCGCGTGAAGCAAGTCTGTACGAGCCCAGTCGAGTACGGGCATGAAGTTGTAACAGATGGTATGGATGCCTTCAGCCGATAGGTTGCGGAGCGATTCCTTATAGATTTCTATCTGTTGGTCACGGTCAGGACCTCCGTATTTGATAGTCTCTACCACGGGTAATGATTCCACGAGGCTCCATCGCATGCCGTAGCTTTCGCTATATTCGCGGAGATCTTTGATTTTTTCTCTGGTCCAAACTTCACCAAGAGGTACGTCGTGAAGAGCAGTTACGATGCCTTCCACACCGATTTGTTTTAGCATGGCAAGCGTTATCTTATCGTTTTTGCCAAACCATCTCCATGTTCTTTCCATAGTTGTTGATCTGTTTTTGTTATTGATAGTTTTTGGGTAATGTTAGTCTTTCAGTTGTGCTTGTACAGCAGCCAAAGCCCGAGACCAGTCGGTATCGAGTGAGAATCGTGTGATGCTGCTGGCATTATTTAGATAGCTGTGTGCAGGTTCTTCTTCCTTGTCGTTGAAGAGCGGGTTTGACACGGAGGCATCGATAAAAATCTTGGTGATCTTCACTTGTGCAGCATCGGGCATATTATTCATTTTTACCAGTTGCATGATATATGCTGTAATGAAATTGTTGAGTCCTAATGCCTGTTCGTCAAGATAGAGTACTGGTGCGTCTGGCATCTGTTCTTGCATGCTTATTGCAAGATAATTGAGCGCATCGAGTTTAAACTGATTAATCTGTTTCATGATAGGCAAAGTCTTTTCGTTGCTCACAGCATCGAAGGCTTTGTGTTTAATCTCGTTGAAGATCTCCTGTGCTTGCGCATTAGCACAGAAAGCCATCATTAGTGCAATAAATAACTTCTTCATATATAATATGTTATTGTTGTTTGATTAAGTAAATCTTGTTAGTGATATTGTTGGGTAGTTCCTCTTCGTAGTGGGTCACCATGACCATTGTCTTGTGTGGACGTTGGCAGAAGGTTTCTATCACATCTTTCACCAAACGGCGATTGTAGAGGTCGAGCCCGTGGAGTGGTTCATCAAGGATAATGAGTTGTGGGTCTTTAACGAAGGCACGAGCCAAGAGTACGAGTCGTTGTTCACCACTTGACAGTTTGAGAAAGGGTCTGTCGTAGAGTCCTTCGAGTCCGAAGATATCCATCCACCATCTGCAAATTTCGTATTCTTCGGGATTGGGCTTGACGTAGAGTCCTACAGAATCTTTCAGTCCGCTTGCTACGATGCGAACGGCAGGAAGGTCTTTTTGATAAGCTCTATGCATTTCAGGAGATACATATCCAATATGTCGTTTGATGTCCCAGATGCTCTCTCCCGATCCGCGTTGTCTGTCGAAAAGTGTTATGTCGCAAGCATAGCTTTGAGGGTTGTCGGCGCATACCAGAGAGAGAAGAGTGGATTTTCCGCTTCCGTTCTGTCCGCTGAGCGCCCAACGCTCTCCATCGCATACCGTCCAATCGAGTTCTTTCAAGATGGTTCGTTTTCCATAGCGTATGCCCACCTGATGCATGGCAATAACCTGATGTGCTGTATAGTCATTGGCTTTGTTGGGCAATTGGATGATAGCTTCGCGTTTCTCTTCGGAGAGGACGTGTGAAGGTATAGTTGGTTGTCTGTTGTTGTATTCTTCTAATGTGCATTTGGGTTGTACCACTCCTTGTTTGACCTCCACGACATGCGTGATGAAGTCTGGAATGTCATCAGTTTTGGAGAGCACAAGGATGATCTGTAGCGCGCGCTCATGAGCCAGGGTGCTCAGCAATACTTTGAGTTGGTCGCGTGTTGTGGCATCGAGTCCAATAAACGGATTATCCATGATTAGTACGCGAGGATCTGCAAGGAGCGTCTTGGTGAGCTGGAATTTGCGCAGTTCACCACTCGACAGACTGATGATATATTTATCAGTTAGCTG
>SAMEA104315425__coassemble_1795_pt1 | contig 10339 bp, 9 predicted proteins | sample SAMEA104315425__metabat2_low_PE_021 | metagenome-assembled genome bin SAMEA104315425 (sample SAMEA104315425) | gut metagenome | biome: Monkey gut; feature: monkey-associated habitat; material: faeces | place: China | collected 2013 | reverse complement strand
TGTATGGCGGGCATGTTGCTTAGGGTAGTTGCTCTATTTTGTTTTTCATCTCAGGTGAGTACCAGACAGCAATTTTTCCCTTTTCGTCTGTATAGATGAAGTAGGCCATCAGCTGTTTTTCCTTTTCCAGTATCTGCTTAGCCCCTTCCATCCCCATCACCATAAATGCTGTGGCATAGGCATCCGCTTCAGCACAGGTGTTGGCAAGGACGGTAGCCGACAACAGACTATGCTGTACGGGATATCCCGTCTTTGGGTCGATGGTGTGTGCATATTTTCTGCCGCCTTTGTAATAGAAGTTGCGGTAGTTGCCGCTGGTGGCCATGGCAATATCGCTCAAGTTGAGGATTGTTTGGTATTCGTTGTTGTAGAGCAAAGAGTCTTCCGTTGGTTTTACCACCCCGATGCGCCATGGTGCTCTTCGTGCGCTGACACCACGTGTGGCAATCTCGCCACCTATCTCTACCGTGAAGTTGTTCACGCCTTTTTTCTTCAACAGTCTTGCCACGGCATCCACTCCGTAGCCTTTGGCAATGGCAGAGCAGTCGAGCATCAGTCGAGGGTCGGCTTTTTTCACTTTCATGTGGTCGATAGAAACTTTTCTGTAGCCTATGAACTGCTGGATGGAATCTACTTGATGGCGGGTGGGCATGTTTCCACTTTTGAAGCCGAACCCCCATGCGTTGACCAGTGGCGCTACGGTGATGTCGAATGCTCCTTCGGTGTTTTCTGATATGGTTTGTGCCAGATTGAATACTTCAAGAAACATGTTGTTGACCTTCATGTCCTTGTTGTTGTTGACATTGGAAATGATGGAGCTCTTGTTAAACATCGACAGGGCTGCGTCAACCTTGTTGAGTTCTGCAAGTATTTCCTTTTCGTAGTCTTGATCCGACTGGTAGGTGATGCTGTAAGTAGTGCCGAATATAAAACCTTTGTTGGTGAGGTAGGGCATGTTTTGCTGTTGCCGAATAATCAGCACGGTGCCGATGATGAGTACGACGAGAAATGGTATTTGCCAAATCAGGCGTTTCTTGTTTTTTGCAGACATGGTTTTAGGGATAGTTTGTGTTGTTTTAAATGTCGATAATCACGTTGAAATTGGCGGCAATACGTGTGTCGCCATAGGTACCGAAACCAGGAATATACCAGGTTTGTCCTGCTGTTCCGTCGTTGTGGGCTATGCGTCGTTTGTAGCGCACATTCCATCCCAGATGGATGGGACCGCTGATTTTAGCATCAATGCCGAATACTGCTTCCAGCCAATGTTGCGAACATTGCATGTCTTGGATGTCAACGATATTACCCCCTTGCCATACGGGGTCGTCCATTTCGCCACGCATAATATCTACTTTGTAAGAGGTGAAAGCATAGCGGAAACCGCCATACAGACGATTGGGACCATGTTTTTTCTTCAGCAGATTCCAGTCCATACCGATGCGGAAGTATGGCGCTCCGGTTTTGTAGGTAATGCCCGTCACCTCATCGTTCTCGTGGTTGGCTTTACCGTAACCCACCTCTACGATGGGAAACCATTGGTCGTGGAGATTCAGTCGGAATGCTCCTTCGTATTCGCCATGGTCGCTGAGTGCCAACATGGCAGGGCCAACGAGGTCGAAGGAAACGGCAAATCCCCTGAACATCGGTATCGAGTCTTCCGGTATGATGATGTTTTTCTGTTGAGCCCTACCGTTGCCGGTGGCTGCCACAATCAGCAGAAGACTAATAGCGATCCTTGAGATATAAGTGGAAATGTTCTTTCGATGCGTCATAGTTGACTTGGGAATTGTTGATGGATAACGAGTCGATGATGTGGTGTGTTGACTTCACCGACAGGATAGTATGAAAGTAGGAAATCTGGCAATCTACCGATTCGAAATGTGGTTGGTTGCTCTTTTCCACCCAGATCGTGTCGCGATAGGTATTGCCCATCGTGTCGAGGAGTGTCATGTGGAGTGTATCGACGGGGTTGATGTAACTGATGTCGAGGTCGAACGTAGTTACTCCGGTGATGCGGTTCTGTAGTATTGTGTCGCGTCCGTCGGCGCATCGGCTGCAGATGGATAGGGTATCTACCTTCAGAGTGTCGGCTGTTCCGTTGGCTTTCTTCAGACTATAGACCGTATATACACGGTTCTGTACCGGACAGTCGATAGACGAGCAACCTGCGATAGCCAGTAGAGTAGCGACCAACAGACAGGGTAGCCAGTAGAGGCTGCCTTGCTTGCAGTATTTCAGAATATTGTGTTGCTTCTGTTGCATGGTTTTACGCTTGCTCAATTTTTATTTCTTCTTCTATCTGATAGTCGTTTCTTCCTGCACTGTTACGGCTGATGAGGTCGCCCAGGAATCCAGCCAAGAACAGTTGTGTACCAATCATCATCATCGTCAGAGCGATGTAGAAGAATGGTGAGTCGGTAACCAATCGCATGGGAATGTGGCAATAGAGTGCCCAGAGTTTCTCGGCTCCGATAATGAAGGCTGATATGAATCCTATCATGAAGACGAGTGTGCCCAAGAAACCGAATACGTGCATCGGCTTTTTGCCGAATGTTCCAAGAAACCAAAGGGTCATCAAGTCAAGGTAACCGTTGACGAAACGATTCCATCCCATAAACTTCGATTTGCCGTACTGGCGTTTCTGGTGGTGTACTACTTTCTCACCTATCTTGTCGAAACCGGCATTTTTTGCCAGATAGGGAATGAAACGGTGCATCTCGCCGAACACTTCTATACCACATCACGGCGGTAGGCTTTCAGCCCGCAGTTGAAATCGTGAAGGTTCTTAATGCCGCTCACCTTGCGTGCCGTGGCATTGAAGAGTTTGGTGGGGATAGTTTTTGAAAGTGGGTCGTGGCGCTTCTGTTTGTAACCGCTCACCAGGTCATAGTGCTCGTCCATTATCATATGGTAGAGTCCTGGAATCTCGTCGGGCGAGTCTTGCAAGTCAGCGTCCATCGTAATGACAACATCGCCTTGGGCAGCCTTGAAACCGCAATAGAGTGCGGGACTCTTACCGTAGTTGCGGCGGAATTTGATGCCTTTCACGTGTTGTGATTTAGAAGCCAGTTCGCGGATTACGTCCCAACTGCGGTCTGTAGAACCGTCGTTGACGAAGATAATCTCGTAACTGAAATTGTTGGCCACCATCACGCGGTCTATCCATGCGTGGAGTTCAGGTAGCGACTCGTCTTCATTATATAAGGGTATAACTACGGAAATATCCATTTTTTCTATTCTTTTATGTTTGGTATGTATATAGTGTTCTATTGTTTTTTGCGCATAAACAGAGCAATGGGCAGTCCCCAGAAGAAACCTGAAAGAATGACCGACGACAGCACGTTGAGGGCATAGTCGATAGGTCGCAGTTCGCTCAATATGCGCAAACTGTCGTTCATTTCTTTGTCAACGCCGTAGAGCTTCATGGCTTGTTGGCTTTCTGGAGATTGCAGAATGTCAGTAAACTGGCTTATCAGATAGCCATTGTCAAGATAGGCAAAGTATATGAAAGTAGCAGCCGTCAGTAGCAAACCGCCATAGAAAAAGGTGAGGATGCTATAGGCGTAGCCCAGTCCAAACGATAGCCTTCCTTGACGGCCGTAGTCGCGATAGTGGCGCAGACGGCTGGCCACGAAAAAAGGTGTAGCCGCAATGGTCATCAAAGCGACAAATGTGAGGAGCGGTTGCGACATACCTAATATATAGCAAGCGAACGCCCCAATCATAACGAGCGAAAGCAATGCGCCATCTTGGCGAGCAAACGCTTTCAGTTGTACGTATTCCTGTGGTGTCATCAATATTCGAATATCGTTTGCAAAGGTAGTGCAAACCGAGCGAAATACAAAGAAAAAGCCCGTTTTTCTTTTATTTCCGAGGTGCCTCCTACCTTGGGGCTGTCAAGCCCAGAGTAGTGCAAACCGAGCGAAATACAAAGAAAAAGCCCGTTTTTCTTTTATTTCCGAGGTGTCGTTAGTCTAAGACTGTAGGTTTGTGGTCGTGTGAATCATGCGAAATACAGGAGGGGCAACCGGTCTCTGTTTATTTCTGCTATACGGGCAACTATAGAGTCGTAAGTTGAAGATAAGTGGGGAAGAAACTTAGAAAAACGCTTAGAAAAGTGTTAAAAACGAAAAAACATCACGACTAATGCCTGTTATTTGGAAACTTTTTAGTACCTTTGCACCCGATTTCGCCCATTAGGGCAAAAATCAAACAATAAAAATGGGCAAGTCCTGTACGGCCAGCTCCCTCGGAATCCTCCAGGACGGGAACGTAGCAAAGGTACTTGGTTGTAGCGGCGCGATACAGACAGCTTGCCCACCCGCCTCTTTAGCTCAGTTGGCCAGAGCACGTGATTTGTAATCTCGGGGTCGTTGGTTCGAATCCGACAAGAGGCTCAAATGAAGAACGGACTTCCATGCAAGGAGGTCCGTTTTGCTTTTCTTATATTGAAGTGTTCTAGCCACAACGGGTTCTCGCTTTATGATTACCATATTTTTACGCGCACACGCGAGAGTCTGCAAATGCTAACATCGAACGCCATGATGTCGTAACAAACATACGATCACGGACTTAAGTGGTGTTAGATGACTATATCTTTACGTGCATCGAACCCCCATCGAACATCTGTTAAATACTCGTTGCACATGGTGCAATCTCTGTGGGAAATCCAAGTAACAACGAGGCTTTTGTTGTGTGTATTTGGCTAAGAATGTACGTGGCGTTTCGCGGCAATTCTGTGCAACGTTCCAAAGATTATTGCCAAACGTTTGAAAACACTCTTGCCAAACGTTTGAAAACACTCTTGCCAAACGTTTGAAAACACTCTTGCCAAACGTTTGAAAACACTTTTGCCAAACATTTGAAAACACTTTTGCCAAACATTTGAAAACACCCTTGCCATACGTTTAAAAATACCTTTGCCAAACGTTTGAAAACATCTTTATCAGACGTTGGATAATACTTTTATCAAATATTGGATAATTCCTTTATCAAATATTAGATAATACTTTTATCAAACGTTGGATAAAAATTTTATCAGGTATCGGCAATAGTCCTGATAAACATGGGCAAGATATTCTCTGGTGGTCGATGGTGGTCGAAGTGTGGCCGTAACGCGTAAATATATAGTCATCGACCACCACTTAAAGCATTGTATGATAGCGCATTATGCTATAGTGGTGGTCGAGTGGTCGATTTTTTTTGAAAACTATATTTTTGCCGTTTAAGTTGTCGAGATTGTCATTACCGTTAAAGAGAACAAACGGAAAAATAGCTTGTCTAATCTATATCCACAACAGTAATGCCTGAACCGCCAAACTGGACATGCTCGTCTTTCGCACTCTTCACGTTGGGCACGGTATTTAGATACTGACGAATCAGTTGGCGAAGAACTCCCGTTCCTGTACCATGTAGGATTCTCACACGCGACATTCCCACCAGTATGGCATCGTCGATGAAGTGCATTACGGCATCAACGGCTTCGTCACCACGCATACCTCTTACGTCAATATCTTGATGGAAATTGTGTTTGCGGTCTTCTATGGTGCTACGAGTCATCTTCGAGGTTTGCACAACTAAGGCAGCGTGGGGAGTTTCGGTCTTGGGCGCTTCTTTCTGTTTGCCAGTAAGTTCCAATTGTTCCAGCTTCATCTTGGTCTTCATGTCGCCAAAGATGACAACGGCATTCTTGCCTGACAGGCTCTCCACCTTACCTACCGTATTCAGTCCTTTGATGCGGACATTGCTTCCCACGGTGATGGGAGCTTCCTGTTTCGGTTTTCCTGCTGATGTAAATACAGGCGATGGCGTTGCTGTGGGATTGGCGGCCTGTTCTTTCTTTTCCTGTTTGCGCTTAGCCTTGCGTTCGCGACGTTCCAGAATCTGTCGCATTTTGCGCTCTATCAACTCATCCTTCTCGCGAGTGTCAATCTCCAATACCTGTTGCTTGAAGTCGTTCAACTCCTCACGAACCAGTCTGGTGCGCTCCTTTTCAGCTTGTGCCTCCTTGATTTCTCGGATAGCATTCTCTATTTTCTTATTGCTTTCGCGCAATAGTTCTTCGGCTTGCTCCTTGGCGCGACGCAGAATGGCTTTGCGCTCTTGTTCAATCTCTTCAATGTGGCTTTCGTATTTGGCAATGCGACCTTCCAACGATTTCTCATGCTGATGGATGGTCTGGCGCTTGCCCTCCCAATAGCGTTTGTCGCGCACAATATCCTGTAGGTATTTATCGCTCTGGATGTATTCTGAACCAACGATATCGCTGGCATCGCTGATAACTTCTTCTGGAATACCCGTTTTGCGAGCAATCTCGATGGCAAACGAAGAACCGGGCTGACCGATTGACAACTGAAACAGCGCCTGCATCTGATGGCGATCGTAGAGCATGGCGCCATTGATCACTCCTTCATGGTCTTCATCAAAATGCTTCAAGTTCTGATAGTGAGTGGTAATCACACCGAATGCCTGCTTCTTCCAGAACTGTTTCAGTACGGCTTCGGCAATGGCTCCACCGATGGCTGGTTCGGTTCCACCGCCAAACTCGTCAATGAGCAATAGGGTGCGTTCGTTTGATTGACGCATCATATTCTTCATATTGAGCAAATGGCTGGAGTAGGTTGAGAGGTCGTCGGCAATGCTTTGTTCGTCACCAATATCAATCATGATGTCTTGGAATACACCCACCGTGGAACGTTCACTCAACGGAACTGACAGACCGCATTGCAACATATACTGCAACAGTCCTACAGTTTTCAGACATACAGACTTACCACCGGCGTTAGGACCGGAGATGATCAACAGTCGCTTGTCGCGTGTCAGAATGATGTCGAGCGGAACAACCTTCTTGTCTTGTCGGGCTAAAGAGCGTTGCAACAACGGATGAACGGCACGGATCCAGTCGAGATGAGGCTCCGACTGTACCTGAGGTTCAAAGGCATTCATCTCTTGGGCGAGTTCGGCCTTTGCACGTATCAGGTCTATCTGCGCCAGGAATTGGTATGAGTCGAGAATCTCCTGCACGTGAGGTCTTACCTCAGCAGTAAATACCGTAAGGATGCGGATAATCTCACGTCGTTCGGCTGCTTCCAGTTCGCGCACCTTGTTATTGGCTTCCACTACCTCTGTCGGTTCTATAAACACCGTCTTTCCAGTAGCACTCTCATCGTGTACGATACCTTTGATGCGGCGCTTCAGTCCCGGTGCTACGGGAATCACCAATCGTCCGTCGCGCATGGTAGGTGCCACGTCCTTATCTACCAGGCCATCGCGTTGTGCCGCATGTAATATAGTATATAAGGTACGCGATATTCCACCTTCGGTCTGAGCCAACTCATGGCGTATTCCTGCCAATGTCATAGAAGCAGAATCTTTGATTTTTCCGAATTTGTCGAGGATAGAGTCTATGCGACGAATCATAGCGGGGAAAGTCAGCACGTCTTCTGCCAATCGATGAAGGGCAGGGTAGGGATATTCCGGATTATCTTCGTCACCTTCATTCTTGTTGAGGAATGTCACAATCAGCGAGATGGTTTCCAATGACCGGCGCAGATCAAACAGTTCGTTCTCCTCCAGATGGGTATTTTCCAATCGGATGCGGGTTATCGACTGTCTGACATCAAAGAAATAGTTCAGGGGAAACGAATCCGTTTCCTGCTGCAATCGGCGGAATTCTCTCACCTGTTCCATCCATTCATTAATGGTGTCAGCATCATCAGTGAAGTCGATTTCATCGGCTTTCTCCTTGCCCAGAGTACTCAGACAATGGCCTTTCAACAGTGTGCGTATTTCGTCGAAACCTATCTTGGTTTCAAAGTTCTTCGGGTAAATCATGCCACAAAATTACTCATTTTTGCCCTATTTTGCAAAAAAGTTCTTGAAAAATTTGCATAATTCAAAAATTACCCGTACCTTTGCACTCGCTTTTCGACCAAGGAGAGATGGCAGAGTGGTCGAATGCACCGGTCTTGAAAACCGGCGTACTGAGAGGTACCGGGGGTTCGAATCCCTCTCTCTCCGCGCAGAGTCCTGTAAATCGCAAGATTTACGGGACTTTTATTTAATGGTCTATTTTCTTAAATGAGCCCAAATATAGGCTTACCCGATAAACATTGTGGAATATTGATTACAACCAGTTAGGGAAGCCTTTACCTTTATCTTTTATGTTGTACACGGATAGCACACACGAATTTTTGAGCCATAAACGAACGTTGTGGGGCAAATCCGATTGGGAGAAAACTTATGATGATAGAGGAAAGTTCTTTGGTTGGTAATTATGCGTCAAAATACACTTTGGGTTTATTTCAAGGCGATTTTTCTAGCTCATTTCTTGCAAGGAAGGATAAAAACATCTATCTTTGCAGTTAGATATTTAGCTTTGTAATAAACTATGGATATATTATACGGAACAAAAATAAACCAACTGCTTGCCAATACCGCACCGACAGGACTGTTGTTTGCTGACTGGCTAAAGAAGAAAGGCTATTCAGTCCAACTGCAAAAGAAATACAGAGACTCTGGATGGCTGACAGCTATATGCAAAGGTGTGATGTGTCGCACTGGTGCCCGTTTGAACGCTTATGATGCCATAGCGTCATATAACAAACAGATGGGTGGCACCCTCAGAGTGGCTGCAATGTCTGCCTTGGAATATACGGGGTTCAACCATTATGTACCAATGGGAAAGCCTGTTCTGATGGTGGCAGCACCAACGTTCAAGACACCATTATGGATGCAAAGTGATGTTTATGACGCTACCTTCCGGGTGTTTCACACAAATGCCTTCTCGTATACAGAGACAATAGAAAGAGTTACGGACAGTGGCACGTTATATGTTTCTTCTCCAGAACAAGCGTTCTTGGAGTGTCTAATCTTGGCTCCAAAGTCATACAGTTACATGGATCTGTACTATGTTATGGAGCAACTGACCACCATACGTTCTGATGTTGTACAGCACTTGTTGGAAACTTTGGACAACAACAGAGTAAAGAGGATGTTTCTGTATATGGCTGAAAAGGCAGGTCATTTTTGGTTCGAAGAACTGCATCCCGAAAAGATAGATGTCGGGACTGGGAAAATCCAAGCTGCTACCAATGGTACATTTAATCGTAAATATAACATGACTATTCCAAAAGATTTAGAAGAATATGAGGGATAAGTACAAGAAGCAGGTCGCATTATTGATAAGAATTATGCCGTCTGTATATCGTATCAAGGAATTTGCCGTGCATGGTGGAACAGCCATTAATCTGTTCCATAAGAATTTGCCACGGTATTCAGTGGATATAGACCTTACCTATATTCCCATTCAAGATAGGACTACAAGTTTATGTACTATCAATGAAAGACTGCTTGAAGTCAAGAGGAACGTGGAAAGAACGATACCAGGCATTGTGGTCGTTCCCAAACCGAATGTATGGAAACTCCTATGCACATTAGGAGATGCAACCGTCAAGATAGAAGTGAATGGTACGAAACGAGGCATCATTGGTGATACAGTGGATATGTCATTGTGTGCCAAAGCAAAGGATGAGTTCAATATGGGCTGTAAGGCTTGAACAGTCTCTTTCACCCAATTATATGGCGGAAAAATCACTGCAGCTTTGAGTAGACAGCATCCTCGTGACCTGTTTGACTGTAAGTATATGGACATTAGCTCTTTTGAGGATGTTAAAGATGGCTTTATGCTGTGCCTCTTAGGAAGTGAAAAACCTATCATCGAGTCATTGCAACCCAATGAGATAGACCAAACGGATGCTTTGGAGAAACAGTTTGAGGGTATGTCAGACATAGCCTTTAGTTACGAGGACTATAAGCAAGCAAGATTGCAGTTGGTCAAATTGGTTCAAGAAGGCATGACCAAGGCAGACAAGGATTTCTTGCTTTCTTTTGAGGAAGGCTGCCCTGATTGGAGTCTGTGTAGTGCCGGTGATTTGTCCAAATATCCTTCTGTACAATGGAAATTGCTCAATATCAGAAATCTGAAGGAGCATAACATTCAAAAACATGAGCAGGGAATTAAAAAGTTGAAAGACTTCTTATTTCCCAAATAGATAGAGTCTTCCCCAAGGAAGCCTTGTAGCTTACTGGCTCAATAGATTTTTCATAGGGGTAAATGAGGTACTCGGCTATATCCGTGAGGCAACTACTTATGCCCAATCTTGTGGCGGAGGCAGCTCACCTGGTACTGGTTGAGGACGTGTACACGCAAGAAAGACGTTGAAGGGCTTAGTTGCGGATTTGAGGTCAATATAAAAAAACAAAGAAAAATATATTTGTTTATTAAAAAAATACATATTTTATGTGATAAAAGTGTTTTTTTTACGACTATATAAATAAA
>SAMEA104315425__coassemble_1656_pt1 | contig 11091 bp, 9 predicted proteins | sample SAMEA104315425__metabat2_low_PE_021 | metagenome-assembled genome bin SAMEA104315425 (sample SAMEA104315425) | gut metagenome | biome: Monkey gut; feature: monkey-associated habitat; material: faeces | place: China | collected 2013 | reverse complement strand
CGAGATTCCATCCGGGATACATCAACTTTGCCACTTGCTTGGCATCATATTTGATATTGCCAGAAGGATCGGGATTAGAATCTGGCTTAGTCTCACCCTTCTCCTGTGTAACACTTACGGTTTTGCTCTCTGCACCAGCTTTTACGGTAATTGTAGCAGTACGCTGTTCGGTAGTGGTATTGGCTTCAACAGTTACATTGATAGGAGTGACCTTCAGCGTAGGAGTTTTCTCACCAATAGTCACCACACACCATGCAGCATCACTTGAAGCTGTAACATCCTGACCGGCACGTGCACTAAAAGACTTCTGACCGCCATCTTTAGTAAACGACAGTGAGGTTGGGGTTACGGTTAATCCCTCTACGGCAGGGCCATCATCCGGATCATCATCGCCACAAGCAATAAAAGCCAACGAACCCAACAGGCACATTCCGACCTTCATCAGAAAATTTGTAAGTTTTTTCATAGTTTTTTTTCCCCAATCGTTAGGTATTTTTTAGTGTTGTAAAATTACTTATTTTCCGCGAGACAACCAAGCATCACCTTGTCTTTTTTTAACGCTATTGGGGCATGATTATCAAGGTTTAGAGGTGGAGAAGTCCCATCCTTAAGGTTTGTTTTTCACCTTAGCCATACGATCCACTTGTTCCTTGACCACTTGCAAGGTAGTGGTATCGCCGGCAAAGACTGAGTTGAGGCCTTGTGCCTCTTGTGCAGGATCGTTGGTGTAGGGATCGCCCACCACCCATTGTTCGTGTAGCGGTTTGGCAAATCCTCCCCATCCCCAGAAGTTGCATCCTGCAAATTTTCCGCCGCTCTCGGCATTATCTGCCACAAGCGAGAACACATATTTATAATAGCCATCGCGTCCCTTGGTTGGGGTGCCGAGGTCATATTTCATACCATCGCGGGGATAGCCAAACTCTTCCATAACAAGCGGTTTGCCCAACTTATCGCAGATGGCAAGATGCTTGTCTATATACTCTTTGGTATTCTGACATGCTCGGTCGAGATTTTCGATGAGTGAGTCGGGCTTTGCCCATCCCCAGTTATAAGGCCATAGGTGCACGTTGCAATAGTCTATATTCTTATCAGCACAAATGCGCTCATAGCAGTCATAGTCGTTTTCGCATCCCCATGAGCCTTCGCTGCCTATACTGATCAGGTGGTTTTTATCTATAGAACGGATCAGTGCAGAAGCCTCAGCAAGCCACTTCTCAAAGGCAGGCAGTTGTTCTTTAGCAAAGGCGCGAGGCTCATTGCCTATCTGCCACGACATGATAGCAGGATCTTCTGTATATTTTTTGCCCGTATAACGGTTGGTGCGTCCGAGGATAAAGCGCACGTAATCGTAGAAGAGTTCGTGGGCTTTGGTATTGCTGGCATACTGTGCCACAAAATTCATATAAGCTGGATATCCTTCTTCGTTAGGACGTGGAGCTTTTCCTGCACCGGCATGTTGCAGATAGAAACTGTATCCCCCACTCCATTCCCATGAATTGTTCAGATAGAGCACAGCTACCATATCGCGTTTGCCCATCTCCATCAACAGATAGTCGAGGCCTGCAAGAATTGTATCGTTATAAACGCCAGGTGCTTCCTGTAGTGTTGGTTCCACCTTGGTCGTCACACCACGCTCACCATCGCTACCTACGAGGATGCGAAGATTGTCGATACCCATGCGTTTCATCTCGTCGAGTTCCTTGACAAGACGGTCGCGGTCACCTCCCTGTCCTTCGCTACCGAGGATAGCACCATACCAGAAGTTGGTTCCTACGTAATAGTATGGTTTTCCATTACGCATGAAGTGTCCGTTTTCAACGCTAATATACTGTGATTCTTGCGCTTGCTGTTTGCAGGCACATAATGCAATAGCCATTACAAAAAGGGATAATAGTTTTCTCATTACGGAGTTATTGGTTTCAGCGAATGCAAAGATAGAAATTATTTTTGAAACCCACAAATATATTTTGTAATATTTATTATTTTTTCAACTTCTCACGCAACAAATCACCATTATTTCTTTGCGTGCTATAACATTTTGTTATATAGCGTTATAAATGCACCTTAGAATCGACTATGATATAGATTGGTATTCAACAAAGGTGGGGCATAGAGTCCGCTATGGTCCCAGCCCCACCTCTTTTATTTCAGAGAAACGCTATGCGTATGATTATTTGGCTGCGTTGACTATAGCGTCAGCCACTTCTTCCATGCTCCATTTGAAGCTTGATTCCTTGCGATCGTTTCCATCCACGATACCCATCCAATAGAAAGCTGCTGCATTATACTGTTTGCAAAGGGTAGTCATATCCGAAGCTTGCTTGCCGGCTTCGAGTTTTTCCTCATGGGTAGAGTTCTTATTGATGGTGACTTCTCCCTCACCGTTTGAACCATATTCACCTATTACTACAGGATAACCTTGGTCCATGATATACTTTTTGAGCATCGCAAAAATATTGGTGATTTCTCTCGTACACTCAGCAGTCCAGTGTTTCTTATAGGTATTCACCCAATCATAAGGAGCATAGGTATGTACCTCAACGGCGAGGTGGCTCTGATTACCGCAGGGATCGGTGGGTATTACGAGTTTCTGCAGATTCTTCTCTGTGGGTGATGCAGCATAAGTGGTCACGATGAGGTTGCGATATTTATTTTTGCCACCAGTAGAGCGTACTGCATCTACAAAGTCTTGCGCATACTTATTGATATAATCGAGGTTGGCTTCATTTTTTGGTGTGTTCCATTGGGCAGAGCCATCACTTCCTGTCAACATCTCGTTGTATCCTTCAAAAACGAGTTTTTCACTATAGTTTTTGAAATGGTCGGCAATCTGTTGCCAAAGATACTTAAACTTAGCATTAGACGCAGCATAGGTAGTGCCATCGGCTTTCAACCATGCGGTTTTATCTGCTCCAGTATCGTGGTGCACGTTGAGAATACAATACATATCATTATCCAACACATAGTTGACCACTTCTGCCACACGGTTCATCCATGCCTCATCCACATTGCCTGCACTATCCATGTGGTCTTTCCATGTCACAGGAACGCGGATGGCAGTAAAGCCTTTTTCCTTCATCTTTTTCATCAGGAAAGCCTCGGCCTTGGGTTGTCCCCAACAGGTTTCTTGATTCAAACCTGTTGAACCTGTAGCCCATGCATCGAGTGTATTGCCAAGATTCCATCCGGCTATCATATTCTTCACAGCAACCGAAGCCGACTCATATTCGTCGTTGCCAAGGTCTGGCTTTTTAAACATGGTAAAGCTGAAAGATACTGGTTCAGATGGTTTCGCACCATTATTAGATACTACATAACCTTGAGGAATGGTCACACCAATGGTTGCACCTTCTTCCTGACAGTTCAAATCGAATTCGAGTGTTGCCACAGAGAATTTCAGATTTGCAGGAGTTGATGTGGTTCCGGTAATCTTGATGTCATCAGCTCCTGTTACGCGCTTTGACGGTGTGCTATAAACCACCTTCACGTGAACATTACCAAGAGCGACATCTTTCGTTCCATTTGCGGGAGTTACTGAGATTGCTTTAGGAGCAGTTCCCGTAGGTGTAGGGTCTTTGGAGTCGTCACCGCCACAAGCTGCGACAGAGAGTATGATTCCAAAAAATGCCAAGAGGCACAATACTTTTTTCATAATAATATAATTTTTTTGTTAGTGAATAATCGAATGTAAGCCTTTCGTTATTTTGTTTAGCGTCTGCAAATATACTCATTTTTGCGCCAATCGCCAAGCATTTACTATTTTTTTAAGTTTAATATAATAAGGTAGAATAACTCTGATACAAATAATAGTATCGTTACAGCAGAGCATCCACCTATACGCATATTGTTTCCAACGTAACGGTTTTATCATAAAAGTAGCAAGCGTTTATTCTCGCGTACACGCGCACGCGACGTTTTGGTTTTTGTCACCACCGGCCACAGCATGCTTCTTAAACACTGTGATTCATACACTTATATAATTCTTGATAAAAATTTATAACCACCAATCGACCACCATTTGACCACCAATCTGCCCATTTTCGAAAGATTCGACCATTATTTGCCTTCACGATGGTAGAAAATCGAGATGTTGAGCATTTCACTTTTCGGTAGTAATCTGTAAACTGATTTCACGCCAACTGAATACACTTATAACTGACAGACTATTGTGATAGATTGTTTTCCTACATTGGCATTACTTTTGCCAAACGGTGGACTACACCTTTGCCAAACGTTAAAAAACACCTTTGTTAAACGTTGGAAAGCATATGTATCAAACGTTGGAAAACACTTTTATCAACGTTGGAAAACACTTTTATCAAACGTTGGACAATACTTTTGTCAAACGTTGGACAATACCTTTGTCAAACGTTGGAAAACACTTTTGTCAAACGTTGGGCAATACCTTTGTCAAACGTTGGACAATATTATTATCAGACATTAGAAAAGAGCTGAAAATACTATACAGGCTGGGGCTACCGCCCATCTCCACATAAACCAATGCACATAAGCGGATGATTATATCTTTAGACAACGATGTTCGATGGGTGTTTGATGAGTATTCGGCAATTCGGCTTTTCAGCCTTCGAGTACCGACATAACCAACTGTATGATTGAATGTTGCACAAGCAAGATGTTCGGTGTTCGATAAGAAACTAAAAACTGAAAAATATGTATGTGTCAACGGTAGGCATCAGAAATTTCCAGTCTGATGATAAGCCATCAATCCCTCCAACGGACTCTTCAAAACTGTGCCAACACAATAACCTTCTGCCTCAGCAGCCACTTCCAACTCGCTACGATAGTAGAAAGCCATACTTCCAACAAATCCGACAGGCAAATCTTGTCGGTGATACGCTGTCAGATTACGACGAAAGAACTGTCTGAAATTATCAATCACCATGCTGCGTACACCATCTCTATCAAGGTTTCGATGAATAAATGGTGACAATGATGCCAACCATCGATTAGCTAAAGGTTGGCGATAGACACGATCGATAACGTCAGCCATCGTCAACTGAAACTCAGAAAGAAACACTTCACGCAAGGCGGATTGAGCAGACTCCTTAAATATAAGGTTGAGGAATTGCCGACCAAGCACCGCTCCACTACCCTCATCGCCAAGAATATAGCCCAACGGCGGAGTATTCATCACAATATTTCGCCCATCGTACAGACCAGAATTGGCACCTGTACCAAGGATGCAGGCAATGCCTTCTGCACGACCACATACCGCACGTGCTGCCCCCAGCAAATCGCCTTCCGCCTGCACGTCAGCATGAGAGAATATTGACACAAGCAGTTGACGCATCATCGGTTGTAATTCGGGACGCAGACCGCTACCATAGAAAGCCACATGACCAACCGTAGCCTCTGGCGGAAGCGACGGAAGGAGCTCGTCACGCAACACATGGTCTATGACTTCAGCAGACTGATGGAAAGGATTGATACCTTGCGTCTGACATTGGCAGATAAGGGTTTCGCCGGCCAGCAGTGCCCAGTCGGTTTTAGTGCTGCCACTATCAGCAATGAGTTGGCAATGTGAATATGAGGTGGTCATCGGCATTGTTCTTATATTTCCTTGCAAAGGTACAAAACTTTTGTGATAATCATACGAAACAAAGAAATAATGTAGTTAAAAAGGAAAAAACAGACCACCATCAGGAAGGTTTCTATAAGATGTTATCGTTTTTTTGTAGGCAGAATAGCGTTAAACTTATTCATTCGCTTTATCGTCTCAACTTTTCTTTGTAACTTTGCGCCAATAATTACCCAATACAGAACCATCCGATTGAATATGAAAAGAATACTGACGGTGCTCATCGCACTGACCATCACGCTCGCCAGCCATGCTGTGCTGAAAGAGAAAGACCTTCCACAGACCCTACATATCCTGCGATCAGAGCTCACAGACTTTCATCGTGAGCTAACAGAACAGTTGGAGTCGAGCAAAACGCAAAGCAAGAAAGTGCGCGACCAACTATTTGCTACCATGGAGCGGTCAAACCAAAATGCACTGATGCTCTACTCGCAAAAACAGGATTATGTATTTGACTTGACCTATGCTTGCCATGAAGCCACCGAACAGTATCATGAGTTTAGGCAGCAACAGTTGCCTTTTAACACGTGGATGAACAAGCTTAATAGCAACATAGCACGCTACGATTCACTCATCGTGTCACTTCGATCTATGCCTGTAATGATGCTCGACGACCATGCAAAAACCGACCGAAGCGTGTGTCTCACCCTCGCCACCAACATTCGTAACAATTTGGAAGAAAGTCGTGGAACAATGAAAGAATACATCACCTTCTACGACATGACGGAGAAGCGGCTCGCCTATCTCAACGACTATGCACAGAAACGATACAACGACATACAAACCAGCATCTTCCGCAATGGTGGCGACAGTTATTTTTCCATTCTTACCAATTGGCCGCAACAGTGGACTACCACCATGCAGACGGTCACAAAGAAATACCAACCTAATGCCAAATCGCAATGGGATAGCCGATGGATTCTGGGACTGCTTGTTTCTATCCTCATCTATGCCATCATCGCTACACTCCTCAACTATGTGGTTATCCACTATGTAGTGCCGAAGCGATTCCGCACCAAGGAGTTTCTAAAAAAACAAGCCTGTATCACTATGGCCACCACCACGGTGACTTTCGGCCTCATTCTCGCCATCATGCTAACTGTATCACAGCAGCATTTCTTCATCATGGCATGCGGACTGTTGGTCAATTTTGCATGGTTGATGGGTGCCATCCTTATCTCACTCTTGCTACGTGTCAATGGCAGTCAGATTAAGAGCGCGTTCCGCATCTATACACCACTTTTAGCTGTAAGTTTCCTGGTCATCGTATTCCGTATCATCCTGATACCTAACGAACTCGTCAATCTGATATTCCCACCCATCCTCGTGCTCTGCGCCCTGTGGCAATGGAGCGTTATCAGACGCCACAACAAGAACATTCCGAAATCGGACATGTTCTACACCTATATCACACAAGCGGTATTTATCACATCTGTGGTATGCTCATGGATAGGCTACACCCTATTTGCCGTGCAATTGCTCATCTGGTGGACAATGCAGCTCACATGTATCCTCACCATCACCTGTGCGTTGCAATACCTTAAAATTTATGGTATCAAGCACCACTACGAAGAGATGCCCATCTCCAAAACATGGGCTTACGACCTACTCTATCAGGTATTACTGCCTGTGCTGGGGGTAATATCGGTCATGATCAGTTTCTATTGGGCTGCAGATGTATTCAACCTGACAGACCTCTGCTGGAAGATATTCTATGCCAAATTTGTTGACCTCAGCAATCTGAAACTCAGCATTGTATCGCTGGCATTTGTCATCAGTCTGTGGTTCCTATTCTCGTACATTTGTACAACAGTACTACAGTTTCTACGCATGCATTACCGCAGTTCCGACCCATCGACAGCAGCAAGCCGAGAAGTAATGGGAAAGAATGTAACACAGGTTTTGGTATGGGGCGCATGGTTCCTCATCACGATGAGCGTGCTCGGTGTGTCGCTCGAATGGCTGATGGTAGTGACAGGCGGACTGTCAACGGGTATCGGATTTGCATCGAAAGACATCATCGAAAATATCTACTACGGTATTTCTCTCATGACAGGACGCATCAAAGTAGGCGATTGGATTGAAGTGGATGGAACCATGGGAAAAGTGACTTCCATCAACTATACATCGACCATTGTTGAATCGGTATATGGTGAGGTGATTACCTTCCAAAACTCACAGTTGTTCTCTAAAAACTACAAGAATCTGACTCGCAACCATGGGTATATACTGACAACTATACACTATGGGGTGGCATACGGAAGTAACTTGCAACAAGTGATGGAACTGGTTGACACGGCTGTCAACAATATGCACCACCAATGGACAGACCCTACCAAGACTGCCAAATCGGTTGTGGGCGAACTGGCTGACTCAAGTATCAACCTCAAAATATTCGTATGGTCGGAAGCTACCAAGCGTTCACATGTGACAAGCGATGTGCTCAAAACCATCTACGACACGCTCAATGCCAACGGCATCGAGATTCCATTCCCACAACAAGATATACATCTGCACAACAACTAATACTCATACAGAATACAGTTCGCCCGGCAGTTCAGATGGAATTGCCGGGCGAATGATTATTGTAACGTATTAACTGTCGCTATACTTTAAAAATTGTAGTAGAGACCGAAAGTCAGATTGTTGCCGTCAAGAGCTACACCATAAGTGTTAGTAGCTTTGGCACCATCGTAATCATCCTTTGAATTCTGATAACCCAACCAACCGAAATGGGTAACAAAGCTCAGTTTATCGTTCAGATTAACAGCTACTCCAGGGCGTACACCAAGACCGAAAGTATTGTTCTTCACGCTACCATTATCAGAGTGGATGTAGTCGAGACCAGCATCAACAAATACATCAACACACTTAAATTTCAGAGCGGTATAACGCAAATAAGGGCTGATACGGAACTGCTTGTCCTTCTGAGAAACAGTAACTGTAGATCCTGCTACCGTCTTTTCAACAGACACTTCATCCTGAGCATAGCCAAGAACGATACCTACGGCAATGTTATCCTCAAGTTTGAAACCAAGTTCCGGCAGAATTTGGAAGTTGTTCTTGGTTGTTCCATCGTGTGAACTACCAATAAATCCAACACTACCACCCACATAAACCTGGGCACTTGCCACTGTAGCCACTACAAGAGCTACGAGAGTCATGAAACACTTTTTCATTGTTTTATTGTTTTGAAGTTTAACAATTGAAGGATGGGAAAACCAACCTCCGAGTATAAAATCTGTTGCAAATATAGGGATTCTCACTATAAAAATAGCATATTTTGCCTTTTTTTTCGAGTGTGGCAATCATTTTGTTGACACAAAATAAGATTATCCGCGTTTTTTTGCTTAACTTTGCCACGTAATATAAATATAAAATAATTTGCTTAACTTTGCGTCTTAAAACATACAGGACAACATGAAAGCAACATTCATTGCAGGGCCTTGCGTTATCGAGTCAGCCGAACTACTCGATACTGTGGCTAAAAAACTGGTGGACATCAACAACCGATTGGGCACCGACATTATTTTCAAAGCTTCGTTCGACAAAGCGAACCGCACATCGATCCACTCTTTCCGTGGACCGGGTATTGACCGTGGACTGCAGATGCTGGCAGATGTAAAAGCCAAATATGGCCTACGCCTACTTACCGATATACACGAAGCATGGCAAGCCAAACCGACAGGCGAAGTCGTAGATATAATACAGATACCGGCATTCCTCTGTAGGCAAACAGACCTTCTCGTAGCAGCTGCACAGACCGGGCGTATCGTCAATATCAAAAAAGCGCAGTTCCTAAGCGGACAGGACATGCGCTATCCCGTAGAGAAAGCACGCGAGGCCGGGGCTACAGACGTATGGCTCACAGAGCGTGGCAACATGATGGGATACAATAATCTGGTAGTGGATTTCAGAAACATACCCGACATGCTGGAGATCGTTCCCAACGTCATCATGGACTGCACACATAGCGTACAACGCCCAGGCGGTGCAAACGGAAAAACCGGCGGTGACAGACGTTTCGTACCACAGATGGCTATGGCGGCAAAAGCCTTCGGAGCCACAGGATGGTTCTTTGAAGTACATCCAGACCCAGACAACGGACTGAGCGATGCCGCCAATATGCTGGAACTAGACCGTCTGGAAGAACTGATAACAAAACTTCTGAAAAACGACTAACAACAACCAAACGAGCAATGACAACAAGAGAATACGCCATACAATGTATTAAAGACGAGGCACAGGCTGTGCTCGACATGATACCACAACTGGATGACAACTTCGACAAAGCCGTAGAACTCATCTACGACTGCCATGGAAAAGTGATTGTCACCGGTGTTGGCAAAAGCGGACACATCGGTGCAAAGATTGCTGCCACACTGGCATCTACAGGCACACCGTCGTTTTTCATCAATCCACTCGATGTATATCATGGCGACCTTGGCGTCATGTCGAAAGGCGATGTGGTACTCGCCATTTCCAATTCAGGACAGACCGACGAACTGCTACGCTTCATACCAATGGTACTCCACATGGAGATTCCTATCATAGGAATGAGCGGTAACCCAACGTCATTACTTGCAAAATACTCCACCTGTCACCTCAATGTCGCAGTAAAAAAAGAGGCTTGTCCACTCAATCTCGCACCAACCAGCAGCACAACGGCAACACTTGTTATGGGCGATGCACTGGCTGTGGCACTGATGGAAAAACGCCATTTCCGACCACAAGACTTTGCACAATTCCATCCCGGTGGCGAACTCGACAAGATGTGATGATTACCGAAAAACTCCCTATTCTATCACCCGATATGCATTTGGGCGATGCCATTATACTGGTAAGCAAAGGTAAACTCGGACTGGGAATAGCTATCGTAGATGGACAAATTGCCGGACTTATCACCGATGGTGACATTCGACGCGCCATGGAAAGATGGCAGGCCGAATTCTTCGACCGCACTGTGGCAGACATCATGACACGTACACCAAAGAAGGTTTCGCCACAAGCCAAAATCTCTGAAGTACAGAAAATAATGAATCAAAACAAAATACATAACGTGCTCGTGGTCAATGAACAAAACCAACTCTTGGGAGTCGTTGACCGTTATGCTTGCGTATTGTAATAACAGATACTGACAATGAAAGTACTGAAAAAACTATTAATCATCCTCATGCTGGCCATGCCAATCGCAGCAGCCGGCATCTATTTGTTTAAAACGCTTGACGTGCGCAACGGACTGACCAGTAGTCAGATTAACTGCATACTTAAAGACTCAAGAGGATATGTATGGATGGGAACACCTGCGGGGCTATACCGCTACGATGGCTATACCTTTAAGAGTTTTCAGAGCAACTCACAGGATGGTTCATCACTACCCGACAGCTATATCATCAGTCTGCAGGAAGCATTGGATGGTAACATCTGGGTGCAAACCCTCACTGGATTCTGCGTCTATCACCCTCAAACAGAAACATTCGAACGAGATA
>SAMEA104315425__coassemble_1618_pt1 | contig 11320 bp, 9 predicted proteins | sample SAMEA104315425__metabat2_low_PE_021 | metagenome-assembled genome bin SAMEA104315425 (sample SAMEA104315425) | gut metagenome | biome: Monkey gut; feature: monkey-associated habitat; material: faeces | place: China | collected 2013 | reverse complement strand
CTTTTACAGCACCCTGAAGAGCCTTGGGTAATTTGGGCTGATAAGCAGCTCTTGCAATTTGCAATGCACTTTTTTCCATAAGTTGATTTTATTTACTTTTTGAATAATGAACTCTTTTTTGGGTTACAAAAGTAGTCATTTTCTTCAAAAAATAAGAATTAAAATGGCAAAAAACACATTTTTAATATTTTTTTAAACGATAAAGATTGTAAATTAGAATATTATCTGTATCTTTGAACAAAAATTAAAATAAATCACAAAAAAACAAAGGAGGTATATTATGGCAAACAAAAGAGCACTAAAAAAGAACGTCAATCTGATCTGTGATGAACTTTACATCGATTTTATTGCCGCTTCACTTTATGGCAATACCCATGACGATAAAATTTTAGCAAATATTGTAGAGACAATAGACAAGTTGCAAAGCAATACGCTCAGCCGCATTTCTCATCCGGAACCAGGCATGAGCAAAGGCAAATATTTCAAAGACCTCAAAATACAATTCAAGACTTCTGTCCTTGAAATAGCAGATCAAATCAGCAATCTCTAAATAATAAATATGTGGAAATTATTCTGTAACTGGCTGTTATATAAACGTATGGGGTGGACCGTAGATGTCACAGAGCCCCACCCCGACAAATACATCATTTGCTTAGCTCCACACACCAGCAACTGGGACTTTCTTATTGGGCAACTGTATGCTGGAGCAAATAGCATCAGCAGTAACTTTCTCATGAAGAAAGAATGGTTCTTCTGGCCTCTGGGACCTATCTTCCGACGTATGGGAGGCATTCCCGTGTGGCGTTCGAAACACACAAGCATGACCGATAACTTGGCAGAATATGCCAAGCAATCAAAATGTTTTCATCTCACCATTACACCAGAGGGAACACGATCGCCCAATCCAGAGTGGAAGAAAGGCTTTTATTATATTGCTTTGAAAGCAGGAATACCTATTCTGCTTTATGGAGTAGATTACAAGAAACGACGCATCCAGTGCACCAAGACCATTATTCCTAATGGCAATATTGACGACCAGATGCATGAAATAAAAATGTATTTCAAAGATTTCCAAGGTAAGAAACCTGAGAATTTCTGTTTAGGAGACATCTGATGAAAAAACTGACGCTGATACTATTGCTGGTTTGTATGCTGCCAAAAGGGACATATGGACAGACTACAGACGATGCACTATTACGTAATCGCTTAGAATCATATTTTTCTCACTACAAACCCATTGGCGCGCAGTTCTTACGGCGCGCCCATCTGTCTGCATGCGAAATTGATACTACTGAGAGAAACATCAGGATACTGGCCAATGAAACGTTTGCCGAACAGGCATTCACGCCGCAGTCGGTAGAACGTATCGAACAGGAGGTACGAAAACTGTTGGTTGGGCAGTATGCGGACTACAGTTTCTCGGTACTTACCCACAACAGAGATATTCACGACCTCATCCCCAACCGACTACGCGAAAAACCGGATAAGAAGCGCCAATGGAACAATATCGACTACCAAGGAGCACCATGGGTCAGAAACGTTTCCTCACCTATTAGTATCCGACATGGTCTGGATGGACGTCATGTGGCATTATGGGCGAGTCATGGCTATTATTACAACATTGCCAAAGAAGAATGGGAATGGCAACGTCCACGCCTTTTCGCCACAAGCGAGGACTTATATACGCAAACCATCGTGGTGCCCTACCTCATTCCTATGTTGGAAAATGCAGGAGCCATTGTGTTTACCCCGCGCGAAAGAGTATGGCAGAAAGAAGAAATCATCGTGGATAACGACGGTTCGAAGCGCAACTATATCGAAGCGACTGCCAGCAACAAATGGAAAAACACTCCTAACAGCGGATTTGCTTTCCACCAGGGTCCTTATGTAGATGGGGAGAATCCCTTTCAGGCGGGAACAGCACGCATGGTGAAGACGACGGGCAGCAAAACCCGCTATTCCCTTGTCAGTTATCAGCCCGAATTTCCCCGTACTGGAAAATATGCCGTTTATGTCAGCTATCAAACATTACCCAATAGTATTGACGATGCTCACTATACCGTATGGCACCGAGGAGAACGAACTGAATTTCGTATCAACCAACGCATGGGCGGAGGAACATGGGTCTATCTCGGAACATTCGAATTTGACAAAGGGTATAGTGAATTCAACCGGATAACCCTCACCAACCACAGCAACAAGAACGGCGTGATTACAACCGATGCTGTCAGGTTTGGCGGAGGAATGGGCAATATTCAACGGGGAGATCGGGTCAGCGGAATGCCTCGGGCTTTGGAAGGCGCACGCTATTATGCCCAATGGGCAGGAATGCCATACAGCGTCTATAGTTCAAAAAACGGACAGGATGACTATGGCGACGATATCAACGCCAGATCCAACATGGTCAACTATCTGGGGGGCGGTTCACCATTCATGCCCGATAGTGCCGGACTCCATGTACCCATAGAACTCTCATTGGCTGTCCATTCCGATGCAGGACTCCGTCGCGACGGACGAAGTCTGATAGGCACACTATCAATCTGTACCACCGATTTCAACGAAGGACTGCTGGGAAGCAAAGTGTCCCGACTGGCTTCGCGTGATTATGCCGATGCCCTTTTGGATGGTATTGTTACTGACATGCGGTATAAGTATGGAAAATGGAACCGTCGTGAAATATACGACCGCAACTACTCTGAAACCCGTCAACCCGAAGTGCCGAGTGCTATCATCGAAACGCTCTCTCACCAGAATTTTGCAGATATGCGCTATGCCCTCGACCCCAATTTCCGCTTCACGCTGGCACGTTCACTCTACAAGACTACGTTGCGCTTCATGAGTGAAATGCACAATAAAGAATATGTCGTCACCCCATTGGCTCCTACCAATTTTCGCATCAGCCTTGACAACAAAGGTATGGCGCGTCTGGAATGGGACGGTGTGGATGATCCACAGGAGAAGACTGCCTCGCCCTCTGGATACATTATATATAAAGGTATAGAAGGTATGGATTTCGACAATGGTACCGTGGTCCGCAGCAGAAACAATTACGAGGTCCGACTGGAACCCGGATTGCTTTACCACTTCAAAGTGGCTGCCTTCAACGATGGTGGCAAGAGTTTCACAACAGAGACCCTTTCGGCTGTCTATCAGCCTGAAGCAAAGGGAAACATTCTCATCATCAACGGATTCAACCGACTGTCTTCACCTGCCGTGAGATTCTCTGACACCGAACAGGGTTTCGACCTGGACGAAGACCCTGGAGTAACAAGAGGGTGCATGCCTGGATGGATGGGACGCCAGTTGAATTTCGACAATAACAGCAGGAGCTTTGGCGACAGCGGAGACGAGATGGCTGGGACTTTCTTGGCGGGTAACGACTTCAACTATGTTTCAACTCATGCCAAGGCGATTGTTGCGGCAGGAAAATACAATATCGTCAGCGCTTCGGTAAAAGCCGTGGAAAGCAAACAGTTGCCGTTGGAGCAATTCGACATGATAGACCTGCTATTAGGACTGGAGCGTGACGATGCACACAGTTTGGTATATTATAAAACCATGAAGCCCACCCTGCAACATCTGTTGCGCCAGTACGCCAACCATGGCGGTTCTCTACTGGTGAGCGGCGCCTACGTCGGTTCTGATATGAAATCAGACGAAGACAAGAACATGCTCGCAGAGGTATTGAAATGCCAAAGTGCCTCGCCTTACAAGGCTGCCAACGACAGCATCACGGGCATGGGAACCACCTTCGATTTTTACCATCAGATGAACGAAGAGCATTATGCGGCAACGGCAGCAGACGTGATAAACCCCGTAGGGAAATCCTTTGCCGCCATGCGCTATGCAGACGGTCAAACGGCAGCTGTTGCCTATCAAGGCAACGACTATCGCGCCTTGACCATGGGATTCCCCTTCGAGTGCATCAAAAGCGATCAAAAGCGCAATACACTCATGCGTGGCATGATCAATTTCCTAATCAACAGACAGTAATAACTCAAAACAAAACAATATTAACTCAAAAAATCAACAATCTATGTACAGAATCCAGAGCAACCCCACAGGAACCCGCAGTATAGAAGTCAGCGAGCAACACCTTGCAACAATCGAGAAGTATCAACTCTTCCGCGATCTTATTGACTCCAATGGGTATATTGACGAACAGGTCTTAGACAAACTCAAACTCAACATTCGCGCCCTGCTCGAATCTGAATCCACAACAGACAAGGCGCTTCTTGACCTTTGCCTCGACGTCATCTACCATCATAACATGAAAGCTTTCGGCTTGCAACAGCTCATTCTGCTGTTCATCAACTGGAAGAACCAAAACGAAGATTCTATCGGAGTGGACGCTGACGTCATACAGGGCACTCCCCTCAACTAAAATACATATACATTGGCAAACAGCAAATATCAACTGACAGACTTTCTTCCTACTACGAAGAAAGAAATAGAACTACGCGGCTGGACAGAACTCGACGTTATTCTGTTCAGCGGAGACGCTTATGTAGATCACCCGTCGTTTGGCGCAGCAGTCATCGGACGCATACTGGAAGCCGCCGGCTATAAAGTGGCTATCGTACCACAGCCCGACTGGCATGGTGACTACCGTGACTTTAAGAAACTGGGACGACCACGCCTGTTTTTCGGCATCTCACCGGGATGTATGGATTCCATGGTCAATAAATATACAGCCAACAGACGGTTGCGTTCCGAAGATGCATACACCCCTGACGGGCGACATGATATGCGTCCTGAATATCCAACGGTGGTCTATAGTAATATTCTCCGTCAGCTCTACCCCGATGTCCCTATCGTACTTGGAGGCATCGAGGCTTCTTTGCGACGCCTCACTCACTACGACTATTGGCAAGACCGATTAAGACCGTGCCTGCTTTGTGACGCACCGGCTGATATCATCTCATACGGCATGGGAGAGAAAACCATTCTTGAAATTGCCCGTTGCTTAAACGATGGACTGCCCCTCTCTTCACTTCACGAATTGCCCCAGGTCGTCTATCTTGCCCGTCGCAACGAAATTGTCGATGGCATCAGCGATCATGATATCGTGCTCCATAGCCACGAAGACTGTCTTAGAGACAAGCGGAAACAAGCCGAGAATTTCCGGCACATCGAAGAACAGTCGAACATGATGCACGCCCAACGCCTCATTCAAGCCGTCGGCGACAAATATGCTGTTGTCAATCCGCCCTATCCGCCCATGACAACCGAAGAACTGGATGCCTCGTTTGATCTGCCCTACACGCGCCAACCGCATCCGAAATACAAAGACAAGCGGATTCCGGCGTATGAGATGATCAAATACTCCGTCAACATCCATCGAGGATGCTTCGGAGGATGCGCTTTCTGCACCATCTCTGCCCATCAGGGAAAATTCATTGCCTGTCGCTCCAAACAGAGCATTTTGCGCGAGGTTAAACAGGTCATGGGGATGCCTGGCTTCAAGGGTTACATCTCAGACCTTGGCGGACCTTCTGCCAATATGTATGGCATGCGAGGACGCAATCTGAATGCGTGCGAGAAGTGCAAACGACCCAGTTGCATCCACCCGCAGATTTGTCCCAATCTCAATACCGACCATACCGCCCTGCTGGATATCTACCGTAGCGTCGATGCTATTCCCGGCATCAAGAAGAGTTTCATCGGCAGCGGTGTGCGCTACGACCTCATTCTGCATCATAGCAAAGACGAAGAAAGCAACAAGGCTGCCATGGAGTATGCCCGCGAACTCATCACCAAACATGTCAGCGGACGACTGAAGGTGGCTCCCGAACACACCAGCGACAACGTATTGCAGCTGATGCGCAAACCGCCATTCAGACAGTTTGACGATTTCAAGCACATCTTCGACCGCATCAATCGTGAGGCACACCTCAACCAACAGATCATCCCCTATTTCATCTCCAGCCATCCAGGCTGCAGAGAAGAGGACATGGCGCAACTGGCTGTGCTCACCAAACGCCTCGATTTCCAGTTGGAGCAAGTGCAAGACTTCACACCCACCCCCATGACCGTTTCTACCGAGACATGGTACACAGGCTACGACCCTTACACCCTCCAAGAGGTGTATAGTGCCCATAGCCAAAAGGAGAAACTTGCCCAACGACAATATTTCTTCTGGTACAAACCAGAGGAACGCAGATCCATAGAACAGAGTCTGCGACGCATCGGGCGTTCCGATCTGATTAGAGAACTATGCCCAGGATCTGGCGGAAACACATACCGCCAACAGCCGACTGGGATGCCTCACTATAAGAAATACAACAATGAAAATCATCGAACAGAAAATACAGGGAAAGGATCCGGAAAAGAAATGCGAGGACGGAATCGTCGTAACAGATGATTTCATCGCAGTCATTGATGGGTCAACAGCCAAGACCAACTACCGGCACAGCCGGTTTCGTTCCAACGGGCGACAGGCCATGCGGTTGACCGGCAAATACATCAAGAAAATGCCCAAGGGAATTGATTGCCATCAGTTTCTGATAGGGGTGACCAACTATATCCGTAGAGAGTATAAGAAATCGGAAACAGAACACCTCCTCCTGCATCCGGAAGATCGCCTCACCTGTTCTGCCATCATCTATAGCCGCCTTCAACGGCAATTATGGCTGGTGGGCGACTGCCAATGCTTGATAGACGGCGAACTGATAGACAATCCGAAACCCGAAGAGGCTGTTCATGCCGCCAAGCGGTCTGAATATGCCAAAAAGCTGTTGAGTCAGGGCACTACCGTAGATCAACTGCTCACCAAGGACGCCAGTCGCGAATATATTATGGCTGATATGGTGGAGAGCATGAAACAACAGAACGTCAGTTATGCCGTGATAGACGGTTTTCGCATTGCCGAACAGTTTGTGAAGGTCATCACCCTCGATTTCCAACCTCACCATATCGTCATGGCAAGCGATGGCTACCCCTTCCTGCGTGAGACACTCGACGAGAGCGAACGGCTGCTCCGTCAACAGCAGGAGAACGACCCACTCAATATTGACACGTTCTTAGCCTGCAAGGCATTCCTCTACGGCCAGGATTCATTCGACGACAGGAGTTACATCAGCTTCGAAATCTGATTCCACCGTTCCAGAAACAATGGCAGGCTAATCATCAAAAATCCACGGAGTGTTTAGTTTATAGGTTAAAGGTTAAAGGTTATAGGTTAGAGGTAAGAGATTATAGTTAAAGATTTTTGTTTCTGCATAAATTCCGTCTAAATTCCGATGATATATTTCTGGCCGTAGGCCATATTTTTATTAAAGATTTCCTCCAAAGATTTCTTGCCGTAGGCAACTAAAAAAATCCACGGAACACACAATACGGAGAAAGATTTTCGTAGGATGATAAGACCACTCCCTCAGACTTCAGACCTCAGACTTCAGACCTCAGACCTCAGACCTCATCATTCGTTTTTTAGCTTGGGTAGTGATAAATGATACTTCACCGCCATGAAACGTATCAGACAGGTTGTGGCAAACGAGACGATGACAGTCACCTCAATAGGAACATTCAAGACCACCAGTCCCCAATACGCAAGACCGCCGGCAACGGCAGCAATGGCATAGATCTCCTTGCGGAAAATCACAGGTTCGTTGTTGAGAAGCACATCACGGATCACTCCTCCAGCCGACCCTGTAATACATCCCATGATGATGGCGACCCAAAACGGCTGTCCAAAGACGATAGACTTCTGAATACCGGCAATATTAAAGAGAGCCAGACCCAGTGTGTCAAAAGCAAACCATGCGTTGCTCAACCTTTTAAGGTGGCGGGCAAAGACAATCACAAACAATAACGCCATTGCCGTACATTCCATATAAATAGGATTGGTCATCCAGAAAGGAGTAGTTCCCAACATCACGTCACGTATCGTACCGCCGCCGATAGCCACCGCAATTCCGCAAACGTAGCCGCCAAACCAGTCAAATCTTTTGGATGCAGCATGCCGAATACCGGATATCGCAAAGGCAAATGTTCCGAGAAACTCAATAATCTGCTGCACCAGGATATCATATTCCATATTCATTGTTTATACCTTTCCCCCCAATAGTTAACCATTCTTTCATAGAGTTTTTCTTCTGCCGGTGAGTGTTGCCCATGCCATATCCGTTCGTCAACAAGAGCATCAGGCATATATTGCTGTGGTGTGAAATGACCAGGATAGTCATGCGGGTAGAGATAACCGTCATGATAGCCCAACTGCTTCATGAATTGCGTAGGCGCATTGCGAATAGGAAGCGGAACAGGCTGGTTGCCAGTCCGTCTGACAAGTTCCAAGGCAGCATCAATACCTAAATAGGCAGAGTTGCTTTTCGGACTCGTTGCCAGATACACAGTAGCTTCTGCAAGCGGAATGCGCCCTTCGGGCCATCCAATCTTCTGCACAGCATCAAAGGCAGCATTAGCCAGCAATAACGCATTAGGATTAGCCAATCCGATATCTTCTGAAGCAGAAATCACCAAACGGCGTGCTATGAATTTAGGATCTTCCCCACCCTCTATCATCCTCGCCAACCAATAGAGTGCCGCATCGGGATCAGACCCACGGATACTCTTGATGAAAGCGGAGATAATATCGTAGTGCATCTCACCATCCTTGTCATAAGCCAGCGGATTCTGTTGCAAGCGCTCAGCCACCATTTTGTCGTCAATAACAATAGGCTTACTCTTGTCCGATGCTTCTATCACCAGTTCCAAGATATTGAGAAGCTTACGTGCATCGCCACCGCTGAACCGCAACAAGGCATCCGTCTCTTGCAGCGTAATATCCATCTCTTTCAGATAGACATCCTTCGTGATGGCCCTGTCGAGCAACTGCAACAAATCATCTTTTTCCAATGATTTCAGCACATAGAGTTGACAGCGGGAAAGTAGAGGTCGTATCACTTCAAACGAAGGATTTTCGGTAGTAGCGCCAATAAGCGTCACCACACCTTTCTCAACAGCCCCCAACAGAGAATCCTGTTGCGACTTAGAGAAGCGATGAATCTCGTCGATAAACAATATCGGTGATGCCTCGTTGAAGAAGCGCCCTTTCTGTGCACGTTCTATCACATCCCTTACATCCTTTACCCCACTCGTCACGGCAGAGAGCGTATAGAATGGAGTTTCAAGCCGATGTGCTATGATCTGCGCCAAGGTAGTCTTGCCGACTCCCGGTGGTCCCCACAATATAAACGAGGAAATCCGCCCAGCGTCTATCATCTTGCGCAAGACAGCCCCTTGTCCAACAAGGTGCTGCTGTCCTATATAGTCATCGAGCGTCCTTGGACGCAAGCGTTCTGCCAATGGTTCTGCCATAGATTCTTATCAATTTTGATACAAAGGTACTCTTTTTTTTTTATAATACCATCGTTTTCTGTAAGTCAAATGAGCACAACCGAATTTTATTCGGATTTTGCCATGACGAGAAACGAAGAACGAAGTTCATGGTTTTCGATAAGTCAAATTTCTCTATGTAACACGATATGCCAGGGATAAAATTATAACTTTGTCCCATGTAACATGCCAACCTACTACGTGCCATCCCTTACGGATGTGCTTATAGAAATCTTCCATTTTATGGCACCTTTTCTCGCCATGGCAGACCTCGAACGAGCTCGGGTCTGCTCATCTGGCTTAACGAAAACGTTCGTTTTCCAAAAGATTTTTTTCAAGGCTCTTTCTCATCATCGGATCTTAACGGAACTTAAACAGATTTCTTGCGAAGCAACATCTTAAAAAAGATTTCCTCCAAAGATTTACCTATGGTTTGTTTTGTCGTGACTCAGCATAGTGAAAGCGAGCTCTCACTCTGTCTTCGCTACTCCAAAACATCTTGCGAAGCAACCCCCCAAAAAATCCACGGAACACACGGAGGACACAGAGAAAGATTTTCGTTAAAGATTTTTCTTAAGATTTTCGTTAAGATTTTTCTTAAGATTTTCGTTAAGATTTCGAGCCATAAGGCGATCCCCATATAAATCCTCCCCAAAAGCAACGTACTGTTGCGCATTTTTTCAGTTGAGATTTTTGTTAAAGTTTTACAATGAAGATAATCTGCAAATCCCTAAAATATTTCTTGCGAAGCAACATCTTAAAAAGATTTCCACAAAAGATTTACCTATGGTTTGTTTTGTCGTGACTCAGCATAGTGAAAGCGAGCTCTCACTCTGTCTTCGCTACTCCAAAACATCTTGCCGTAGGCAACTAAAAAATTCCGTTTATGGAAACTGTCAACTGTAACGCTTGTAACGCAAAAAAAAATCCGTTTTTGGAAACTGTTATATTGTTATACTGTAACGCTTGGGATTGATGACATTGACTGCAGATAGTCTTGGGATGACATTGACCGATCCCTGTAACATGCAAAGGAACCTGTCCTCCTGTTTCTCGTCATTTAAACTTCAATACCATGTTCTTGTTCATGTCTTTTAGTCTCATTCGTTCAAAACCTGTTTGTAAAACTCTGTATCTTCAGAAGAAAAGCAACAGAATACAACATTTCCTGTATATTTCCCTTCAAGAAGATATTCCTTGACAACTTGTACTGCAATTTTTGCAGCTTGCTCTTTCGGAAAGTGGTAAACACCCGTACTTATACAAGGGAAGGCGATACTCCTGATTCCGTATTCTACAGCCAAGTCAAGTGCCGTTCGGTAGCAGGAAGCCAACAATTCGTCTTCATTGCGTTTGCCACCATTCCATATGGGACCAACTGTGTGTATTATCTTTTTGCTCGGCAAGTCGTAGGCTTTGGTTATCTTGCTCTGCCCAGTCTTACAACCGTTCAATGTCTTGCATTCTTCTAGTAGTTCTGGACCGGCAGCCTCGTGTATGGCACCATCGCCGCCAAGCAGACTCGTATTGGCTGCATTTACTATTGCATCAACTCGCAGTCGGGTAATATCACCAATTACTACCTTTATTGAATTATCCAGTTGTGTCATATACATGTATTCTTGCCAGGCATAGTCATGATCATCGCTGCAAATATCGTAATATGTTTCAAACGTTACATCATATTTGAGTCGTCTGTAAGAAATTTTAAACAGGTCATACTCGTTGTCGGGCTTCAGACTGACAGGTTTCATTGACTTGTCCAATCCTATAGGCTGGTACATGGCCTCTGCCCATATATCGTCTATAGAATGTCCATGAATAGGTGTTGTCATTTTGGCTTCAAAGTCAATACGCGCAAAATCAGACAAAGAAACTCCCTGAATATTACTATCCCTGTCCAGTTCACCGAAGTAGAAACCATGCTTTTTAGCCAAGTCACAAGCACCGTGTGGTATCTTCACAAGAAGAATTTGCGTTTTCC
>SAMEA104315425__coassemble_1574_pt1 | contig 11563 bp, 10 predicted proteins | sample SAMEA104315425__metabat2_low_PE_021 | metagenome-assembled genome bin SAMEA104315425 (sample SAMEA104315425) | gut metagenome | biome: Monkey gut; feature: monkey-associated habitat; material: faeces | place: China | collected 2013 | reverse complement strand
GAGCAGCGAAAGCAGAGTAACAATACATTTTTAAAGTTTTGTGAACAAACATCTGCCTTGCTTATTCTCTACGAACACCTGCGTCCCGAACACATCCCGAACACATCCCAAAAGCAATAAGACAGCCCAAAAGCCACTCTAAAGTATAATATCCATTCCAACTTAAGAAAGAGCAATTCATTTTTTACTATGTCGAAAAGCGACAAAACAATCCAAAGGCAACCAACAAGCGACGTCTTCAACGGAAAACCGAACATTTTTTTGGCGGTTTCCCCATTTCTTCGTAACTTCGCAACCTAAAAGAAATAGGACTGAAACATGCGAATCACTCTGTTGACATTGTTAACGGTAATATGTTGCATCACCACAACGGCAGCAACAACACAGGCCAGCGCCAAGCGGGTCAGGAACAAGGTGTGTCCGGCTTATATCTACCGTATCACGTTGACAGATAAAAACAAATCACCCTACTCCATCGACCATCCGTCACGTTTTCTTTCCCGTCGAAGCATTGAACGCCGTAAGCGCCAAGGACTTGCCATCGATTCTACCGATCTTCCAGTCAGTCCACATTATATTAGAGCAATCGAAAACCGCCAGACTGCCGTTATCGGACAAAGTCGTTGGAACAACACCGTTCTTGTTGAAATGCGCGACACTTCCGACATCCAACGCATCCGCCATCTTCCCTTTGTCAGCAACTGCCGAAACGTATGGCAAGCCCCCGACTCCATCGAGCCGACTGCCATCCGAACAAAATTCCACGATTCTTTTCTACCTTCCGACTCTATTCCCGACACCATGTACGGTCGCGCAGCAGATCAGATTCAGACCACCAACGGCCAAAGACTTCACGACATCGGCTATCGTGGTGAAGGACTGACGATTGCTGTCTTAGACGGAGGATTCAAAAACGTCAATCGCATACCTGCCTTCTCGAAAGTTGACATCAAAGGCACACGAGATTTCGTATTTCCAAACTCACCGTCGGTCTTCTATGAGACTGACCACGGCACACGCGTTCTATCCACCATGGCCATCAATACACCTTATTATTATATAGGAACAGCCCCTCAGGCTTCTTATTGGCTTCTGCGCTGCGAAGACCCGCAGTCAGAACAAGAAGTAGAGGAAGACTATTGGGCAATGGCAGTAGAATTTGCCGATTCGGTAGGCTGCGATCTCATCAACTCATCCCTTGGCTATCATCAATACGACCACGGTATCGGGTCACATCAACTCTGGCAACTCGACGGACACTCAACATTCATCAGCCGTACTGCATCAATGGTCATCGGGAAAGGTATTATCCTTGTCAATTCATCGGGCAATACGGGTATGGGAGGCTGGAAGAAACTTACCTTTCCTGCTGATGCTGAGGACTGTCTCACCGTAGGCGCCGTTACGGAGGAACTCGGAAACGCTCCTTTCAGCGCAGTAGGTCCCACACAAGACGGACGCATCAAACCAGATGTTGTGGCCATCGGAAGTCCCGCAACCATTGTTACAGGACGTGGAACCATTGCCCAGGATATGGGCACCTCCTTTGCCTCACCCATCATTTGCGGCCTGACCGCCTGTTTGTGGCAAGCCTTACCGAAACTGACCGCGAATCAGATTATACAACTCATTCGTCAGACCAGTCGCAATAGCGAACATCCCGACAACATCACCGGCTACGGACTTCCAAACTTTTGGCGAGCCTATATGGTAGGGCGCATCCAACAAAAATCTGATCAGCCATCCCAAACGGAATAGAATTATGGAGCAAAGCCACCATTTCTCACTATATGCACTCAACGCATTAGTCCACGAAGCCGTCAGCAACGCACTACCCGATGAGTATTGGGTAGAGGCAGAATTGGCAGAATGTCGTGAGCGCAATGGACATTGCTATATGGAACTGGTAGAAAAAGACGAGCGCTCCAATTCGCCCATTGCCAAAGCATCTGCCAAATGTTGGCGACAGACCTGGACACTACTCCATGCTACGTTTCTTCGAGCCACAGGACAACCGTTACGCGCTGGCATGAAAGTGCTGTTGCGAGTCTATCCACAATTCCACGAAGCCTATGGCTTTTCCTGGATTGTCAGCGATATTGACCCTACCTACACCATCGGAGATTTAGCACGTCGCCGACAAGAAATTATCAAGACATTGAAAGCCCAAGGAGTTTTCGACCTCCAACGCGAACTACGTCTGTCTCCCTTTGCTCAGCGCATTGCCGTTATCTCGGCAGAATCGGCGGCAGGCTACGGAGACTTCTGTCGGCAATTGCTCGACAACGAATACGACCTTCAATTCCACACCGAGCTCTTCCCTGCCATCATGCAAGGCGAGCGCGTAGAACAAAGTGTCATCCAGGCACTCAACCTCATCAATAACCGTATCGACGACTTCGATGCAGTAGTCATCATCCGCGGTGGAGGAGCTACCAGCGACATGAGCGGTTTCGACACCCTTCCGTTGGCAGAGAACGTAGCCAACTTCCCGTTGCCCATCATCACAGGTATCGGTCACGACCGCGACGAATGTGTGCTCGACATGGTGAGCCATACCAGAGTAAAGACTCCAACAGCCGCAGCCACACTACTGATAACCCACCTTTGCAACACCTTACAACAGGTGGCTGATGCAGAAAATGTCATTGCACATTATGCACAAGACCGACTGCAGCGCCATCGACTGCAACTGGAACACATCACCACGCTTCTACCTCATCTGGCGCAACGCCTTATGACAGAAGCACACCATAGCCTGGAGCGCATCCAACTCAAACTGGAAGGCTACGACCCACAGTTACTTCTCCAACGCGGTTACAGTATCACGCTCCACAGCGGACAGATTGTCAAGAGCCCCCAAGACGTTAAATCCGGTGACGAGATAGAGACACGACTGAAACAAGGAACCATCAAATCCATCATACAATGAATCATCCCCAAAAATACGAAGAAGCCTTTGCACGGCTTCAGGAAATCGTCCGTAAAATGGAGGGCGGCCAATTGGACATCGATCAGATTACCGCCCACATGAAAGAAGCCCAAAAACTCATCACGCTTTGCAAGAAACGGCTCACCGAAACGGAAAAGGAGATAGATAAACTCACCCAAGCCGAGAAATAATCGGTAAAGATGAGCATTTTGAGCAATAAAAGCATCGAAATTATTGCAAAACTTAACAAAAATGCTTAAATTTGCAAGCACAACTGTCAAACATATAAAGATATGAAACAATTAGATTGGGCTAATCTGCCTTTCGGTTACATCAAGACCGACTATAATGTACGCTGTTACTATCGTGACGGTAAGTGGGGCGAAATAGAGGTTTGCTCCGACGAGTATCTCAACCTGCACATGGCAGCCACCTGTCTGCACTACGGACAAGAGGCCTTTGAAGGTCTGAAGGCTTACCGCTGTCCAGACGGAAAGGTACGCATCTTCCGTGTGAAGGACAATGCCGAGCGTCTGCAGAGCACTTGTCGCGGTATTCTCATGCCCGAACTTCCCACCGAACTCTTCACCGAAATGGTCAAAAAGGTGGTACGTCTCAATCAGGAATGGATTCCTACCTATGAAAGTGGCGCAACACTCTACATCCGTCCATTGCTCATCGGTACCAGTGCACAGGTTGGCGTACATCCTTCAAAAGAATACTGTTTCCTGATTTTCGTAACTCCCGTAGGCCCATATTTCAAGGGTGGTTTCTCTGCCAACCCCTACGTCATTATACGCGACTACGACCGTTCTGCTCCTCTTGGCACAGGAAAATACAAGGTGGGTGGCAACTATGCTGCATCCCTCTTTGCCAACAATCTGGCACACGAGAAGGGTTACGCCTGCGAATTCTATCTTGATGCTAAAGAGAAGAAATACATTGACGAGTGTGGTGCCGCCAACTTCTTCGGCATCAAGAACAACACCTACGTCACTCCGAAGTCAACCTCTATTCTTCCCTCTATCACCAACCGTTCACTCATGCAGTTGGCCGAGGATTTAGGCATGAAGGTTGAGCGCCGTCAGATTCCCGAAGAGGAATTGGAGACATTCGAAGAGGCAGGTGCTTGCGGAACAGCAGCAGTTATCAGTCCCATCAGCCATATTGATGACCTCGACACAGGCAAGGTTTATTCCTTCGGCGACAAACCAGGTCCTTGGTCTGAGAAACTCTTCAACCATCTGCGCGACATCCAGTATGGTATTGCAGAAGACAAGCACGGATGGACTACTGTAGTCATCGAATAATATCATTCACGCTAAAGTCAGCTTAGGCAGCACTTCAGCTGAAAGGATGTTTATTACATCCATCCTTGTTCATAAAATCTCCGTCGGGCCGTGAACATTCTCGGCCCGACATTATCATAAAACATAACACAAAGAAAAAAAATGGGATACATCGTAAATTGTAAAGAGAGAGCCATTAGCAGTCTTGAACACAAATGGGGCGAAAGCGCCATTCTTATCCTCCTATATCTCCTTATCGGTGGTACAGTAAGCTATGGCCCAGGATTGCTGATGCCTTCCGCTACATCAAACATAACCTCATCGGTTACCATCAACATCATCTCTCTTTTACTCATCCCTATGTCATGGGGCGTGACCATCACCTTTTTGGAAGTGTCACGTGGCATGAAAGTAAACTACGGGAACCTGGCTAAGGGTTATCACGATTTCACACGCATCTTCCTGACAATACTCCTCAAAGGTGTCTATACCTTCTTATGGGCTTTGTTGCTTATCATACCTGGCATCGTCAAGAGCTACTCCTATGCAATGACCGAATTTGTCCTTGCCGACCGTCCAGACTTGGCTTACAACGAGGCCATTGAGGAAAGCATGCGACTGATGCAAGGCAACAAATGGCGCCTCTTCGTACTCGACCTGAGTTTCCTTGGATGGGCATTGCTCTGCATCCTCACCTTGGGAATCGGCTATCTCTTCTTAGCTCCATACATGGAGGTGGCACATGCCCATTTCTATGCCGACCTGAAAGCCGACGACCAAGAGTTTTCAGATGATACCATTACCATCGAAACAATATAATCCATATTACATGGGAAAAGGAAAACTACAGAAATTTGCAGAAATGGAGACGTTCAGCAACGTCTTCCAATATCCATTTTCAGTCATCGAGAATGTACCTTTCGAAATGAAGGGACATTGGCGCGAACAATATTTTCATAATGACAATCCCATCGTCCTCGAACTGGGTTGCGGTAAGGGTGAATATACCGTAGAACTGGCACGTCTCTACCCACAGGTCAACTTCATAGGTGTTGACATCAAAGGAGCACGCATGCATAAAGGAGCAAAAGAAGCACTTACAGCAGGGCTGTCCAACGTGGCCTTCCTACGCACCAATATCGAGATCATCGACCGTTTCTTTGCCAAAGACGAGGTTCAGGAGATCTGGCTTACCTTCAGCGACCCCCAGATGAAAAATCCACGCAAACGGCTCACCAGTACTTATTTCATGAACCGCTACCGCCATTTTCTCGTTGACGGAGGTCTCATCCACTTGAAGACCGACTCCAACTTCCTCTTCACCTATACCACCTACATGGTCGAGGCAAACCATCTGCCCCTGCTCTTCCGCACCGAAGATCTCTATCATACCGACGGTATCGATGAGGAGACTCGCAAGATTCTGTCCATCCAAACTTTCTACGAAGCACAATGGATAGCCCGTGGCCTCAATATCCGCTACATGAAGTTCCATCTTCCTCAGCAAGGCGAACTCGTGGAGCCCGATGTTGAAATACCATTAGACGACTACCGTTCTTTCCACCGCGATAAGCGCAGCAGTTTGGAAACAAGCAAATAACCAAAAGGATTTCTATGCCATTAGCCACAAGGTAAGTCAATCACGGCAAAGACAAAGAAAATCGACGTTTTTCTTTGTAGTTCAGTTGGTTTACAGTACCTTTGCATTTTGAAACGAAAAATAGAAAACAATGCCAGAAATATCAGTTCGCGGACTGGAAATGCCCGAGTCACCAATCAGAAAACTCGCTCCATTGGCCGCAGCAGCAAAAAAACGGGGAACCAAGGTCTATCACCTCAACATCGGACAGCCTGACCTGCCTACACCGCAGGTAGGACTCGACGCATTGAAGAAAGTGGATAGAAGCATTCTCGAATACTCACCATCTCAGGGTTACCTCAGTTATCGCGAGAAATTGGTGGGCTATTATGCCAAATACCACATCAACGTATCGGCTGACGACATCATCATCACCTCTGGCGGTTCCGAAGCTGTTTTGTTTGCATTCATGTCGTGCCTCAATCCTGGCGACGAGATTATCGTACCCGAACCGGCTTATGCCAACTATATGGCGTTTGCCATTTCTGCCGGTGCCAAGATTCGCACCATCGCCACAACGATCGAGGAAGGTTTCTCCTTGCCTAAGGTGGAGAAATTTGAAGAACTCATCAACGACCGCACGCGCGCCATCATGATTTGCAATCCCAACAACCCGACGGGTTATCTTTATACGCGTCGTGAGATGCAGCAAATCCGTGACCTTGTGAAGAAATACGACCTCTATCTCTTTTCCGATGAGGTTTATCGTGAATACATTTATACCGGTTCGCCCTATATTTCCGCTTGCCATCTTGAGGGCATCGAGCAGAATGTCATCCTCATCGACTCGGTTTCTAAGCGCTATTCGGAATGTGGTATTCGCATCGGTGCGCTCATCACCAAAAATGCAGAAGTGCGCAAGGCAGTCATGAAGTTCTGTCAGGCACGCCTCTCTCCTCCTCTCATCGGACAGATTGTGGCAGAGGCTTCACTCGATGCTCCTGAAGAGTACTACCGCGATGTCTATGACGAATATGTCGAACGACGTAAGTGTCTGATTGACGGACTCAACCGCATCCCTGGTGTCTATTCGCCCATCCCCATGGGAGCTTTCTATACCGTAGCAAAGCTCCCCGTTGACAATGCAGAAGAATTTTGCCGTTGGTGTCTGGAAGAGTTCACCTACGAAGGTGAGACCGTGATGATGGCTCCTGCCGCTGGTTTCTATACCACGCCTGGCGCTGGCATCAATCAGGTGCGTATTGCCTATGTGCTGAAGAAAGAAGACCTTGAGCGAGCGCTCCTCGTATTGCGTAAGGCATTGGAGGCTTACCCTGGTCGCGTTGATGAACAGTAATTATCGGTCTGCCACCATTTAAGGTATTTGGATACAAACCATGAATTTCCCACTTTTCATAGCAAAACGCATCTACAGCGACAAAGGCGACCGCCGGAAGGTGAGCCGCCCAGCTATTCGTATTGCCATGATAGGCATCGCCATCGGTTTAGCGGTTATGATTGTCACGGTTTCGGTAGTGTTGGGATTCAAACACACCATTCGCGACAAAGTGGTGGGTTTCGGCAGCCATATCCGAGTGGAAAATTTCTTATCATCACAGTCTCCCATGCCCGCCCCAATCTGCATTGATGACTCGTTGGCAAATGCCATCAAGCACATACCGGGCATCAAACATGTAGAACGTTACGCTTTGAGCCAAGGCATTCTCAAGACTGACGCCGATTTCATGGGTATTGCGCTCAAGGGTGTCGGAAGCGATTATGATGTTACATTTCTCAATAGCAACCTTACGGCTGGCACCCTGCCCAAATTCTCCAGTGAAAAGAGCAGTTACCAACTGGTCATATCCCAACAGATGGCCAACAAGCTCAATTTGAAGGTCAACGACCGCATCACCGCCTATTTCATCAGCTATGATAATGTACGCGCCAGAAAGTTTACCATTGCTGCCATCTATGCCTCTAATATGAGCCAATTTGATGAAGTCATGTGCTTCACAGATCTCCCCACAGCCGTTCGTCTCAATAATTGGGAGAAAGACCAATGTAGTGGTGCCGAACTGCTTGTTGAGGATTTTAACAATCTCAACGCAACTGCCGACCGCGTCGTACAGCGCATCAACCGCCATACCGACCATTATGGTGAAATCCTCACCTCCCACACCATCTACGAATCGTATCCACAAATCTTTTCCTGGCTTTCATTGCTCGACATGAACGTATGGGTTATTCTGATACTCATGGTGTGCGTTGCATGCTTCACGATGATAAGCGGTCTGCTCATCATCATCCTCGAACGCACACAGATGATAGGCCTATTGAAAGCACTCGGAGCTCAGACAAAATCCTTCCTATGGTTTGCTGTCTTCATCGTGGGACAAGGCATGTTGTGGGGAAATATTCTGGGCATAGGTCTTGTCGTACTCCAACAAAAGACTGGTTTCGTCACACTTGACCCTGCCAACTATTATGTCAGCGAAGCTCCCATGGAATTAAACATTCCGTTGATAGTAGCTCTTAATGCTGCCACGCTATTGGTTACTATGGTCGTACTTTTAATACCTACCGTACTCATATCACGCATCCATCCGGCACGTTCCATGCGCTACGAGTAAGCCTTTGCATCATTTCTATTTCCCGTTTCTACAACAGTTACTTGACGCTAAAGATAGAAATCTCCGGTCAATTGACGATAGGTTTCATCGCCCAACACCATTTCTTCAGACTCCATCCGTCTTGGTTTCTTCGTATAAGACAACAAGACACGACGAGGCGGTTTCCGATCGGTGGTACGAAACATACAGATTCTGTGGGGGAACAGTCCAGCTAAAATAGCTGCTTCATCCATTAGCGACTTTACCTCAACAGGAATCACAACAGATATTTCCCCTTCTTCCGCCATCAGCCTCTCAGCCGACACCATCAATTCGGAAAAGGTCAACGTTTCCGCGTGTCGTGCCACAGTACGCTTATTATCAGGACATTGTAGCGAGTTGATAAAAAACGGTGGATTACATACAATAGCGTCATAAAGCGGTAAGGTCTGTGCATCACGAACGCAGCGATGAATAGGTTGCCATTCCTGCACTTTTGCTCTTGCAACAATGATGCGGTCGCTAAAGGGCGACTGTTCCACATTACGATGTGCTGTTTCAAAAGCATCATGTTCAATGTCAATGGCATCAATCTCAGCAGCAGGAAAACGCTGTGCCATCATCAAAGCAATGAGACCTGTGCCACATCCCACATCAAGGATACGATGACCTCCATTAGCCCAAGAACCAAGCAGAACACCATCGGTTCCAACCTTCATGGCGCAACCTTCTTGTACGACATCAAACTGACGAAAACTAAATCTGTCTTTCATAACGTTCTTGCTTTATAACGTTGCAAAATTACGAAAATCCATCGATAACGCCATCATATTGACCTTATTTAATATTCACGCTCCTCGCTTATTCGTACCTCTGCAACATAGTTGCGAAGGTACTTTCACTAGAAAATGAAAAGAAATGCGAGCATTTCTTTTGCATTTTGCTCGCTTATTCGTACCTCTGCAACACAGTTGCGAAGGTACTTTCGCTCAAAAATGAAAAGAAATGCGAGCATTTCTTTTGCATTTTGCTCGCTTATTCGTACCTTTACACCTTAAAACAAGTACTAACGAAATACTAACAACACTATGACTATGAATTTGAAAATGGTGGCGACCACAATGGTGGCTTTGACCTTTGCCTGTAACACACAGGCACAATCACATGTGCTGCAGGTAAGCACCAAGAAAACTGTGGCTCCCGTACAACCTACCATGTACGGACTTTTCTTTGAAGACATCAACTATGCTGCCGACGGTGGACTCTATGGCGAACTCGTCAAAAACCGATCCTTCGAGTTTCCACAGCCACTCATGGGGTGGCAGACCTTCGGTAATATTACCGTGGAAAACGACGGGCCTTTCGAACGTTGCCCACACTACGTCACACTCGCCTATCCCGGACACCGCGAGCGCCGGTCAGGACTCGTCAACGAGGGATATTTCGGCATCGGAGTGCTGAAAGGCGAAGACTACCGCTTCTCCGTATGGGCAAAAGCGCCCAACGGGAAGGCACGTATCAAAGTGCAACTCATCGATGAAGGTACACTCGAGGAACGACAGGATTTCGCCACGGCACATATCGACATCAACTCCAATGAGTGGAAGCGCTATGAGGTGAAGATTCATTCACCCAAGACAGACAATAAAGCGCGACTGCGCATCTTCCTGGAAGGTCAGCAACCCGTGTCGCTCGAACATATCAGCCTCTTCCCCGTTAACACTTTCCGCAACAGAACCAACGGTATGCGACGCGACCTTGGACAGGCACTTGCCGATATTCATCCGGGGGTATTCCGATTCCCTGGCGGCTGTATCGTTGAAGGCGAAGAACTTGCCAACCGCTATCAATGGAAGAATACCATCGGTCCCGTGGAAAACCGTCCACTGAACCGCAACAGATGGGAGTTTACCTTCGAACATCGTTACTATCCCGACTATTTCCAAAGTGGCGGTCTGGGATTCTTCGAGTATTTCCAACTCTCTGAAGATATTGGTGCCGAACCATTACCTGTACTTAATGTAGGCATGGCGTGCCAGTATCAAAACTGGAACGATGCCAATGCCCACCAGCCTGTTGACCAACTCGATCCCTATATCCAGGATGCACTCGATCTCATAGAGTTTGCCAATGGCGACACTACCACCACATGGGGTCGCCAACGCGCACAAATGGGCCATCCTGCACCATTCAACCTAAAGTTCATCGGAATAGGAAATGAGCAATGGGACTCAATGTATTACGAGCGCTTAAAACCATTTGTAACTGCCATCCGTAAGCACTATCCCAACATCAAGATAGTAGGTTCAAGCGGTCCCAATCCAGAGGGTGGAGAGTTTGACCGAGGCTGGGCAGAAATGCGTCGCCAGAAAGCCGACTTGGTGGATGAGCATTACTACCGCGACGAACAATGGTTCCTTCACAACGGACTGCGCTATGAGACCTACGACCGTCGTGGTCCGAAGGTCTTTGCGGGTGAATACGCCTGCCACGGAAAAGGAAAGAAATGGAACCACTACGAAACGTCACTCTACGAGGCAGCCTTCATGACCGATCTCGAGCGAAATGCCGACATCGTTCACATGGCCACCTACGCTCCCCTCTTCGCCCATATTGAAGGATGGCAGTGGCGCCCTGACATGATCTGGTACGACAATACGCGCATGTTTAAGACCACGAGTTATTACGTCCAGCAGATGTATGCCACACACAAAGGCACACATGCTTTGCGCCTTACGATGAACGGCAAACCGGTGGCAGGACAAGACGGACAGGATGGTCTCTTCGCCAGTGCTGTTGCTGACAAAGCCAAGCACACCATTATCGTGAAGGTCATCAACACCAGCAATCAGTCCCAACCGGTCAGCATCCGCTTGCAAGACAGAAAATCAGCCAATGACGTGCATACGCTGACACTCTGCCACACCGAGATGGACGAAGAGAACACCCTCGACAATCCCGACCTCATCCGTCCTGTTGCAGGCAAACTCGCTGCAAAAGCCGTCAAGGGTTCCGTCGTCATCGACGACATCATACCAGCCAAGAGTTTCCGACTCTACGAAACTGCAGAATAACACAGCATACCCCTCAGCAGAAATCAGACGATATGAAAGCATTTACCTATATTGAAAAAGGCAGGTTTGCCATGACC
>SAMEA104315425__coassemble_1526_pt1 | contig 11827 bp, 17 predicted proteins | sample SAMEA104315425__metabat2_low_PE_021 | metagenome-assembled genome bin SAMEA104315425 (sample SAMEA104315425) | gut metagenome | biome: Monkey gut; feature: monkey-associated habitat; material: faeces | place: China | collected 2013 | reverse complement strand
CTGTCTTCGCTACTCCAAAACATCTTGCCGTAGGCAACTAAAAAAATCCACGGAGCACACACGGAGAAAGATTATCGTAGGATGAGAAACCTCAGACCTCAGACTTCAGACTTCAGACCTCTGACCTCACCCCTCAGACTTCAGACCTCTGACTTCACCCCTCAGCCTTCCGACTTCAGACTTCAGCCCTCAGACTTCAGACTTCACCCCTCAGACCTCAGACTTCAGACCTCCGACTTCACCCCTCAACCCCCGTGACATTATTTGATTCATTTGGGAGATTCTTCTGCCGCCATAGGACATACCGTATCCTCTTCTTCCAATATAGGATAATAGTTTGTTTTAGCACCATGGTCCTGCAACCAGATATGGTTGAGCGTAAAAGCGATGGAGTCAAGAGTCACTTCACGCTTTTGCGGCTTCAGTTCACATTCCCATACCGTTATGCAATGCCATCCCATTTTAGCCAACGTCCGCTGTTCCTCCTTGTCGCGCACCTTGTTCCTGCGAATCTTCTCCACCCAGAAGTCGCGGTTTGTCTTAGGAATCTTACAACACTTAGAATTCTCCGGTTGTATCATATCCACGTAATGCCCATGCCAGAAGCAGCCATTCACGAAGATACAGGTGCGGTATTTCCTCAATACCAAGTCAGGATGCCCAGGCAGCCTTTTGTAGTTCAGCCTGTATCTGAATCCCCGTTTCCACAGCCCATGTCGTACGATCATTTCCGGCTTCGTGTCCTTCGAACGAATAGCCGCCATGTTTTTGTGTCGTTGTTCTTTAGTCAAATGGTCAGACATAGGATATGAGTCTCTTACGATACAAAATTTCTATATTCCTTCAGTACCTCTGCTGTAGTAAACAGCGGTTCTCCGAGGAACTTGTGATTGATGACGAGGGCCTGTTCCCGTGTATCACAATCAGATGAATTTACAGTAACCAAGTTTACCTTTAACGAGGACAGCATATATATCTGATTGCTTCTTAACAATGTCGTCTGCTTCGGGCAAAAATGTTATCTTTTGTCCTTTTGCATTTATTATTTCTAAGCCTTCTTTGGTCTTTAGTGCAAACAAATTGTCTGATAGCTTTCTTGTCTGATAGACATTATTGTAAATGACATTTAAATTCTCATCTAGGATGGTTCCCCATGTCTCATAGCACTTGCCTATCTTTTTCGTGTGTTCGTATTTGGGGTCTAATGCATAAATATAAGTATCAGATTCGATAACTTTAGTGCCAGCTATGATGTAATATTTTGTAACTTTAGCATTTGTACCACCAGCTTGATATTGGGCTAAGCATGAAAATGAAATACCATCAATTGTTGCATTAATTGCACCTAAAGGTTTGTAATATATGTTTTTTTCTGAATAAAACAGAATCTTGCCACTCTTCACATCTATAACATTTTCGCCTTTTTCTTTTTTGTAGAGCACTACATTTTGTTTGAATATGGTGGTTCTTTCTTCATTGGACAATTGTGATATGAAATGTTCTGAGAAGAGGCTTTTTTGATAGATTTCTTTTCTTTCCTTATATTTATTGGGGTATAGTACCTTTCCTTGTGCATTGACAATTCCCCATTTTGAATCCCATTTTGCAATAATTTGGTCAGCGTTGCCTATTGTGTATACATCCTCAAAGGGTTGTGAAATATGGCCGTATTTGTCTATCAAATAAGATTTGTTATCTTTATTTATTTGGCATACATCATATTTACTTATATCTTCATCTTTCTCAAACCATGGTAATTTGAAATCACGAAACAAAGTTTTCCCCTGAAGATCAATAATTATCTCGCTTTCTTTTGACCGAAACCAGAAGTAGTTACCATGGAAAATATCACTTTTGGTGCTTGATAAATAACAACTCCATTATTATTTTCAAGGACATAGTCATTTTCAGTTTTCTTTATAAGGACAACGTCTTTGTTTTTGTATATAATCTCACCTTGCTCTTTATCGTTAGCTTGGTCAGCAAAGGCAGACTCTTCCTTTTGTATATCTTGTTGGATAGCTTTGGAATCTTGTAGGAGATATCCATTGTCATCTAAGACGCAATCATTTAGAGTGAAATTCGTTGTATAATGTTCAGTTTTGTGCCCAGCATATTTGTGCACAGCAACAATACCCATTTGTCCTACATATTGGTATTTGTCTTGTTTGACTGCTAGATTGTGAGCTTCTTTGTTTACAGCATGAATGTTGCCTGTCTCTGCATCATAAGCTAATGATGTAAATACAGGTTGCTGTATGATTTTCCCATCTAAAGATAGTAAACCGAGGCGTTCGTCTTTCTGAAAGGGAATTGTGTTTTTAAGGAAAGCATAAATACCTGTACTTTTTTTCCATGCCCATTTCTCAGGCTTGTAATTTAATGCTTCTAAGAATCCTTCGCTCCAAATCTCATATTGATGTAGGTCAGCTACTTCATATTTTAGTTGGCGTGGCTCCATAATCCACTCAACTTTTTCTTGTGCTAAAGCAATGTTTGTATTAATTATGCTAATAAGCACTAATACGATCTTTAAAGGTTTTATCGTCATAATTATTTTTTTTTATTTGTTCCTTTCATTCTATTGTTAATGTCATAACGGATTATCGGATAGTTTGGGATGATATGGATCCCGTGTATCCCCCTGTTTCTTGGCATCTAAAGATCACGTTTATATTTCCAAATAAATCCGTATGCAGATTTTTGTCTCCCTTTTAGAACATTTCTAACGTTATCGGGACGAACTACACCAAAATGCTGTGCAATTTCGTTGAATGAATGAAACGTATGAACTACATTTCCTGCTTTATCAATAGCGCAAATAGCATTTCTGTTGCGAATCTCTTCTAGAATATCAGCAGCATTTTCAATAACAAAACTTATTATTTCTTCCTGAAGAGTTACGTCCAACTGACTATGCCATTCTCCAAAGGCTTCTTCCAATTCAAAAACATAATCATCGTATTTTTCTGTGTCAAGAGCTCTTAAATTATTTGGATCGAAAGAATCTGGAAGAGACCACATGTGCTCACCATGAGAGAAAAAATCATTCATATATGTCTTCTCTTCTGCTGTCAAAGGTTCATTAGTTTTCCATACTTTAGCTTTGATAGAATCATACATGGCAAGCCTTACGGGTTTTAGACTGTTGTATAATTCTTCAATTCTTTCCCAAAGTATTCTTTTTACCCCAGAACTCTCCGTTCCTTTATGTTTAATGTTACAACCATACAGAGGGTCGTACGAATTACATTTGAGAATATGGTAAGTCTCCAGTTGGTTCAACTTTTTTACAAGTACATCTTCGTTAGTTTCTTGTACGGTCTCAATTATTTCATATTTGTAATCTTTGAATTTTTGGTATTCCCTCCAGAATCCACTATTACACGGACCGGTAATGGGATCCAGATGTTCCCTATGTCGCAACTCTGGATTGCGTCTTGTTTGTCCTATATATACCTTTCCACTTGGAAATGTATATTTGTAAATAACACCCTTCATAATATCTTTACTTGTTTTCAAAACATGTTATACGTGTCATCTTGGTCTTTCTTTATGTCATTTTGTACAGGCTTATTTTTGAAGAGAGGCTCTAAGGCACGATTGATAGCAATTCTAATATCGTCTGCCTCGGTATCACCTTGACCTTCGGCAGTACAAACACATACTACTGAATGTGTTCTGGCTTGAAGAAATTGTATTGTCACTTCGATTGAATATCCAAGATTAAGGCTTCTCCTGCCACTTTCCCCATAGTTTACAATTAATGTTTTGTCAAGGAGTCCTTGTTCTAACTCTGGCAATCTAATCATTCCTTGTTTTAGCAATATTCCTGATATTACATCGCTTGGATTTAACGATTTGGTTTGCGTAATTCCAAAAGCTCCAAACTTGTTGCCATAAACACTACCACTACCTGAAGTCAAATCTGATGTTGGTGTTAGATAGAAGTACGTATAAGAAGCTATCGATTCGTTTTGTTGAATAATAGGCGATTTTAATGTGCCACATCCCCAAAGCAACATAACACTTAATAGAATTGATGAAAAGGTAAGTAATTGTTTCATATCTGTTCTTTTTTAATAAAAACACTAAAAGGTCCTAGTACTTTGGACGTTTTATTCTTATTTTGCTTGCAAATATATAAATAAATAACGAGAGAGGCGAAGATGTTGACTTAAAATTTATCATTCGTCTTTATTTTCTTTGGCTTGGTCCTTGTGGGATGACAAACGTCTGTCCCCGTGGCATTCTGTGGCATTTTGTCCCCGTGGCATTAAAAAGGATGGCAAGGTGTTTGACCTTGTCATCCTTCTAAAGTATGTTCATAATATCAAATCACAAGCTCTATGATTTTCGAACTAGTCATCTTGGCTCCATGCATCACTGGTAAAATGCTTCCTTATATTCGCATATCCACTGAAGACTTTTGATGTACCATCCTTGAATATGAATTTTATGGCTGTAATCCTACAATTCTTTATGACATCGTATTCATCCCAAAATATCTTCTCCCAACTGAATGAAGCTCCATCGCCTGGTTCAATCGGTCCGATGCCACGTACTTTCTTAGTCGAATACCCAAAGTAATCTCGCTGAACATCACCGACATTATTGTAGCAAGTCAAGGTAATCTCAACATATTTTATGGTTTTACTGAAACAGTTATAGATGTCGTAATTCATGCCAAATTGATCGTCATCATAATTATATCCTGCCTTGGTGATGAATATTTGGTGGTTCTTCATGTAGGCAACTCGGTTTTCATATGCCTTTATCTGGCCTCGTAATTCTTCAAGCCATTGCTTCGTGCGTTCATTATCATATTCGTAAGCAACTTCTAATCTTCCGTCTATTCCTTCATTCTTTTTTGACATCAAATAATTTTTATCAACAGAATTACCTAATATTTGAGAGTCGAGAAATTTTATATCTTCATCTTCTAATCTAATACTTATGAAATGGAAACGCCCTATGAACTTATTTATGGTGTCATTATAGTTAAATATAGCTATGGTATCACCTTCAGAAACTTTGGTTTCATCATCCTCATCTCCAAAAGACATATCTTTCGTAGCTATGGCAAGACGCAATCTACGGTTATAGATAGAATCCTTTATCTCTCTGTCCCTTTTTTCTTTGACCAAGCGTTCTTCGTACTTTGTAACGTATGGCTTTATATTGTCCTTATGGATAAAGACAATGTCCTTTAGAGATTTGTATTGGGTGTTGGAAACAACAAAGCTGTTTTCAATCAAACCTGTTTCAGTGACTTCTTCTGCTTTGAGTATTACATCATTCTCTCCAAAAGAGAAGCCGGTCCATTTCAAGCGAGATAGATTATCATAGCACACAGTCGTATTACTCTTATGATATTGGCTACCCTTTTCAATGTCCAAGAACGTGTATGAGTTGTTTAGATCTTTCACATAATCGTTCCATAGGCTTTCATTTCTCAATAAAGATAGATATAGTGGACTATCGGTGTTTTTGAGAAAGAATATGTCCTGTCCACCTTTGAGTACCAAGTAGTTCTCTTTTTTGTATAGATAGAGTTCAGTGTCTACCTTATAGCTTCTGTCTGCAATCGTATATGTGTGCTTTTTGCATTTCTGGGTGAGCTTTAGTTTTCCATCAATCAGCACATAGCAGCAAGGACTAAGATTCCCAGGCATGACATACACTTGTTTTCCAGGCACTTCTTGTACAGACGTGAATTTGTCATTTTGAGCATATGTTGTAGAGAATGACACTATACTCAAAAGAATGGCTAATAACTTTTTCATAATAAAAAGATTTGAAGATAATGTGGGTTAGATAACTCACATGAAATTATTTTATTGCATTAATCTTCGCAATTGCTCCTGTAAGGCAATCCAACAAAGTATCTGCTGTGTTGAAATACAATATTCCGCCATTATATCCATTGATATTGAAATACCAAGTTAGCTCCTTGTCGCCAGCTTTATTCTTACTGATGTAATATCCGATATAAGATCCATCTTTAATACGGAACTTATTTTCCATGTAGTCAGCCTCGCCAGTTCCATCAGATGCCGATAATGTCTTTAGTTCTTCAAGAGCTTTCTTCATCTCAACAAGGTCACCTGCTGCGATGAAAGCAGACTGTTCGCTTCTTTGATATGGTTTAAACTCTATGTGTAGGAAGCAACTTGATTGAGAGCCTGAAATCACCTTGCGCACTTCAACGGTTGCTGTTTGGTACTGTGATGACAGCTTAGGCATGCTGTAATCGTAAAACTTCACGATAGAGCCTATTGACGATGTGAATTTCTCAAACGTTGTTTGCTCTTTCTTGTCTACTTCCTGAGCACACAATGTAATCGGCATGATTAACGCCAAAAGGAGAATTAATTTTTTCATTGATAATATATTTTAGATGTTAGACATATTATATGTTTCTTTTACTAAACATGACGCAAATTTAGATAAAATTTCTGAATTATAAACCAGTTTTGATAAAAAACAGAAATAAATATCTCCGAATGCTCGCTACTTAAGTTAAAATGTCAAGACCGACACACCTAAAATCTTGCGTTAATGTGCTCTAAGTCACAAATTATATTTATTTTTGGGTAGAATTCATTAACCCCAAATATGCAAGCCTATGAAATCAGTATGTGGTCTTGACGTGCACAAAGATAGCGTTTATCTTTGTATTTTGAGTGAGTTTGGAGAACTTATTGAAAAAGTTTTCGGTGTTTTAACTTATCAGTTGGAAGAAATGCGTGATTTGATGTTTACGAATGAATGAGGGAATGTTCCGAATTTAGTGGCAAATATATAAATAAATAACGAGAGAGGCGAAGATGTTGACTTAAAATTTATCATTCGTTTTTATTTTCTTTGGTTTGGTTCTTGTTAGATGATGACAAAGACCTGCCTTACGAATAGAATGACATGGGGAGTGGTCAATGTTATTATCGGGTAGTTTTTGGATGACAAAAACTGTACCCGTGTCATTTAAACAAGAAAAATGGGGTAGGTGATGGGTGATTGAAATATAAGTTTTCATGAATTGTGAAGTCATTAGACTGTCGTATGTTTGCTTTATGGTGTTTTAACAAAAATTACGATTTAATAATTGCCCTTATGCTGCAAATATAGATTTATTTTGTACCTTTGTACCTGAAAGAGTAATAAGACGAACGAAGATTGAGCGTATAAATGAAAAAAAATAAAGACAAACATACAGAATTTTCAATTGAAACATTCCTTTCTGGAAAGCAAAAATCCCATACACAAATCTTCGGAAAAGAAAGCCTTGACGAAGATGGTAATCTTCTGTCTTTTTCTGATCAGGCTGCAATAGTTACGCATTATTTAACTCTAAAAGACAAGAAAGAAGGACAAACGTATTTTGATAAAGGAACAGAACTCGTTGAGGCTTGGTTAAGATGGAATTTCGGTGTTGATGCCCCTCCTGAAGGAGTTGCATCCGAATTTCTTGATGCATTTAGTCTAAATTTATTTAATGATATTAGCACAGCACCTTTTAAACCGAAAAAGCATCCCGATTTCAAATTTATCGATTTGTTTGCTGGAATCGGAGGATTTCGTATTGCCATGCAAGACTGTGGTGGAGAATGCGTCTATTCGTCTGAATGGGATGAAAATGCAAAACAAACATATTTTCATAATTTTGGCGAAGTCCCTTTTGGAGATATAACGAAAGAATCTAATAAACGACTAATACCTGATGGTTTCGACGTTCTTTGTGCTGGCTTTCCTTGTCAGGCATTTTCGATTGCCGGTTTTCGTAAAGGATTTGAGGACACTAGAGGTACTTTGTTTTTTGATGTTGCTGAAATTATAAGAAGAAAACGCCCAAAAGCAGTGTATCTTGAAAATGTAAAGAACCTTTGCACCCACAATAACGGAAAAACATTTGCAGTCATTAAAGGAACACTTGAAGAATTAGGATATGTTGTTTACCACAAGGTTATGAATGCAATGGACTATGCCAATGTACCTCAAAATCGTGAGCGTATATTTATTGTATGTTTTGACCCAGTACAAGTTCCCAACCATGCTATTTTTTCTTTTCCAGAGAAGGAAAAATTAACAAGGTCTGTGAAAGATTGTATTGACGAAAGCGTAAGAGATTCAAAATTTTTCTATACTGACAAATTTGGGCATTATGATGAACTTGTAAAAGACATGACTTCTACAAATACAGTTTACCAATGGCGCAGACAGTATGTTAGAGAAAATAAAAGCAATGTGTGTCCAACATTAACAGCTAATATGGGTACAGGCGGACATAATGTTCCGCTGATTCTCACAAAGTGGGGTATTAGAAAACTTACTCCAAAAGAGTGTATAAATTTTCAAGGTTATCCTGATTTGTATAGTTTTCCAAGTACTATTGCAGATTCGGCAAAATACAAACAAGCAGGAAACTCGGTAGTTGTACCTTTAATTCGTAAAGTATGCAAAAATATCATTACAACAATCTTAGCTCATTCCTAACAAATTGGAAAGACAACACAAAGTATTTTGACATGCTTCGTCTGATGGCACAATTAAGCAAATTGTTTTCAGAAAACGAAGTTCCTTATTTAGACTATAGGCTTGCAGAGAATTTGTTCTGCAAGTATTTTGAAGCTGAAAATGATGCAAGGTCTTGTACAGCATACGATGCTCGTCTTATGCATGTAGGCATAGGAATTAAGACATTCGTTCTTAAAGGAAAGCAGGGTGACAATTCTGTTGAGAAGATTGCTGAATTTAACAAATTAAAGAAAACCCTCAATGGTTTATCCGGCATGGACTTAGCAATGCAAATAGCCAAATATCGCAATGAGCGAATGGAATTTGCAAATAATCAGTATGATGTGAACGAAACTCAATACCATATAGTTGGTAGAGTAGAAGGAACACTTAGGTTATTCAATACTCCTTATGAGTTTGTAAATCTCGAGAAACTACATCTTGATAAAGATGACGAAACATCATGCTCATTTCATGATGAGTTAAATGAGTACACTTTCAACAAAAGCAAAAGTGTTTTGTTAAAACGCTTTGTAGTGCCGTCTGATCACAAGGATATTCCTGTGGAAATACTAGAAGATCCACTTTCTTTGTTAGAAGAGTTTTTTGCAGACAAAAATAAACAAGTAATAGTAGCAAAAAAGCATGTCAGAGGCGAAGACTATGTTATTTTACCACTATATTCTTTCAACAAAAAGAAAGGTTATTTTGTTCCTGAAAAGTCTGGTCTTAATCAGTTTAATGCAGGTGGGCGCAAGCGTAACGAATTAGAAGTTTATATTCCTGTTCCTTCTGCGCTTCGAGATTTGTTTCCTCATTTCTTCCCATCAAGAGATGTTCCTTTCACATTATTACTACCCGATGGTAAGAAATTATCAGCTAAAATTTGTCAAGATGGAGGTAAGGCTTTGATGTCCAATCCAAACAAGGAATTAGGCAAATGGATTCTTAGAAAGGTTCTGAAGAAGAGCCCCTGGGAATTAGTAACCATGGATGACTTGGACAGATTGGGGTTTGATAGTGTCTGCGTTGAAAATATGCATTGCAAAGACGAAGTGGGCAATAAAATGTACAAGATTTCATTCTCAAATACAAACGAGAATTTTCAATCCTTTATGAATGATGATCAAGGAGAATAGTGTTCAATACAATATAAAACAATTGTTGGCAAAAAGTAAAGCAGGAACATTGTTTAACTACAATGATTTTAATGATTGTGGTACTTATACTGCTATCAGATCTGCTGTTGTATATCTTTGTAAAAACAAAGAATTAGAGAGAATATGTCAGGGAGTATATGTAAAACCAGGAAAGAATGGTGAGAATTATAAACCTGACAATATAACTTTGGCAAAAGAAATCGACCGAAAAAATGGAGCAACGGCGACCCCTAAAGGTAAAACATTAGATTATGTAAATGGCAAAATAAATAAATTACCTAACTTGTTGGAATTTTATTCAACAGGTTCTGGAAGAATAATACAATTGCCAGATGGAACTATCGTAAAATACTCGTTAATACGATAATTGTATGATGTTGATGTTACTGGGACAGATTAATGATAAAAAGGGAAATATCCTAGTTTTGCGTCTAAAAAAGCTACAATGCTATAACAGTGATACTCCTGATTGGTGTCATTAATCTGTCCTATTGGCATTCAATCAGATATTTTCTTGTGAATTTCTTTATGTGCATCTCTTGATATTGCTTCTAATTTAGCATGTTTCTCGTGGTAATTGATATAATTTTCACGAATACCATCGTCGGTGAATTTTGTTATCATACCACCATTTACAGAAGGACTTACATATTTATGAAGCTTTTATTTTTGAATACTCGATTTTGCTCTTTGTCATATTTTTGATTATTTATATAGTTGCTTGTATTGTTCCTAAATCGAATTTGAAATTCGTATCAAGGCCACCACGATTACTGGTCAACGACATCATGACTGGTGCACAGTTTTAGTTTTATGAATGAATGGGGGAGTGTTCCCCGATTTTACGAATTTAGTTGCAAATATATAAATAAATAATGAAAGAGGAGAAGATGTGGGATGAAAAAGTTGTCATTCGACTTTATTTTTTTTGCTTTGTCTGGTATCTTGTTATTTTTTCGTATATTTGCACCATAAGAAACAAGGAATAGGTTCTTGTTCCACTTTACCTAAAATATAAAACATATGAAGAAATCTCTTTTATTACTGGCTATGGTATGCCTTCCATTGTTTGCATCTGCACAGGCAATGGAAAAGCAATATTACATTTATAACATAGTTACCTTTTCTGGTAGTCTTAAAAATGAAGGATTAATGGTATATTTGGACGATGGTAAGACCATCGAGAAACTGAAAGATAGTAAAGGGAATAAGATGAAATTTAATACCCCTGCTGCTGTCCTTATGTATCTATATTCTTTAGGATGGGAATTATATGTTAATGGGGCTACTACTGAAGGAGTTATGTATGGTGGTAACGGTGCAAGTGAAACAACATCTTACTGGATAATAAGGAAGCCCTGTACTAAGGAACATTTTGAAAAAGCCGTAGAAGATGGAATAAAAGGTAAGAGGTATGAAGACGAAGATACGCTTTACAAATAAAGGTTAAGAAGTTAGATGAAATCGGAACCTGTCTCCTGTTTCAAGGATAAAGTTGACATTTTAAATTTATATGCTATATGGAAACAAATATTATTGACTCAGTAATACATACCACTCGCTCACAGGAATTGGTTCGTCAGATAATACCTATTCTTGTGGGGTGGGCTAAGCATGGCAAGACGGATAAAACCTATGGTGACTTCGGAAAACAGGGGACGGGGTTCTGTTTTACTTAAAAAAAACTGGGGAAAATTTGGAGTGTATCGATTTTATTCGTATATTTGCAACCACAAAAGTAAAATAAATAAGGATATTTAGTTAAAAAAAGGCTGAAGAGGTTGTATGTGAATACCGCCTCTTCTTTTTGTATGATCATCGGATCATCGGAATTTAAACGGATACTAGACGGAAATAAAATCTTTAAATAAAATCCTGACTGAAAATGCGCTCGAGTACCTCGCTTCTGGGACGAATTTTTATGGGGATCGCCTTACAGGCTCGACATCTTAACGAAAATCTTTAAGAGTATCTTTAACTAGAATCTCTAAACTCAAAACTCTAAACACCAACCCATAACCCATAACCCATAACCCATAACCACTAAACTCTAAACTCTAAACTCTAAACTCTAAACTATAACCCATAACCTAAACGCTCCGCTTTCTATGTTAAAATCCAAATATTTTGACCATTATTTTTAATTTATGCTG
>SAMEA104315425__coassemble_1345_pt1 | contig 13200 bp, 6 predicted proteins | sample SAMEA104315425__metabat2_low_PE_021 | metagenome-assembled genome bin SAMEA104315425 (sample SAMEA104315425) | gut metagenome | biome: Monkey gut; feature: monkey-associated habitat; material: faeces | place: China | collected 2013 | reverse complement strand
ATTCGAACAGGTTTACATTGATACCCATACCGTTTGGATACATGTTCGAGAAGTAGTTACCTAATGCATTTCCTGTACCTTCCTGATTATTACCATAGTTAGTAGCCATAGGAACCTCAAAGTCGAGATCCATGAAGCGAATAGAGTCGATATCGAGGGTAATGGTACTGTTCTCACCAACGTTAGGCCGACGACCCAACATAAAGTTACAGGTATTGACATTAGCACCAGTCTTGGTCATACCGCCGAGATATACTTTAGCGCGCTTACCCTGTGCAACATCCTCTGGGTTGGTGCGGAGTGTCAGACCCTTATAGAGGTCCGGGTTGTCAGTAAAGTGGTAAGTCTTTCCACCTTCCAGATAGAATACCTGGTTCTCAGCAACGGTCACATCTCTATTATAGTTAGAGATGATATTGTCAAGCTTCATGGAGTTGTATGCCGAGATGTCATAGATGTTCATATTCTCGCCAGTACCAACAGTATCCTTAGCAGTAGGCACGTGCTTGATGAGGATAGGAGCGCCTGGAGTACCCTTGGTGCTCTTCATTACAGAGTTGAAGCAAGCGTCAACCTTTGCCTCAATCGAGCTATCCCATGCGTCGATGTTATAAACCGAGTTCTCAGACAGACCGTCGATAGTAAACTCAGCTACGTCGTTTACCCATGCTGACTCAGGAATATCGAAGTGCAGGTAAGTGGGGTTGGTTGTAGCATTAGGAGTTGACTTCGAAGCGGTGAAAGTCAGATAGTCAATCTTCAGAACATTCTTGTCAGCATCTACAAAGTTGAAATGATCACGGAAGGTTTTCTTCTCATCATCAGAGTATTTGCTGATGTTGCGGTCCAGACGTACCACCATAGAAGTCTTGGTGATATTTGAGGTCTGGACAACGAAAGGCACATCATAACGGGCATCTGTTTCCATGCTCATGTAATCAGCCCATTCTTGACCTTCACCATAACCATACCAGTCAGAGTTCTTAGGGTCAGTCTTCCAACTGTCGTTGTTGGCATCGTATGAGTGAAGTGCACGGATGGCAAAACGGTATTGAGTCTGATAATTCAGATTCTTGAGCACCAAATTAAACTGCTTAGGATCAGTCACTACCACATGACCAGATAATTCCTTGCCGTCAACGCCAGCTTCGGTGTCGATCCATGCCTGTTCACCATTTGCCACATAGGCCTGAATCGCCCATTTGATTTCATAGGCCACAGCATCATCTACGGTGTACCAGTAGAGGTGTGCTGTATTCAAATCGACAATTGCGCAGTTGTAGGGATCAGTAGAACCCTTACCGGTGTTGTCGTCCTTGCGGAATGCCGGACGGAACAGCTTGTCACGGTTTGCCGATTCGCTGATGTCATCGTCCTTACAAGAGAATATGGACAGCGTAGCCATCAGCATCATTGAATATATGAATAATTTTTTCATTGTCTTTTAGTCTTTCTTATGTTAATAAGGAATTATAGCTTAGAAACCGTAATAGTTCTTGTAGCGTCCGTCAGAGCGAGCAATGGCTTCCTGTGGATAAGGGAGCAAGTAGCGTACTGCGGGCAACTGCCGTACGGTAGCCTCAGGATTCTGGGTGTCGATGTCGAAGTTGACCTCGGCTCCGTTGTTCACAATCTTGATGTTGCCATCCTCATCGCCACGGATGTAGCCGAAGAGAGAGTAGAGTACTTCGTTCTTGAGCACACCATCATTCGACCAGATGTTTTCGCTGTTACCCCAAGCCACATCATTGGCTGATGAAGTCTGACCCGTGATAGCTCTCGCTGAAACAGGCTCGTAAGGCAGGCCGAGGTTTGCGAAATAGTCTTCAGGTTTGCTACTGGGCTGTACGTCTGCAGTCCAAGGATTAACGATGTACAGCATGTAGAGATTGCTGTTGGGGAAGTTAGCGTCGCCAGTATTCTTCACATATACATAATAGACGTTTGACATAGCCGAGATATTGGCATAGTCAATACCATCGTGCTCGCTAATCATATCAATGTAAGGTGAACCAGTTGACTGGTCTTCTGCTACGCCGTAGTAAGCCAAGAACGTGTAGAAAATCTGCTCAGAGTAAAGGTTGTTGCGGACAAGATCCTTCCAACGCATGTTCTCACCAGCAAACTCAAACTTACGCTCGTCGAGCACAGCCTTGAGGAAGTCTTCCTTGGTAGCAGTCTGAGCAGCGGTCAGTTCATAGTTAACACCGTTGTAAGCACGACGGCGAACCTGGTTTACAGCATCGATAGCTTCCTGTGTAGGAGCTCCGTTCACTTCGTTGTCAGCCTCAGCAAACATCAGCAGCACGTCAGCATAGCGAATGTAGGCAAAGTTGATACCGGTATTTCCAGTAGAAGCCTTACCAAGACCTACAGTGTTCCACAGCTTAGACCACTTGTTGTTATACATGGTGTAGCTGAAGTTGATAGCGGGCAGGCCCTGGTTTGAGTAACCCCATGTGCCACAAACATAGTCGCGACGGGCGTCACCGTCTTTGAACATGTGACGATAGAAACGAGTGGTGCGAACGTTACCGCTTGTAGAACCCCATGCTCCGTTAGAGAAGTCGGTTTCGTTGTTAGCATCAACTTCGCTCTTGGGTCCTTGAGCATACCCCCATGCACCAGAGTAGTCCTTACCGAAAGGAATTTCGAAGATAGCATCGTCACCCTTAGTTGCAATGTGGTTGCACTCGTCAACGAATACATCGCGGAAGCTCTTGTTGAGTGAGTGACCGCCAGCATCGATAACCTTCTTGGCATAGTCGCGTGCAATCTGATAGTATTCCTTATAGTTAGAAGGACGAGTCATCTTGTAACCATTCACGTCGTTGGCATCGTGGTTCAAAGAGTAACCACCAGCCTGGAGGGCGAGACGTGCAATCATGGCATAGGCAGCTTCCTTCGAGATGCGCTCGGGAGCGTCGAGGGTTGCGTCCTTGTCAGACTGCATCCATTCTGCAGCGTGACGGAGGTCGGCAATCAGCGAATCGCTGACAACCTGACGATCTACTACTTCAGGATAGAGGTTGTTGGTCTCATAGGTAGCCTTGAAGGTGAAGGGGATATCGCCCCAGTATGAGAGCAATTCGTGATAGAACATTGCACGCATAACCTTGGCTTCACCCATCATCTGGGTCAGTTTGGTCACATTGGGTACTTCCTCGGTTACCACACCGCCATTAACTTCGCCATCGGCAATTTCAGTTTTCATCTTCTCTTCATAGAGTTTGCTGTTCTTCAGGTTGAAGATGAATTCGTTGGCAGTTTCTACGCCGCTGTAAAGTGCATTCCAAAGGCTGTTGATGTTGCTGGCATCCGAACGCGTATCGAAACGTGCGGGTTTGTTGCCCGATGCAGTTTCACTGGTGTTGGTAGAGAAGTCAACATCGCTGTTCAGCTGGAAATCCTTGTACAGATTATTACCGAAGGTGCTTCCAGAGAGAATCTGTGCATAAACACCATTCAGTGCAGTAGAAATCTCGCCTTCGTTGTTGTAGATGAACTCAGTGTTTGCTGATGTTGAGTCTGGATCTACAGCAAGGAAATCGTCGCATGCTGTCAGCGACAACATGGCCATTCCACTGATAAATATCTTATTGAGTTTCATATTGATTTCTGTTTCTTAGGTTTGTATCTTTAGAATGTTACGTTGAGACCGAAAGAGAAGGTGCGTGAACGTGGGTAGCGGTTGTAGTCCATAGAAGGAGTCAGACCAGACTGCACGTCAACCTCGGGGTCGTAACCAGAGTAGCTGGTGAGGATGAAGAGGTTTGAAGCAGAAACGTAAGCACGAACTTTCTCGATACCAAACTTCTTGGTGATGAGGTTCGGCAGGGTGTAACCTACGGTAACGTCGGTGCAACGGAGGAATGAACCATCTTCTACGAAGTATGAGAACATCACGTTGTTGACTACGTCTGCAGGATTCCACAGGCTTGCATTAGCATTCAGATTCTTGTAAAGTCCCAGTGCACCATTGATGTTGGTGTTCTTGTAGAGTGTCTCACCGGTGATGTTGTGACCATCGCTGTTAACAAATCCCTCTGGGGCGGTATAACGCCAACGCTTGTCAGCAAACTTAGAATCTACGTTGAAGAAGTTGTACTGGCTTGATGATGATGATGACATAGCGAATGCTGTGGCATTATATACATCAAAGTCGAGCATGTAAGTGAAGTTGGCTGTGAAGTCGAAGCTCTTCCACTGACCTGACAAACCGAAACCACCTTGCCATTTGGGGTTGGTGTTACCGATTACGGTCATATCCTTCTGGTCGATCTGGCCATCACCATTGAGGTCTTTCAGCTTGATCTTACCGGGCAGGGTAGAGTAACCTGAGTTAGATGAGCTGAAGATACCGTTACCGGTGTTATTCTCGTAACCGTCGGTAACAGTACCGCCGATGAGCATGCCGTTGAGTGTAGCCTTGTTGTTAGGAGTGGCAATGAAATCTTCTGTTTCAGGATAGGTAAATTCATCCCAGTTGTAGAGTCCGTCATATACAAAACCGTAGAACAGACCGAGCTCACCACCTACCTGCATCACGTAGTCGTTAGCGATAGATGACTTCCATTTACCAGCAGTATTATAAAGCGGAGTGTTACCGTCAGAAGCATTCAGCTTCTTGATGGTCATCTTGTTGTGACCGAGAGTGAAGTTACCGCTTACCACATAGTCTTTACCACGTACGATGTCACCGTTGACGGTGAGTTCCCAACCGTTGTTGGCTACCTTACCGATATTCTGCATCTGCTTCTGGTATCCTGATACGCCAGGAATAGTAGAATTGTAGAGCAGGTCACGTGTGGTATTCCAATAGATTTCAGGAGTAATGCTCAGACGTCCACCGAAGAGTGAGATGTCCATAGCAAGGTTGCGGGTGATAGTAGTTTCCCACTTGATGTCCTTGTTAGGATATTTACCTGGAGCACCATAGTAGAGTTCACCACCTACAGTAGCCTCACCGAAAGCGGGACCGCCAGTAGCATTGGTAGTGTAGAGATAGCGCCAGAGGTCGTCAGCGATATTGTTGTTACCGGCGAGACCGAAGGCTGCGCGGAGTTTCAACTGATCAATCCATTTCACATCTTTCAGGAATTTCTCCTTATTGATCACCCAAGCACCAGAGATAGAGGGGAAGTAGCCCCACTGGTTGCCGGGAGCAAACTTGGTAGAACCGTCAGCACGGAAGGTACCTGAGAGCAGATATTTGTGCTGGTAGTTGTATGAAACCTGACCGAAGAACGATGCTGTGCGGTTGGCAGTAGAACGCTGGGTATAGGTCTGTTCAGCATAGGGCTGACCGAGTGCCATGTTGTTGAGAGCTGTTTCTGCATCGATGTTTTGATCGAAGAGGTGGGCAGCCTGCTGGTTTAACTTATACTGTGAGTGATAGATCTCCTGACCCAAGAGGAACGACAAGTTGTGCTTATCCTGGAGAGTCAAGTCGTAAGAAGCTGTATTAGTCCAAGTGTATGACTCAGAATTGCGTTTGGTGAGCATGGCAACAGGACGACTCTGGTTGATGGCAGCTTTAGCCACACTGGTCTGCCAGCCATAGAAACGTTCAGTATCGCTGAATCCGAGTGTGTAGTTACCCTCACTGCGCAGAACAAGACCCTTAATGGGAGACCACTTCAGTGCAAACTGGTTTGTGATGGTGTAACCATGCTTCTTCTGGGTGTTGGTTTGGATGTCGTTGACAGGGTTTGTCAGACGGAAGTTGCTGGCATCAGCCTCATTTTCCATCTCTTCGTATGAACCCCACTCACGCAGACCAGCTGTAGGACGGTAGCGCAATACGTCGATCAGACCACCTGAACCGATGTTGTCACCACCAGCACCTTCGTCACGACGATAGCTGATTTTAGGATTGTAGGTGAACTCAAGGTTCTTGGTAATCTTGGTATTGAGCTTGAGGTTGATGTTGGTACGACGTACGCCTGAACCGAGGATGATACCCTTGTCTTCTGACTGAGTCAGTGAGAGGTTGAAACGTGTAGTCTCGTTACCACCACCGATGGTCACGTTGCTGGAGTAGTTGACGGGGTGGTTGCCCAAAACCTCATCCTGCCAGTCGCGTGTAGCCTCGTTGCGATAGAGATAAATGTCCTTAGGGTTACCGAAGTTGCCACGGAAAGGCTTAGCCCATGAAGAGCGGTTGCCGTTAGCAGCAGCGCGGTCATACTGATAGTCAACAAATTCGAAGGTGTTCATCTGGCTCATAGAGCGTGCCAATGAAGATACGCTGAGACGTCCGTTGAACGATACCTGAACCTTACCAGTCTTGGCAGATTTAGTAGTAACTACAACAACACCGTTACCACCCTTTGCACCATAGATAGCGGTCAGAGAAGCGTCTTTCAATACGTCGATTGAAGCGATATCCGTGGGAGGAATATCATTGATGTTGTCAACCTGGAAACCATCGACGATGAACAGTGGCTGGTTGCTCTGTGTTACAGACGTGGCTCCACGAACGCGGATGTTGATGTCGGCACCAGGCTGACCATCGACTGTTGTAATCTGCACACCGGCAATCTTACCCTGAAGGGCTTCGGCTGCTGATGATACAGGAACCACTGCCAGTTTCGCACCGCTTACCGAACCGACCGAACCGGTCAGGTCTTTACGTGCTTTACTGGTGTAACCCACAACGACCACCTCATCAAGGGCGGCGTTGTCCTCCTGGAGGACGATTTTCAGATTGCTACCTGCTGCAACTTCCTGAGCCACCATACCGATGTATGAGATGACCAGCTTCTTCGAGGCAGGCACCTTGATGGTGAAGTTACCGTCGAAGTCAGTTACGGCTGCATTCTTAGGATTTCCCTTTTCTACTACGGTTGCACCAATAACGGCTTCGCCATTGGAGTCTGTGACTGTACCCTTAGCGACGGTCTGTGCATAAGCATTACCGACGATCAAGAGCATACACAGAAGAAGTACCGTGCGTGAAATACTCTTAAAATAAACAGACATAAAATTAGTAGTTTTGAAAATTAGTAATATTTTTGATGTTGTTTGCTTGCAAAGTTACTTAAAATTTATTAAAACCCACCTAAAAAAGGTAAAATGTTCCACGTAAACGTTTACATTGGAATTGTTGCATCCAATGATATTGGGTGGAAGTCGATTTCTGTATTGGTCCCCCATCAGCACTCTGGAACGATGAGTTTCGCTCCAGAGACTTGATGGGATTTGAGGGCAAAAGGATTTTCCCATAGATGTTGTTGATGAGTATATAATTGTCAGTAGTTTGATGATGCAAAGATACTACTTTCTTTTCGTTGCTGATAAATATTCATCGCATTATTACACGTAAACGTTTTCGTTAGTTGTTGCAGGTACAGGCTATGCTTGAAGTTGTTTTATACGAGGTATTACAAAAAGGATCATTCGTGTTCTTTATATATTATAATGTACATACGCACGCGCACACGCACACGTGCAGTCTCTTAATTTGTTAACACCGAACACCAATATGGCTTAATCCTCAGTTAGGGTCAGATGCTGATGCTGGTGTTTGATACTATAAACCTTAGGTTGTCGAACACCCATCTAATTCAACCATGTTACCTATCACACGCAAACACCTGTTTTCTTCAGATGTTGCACTACGTTGCATAGCTACGTCATATTTCGCAATCGAAATATTGATGGATATGGGGCAAATCTTGTTGCGCGCCAGCCTACAGTTAATTTAGTTTTCAAGAAAATTTCGACCACACGACCACAGATATCTGCATCACGCTATCCATCAACCTCTTACAGGTGTGGTCGATGTCTGTAGCTCGGGATTTTCGACCACACATCGACCACCAGTGCAACGATGTGATGTACACGAATCAGCCTAAAGAATGATGCTTTTCAATGTGGAATTACTATTGTTTTCGGCAAAAGAGCAGAGCTGAGTTACTTTTGTCCTTTCAGGACGTGGTTGATTATGTGCATTCATATCCGCAGGGCGATGCCCTGGGCTAAGGAAACCATTGGGCTTTCAGCCCGCCTTTGCTTGTTTGGTTATTAACACATCTTTAGTTGTTGGGTATTAGCCCGTCTTTAGTTGTTGGGTTACTAACGCCCCGAATGGGGCAAAATCTTCATAGCCCAGGGTAACACCCTGGGGTGTATGATTTTATTTAGCCTACGTCCTGTAAGGACAAAAGTAAAGCGTGATCCTATTTTCCTTATAAAATACTATCGTTTATCAGCACTTTGACAAGCCTTGATAACACCTTTATCAAATATTGGATAACACCTTTATCAAATATTAGATAACACTTTTATCAAACGTTGGATAATACTTTTATCAAACGTTGAAAAGACCTTTATCAAACGTTTGAAAACACTCTTGCCAAACGTTGAAAAGACTTTTGTCAAACGTTGGACAATACCATTATCAAACGTTGAAAAAATTTTTGCCAAACGTTGGGCAATACTTTTGCCAACCATTTGGCAACACCTTGACAAAACACTTTCTCCAAAATATCGATCAGTTGATTGATAAGCATTTTCGTTAAGCCCAATAACGCAATTTGGTGGTCGATTGATGGTCGACACTTTAGTTTCGACCACAGCATAAAGCACTGACCGATAATATGATGCACTCATCTGTGGTCGTGTGGTCGAAAATTTCTTAAAACTATATTTTATGTTTGCCATCCGAGAATTGTGTTGTAGCAAACTGAATTATTCCTTCATCATCATCTTACAAATACGATCTTGGAAGAGGCGAGACTCGGCTACTGGAGAGTCAACATTGATGATGGAGAAAATGTACCAATGGTCATCAGCAGCAAGAAGATAACCGCAAAGTGACGATGCACCATAGGTGGTCATAGTGCCTGTTTTACAAAACAAACGACCTTTGTAGTCGGGATGGCTCATACGGGTAAGGAGCGAACCGCGTCGCTCGCCACCAACAGTGGATGCCAAAGCCTCATCAATAAAGAAATCCTTCAACTGCTTGTCATCATAAGCATAGCGCAGCATATCAACAAGAACAGAGGCTGACAGACGATTTTCGGGCGACAGTCCTGAACCGTCGTGAAAGACAAGACGCGTTGAAACACTATCGAGCACTTGTGTTTTCTCTCTCCAGAAGGTTTCGGCATAATGTTTTGCATTCCAATTCATACGACGGTTGGGCATCAATCCCTGCTTCCAGTCAAGATGATAGAACACAGCATCTGCCTTAATATTGCTGCTATGGATGAGCATGGGAGTGATGACATCGCGAAGCAGATGGGATGAGGTGGCAACATAATGATACTTGCCACCACCGAAACGACCCTTTGAACGTTTTGCATTGACCGTTTTATCATTGCGCACGGTCACTCCATTCATACGAAGAGATGCTCGGAAGGTGCGATCCACATAGCGCTTGCCACGGAGAAGAAGTGGAGTTCGGTTGTAAGGTATATCCCATGCTTTCGCCGTAGGATGCGGACGCAGCGTATCTTCTCGTGCCAAAGTGATATACACATTGCCACGAACATGACGGATTCCCCTACTCTGCATCTTCTTGATGAGTGGATCAAAACTCTCCATGAGTGGGTCATCATCGGCCATCAGAAGGAGATTGCCCACAAGGGTGTCACGCTTCATCTCTCCCATGGCGAGGATGTGTTCACGATATTGGTGGTTCATGCCTAAAGTCTTGAGCGCAGCAATAGCGGTGGAAATCTTCATACATGAGGCTGGTATAAAGCTTTCCGTATCATGATATCTATAGACATAGCGTTGGGTGGTGGCGTCAAAAACAGAGACGGCAATCTTGTTGGTGTCGAGTCGCAACGGTTTGTGCATCAGACTGTCCAAACGGTGTTGCATCCTTTCGTCACATGCAAGCATCCCTGGTGTCACATGCAGGGTAGGCTTCTCTTCCTGCACTGGCTCGTCTGCACTTAACCAACTAAAGAATGCAACAAGTGCTACTATGATATAATAAATGACTGTGATAACCGCAGCAAGGAAGAGCAACAACAATGCTACCCTTCCTTTGCGAATGCGTCTTCTACGTTTTTTTTCCATCTTGTATAAGCCCCACCTCAGTGCGGTCTTTAGCTATGATTCCCCCACCCCACAGGGGTAAAGGGGAATCGTTCATTCATTTCAATATAATTCTGGTGTTCAAGAAATAATCTCGTTGGCACGAGCAAGCGCCAAGTCGATATGGCTGCAGATATTCTCCTTGCCCAACAATTTCTCAAAATTGTTGCGGCGCAACACGGCTTCGACCTTGGGATTGACGCCCGACAACACGACAGTGATACCTTCCTTCTGGCTCATCAAACACATGTTCTCCAAGTTGTGAAGACCGGTAGAGTCGATAAACGGCACCTTACGCATGCGGATGATGCGCACTTTGGGTCGGTCGTTATAGCTCGACATGATATCCTCGAAGCGGTTACCTGCACCGAAGAAGTAGGGACCGTTAATCTCATACACCTCCACTCCTTCAGGAATAGTCAGGTGGATAAGGTCGCCACGCTCCATATCTGCATCCTCGTTGAGGTCGATTTCATCGTAGATGGCTGTTACATCGGTAGCTTCTGACACACGCTTCATAAAGAGCAGACATGCACAGATAAGGCCAAACTCAATAGCAACGGTAAGATCGAATATGATGGTAAGGAAGAATGTGAGCAACAATACGGTAACATCGCTCTTCGGATTGCGCAACATAGCAAGGAAGGAACGCCAACCGCTCATATTATAGGATACCACCACCAATACTCCTGCCAAACAAGCCATCGGAATGTATTGTGCCAAGGGCATGAGGAAAAGGAAGATGAGCAACAACACTACGGCATGTACAATACCGGCTACGGGGGTACGTCCACCGTTGTTGATGTTGGTCATCGTGCGTGCAATGGCACCAGTAGCGGGAATACCACCAAAGAGTGGCGATGCAATATTAGCCAATCCCTGACCTATCAATTCGGTATTGGAGTTATGATGATCACCTATCACACCATCTGCCACTGTAGCAGACAGCAACGATTCGATGGCTCCCAACACAGCGATTGTCACTGCCGGACCTACCAATCCCTTAATGGTTTCCCATGAAAGGGCGGGCAACGTGGCTTCGGGCAGTTCGGAATGGATGCTAAAGCGGTCGCCAATAGTTTCTATGGTGGTCACACCGGCATACTGTTTGAGCAACAAGGCTGCCACAGTGATGATAATAATTGCCACCAACGAACCCGGCACCCTCTTGCTCACACGCGGTGTGAGTGCGATGATAATGACACTTGCCACACCCATCACGGTGCTCCACAGGTCGATATTCGCTATATTATTAATATATGCCACCCATTTTTCCATGAAGTCGGCAGGTACAGTAGTCATCTGCATACCCAACAAATCCTTTACCTGAGTGGTGAAAATGGTAACGGCGATACCACTGGTAAAACCCACAACAATAGGATAAGGTATATATTTGATGATGGTTCCCAATCGCAATACACCGAGAAGTATCAGAAACACACCTGCCATCAGTGTGGCAATGGTCAGACCCTGCATACCATATTGCTGAATGATGCCATAGACGATGATGATGAAAGCACCTGTAGGACCGCCAATCTGAACCTTGCTACCGCCGAAAAGCGAGCAGAACAATCCGGCAACAATGGCAGTGATGATACCCTTCTCAGGTGAGACACCACTGGCTATACCAAAAGCAATCGCCAATGGCAAAGCTACTATACCAACTATTAGTCCCGCCATAACGTCGGCGGCAAACGTCTTTTTGTCGTAATGTGCAATAGCCGAAAAGAACTTCGGCTTAAAATCCAATGTTTTTATCATTATACTGAAAACAAAAATAATAAGGTGACGCCGTGACGGGTGTCACCTTATTAATAAATATGTGATACTTAAAGTTACTTGTTTTTGAGCAAATCACGTATCTCAGCAAGAAGTTCTTCCTGAGTAGGACCAGCAGGAGCTGCAGGCTGTTCGGGCTTTGCCTTTTTGCGGTTGAACTTATTGATACCTTTAAGCATCAGGAAGATACAGAAAGCAATAATCAAGAAGTCAATGACATTCTGTACAAACATGCCATACTTCACCTCGGCATCAACAACCTTAACCGACAGTGCAGAGAAATCAACACCACCAGTGAGCACACCAATGATAGGCATCAACACATTGTCAACCAGACTTGAAACGATCTTTCCGAATGCACCGCCGATGATAACGCCGACAGCCATGTCCAACACGTTACCCTTCATGGCAAACTCTTTGAATTCACTAATAAAACTCATAACTGTTTCCTTTTTTACTTATATGTTACACGAGTGATTTTAATATTCATTCTGCAAACTCCAAGTGGCAAACACCACACTTTTGTCACCTGTAATTGTGTTAAAGTCTCATCTTTTAACTTTATTAAAAGAATTAACTTCCATTTCTTCTGCAAAATTAGATATTTTTTTGTAACTTTGTGCCCGAAAACAGGAAAAAGTGACTTTTGTGCCACGTTTTTCAATATTAATGGGACAAATTATAACAAACCTTTTAAATATTTTAAGAAAATGACAAAAGTAGCAATTAACGGTTTTGGCCGTATTGGTCGTCTGGCTTTCCGTCAGATGTTTGAAGCAGATGGTTACGAGGTTGTTGCCATCAACGACCTGACAAGTCCTAAAATGTTGGCTCACCTTCTGAAGTATGACACCGCTCAGGGTGGTTTCGCTGGAAAGTACGGTGAAGGCAAACACACTGTAGAGGCTGGTGAAGACTACATCGTTGTTGACGGTAAGAAAATCACCATCTACGCTAAACCAAACGCAGCTGAGCTTCCTTGGGGTGAGCTGGGTGTTGACGTAGTTCTCGAGTGCACAGGTTTCTACACTTCAAAGGAGAAAGCTTCTGCACACATCAAGGCTGGTGCCCGCAAGTGCGTTATCTCTGCTCCTGCAGGTAACGACCTTCCCACTATCGTTTACAATGTAAACCACACCACTCTGACCAAGAACGACAACGTTATCAGCGCTGCTTCTTGCACCACTAACTGCTTGGCTCCTATGGCTGCTGCTCTGAACAAGTACGCTCCTATCGCCAGCGGTATCATGTCAACCATCCACGCTTACACTGGCGACCAGATGATTCTTGACGGTCCTCAGCGCAAGGGCGACCTCCGTCGTTCACGTGCAGGTGCTCAGAACATCGTTCCTAACTCAACAGGTG
>SAMEA104315425__coassemble_1327_pt1 | contig 13356 bp, 10 predicted proteins | sample SAMEA104315425__metabat2_low_PE_021 | metagenome-assembled genome bin SAMEA104315425 (sample SAMEA104315425) | gut metagenome | biome: Monkey gut; feature: monkey-associated habitat; material: faeces | place: China | collected 2013 | reverse complement strand
ATGAAAATCTCTCGTCCTAACCGATAGACGAAGGGACCATGCGTTTTCTTAGCGGGTGCAAAGGTACGGTATTTTTTTTATTCTGCAAAACTTTCTCGCAAAAAAATGCATTTTATTCGTGTTTTTTTTGTAATTTCGCCCTCATGATAGCAAAAACAGACGCAATAGTGCTGCATACCATTAAATATGGTGATAAGAAAATTATAGTCGATATGTTTACCAAAGAAATGGGTAGAATGGCGTTTGCCGTGACTGTAAGCAGCAAGAATACGGGAAAGATGAAGAAGCAGTATTTCCAACCGATGACTATGTTGGAACTGACTTGTGACCTCAGGCCTGGACAGCAGTTGCAACGACTGAAAGACGTGAGGTTGACGGCTCCGGCATCTTCCATTTGCTTCTGTGCTGATAAGTTAGCTATTGCGCTCTTTGTTGCTGAGTTCCTGTATTACAGTCTCCGATCGGAGCAACGCAATGTGACGCTCTATGATTATATTTGTGACTCTTTGCAGTGGTTGGATGCTGCAAATGACGGTTATGCTAACTTCCATCTGACGTTTCTCATGCGCATTTCAAGATTTCTGGGTTTCTTTCCTAATCTTGAAGATTATCATGAAGGATGTGTGTTTGATATGAGAAACAGTTGTTTCTCTATGACGGTTCCTATGCATCACGACTTTATTGCGGCTGACGATGCGGCATTGTTGCAACAGTTGATGCGGATGAATTTTGCCACCATGCGGCTTTTCCGTATGTCGAGACATGAACGAAATCGTATTGCGGAAGTGCTCGTGGAATATTACAGAATACATATTCCGGGATTCCCTATGCTTAAGAGTCTTGAGGTGTTGCAACAATTGTTCGACTGATTGCTGGTGTGTGTCATGGGTTTAAACGAACTCTGACTGGTGTTGGATAGATGTTCGATAGGTGTTGATAGACGTTGTTGAAAATGTATCGAACATCTGTGTAATGACTTGTCAATTAGAAGACTATGCAAGAAAGGTGTTTGGTGCTGACAAAATGAATGACTTGCGCGTGTGCGTATATGTACGTGTGTGCGCGCGTATATGATTAATGTGATGGTTATGTGATTTCGATAGCTTGGTTATTATACAATCGGCGGACACCCTTATCAACAAGGTGTCCGCCGATGGTTGTATATGATATGTGGTGTTATGCAAACACGATAGTTCCCTGTATGTCTTCCTTAGGGGTTTCATCTACAGTAGTGGGATGTCCGTTTGCCTGGTTGTGGATGTTTTCCAGTATCTCGCGTGTGCGCTTGTAGGTGGGACTTTGTTCTACTGCAGAGATGACATTCTCGTTATCGAGGTCTTCGGCATTAAAGCGATAGATATGCGGGCGACGACGGTAGCGTGTCTTGTTGGGGGTGTCGTGATAGTATCGGTCTCGGCGATCTTCCCTCTTGGCTTGCGCTTCGATGGCCTCGGCATCTTCTTGTGTGATGCGGCGTTTCTTGTGGTTGTCCATGCCTTCCACATGTTCTACACCAAAACCAGTGGCAAGGATAGTGACCTTTACCTTCTTTTCCAATTCAGGATTGATGGCAAGTCCCCACTTGATTTCAAAGTCGCTAAACTTCTCCATGAACTCGTTGACATCGCCCATTTCATCCATCATCAGGCCGTCGCCATTCTTTCCACCTGCGAATGTGATGTTGAGAAGAATCTTCTTGGAGTTGAAAACATCTTTCTCGTTGAGCAAAGGTGAGTTGATTGCGGCTTCGATGGCTTTCTTTACACGACCTTCGCCCTCACCGTAACCTGTTGACATGATGGCCACACCACCGTCTTTTAATACGGTCTTCACATCGTTGAAGTCAAGGTTGATCAGTCCATGCTCGGTGATAATCTCAGAAATGGACTTTGCTGCTATTGACAATGTGTCGTCGGCTTTTCCGAAAGCGTCCTGTACGGACAGGTCGGGATATATCTCGCGAAGGCGGTCGTTGTTGATGACAAGCAGGGCATCAACATGCTTGGCCATTTCTTCTACGCCGTCGAGGGCTTGGTCTATCTTTTGCGTGCCTTCCCAACGGAAGGGAATTGTCACGATACCTACCGTCAGAATGTCCATCTCTTTGGAGATGCGTGCAATGACAGGTGCGGCACCTGTACCTGTACCACCGCCCATTCCGGCAGTGATGAATGCCATGCGGGTACCATCGTTGAGCATTTCTCGAATGTCATCTGCGCTCTCTTCGGCAGCCTTTCGGGCTTTTGCGGGTTTGTTGCCGGCACCGAGTCCTTCTTTGCCCAACTGCAGATGGACAGGGACGGGAGAGTCGTTGAGGGCTTGCTTGTCGGTGTTGCATAGCACGAAGGTTACATCGTGGATGCCTTTCCGATACATGTGGTTGACTGCATTGCCGCCTCCGCCACCTACACCGATGACCTTGATGATGCTGTTGCTCTTGTCCGGATCGCCAAAATCCAATATATTGTTTGTATTGTTTGTCTCGCTCATAATTCTTTGATTTTGTGGTTTAGTCTTCATCCTTGGTAAACTCCTGGCCGACTTTCTTCAGCCATCCCATCATCTTGCCGACAGGATTGTTCTTCTTGCGCTCTTCGGCTACAGCACGGGCTTTTGCTTCTTCTGCCTCGCGATTTTTGTCTTCTTCCTGCTTCTTTCGCTTGGCTTCTTCTGCAAGGGCTCTTTCGTCTGCTGTGGGAACTACTCCAGGAGGAATCTCGCCGACTGTGCGTACTGGACGATGGATGCCTTGTGTGACAGTGGCGGTATGTTCGCCGGTGCTAAAGAGGTCGGTCTTGTCTGCGAGATCGCCACCGGCACAATTGATGTCTCCCTTTGCCAATATTCCAAGTACGGTATTCATTGTTCCGTCTTTGGCTGTTATCTCGGGCTGGTTGCCTGTGATGGTCATGTTGACGGTCTTAGCAATGCGAATCTTTTCGATATTGGTATAGGAACGGAATGCCTTTTCTATATTCTTCATCTTAGAACCGCCACCGGTGAGGATGATGCCACCCAGCAGTTTGTCGCAGTATATGTCGGGTATCTGATACCATACATTGGCGATAATCTCTTCTATGCGACTTTCGACAATCTCGATAAACTTACTGCTTTCTACCTGACGGTCACTGTCGATGGGATATTTCTTCTCATTGTCGATTTCATTGGGATCAGTAAAGGCTGAGGCATATTTCAGCTTCATTTCCTCTGCATCGTTTTCTTCTATTGACAGGGATGCGATGTCCTTGGTGACATTGTTGCCGCCCAATGGGATGACTGCCAGATGGCGCAGCACATTTTTCCAATAGACACTAACTGTGGTGGTGTCGGCTCCAAGATCTACCAGGACGCAACCTGAACGTTTTTCAGCTTCGGTCAGTACTGCATCGGCAAGTGCAAGAGGGGCAAGGAATAGTTCGGCAACATTAATCTTAGCAGTCTTGAAGCAGAGGTTGAGATTATTGTTGAGGGTCTTGCGCTGAAGGATGTTCAAAAAGTTTCCTTCAATATGACTACAGGGAATGCCTACAGGATCAAGTTGGTTTTGTGTATCAACCTTGTATTCTTGTACTGCAACGTCGATGGTTTCCAAATCGGGATATTCCATATTGCGGTTGGAATCCAAAAGGTCGTTGACCATTGATTCCGTCACAATAGTATCTGCAGGCAAATCTTTAGTGATAACGTTATGTACTGAACGGATAGACTGCCCACCTACGCCGACATATACGCATTTGATGCTTGTCTTGAGTTGGGTTTCGAGCTTTTTGACAATGCTGTTTAGGCTTTGGGCTGTCTTGTCGATATTGTTCACATAACCTTTTCTGATGAACGAAGAGGAATCTTCTTTCACCACGGCCAGCACTTGTGTGCTGCCATCCAGGTTCTTCTTTCCTGCGATACCAGTCATCTTGGATGATCCTAGTTCGATTGCGACGATAAAATCTTTTGGCATCTCTATATCTATATTTTACGGTTTGCTTGTTTTGTTCTTTTTGCAGATAATCTGGTTGTTGAATTCCAGATTGATGTAGGAGTATTTATTCCAGCCAGCGACATTCAGGCCGTAACGGTAGAATTTCTCCAGACGTGTAAGTTTCTGGGGAATGTCGGTGGGTGGTCCCAGATAGACTATATGGTTGCCTACACGAGGCACCATCTCTATTGTTCCGTCATGCAATACGTTGAGTTGTTCTATCTGGTTGTTCCAGAAACGGTCATGCAACAGGTTCTCTCCGATAGGTGCTAAATATTTCTTTGCGTAATTCCTGTTAAAGTGACCTGTGGCAATGATGAGGTCGCTGGTGTAATGCGTGTTGGGCATTACATTTCCCTTTTCGTCGAGGTAATAGTCATCGCCATTCTCTGCTTTGATGCGCATGACAGGAAGACGCTGGTTGAGGAGAATGATGACTTTACCGCCTTGCGTCTTATAGCATTGTGCTTCCTTGACAAAAGGATTGAGTAACAGCGACTCTTCGATAGCGCGCACGTTGACTTGCGACATGGGCTGACCCTGTGGGTAGAGTTTATTGGCCTTCAGTTGCGATTCTATTTCTGACTCACCAAGGAATCCCTCCGCCATTCCGTCGGTGATGCGGATATCCACACGGGTGCATACTGCTTTCTGGTCTTGCGGTTCGTTGAAAACCGTGATGGCCAGAAACAGATAGACAGCCAGAGCGATATCTATCACGATAATGGCGGATTTCTTCCAGTTGATGTTCATTACTTGCTGTTGACGTTGTTTATTATTGTTGTTTCTCTTTCAGTATCTTGGTGATTTGTGGCACTTGATTGTCAAGGTCACCGGCACCAAGCACGATGAGTACATCAAACGAATGGTCCTTGATGTATTGGAGCACATCTGATTTGGCTATCATGTGCTTCTCTATTCCAGGACGTAGGTTGTCGTAGATGAGTTGTGAAGTCACACCTTCGATAGGTTGTTCACGTGCAGGATATATCTCGGTGAGAATTACTTCATCCAAAAGACTCAGCGCATTGGCAAAGTCCTTATAGAAATCTCTTGTGCGAGTGTAAAGGTGCGGCTGGAAGATTGCAGTAATCTTACGGTCGCTATAGAGCTCGCGAATGCTCTTGGCACTCTGATAAATCTCTTTAGGATGGTGGGCATAGTCGCTGAGGAATACTATCTTGTCGTTCTTCAACTTAAAGTCGAAACGACGTTCTACACCACCATAGGTCTGCATGCCGTAGCGCAGTTCTTCGGCTGTACAACCTGAGAGCTGTGCCATGGCCATGGCTGCCACACCATTTTCGATATTGATGGGCACGGGTTGTCCCAATTGTACATCCTTCACACATTCGATGGGTGATATGAAGTCGAAGGTAATTTCGCCGTTGGCGATACGAATATTTTCTGCATGGAAGTCACCTTCATGAAGGGAATAATCGTACCGGTTTACACCTTCTTGCAGGTTTTCCTTCATCTCAAGGTCGCGATGGATGATGAGACTGCCACCTGGCTGTATCAGTTCGGTATAATGGCGGAAACTCTCAAGATAGGCTTCCTTAGTGCCGTAGATATCCAAATGGTCAGGGTCGGTAGCGGTGATGACTGTCATCCATGGACTGAGCCAATGGAACGAACGGTCGAACTCATCGGCTTCTATTACCACATAATCGGAATTGGAAAGAATGTAATTGGTGCCATAGTTCTTGGAGATACCACCCAAGAAGGCATTGCAGTCCAAATGGCTCTGATGCATGATATGTGCACACATGGTAGATGTGGTGGTCTTACCATGAGTACCTGCCACACAGAGGCCTTTGTGTTCACGAGTCAATGTACCGAGCACTTGTGCACGCTTTTCTACTTCAAAACCGTTTTGACGGAAATATTGCAGTTCCTGATGGTCGGAAGGTATGGCTGGTGTGTAGATTACTAGACATGTCTGTGGTTGCTTGCAGGCATGGGGAATCTCATCGATATTTTCTTTGTAATGAATGAGCATGCCTTCACGTTCCAATTGTAGAGTTAAGGCACTTGGGGTTTTGTCGTAGCCGGCAACAACCAATCCACGATGTATGAAATAACGGGCGATGGCGCTCATGCCTATGCCACCAGCTCCGATGAAATATACTGCTTTAATGTCTTTAATTTCCATTGTTTGCTAATCTTATCACTTCTTTGGCGATGATTTCTGCCGAATCGGGCAGTGCGAGTTTTAATATATTCTCTTTAAGCGATGCGAGTTTGGCATTGTTGCCTACTGTTTCGATGGCCAAAGGCAAGAGTTTGGTTGCTGCTTCGGCATCTTTTACATAGAGTGCCGCATTAACATCTACCAGTGCCATGGCATTTTTAGTCTGGTGATCTTCGGCTACATTCGGGCTGGGGACGAGAATAACGGGCTTTCCGATGAGGCAGAACTCAGAGATGCTACTTGCTCCGGCACGGCTGATGACGAGGTCGGCTGCTTTGTAAGCTACTCCCATATCGCTGATGAAGTCGGTAACGATGAGATTGTCAGGCCTACCGTCATGAGCTAACTGATCCATAATGGCGGCATGATAGTATTTACCTGTTTGCCAGATAAACTGTACGTCGCTCTTGCGAATGAGGTCGAGATGCTGCATCACACTATCGTTGATGGTGCGTGCACCCAAGCTACCACCTACCAGCAGAATAGTTTTACGGTTGGCATCCAAACCGAATGAACGTACGGCATCTTCGTGAGATGTCGTAGTGTCGAGTAGAGACTGGCGCACGGGATTGCCCGTCTTCACAATCTTGTCGGCTGGGAAGAAACGTTCCATGTGGTCATATGCTACACAAATTTTCTCGGCTTTCTTGGCGAGAAGTTTGTTGGTAACACCAGCATACGAGTTCTGTTCTTGAATAAGACAGGGAATGCCCATAGCAGCAGCCTTGTTGAGGGTAGGGCCACTGGCATATCCACCAACTCCTACAGCTACTTGCGGTTTGAAGTCGTTTATGATGTGCTTGGCCATGCGCTGGCTCTTCCATATTTTGTAGAGCACCTTGAAATTCTTTAATAGGTGTTTACGGTCAAAACCACAGATGGGGAGACCCTTGATGTCGTAGCCTGCAGCAGGCACACGTTGCATCTCCATGCGTCCTAATGCTCCTACAAAGAGAATCTTTGCATCTGGACGTATTGCCTTTAAAGCGTTGGCAATGGATACGGCAGGAAAGATGTGCCCTCCCGTTCCGCCACCGCTGATAATAACTCTAAGCTCTTTACTCATACCTTGTATATATATAGTATTTTGCAAAATTACAACTTTATTTCGTCATTGCCGAATTCTCGTTGCATTTTTTATCAACATTCTTGTCTTTCTTGATTTTAGCCGTACGGCTGACGCTGAGGATGACACCAATATAAGCGCAGTTGATGACCGTTGACGAACCACCTTTTGATACCAATGGTAACGGTTGGCCTGTGACAGGTCCCAGACCTACTGCCACAGCCATGTTGGCTATGGCTTGTACTACGAGCAATAAGGTGAGTCCCATGACGAGAAATGCAGGAAAATAGTTCTCACATCGGTTGGCAATGCGGATGCCACGATAAAGCAATACCGTATAGAGGAAAATGACGCCAATAGCTCCGAACAATCCCAATTCTTCGATGATGATGGCAAAGATGAAATCAGAATATGCCTGTGGCAGATAGTCGCGCTCTACCGACTTACCAGGTCCGATGCCGATGATATTGCTGGTGGCAATAGCTATGTTGGCGTGTGCTACCTGGGCATCCTTACCTTGTATGTCGAAGTCTTTTGGGGCTACATCGGGTTTGTTGAAACTCAGAATACGTCCTTTCCAAGTATCAGCACGGTGGAGAATCTTGTCGGCAAAATTTTTCTTTTTCGGGGCTTCTACCTTTTCGGTCTTGGCCTTACTCTCCATGGCAGGTTCTTCCTGATGTCCCACCACCACGAAAGTAAGAACAGCAACTCCCATGCTGGCGCATAAAGCAAAGAGACGGAACAGTTGTCTCCATGGTACTCGACCGATTATCATCATCAAAGCTACAACGAAAAAGAGCAACATGGCTGTTGAAAGGTTCTCAAGACCAATCAGAATACATATGCCAACGGTATAGAACATGATGTATTTGAAGGCTTTGAGATCGGCCCTGTCTTCTCGTTGCATGACTGCCAGTACTTGTGCAGTTGCAAGCACTACCGTTCCTTTTGCCAGTTCGGATGGCTGGAACGACAGTCCCATGATATTGAGACTTCGATTTGCTCCGTTGATGGTTTCTCCGCCAACTAATACAACAATCAGCAATAATGCGCTTAGGAATAATAGCGGCACTATCATCAGTTTGAAATAACGACAAGGTATAAGTGGCATGACGAGTGCAACAGCAAAGCCAGCGATGATGGTTCCTGCATGAAACACGATAGGGCCGATGTAGTTCTGACTTCTGTAGGTTTGTTGACTTGAAGCCGAGAATACTTCGACAATACTGATCATGCAGAGGAAGAAGAACACCATCCAGATGACCTTGTCGCCTTTGAAGATATTGCTGATCTTAAAGTTCATTGCTTTTGTTGTTGATATAGCTTCTATGATGTGTTATAGATTTCTGACCAGCGTCTTGAACTGTTCGCCGCGGTCTTCCATGTTTTTGAATAAGTCGAATGATGCACAGCACGGACTCAGCAGAACAGTCATACCCGGTTCTGCCATTTCGTAGCAGGCTTCTACACATTCTTTCATAGAATGGGTGTCGCGTACTGGTATTCCGAGATTGTCGAAATTGTCGTGCAACTTCTTATTGTCGGCTCCAAGATATACAATGCCAGCACATTTCTCTTTTACCAATGGGATGATAGGACTATAGTCGTTGCCCTTGTCTTTTCCGCCAATGATGAGGATGGTCTTGTTTTTCATTGATTCCAATGCGTACCAGCATGCATCCACATTGGTGGCTTTTGAATCGTTAATATACTGGACGCCACGTACCGAACAAACCTTTTCCAAGCGATGCTCTACGCCGGGGAAGTCGCTGAGCGACTGGCGGATAATGTCTTTCTTGATACCTGCTATGTTGGTAGCGATACCTGCAGCCAGCGAATTGTAGATATTGTGTTTGCCCGTCAGACTGAGAGACTCCTGCTCCATGTTGAATGGTTCGGGTTTCTCAATCTTGTATTCTCCTTCTTCGATGTAACCGATGCTTCCTTTTTCTTTCAGTTCGGAGAAAGGATACAGTATGGCTTTGATGTCATATTTGCTCAGTTCGTTATGGATGATGGGATCATCGTTCCAGAAGATGAAGGCATCTTGAGGTGTCTGATTCTGGATGATGCGCATCTTTGCATCTACATAATTCTGCATGCAGAAGTCATATCGGTCGAGATGGTCTGGAGTGATGTTCAGCAGAATGGCAATGTTGGCACGGAAGTCATACATGTTGTCCAACTGGAATGAACTCAGTTCGATAACGTAATAGGCATGTGGATCTTCTGCCACTTGAAGTGCCAGCGAATTGCCGATATTGCCTGCCAATCCTACATCGTATCCAGCCTCTTTGAAGATATGGTAGATGAGGCTCGTTGTGGTGGTTTTACCATTTGAACCAGTAATACATATCATTTTCGAATCGGTGTATCGGCCAGCAAATTCTATCTCGCTGATGATATGAATTCCCTTCTCCTTCACTTTAACTATCATTGGTGCTGTGTCAGGGATGCCAGGACTTTTGATGATTTCGTCGGCATTGAGAATCTTGTTCTCTGTATGTTGGCCTTCCTCCCATTCGATATGGTGGTCGTCCATCAGCTTTTTATACTTGTCTTTAATCTTCGACATGTCGCTGACGAACACGTCGAACCCTTCTTTTTTGGCCAGTACAGCGGCGCCTGCACCGCTTTCTCCGGCACCTAATACTACGATTCTGCTCATCTTACTTTTAATGTTATAATCGTTATTGCTGCTAATATAATGGTTGTAATCCAGAAACGGATAGTGATTTTAGATTCATGGAACGGACGATGTGGCCAGTTGCGCAACAGATAGGTACTGGTACTGTCGAGTTGTGAATCGAGTCGGCGGAATGTGTCATGGATTGGTGTGGCACGGAATACACGTACGCGCTTGCCCTTACGTTTCTGCCATTTGAACCATTGGGTCTGGATGATGACACTCAGACTCTCGATGAAGAAAATTCCACAGAGAACTGGCAACAGCAATTCCTTATGGATGATGACTGCGCATACACCGATAATGCCGCCGATGGTCAGCGAACCTGTGTCGCCCATAAAGACCTGTGCAGGGTAGGCATTATACCATAGGAATCCTATCATGGCTCCGACGAAAGCACATAGGAATACTACGAGTTCCTGTGAACCGGGAATATACATGATGTCGAAGTATGCCGCATAGACAATATGACTGCTGACGTATGCAAAGATTCCAAGTGCCACACCAATGATGGCCGAGTTGCCGGCACACATACCGTCCATACCGTCGTTGAGGTTTGCGCCGTTGCTCACAGCGGTTACTACTATAATTGTCATAACGACAAAGAGAATCCATCCGGCTGCAACTTTATGTTCTCCGCAGAATGCCATGATGTTGGAGTAATCGAGATTATGGTTCTTAAAGAATGGAATAGTCGTCTGCAGCGACTTGACATTTTCAGTCTTATGCTTGATAACAACTTCTTGATTCTGTTGTTGTACAGATATGTTTTCCCGTACTACAGCATCAGGACTCAGCCAAAGTGTTAATCCCACAATGAAGCCAATACTGATTTGTCCCACAATCTTATATTTGCCCTTTAGCCCTTCCTTGTTCTTTTTGAAGATCTTGATATAGTCGTCGAGGAATCCAAGGAATCCCAACCATACCGTAGTGACAATCATCAGAATGAGATAGATGTTGCGCATTCTGCCCAACAGTAGGACAGGTACCAGAATGGCTACGATGATGATAATACCGCCCATGGTAGGCACACCTTTCTTTTCCACACCGAAGGGATCGATACTGGCGTCGCGAGCAGTTTCTGATATATGGTGTCGCTTCATCCAGCGAATGAATTTCTCGCCGAACCATGCCGAGATGACCAGCGATAGAATTAATGCCAGAAGTGCACGGAAGGAAATGTACGACCAGATATGTGCTCCTGGGATGTCGAATCCTTCTAAAAATCTAAACAGGTAGTATAACATAGTCTGAATTATGAGTTAAAAATATCTCTGACCACTTCGCGGTCGTCGAAATGATGTTTTACGCCTTTTATCTCTTGATAGTCTTCATGACCTTTACCAGCTATGAGGATGACATCGCCTTTTTGTGCCATCATGCAGGCGGTACGGATGGCTTCTTTGCGATCGACGATGCTCACGACCTTCTTCATCTGTTGAGGAGTGAGGCCTGCCAACATGTCGTTGATGATATCTTGAGGTTCCTCAAAGCGTGGGTTATCGCTGGTGATGATGACGCGGTCGCTCTGTTTGACAGCCTCTTGTGCCATAAGCGGTCGCTTGCCTTTGTCGCGGTTGCCTCCTGCGCCACAAACAGTGATGACGTGTCCCTCTTTGCCTTCGAGTACTTCGTGGATGGCATTAAGTACATTCTCCAATGCATCGGGAGTATGTGCATAATCTACTACGGCTGTGATTCCGTCTTTGGAACGAATCGGCTCCAAGCGTCCAGCCACGCTTTTCAGCGTACTCATCACAACGAGAACGTCTTCGGGATTCTTGCCCAGCATGACAGCGGCGCCATAGACAGCCAAAAGGTTGCTGACGTTGAACTTACCGATGAATTGCACGCCTACTTCTCTACCGTTGATTTCGAGATACATGCCTTCAAAGTGACATTCGATAATGTGTGCGCGGAAGTCAGCCATTTGGCGTATGGAGTAGGTCTTGATATTGGCTTTGCAGTTTTGAACCATGACGCTACCGTTTTTATCGTCTGCATTGGTGATGGCAAAAGCCTCTTTGGGTAGTCCGTCGAAGAATGCCTTCTTGGCGTTGCGATAGTTTTCGAAAGTCTTATGATAGTCGAGGTGGTCGCGTGTGAGATTGGTGAAGATGCCTCCTGCAAATGTCAATCCGCCGATACGTTTCTGCGCAATGGCATGGCTTGAACACTCCATGAAGGCGTATTCGCATCCAGCTTCAACCATGCGGCGGAGCAGATGATTGAGTTCGATGGGGTCTGGAGTGGTATGATCGGCTGCAATGGCTTCGTCTTCAATATAATTGCAGACGGTTGAGAGCAGTCCGCAACGGTGTCCGAACTTACGGAACATGTTGTAGAGCAATGTGGCGATGGTTGTTTTACCGTTGGTGCCAGTAACTCCCACCAGTTTGAGCTTTTTAGAAGGATTGCCGTAGAAATTGGTTGCCACCTGACCTACCACATCTTCGGTTGAAGCCACCTGCAAGTAGCTTACGCTTTCGATTTTTTCCTCAGGCATGTCCTCGCAGAGAATGGCAGTTGCTCCCAGTTCTATGGCTTTGGCTATGAACTTGTGTCCATCAGTCTGTGTGCCTTTGATAGCCACAAAGAGATGTCCCTTCTCTATTTTGCGTGAGTCGATATTCACGCCTGTAATTTCGGTTTCTGCCGGTCCTGCTATTTGCAGGATGCTGACGGATTTCAGCAGTTCGCTTAGTTTCATATACCTTATTATATTATATAAGAGTTCAACATATGTTTATTTATTCCAATATCAGGGTGCAGACGGTTCCTTTTTGTAGTTTCTGTCCGGCTTGGCAACTTTGCCGTTTGACATGCCCACGGCCTTGGAGCTTTACTTTCATTCCTGTTGACTCCAACAGATAAACTGCATCTTTGGCGCCCATGCCCACAACATCGGGTACGATACCCTTGCCTACGTCGTGTTTGTGGAGAGCCACTTTATTACTATGCCGTTCGGCTGAGCCCCATATCGGGTTGCCGTCTGCATACGATCCGCTCCAGTTTTCTGAGGTTTTAATGCCGAGATGGCTCAATACATAGCCGGCGGCTCCCATATCGCCTCGTTTTACATCGGGTATTACTATGGAGTTTTCGTCATGGGCATCGTTGATGCCGAGTTTGAGGTTACGCGCCATTACACCTTCTGAAATCTGGTGGAACACATCGGCACTCATACCGCCAGAACCGCCGTATCCTGATCTTTTGATGCAGACGATGCAGGAATAGCGTGGCTTTTCTGCGGGGAAATAACCTGCAAATGAGAGCGAATAGGCAATACCTCCCGTTTTATAACCGCCACCCTGTGCCACTTGTGCGGTTCCGGTTTTTCCCGCTACATGGAACATTCTCGATCCGGCTTTCTTACCTGTGCCTTTGCTGACTACGCGTTCGAGTAGTGATTGCACGATTTTCACGGT
>SAMEA104315425__coassemble_1284_pt1 | contig 13820 bp, 10 predicted proteins | sample SAMEA104315425__metabat2_low_PE_021 | metagenome-assembled genome bin SAMEA104315425 (sample SAMEA104315425) | gut metagenome | biome: Monkey gut; feature: monkey-associated habitat; material: faeces | place: China | collected 2013 | reverse complement strand
GCAAGCAGCGTCTTACCCGTTCCTGGAGGGCCTACGAGCAGTGCGCCCTTGGGTATTTTTCCTCCCAGTTCAGTATATTTCTGTGGGTTTTTGAGAAAATCCACAATCTCTTGCATTTCCTGTTTTGCCCCGGCTTGTCCGGCCACATCTTTAAAGGTAATGTTCAGTTCACCACCCTTTTCATACATCTGAGCCTTTGACTTTCCGACATTGAATATTCCTCCGCTTCCACCTTTGCCACCGCTCATACGGCGCATGATGAATATCCAAATAGCCACAATAATCACCAATGGCAACACATTGATGAATATGGTATGAAGCAGCGCACTGTCCTGTTCGTTGTCGTATGAGAAGTCGCCACTGAATTTCTTCTGTGCCCGCGCCTGCTCCACAAAGCGTTCCACTTGTTCCACAGAACCGATTTCCACTTCCACTGTTGGGTTCTGTCCCACTTGTTTCACACCACCGTTGAAAACATCTCTCAGGTGTTCCTTTTTAGGATACATGTGAAGTACATCCTTGTTTTTATTGACCACAATCTTCTGGGCATATCCCTTCATCACCATAGTCTGAAACTGGGTGTATGTACGTTTTATGTTGACGCTGGATGAAGAGCCACCCTGTGTGAACATTGCGATGGCAATGCCAATGATGACAAGTCCATAAAGCCAGCTCATATTGAAGCGTGGCATATTCATGTTAGGTTCTTTCTTTTGATTATCGTTCATACCTTATATATAATATATGGCCCGCCGCATGGAGGCCGTCATTGTTTCAATGTCAGTCTAAGTCGGGTAGATGTTTCACGTCAGCATCGTCCCAGAGATGTTCCAAATCGTAGTACTCTCTCACGTCCGGCAGAAACACGTGCACCATGACATCGGCAAAGTCGATAGCCACCCACTGTGCCGCTTCCGTTCCAGCCACTGCAATAGGTTTCTCTCCGAGATCCTTTCTGACGGTTTCCGCCACCGAGTCCGCAATAGCATCCACCTGTGTAGGCGACGCACCTTGGCATATTACGAAATATTTGCAGATGGTGCCTTCAATGTGTTGCAAGTCAGCCACCACGATGTCTTTACCTTTTTTCTCTTGTATTCCTTTTATTATAGTTTCTACGAGTTGTGTCGATTGTTCCATTTTTATTCTATTTGAATTGCAAAGATAAGTTTATTTCTTGATAATAGTGCTTATTATGCTGTTTTTTTGCAGTTTTTTAGAAAAAAATCGCGTTTTTTTTTGTTGTTTCAAAAAAAAGCCGTACCTTTGCATCCGCAATTAAGGCATTGGGGTATGGTGTAATGGTAACACTGCAGATTCTGGTCCTGCCTTTCCTGGTTCGAATCCGGGTACCCCAACACAGTGAGAGTGTTGCAAACTACGATGGTTTGCGGCACTTATTTTTTTGCTTTTTCCTTAGCAAAATATATTTCTGCCGATTAGTTTCATGTATTCCAACGTTTTCTCGCTTTCAAAATGTTAAAAATGAACTATAAGATACATTTAAGCCCAAAATGTTTCTTGTTTATGAAACATAATATCTATCTTTGCAGCAAATTGAGAATGTATGACACAAAACATCTTCCGTCTTGTCTTGACTGACGAGGCACAAAACTTTATTGAAAGTTTACCCGAAGCGGTATCTTACAAGATCTACTACAACATCAAGCGTGTTGCAGGTGGAGAACGCAACAAGGAACTTTTCAAAAAGTTGGAAAACTCGGAAATATGGGAATTTCGTACATTGTACAACAAAACTGCTTATCGTTTATTTGCTTTTTGGGACAAAGAAAAAGAAACATTGGTAATTGCCACTCACGGAATCATCAAGAAAACCCAAAAGACACCAAGCAAGGAAATTGCGAAAGCAGAAGCTATTAGAAAAGAATATTTTAAAAACAAATGATTATGGCACAGATGAATCTTACTCCATTGGACGATGTGCTTGACAAGCACTTTGGAAAAGTTGGCACTCCAAAACGTGACGCTTTTGAAAGTGATGTGGACGAAGCTTTACATGCTTACCGTTTGGGAGAAGCCATTAAAAAAGCTCGTTTAGAGCAGAACTTGACCCAAGAACAACTGGGTGAGCGTATAGGTGTGAAAAGAGCACAAATCTCTCGATTAGAAAAAGGTTACAGCATAACTATACCTACTATGAGAAGAGTATTTAAGGCTCTTGGTGTAGTAACTGCAACCGTTGATTTAGGTACTGCAGGAAAAGTGGCTTTATGGTAAAGAATACCTAAAAAGGACTGCGTTGCCTATTGGCAATCGCAGTCCCAACCACTTTTAATAATTGTTTCTGTCCTGTTATTCAAGTTTCCGCTTATTTCTATCAGCCAGAAGTTTTAGTATCAGGACAATACAGATACCCAATAAAACAGAGTATCCTAAAAAAACACAGAAAATGATTGCAGAAGTATTCAATGCTCTAACTATTTATATCTGTTTATTATTTCGCAATCACAATAGACACACGGTTTTTGGCGTTTTCAGCAAACGGCTGTACACGTGCGCCCTTTGAATCAGAAGTGATACGGTCTTTGGCAATACCATACTGTTCGGTCAGCACTTTAACAACAGCATTGGCACGCTGAGCAGCGAGACGGTCGTTGATGGTATTGTTTCCTGTTCCTGCGTCAGCATATCCAGTAACGGTCACCTTTGCTTCAGGATAAGAGTTGAGGAAATCAACCACTTCCTTGATTTTATCCTGTTCAGCCTTAGCAACAACTTTTGAATTGATGACAAAGAATACGTCGCGGCGTATTTCTTCCACTTTCTTCACCTCTACGGTTTCAGCTTTAGGCTGTTCTACAGGAGCCACTGTCTGGGGAGCGGGTTCCACAACTTGCTGTGGCTCAGTTTCAATCACCTGAGGTTTCTGGCGTTTAGTATAGCTTTTACCCAGATTGATGCGTACTCCTGCCAGTGCATTGAAGTACCAGTCGGCATTTCCAGCCTTCTTTGAGTTATACTTATCGCTGATGAAATTGGCGTTACCCTCTACCATAAAGCTCAGTGTATTGTTGATGCGAATAGCCACATCCACACCTGCACGACCGAAAGGACGCACCTTTTTACCTTGCCAGAGATACTCCAGGTTGTAGTCATTCACATTTTTGAGCGTAGCGGCAATATTGTTGACCTCGCCATTACCACCTGCCCAGTTGATGCCTCCACCGAGGAAAGCACTCACGTTCAGTGTGCGCATAGGATTCCAACCGCAGAAGAGGTTAGAGAGATTGACCATCACGTCGAGTCCCGGAGCCACATATTTATATTTATAAGTAGCGTTGTAGGGTTTGTCTCCCACCTTTGCGCGGAAGCCAGCCCATCCGCCGCGGCTCCACAGACCGTTGGCTTGTGCACGCACTCCAACTACTGGCGAGAACTGATATCCGATAGCTCCTTGGAAGTTTGGCGACAGGAGATCACCGAATTTAGCTTCTCCCAGGGTGTATTGTCCACCAGCCTGAACATCGAGGAACCAATGTTTCTTAAACTGATATTCGTTTCCGTCACGATCAGTATAAGTAGCTTGTGCATGGGCAGTAGCCATGCCGGTAGCTATCAGTGCAGCGGCTAATAAGGTTTTAACAGGTTTCATTGTTTCTTCTTTTTTACTTGTGTGAATTTGTTGATTTCAGTTTTCTGAGGTTTTTCTCCCTCATTTCCTGCTGATAGGTATTCGTCATCGAGTCGCGCTTATCGCCGTCAATGACCGTATGGTCGCCCGAATGAGAATCCATCATACAGAGTTTCCATGCGCCCATATAATCTACAGGCTTGAAATAGAACACCGTTTTGATCACATCAGGACCTTCAGTCTTATCGGTGAGGAATGCCGTGCACTTCACCTCGTTGAGGTAAGTCTGATTAAACTTGATGTAGTCGATATGGTGGCTCTTGATTTTCAAACTCTTCAGCATGCTAATCATGCGGTTGAGCTGTTGGTTGTCGAGTGGCTCTGGTTCGAGATAGACCGAATCCGGATTGTTGTATGCCTTATGAATCATGGCAGCCGCATCGGTGTAGCCACCGTGTTCAGCATATCCAAAGAATTGATCTACGAGTTGCACCACAGCCGCAGAGTCGGCATTGGTCAGGGCCAGTTCAAAACCAGTTTCCTTTGGTTCGGGTTTGTTTTGTTTGCATCCGACAGCCATCAACACAACGAGTGCGACAACCATCGTGAGGACTTGACCTTTATTGAATATATGTTTCATATTATCTTGATTTTACATTGTAAATGAACCCAAATCGGTCATTAGACCGAAAAGGTGTATCATGTATATTAGCCTAATGACCAATTTGAGTTTAAAAAAGGCAGGCACGTGCTGTCTCAGCCATGCCTGCCCTCCCTCTTGATTTATATGAAAAAGTATTTAAACTGTTACTTTCTTACAGTTCTTGCAACTTGTGATTCCTTGACTGTAACAACAACCTTGGTATTCAATACACCCCATTCGTAAGTGATCTTAGCAGGGATAGTAATGTGGAAGTTACCAACGGTAGTTCCATTGTTGTTGTAAGTCAGCGTACCGTACTTGTTAGCCTGGATAGGATTCTCAGTAGGAGCGATGTACTTCAGTTCGATCTGACTGGTTACATTCTTCAACAGATCGTTAGGATTACCGTTCATGTCAGTCTTAGCATTGTCAGTATCCAACTCGATCTTAGAAACCTTATAGTAAGCGAAGTAGTCGGTAGAAGCGAATGCACGGTTAGGATCAGTGAAGTTGTAGCCGTTCCAGTTCTTGAAGGTCAGGTTAACCTTAGATGTTGTAGCAACAGCGTCGGTGAACTCAGCAGTAGCGCTCTCAACAGAGATAGGACGGATGAACTTCACGTTAAATGCATTGTTCTTGATCTCGATGCCAGCACCCCAGCAGAGGCTTGACTTAACAGCAACACGTGCAGTGAGTACGTTAGCAATCTCCTTTGGACTGTAAGCGTTGAGCAGTTCGAGAGTCTTAGCATCCTTAGCCAGTTCAACAATACCGTCAGCGGTCATAGTAGCAATTTTGAAGGTCTTAGCCTGGTCTCCGTAGAGGGTCAGACCGTCAGCACTTGCATAGAAACCGTTACCATTCACGAAGGTGAACTGAGCGTTTGCAGCTACAGTGTTGTTCAGCTTGTCGTATGGAGCAGCCATCTTGTCAACGGTAATCTTGTTGCCGAGGAGGGTGTTCTTGATGTCGAACTTGAATTCGTCGTTAGAAGTTGATTTACCCATCTGCTCTACGTTACCGTGGATTTCTTTGTAACCAGAACCTGCAGTGAGGTTATTCTCATCATACCATGCCTGCTGGATCTTGTTCTGATCACCGAAGTTAGCAACAGGATTGATGTTGATAGCAGAAGGAGTCCAAGTGAACTGTACGTAGATGTACTTGTTAGGAGCAGTCTCACCTGACTTCAAGGTGTAGCGAACCCATGTGGTATAAGAAGTTGGCTTCTTACCAGTAGCGTCAGCAGTGTTGAAGTATGTGTAAGCCTCGTTACCAGTCATAGTCCACTTGAGAACCTGAGTCATAGTACCGTTAACGTCAGCAGTAGTAACGGCTACCTTACCGATCTTAGGACTAACAACGTTAGCACCGAGCGTGTTCTTATCGAACTGAGTCAGGTCATTTGCAGGACCATCGAGTTCGTATTTACTCTCGAACTCAGTCTTAGACATGTTCACCTGAGGTTCAGCAAGAATCTTGTTCTCGATTTCATACCAAGTCACCTTCTTGTTGAGGGCAGGGTTAGTATCGTCACAGTTCAGAGTGAATGCAGTGTTGTCGCTGAATGGAACTGTAATTGCAGTAGGATCAGCAGTAGTTACGTTTTCTGCAATCTTAATCTTCATGTAGGCAACAGCAGCAATCTTGTTGTGAACGGTATCGTTCAGGATAACACGTACCAGAGGTTCGCGACCGATGATGGCACGAGTCTGAGCGCCAACACCATAAGCCTGCTGCTTACCGTTATCGTCAACAGCCTGAGGACGCAGGGTGTAACCGTCAGCAGCAATAGCAGCGTGAGCACTCTGTGAAGTCTCGTTAGCACCAGTGTGGTAACCTACGAGTTCGAAGCTATATTTGAAACCAGCTTCCTTCACTTTCTCTTCAGTAGCATTTTCAGTCTCGACAGTTACATAGCGAGAGCTACCACCAGTATAATCTGCAAGCCACCATGAAGTGCGAATCAAAGAACGAAGGTCGATACCCTTGTCATTGTCGTACTTAACTTCTGCAACAGGAGTTACATTGTCCCAAGTTGACTTGTCGCTGGAAATTGCCCAGCTTGCATTTGTTAACAAGAATGCCTGCCAGCCGGTATATGTTGACTTAGCGCTAAGAATGTGTACCTCGCTGTAATCTGAAGTAGAAAGTGTTGCGAAGTCAGAAGTTACAACAGCGTCATCCTTAGAATATTGCAGAGCTACGAGAGCCATCTCTTTCTTAGAGGTCCAAGCATGTGTCAACTGTTTGATAGCCTCACCATCATACTTCGCAGTTACGTTCAACTTACCATCTTTATTCTCTACCTTCTTCATAGTAAAGATGTTGTTAGCAGCTGCACGGGTATAGTCATAAGTAGCGCTGCTCATGAGGAACTTATAGTCCTTAGCGTCCTCAGTAACGTCAGCGTTAGAGGGGTTCAGGAAATAAGAAGCCTTCATATCAGGAGCGAAGTACATCTTTGGCTCTACAGTTACACCGTCAGCAAGCAGAGCGTTGAAAGGTTCGTCGGTAGCGAAGTCGCCATCAGCATCAACCTTCTTCACACCCAGAGGCTGATACTCATAGGTTGCGAGATCGATAGCCTCAACACCATCAACATAGTGAGATGGGTTGAATACCATTGCACGGAGCACTGAGTTCAGGTTCAATACGATCTTACCATCAGTTGCATCTTTCACACCAACGAGAGTCAGCACGCCCTTCTCCCAAGTTGCGGTGATAGCGTTTGCTGCAGTTGCAGTGTAAGCGATGTTGGTAGATTCAACTTTCTTACCATCTTGGTAGATGTCGAAGCAACCAGTCTCTGGATTGGGAACGTAGTATTTACCATTCTTACCGTTCTCACCATTGGTTCCGTTTTCGCCATTGGTTCCGTTTTCACCATCTTTACCATTTTCACCACGTGCTGGGAATTTAGAGTCAACGTAACCGTTACCTTCGTCGTACCACCAGTTACCATTGTCACCAATCTTCCAAGACTTACCGTTCTGACCGTCTTTACCGTTAGAAATGGTGTAAGATTTAGATTGACCGTTCTGATTCAGAGTAATGGTCATTCCGTTTTCAGTAGGAGTTACTGAGGTGAGGATTGCACCATTGTCGATTTGCGTCTGAATGTTCTTGATGGTCTGCGACAATTTGTCAATCTGCTCCTGCAGATTACTAATGTCATCATCGTAGTCCTTACAAGACGTAACAGTGCCAACGGTTGCAACGGTCATCGCACCCATCAGCAATACGCTAAAATACTTTTTGTTCATACGATTAAAAAAATTAATTAAACAATTATATAAATGCTACATTTCTTGCAAAATCCCATTATCTCCTGTGCGGAGATTAGAAATTATCCCATCTGTCAACAAAAAGTATTGTTATTGGCATATTTTTTTGAGCAGATTGATATACTCGTCAATTTGGTGTTGACGTGATGATAGGTTGCCAAGTGTGGGTTATCATCCTGATATCAATCTGCACAGGCTTATGGCAGAAGGGGTTGATTAGCCGTTATTCTCTACTGCGGCTATTAGTTTTTCGTTGGCACGATCAATGACGTCGGCATCAATACTCTTCAGATAAATCTGAGTGGTCTTTTCTGAGTGATGACCAAGACTGTCGCTAATCACACTGACAGGGATGTCCATGCCGCGGGCAATGGTTGCCCAGGAGTGGCGAGCAACATACATGGTGAGTGGTTTGGATAGTCCCAAACGCATTGATAAGCGCTTTAAATGATAGTTGACTTTACTTTGTTGCTGTTGGTATTGGCGGCGCAGCTTGAGTGTTGCGTCATTATTGAGCACTCCCAAGAGGTGCTCGCCATCGAGTGAGGGGTGACGATCGACAATGGTCTGCATCTCTGGACGCCATGCCACTTGCAGTTCCTGCCCCGTCTTGCTCCTTTTATAAATAAGGTGTCCGTTGCGGATGTCGCATCTCCGTAGATTGGCAATATCCACAAACGACATGCCACGGGTGTAGAAACTGAACAGAAATAGGTCGCGTGCCAAGGCTTCGTCAGCGTTGGTGGTGCGATATCCTGCTACCATAGCAATGGTGTCAACATCTACCGCACGCTTGGGAGTACGTGGGTATCCAGTGAATACTCGGTCGAAGGGTCGTTTGTCAGTAATGGATAGCTGTCTCACCGCTTTGTTGTAGATGGCTCGCAACACGCGCATGTAGAACGATATGGTGTTGAGCGTAAGTCCAGCCTGCTTCAAGTGGCTTTCAAATGCTTCTACTTCTTGACTACCAATGGCATCAAGAGCAATATCGTGTCCACCACGAAATTGCAAGAATCGATTCATGGCGCATGCGTAGGTTTCGCGTATGCGCTCTTTGTTGTTGGTTCGTAACTGTTCCACAAGTGTTTCGACAAACTCTGAAAGTGTCGTTGCCACAGTGGATAGACATGCTGGCACGTAGTCAGTATGGGTCACGAGGTAGTCGGCTTGAGCCTTGTCCAGCGTGATGGATAGTTCACCTGGTGTCGCACTACCTTTCATAATTCCTTTCGGCAATTCAATTTTAATAATCATCTTGAATGTGTTTTTGTTCGCACAAAAGTAATAAGGTTTGCAATATGTAGCATTACCTCAACGTCGCTATTATAGATATTATTGTGTGCAGAAACACAAAAAAATTGATTTTACATGCTTAGCGCATAATAATACATAATAATTGATAAAAGACATTAAAGTTGGATAATTTTATGTTTTTCTAAAAAAAAAGATAAAAACATTTGTTGTTTTCAATTATTATTTCTACATTTGCACTCGAAATCTAATCTCCGCACAGGAGACACAAAGTGCTTCGTATGAGGCACTTTTCTATGTCTTCTCTGCGATTTTATCTACAATTCGTTTTTTTTTACAACGTTTTTTCAGCATATTTCAAAACGTTCTTTTATTACATTCTGATTTTCGCTTTATACCGTTTTAATGCATCAATAAATTGTACACCTATTTATATTAATATCCAACAATAATATTACATTGGCGCAGGCGACGTATCGACATCACCTATTTATATTATGGGAAAGCACAGCTTTTGTTTGTAAATATCGGTTCACCACGCATACTTCCCCACCCCCATCATTACGTTTGACCGTGCGCTCAGTTGTTTTAGTTTTCAAGAAATTTCGACCACACGACCACAGAAGTGTGCAACACACTATCAGTTAATAACTTATGGCGTGGTCGATGCCTAAAGCATCGACCACACTTCGAACACCACTCCGACCACGTGAACCGCCAGCTATCCTCAACAGGAGACTCTGATTGAGCATACATATCGAAGTAAAAGCAGGAGGCTTGAGTTTTTCAGACTTTTCTAAAGCCTTGACAATATTATTGTCAAACGTTAGATAACACCATTGTCAAACGTTGGACAACACCTTTTTCAAACATCAAAAAGACCTTTATCAAACGTTGAACAACACCTTTTTCAAACTTTAAAAAGATCTTTGTCAAACGTTAGACCATACTCTTGCTAAACATTTGGCACACGCTAACAAAACATTATCAAAAGAATGTCCATCCGTTTTATTTCTGACTGATTGCTGAGTGGCAATTGTAATTTTGCCGGATAAAGCTGAGTTTTCGCAATATACTTTCGAAATTGTGTGGTCGATGTGTGGTCGATACTTTAGGCATCGACCACACCATAAAATACTAACCAGCAATACGTTGCACATCTCTGTGGTCGTGTGGTCGAAATTTCTTAAAAACTAAAACAACTGTAGCAAACGCGGTGCTGACATTCGCCCACAACATCCAATCATCGTAACTGATGGCAACTAGTGTTCGATGTTCGAGCAATGACAACGCCGCGTATGTGCGTGTGCGCAAGGACTGAGACAAAACTAAGATTAACTATACGAAACTTCCACCTACGTATAATAAAAGCGGTATCGTCTTTACATAATTCCACTTTTTTTCTTTTCTTTAAAATAAAAGCATTATCTTTGTAAGCAAATTGCGAGTTTAGAAAACAACAATCTAAAAGTTGTATAAAATATTAGCGATGGCTGTAACTGACGATAGAAAATTCACTAAAGCACAGGTTTATAATATATTAGAGAGTGCTAAAGGAAAGACGCTTGGTGAGGTGGATAAATCCCGCCAATTTGCACGTACAGAAAACAACGAAAAGATTACAGGAATCGCAGGTGACGTAGTAGAACAATCTGTGTTTGGTTACAAACGAGACAGCAAACAAGAATGTGACATTGAGATTGATGGCGTATTGACGGAGTTAAAAACTACAGGCGTTCGCATTCCTAAACGTTTTTATAAAAGTGTAAAACACGAGACTGGCGATACATATAATAGTTTCCTTAGAGCAAAAGAAGGTATCAGTATTACTGGTGTAACTTTTGAACCAACGATACAAACTGATTTCGACACTTCTCATTTTTGGGAAAAATCGGAGCATCTCTTAATCGTTTTCTATGAGTACCAATCATACGCAGTAGTTCCAGCTTCCGAATACGCAAAGTTTCCTATTATAGACTATTGCTACAACACGTTTTCTGACGAAGAAAAAGCAAAGCTGCGAAACGATTGGGAAATAGTCCGTGATTACTTACAGAAAGTCTATAATGAGTATCCTAATACTGAGAAAAGAAATGAGCAGTTAATTGGTTTCACTCATATTTTACGTAGCAATCTATTACTCATAGAGTTAGTTCCTGGTTTTAAACGCACACAATCTGGGGGATACCAAAAGCCTCGCTATAGACTTAAGAAGACATTTATTGATTATATCGTTCAAGGTCATTTCGATAAAAGTCGATTAAAAAACGAGATAACATTAAAGGAGTCTTTCTCCAGCTTTGCCCAATTAGACGCACGATGCCATGCTTTAAGCAAAAAATACAAGGGAAAAAACCTTCCTCAGTTAAAAGAAATACTCAACATAAAAGCAAATACCAAGGACATTGCAGCATTGTGTATTATCCGTATGTTTGGGACTGATTGCAAAAAACTAAATCAGATTTCCGATTTCACAAAGGTTGGCATTATTGCAAAAACAATCACTATAACTCCTTCTGAAAATAGAACTGAGGACATGAAACTAAAGCACATCGACTTTGAAGAATGGGCAGATAGAGATGCGGACTTTGAAGATTCAGATATTTACGCCTACTTCTGCGAACATAGTTTTTTATGTCCCATTTTTTGTGAGCATGATTGTAAAGACCAAAGCAAAACAACATTTGAAGGATTTAAGCGTTTCTCTTTTAATGAAGAATTCATAGAGAAAGAGGTACGTCGCACTTGGAGTGATTCTAGAAAACTAATACATAGCAATATGCTCGAGTGGGAATATGTTTATGACAAGAAAGGGAATAAACGCATGAACAATAGTGGTTCATATATGGGAGCTCCTAATTTTCCCAAAAGTTCAGAATATAAAGTATTCTTTAGAGGTGGAGCTAGTGTTTCAACAGAAAAGACACGAACAGAATGTGTGAACGGCATACGAATGCTTCCACAGTTCTTCTGGCTCAAAGGCTCATACATCACAAGTAAATTACAAGAAATTCCATACATTTAAAGAAATGCCAAAAAGAAACGATAACAAGATAAAAGTTGTTGAGTTGTTTGCAGGTGTAGGTGGCTTCCGCATAGGTTTGGAAGGCGCTTCTGACGCTTACGAAACAATTTGGAACAACCAATGGGAACCATCAACACAACACCAAGACGCTTCACTCGTATATAGAGCGCGTTTCGGCTCTAAAGGTCATTGCAATAAAGACATCAATACTGTCCCAACAAATGAAATTCCAGACCATGATTTAATGGTTGGCGGTTTTCCATGCCAAGACTATTCTGTTGCATCAACTCTAAGCCGTTCTGGTGGAATAGAAGGGAAGAAGGGTGTACTTTGGTGGCAGATATATCGTATTCTTAACGAAAAAGGAGAGAAACGTCCAAATTACATATTTTTTGAAAATGTTGACCGATTATTAGGTTCTCCAGCCAAACAGCGAGGACGTGATTTTGCCATTATACTTGCATCTCTTGCAGATTTAGGCTATACCGTAGAGTGGCGAGTTATTAATGCAGCAGAATACGGAATGCCTCAACGTCGCAGACGAACTTATATTGTAGGCTACCACGAAAACTCACATGTAGCTAACAAAATACAAGAACTAAAGGACTGGACTCTTTATGAAGGTGTGTTAGCAAAAGCATTTCCATTTAAACAAAAGGACGACACCTGTTCTGAGTTTAAAATCAAAGGATCCATTAAAGAAGTATCTGACAATTTTAATAAAAATGGGAAAAATAGTCCTTTCGGAACTGCAGGAATCATGAAAGACCGACATATATTTTCTGTTGATGCAGAAGCTATTTATAACGGTCCAACACTGACACTTGGCAGTAATATTGTTGATGAAGAACTTGTTCCAGAGGAATTCTTCATACCCAAAGAAGACGTAGCAAAATGGGAATACGAGAAAGGCGCAAAAAAAATCGAGCGCACGTCTAAAGAAGGCTATAAGTATATCTTTTCGGAGGGTGGCATGGCTTTTCCTGATGCTTTAGACAAACCCTCACGAACAATCATTACAGGTGAAGGAGGCTCTGCAGCTTCACGTTTCAAGCATGTAATAATTACCCCATCTGGTCGCTATCGCCGTCTGATTCCTATAGAATTGGAACGTCTTAACATGTTCCCAGACAACCATACTTGCCATCCAGATGTAACAGATGGAAGAAGAGCATTCTTAATGGGAAATGCATTAGTTTGTGGTATAGTACAACAAATCGGCAAAAGTCTTTACCGCTTTATCTATGAAAAGGAACCTGTTTCAACTTGTCCGATTGACACTCAGCGCGACAAGGAACCCAAGCTCGACTTCGACCTATTTAGCCAAATAGAGCCCAAATTAAAGGTAAACAAAATCAAGAAGAACTATACTTTGGATATGACAAAGAACTTACTCATTGGTTTTGTCAAGGCAGATAATGCTGATTATTTCTTAGATGGTAAACAAACTAAGATTTATTACACAGGAAAAACCAAGTCTTTTCCATCAACTATCGCACTTAACAAACTTTACTATTTCATGCCCTACATCAAAGGCTTGGGGATAAAGGATTTATATCTCATACGTATCGCTAGAATAGGTAATAAAGCAGAAGTTCATTCCGAAACAGAAGACAAAGACCCACGTCTTGTCTTTGAATTAGAATATCTTGAAAGTTTGCCCAACTATATCATGATAAAACCAAATATATTCAACACTTACCGAGACACTGTACTTGGCAGAGTTATGGGTGACTTAGTTTCAACCAAGCATTGATTAAATCAATCTGTTATGCATAACACAAAAGAAAATCGTCACGCAATACTGTAAAGGTTTAAAACACATTAATATTTCGTAGTTATAAAGCTATCACACAATACAGTTACTACATAAATTCTCCTTGCTAAAAACAGGGAGAATTTGTTTCATTTACCTAAATATCAAAAGTCACCCAAAATCCCGGCTCAATAGATTTTTCATAGGGGTAAATGAGTATGATTCATATGAAATGCTTACCTTTGCATCATGGAAGACAAAGG
>SAMEA104315425__coassemble_1083_pt1 | contig 16158 bp, 8 predicted proteins | sample SAMEA104315425__metabat2_low_PE_021 | metagenome-assembled genome bin SAMEA104315425 (sample SAMEA104315425) | gut metagenome | biome: Monkey gut; feature: monkey-associated habitat; material: faeces | place: China | collected 2013 | reverse complement strand
GAAGTATTTGATGCTCTTTCCTGAGAATTTCTCATGCTGTGAGAGGTCGAAGTTGGTACGTGAGTGAATACCTTCCACTTCTTTGAAGCCGAATGGCATCTTGAATTCGATGTCGGTAGCTGCGTTGGCATAGTGTGCAAGTTTCTCGTGGTCGTGGAAACGATAGTTTTCTGCACCGAAACCAAGAGCTTGGTGCCAAGCCATACGAATTTGTTTCCATTTGGGGAACCATTCGAGTTCAGTACCTGGAGTTACGAAGAACTGCATTTCCATCTGTTCAAATTCGCGCATGCGGAAGATGAACTGGCGTGCTACAATCTCGTTGCGGAATGCTTTACCAATCTGAGCGATACCGAATGGAATCTTCATGCGACCGGTCTTCTGCACGTTGAGGTAGTTGACAAAGATACCCTGTGCGGTTTCTGGGCGGAGATATACTTTCATAGAACCTTCAGCGCTGGCTCCCATTTCGGTAGAGAACATCAGGTTGAACTGGCGTACGTCCGTCCAGTTGCGTGTGCCGCTGATGGGGCATACGATTTCTTCGTCGAGGATGATCTGCTTCAGTTCTGCGAGGTCTGGTCCTTGCATGGCTTTAGCGTAGCGCTCATGTAGTGCGTCGCGCTTGGCAATATGCTCTTTTACTCGTTCGTTGGTTTCGAGGAATTTGGCTTCGTCAAATGCTTCTCCGAAGCGTTTGCGTGCTTTTGCCACTTCCTTCTGCACCTTCTCATCGTATTTTGCAATCTGGTCTTCAATCAGCACATCGGCACGATAGCGCTTTTTCGAGTCGCGGTTGTCGATGAGGGGGTCGTTGAATGCGTCAACGTGTCCAGAGGCTTTCCAAATTGTGGGGTGCATGAAGATGGCAGAATCGATACCGACAATGTTTTCGTGGAGCAGTACCATTGATTTCCACCAGTATTCTTTGATATTGTTTTTCAACTCTACACCGTTCTGTCCGTAGTCGTAAACGGCTCCCAATCCATCGTAAATATCGCTGCTTGGAAATACGAAACCATATTCTTTACAGTGGCTTACGATTTTCTTAAATACATCTTCTTGTGCCATAATGCTTTTACTTCTTTTCAAAAATTATGCGTGCAAAGGTAGTGCAAATCGAGCGAAATACAAAAGAAAAACGATTTTTTCTTTTTATTTCCGAGATGCAGCCTACCTAAGTACAGGGTTACAAAGGTAGTGCAAATCGAGCGAAATACAAAATAAAACGTGTTATATTTTGTTTATTCGAACGTGATGGGGCTTACATTGTGCGTAAGTTTATGGGAATTAGTTGGGAGTTGCATGGGAGTTCCTTGGGATTTACAGGCCTTGCGGAAAAGCGCAAGAAACAGGGATGGCTGCATCCCGAATGCATCCCGAATGCATCCCGAATGGTTTTTTTTGCTTTGCAAATAATCTTTTTGGGGGTAATGTTAGAACATTCTCGCAAAAAAATAGTATTTTTGCAATCTAAAACCTAAAATATTAAAGTATGAAGAAGCTGCTTTCGATACTAATGTTTATGGCACAACTCTCGGTAGTTGCACAGCCATTCGATTTTCAGAACACTCGATTGAAGGATGACCAGCGTATCAATCTCTTTATCGGCCAGTTGACACTCGACGAGAAGATTTCCCTTCTCTCCACGCAGATGGGGGTACCACGTTTGGGCATTCCGTCTATCAGTTGCTATGAAGGACTTCATGGGGTGGCTTTGGGTGGACCTGCAAACAATAACGGAATGATTGAGGTGAATGGTGAAAAGCGCCCCAATCCACTACCAACCTCCATTTTTCCACAGGCTTACGGACTGGGAGAAACATGGGATCGTGAGGCTGTGCGCATGGTTGGAGAGCAAATGGCAGCCGAAGCCCGCTATTATATCCATCAGCCCAATGCCCGCCGCAAGGGACTTGTCATCTATGCGCCCAATGCCGATTTGGCACGCGATCCTCGTTGGGGACGTACCGAAGAGAGTTATGGTGAAGATCCGTACCTAACCGGACAGCTCACCGTGGCTATGGTGCGCGGACTGCAAGGCGATCATCCTCGCTATTGGAAAGCAGCCGCGCTGATGAAACATTTCCTTGCCAATAGTAATGAATATGGTCGCGATTCTACCTCCAGCAATTTCGACGACCGATTGTTTCGCGAGTATTATTCCTATCCTTTCTATAAAGGAATTACGCAGGGAGGGTCACGTGCCATGATGGCAGCCTATAATTCTTGGAATGGAACACCTATGGCCATACACCCCTGTCTGCAAAGTATCGTTCGCAAAGAGTGGGGGAATGATGGCATTATCTGTACCGATGGTGGTGCGATGGGTATGCTATCGACCGCCCATAAGGCATTTGCTACTAAGACAGAAGCCGCAGCTGCCGTGGTGAAAAACCAGTTGGGACAGATTCTCGACCGCTATCAGGATGAAATCCGCGAGGCGCTTGCCAAGGGAATGGTTACTGAACAAGATATCGAAGTGGCTATTCGGGGTAATGTGCGCGTGATGCTCCGCCTTGGACTGCTCGACGGAAAGAATTCGCCCAACCCGTATGCAACCATGGGAACAGATACAACCGCCACGCCGCCCTTTATGACCGAAGAGGCACGGAATGCTGTGCGCGAGGTGACCAACAAGTCGGTAGTACTCCTGAAAAACAACGGACTCCTGCCGCTCGATAGTAAGAAAGTGAAAAAGGTGGCTGTTGTCGGACCTTATGCCGACGAGATTATCTACGACTGGTATAGTGGCACAGCTCCCTATGAGGTAACTGTCTTGAAAGCACTTCGCGAACTGGGAGCACAACAGGGATTTGAAGTGAGCTACGTGAAAGACAACCGTATGGGTGAGGCTGAACGTCTGGCACGTGAAGCCGACGCTGTGGTAATATGTACAGGCAATCATCCTTATGGTACCAAGGCTGATTGGTTCTTCTGTCCAGTACCCAGCGACGGTCGCGAAGCCGTTGACCGCCAATCGTTGCAATTGCCCGATGAAGATCTCGTTCGTCAGCTCTATCGTGCCAACCAGAACACAGTACTTGTGCTTGTCAGCAGTTTCCCATATACCATCAATTGGAGTAATGACCATCTGCCTGCCATCCTCCACATCACCCATTGCAGTCAGGAACAAGGCCATGCCGTAGCCGATGCACTCTTCGGACGCATCAATCCTGCAGGTCGCACCACTCAAACATGGGTAAAGGATATTCTCGATTTGCCCGACATGATGGACTATAATATCCGTAATGGCCGTACCTATATGTATCAGCAAGGCGATGTGCTCTATCCTTTCGGCTACGGATTGAGTTACACGACGTTCCGATATGGTGAACCCAAGGTTAATCTGAAAGACAAGCATACCGTGACCGTTACGCTCCCTGTTACCAATACTGGCAGTCGTGATGGCGATGAGGTTGTTCAATGCTATGTGGGCTATCCTGATTCTAAGGTTGAACATCCACAGAAACAACTCAAAGCCTTTGAACGAGTGGCTGTCAAAGCTGGAGAAACACGCGAGGTCAAACTCACCATCGACCGTGCCGACCTTACCCATTGGGATGAGGCTACCCATCGTTTTGAGGCAGAAAAGGGTCGCATCCAACTCATGATAGGTGCGTCATCAGCCGACATACGGACGGAATTATCGTTTGAAGTGAAGTAAAACCGACCATCCAACTTGCAAAATTCGAATATTTTTCGTAATTTTGCAAGAATTAAAGGTATTGGCAGACAATACCTATAACTTAAAAGGATAAACATCAATGGACGACGAAATCAAGGACGACGAAATACTGAACGAAGAGCAAGACACCACCGAAGAGGTTGAAGCCGAGGCACACTCAGGCTATAAACCCGTGGATAGGTTTGATGCGGCAGCCGTACACCATCTTAGCGGAATGTATCAAAACTGGTTTCTGGACTATGCTTCGTACGTAATCCTGGAACGTGCCGTACCACATATTGAAGATGGACTAAAGCCTGTGCAGCGCCGCATCCTTCACTCGATGAAGCGAATGGACGATGGTCGCTACAACAAGGTGGCAAATATCGTAGGACACACCATGCAGTTTCACCCGCATGGCGATGCCTCTATTGGCGATGCGCTAGTACAGATCGGACAGAAAGAATTGCTGGTGGATACCCAAGGAAACTGGGGAAATATCCTCACCGGCAACCGTGCTGCCGCCCCTCGTTATATTGAGGCACGCCTGTCGAAGTTTGCCCTCGATACGGTTTTCAATCCGAAAACTACCGAATGGCAGATGTCTTACGACGGACGCAACAAGGAGCCCATCACATTGCCCGTAAAGTTTCCGTTGCTTCTGGCACAAGGAGCCGAGGGTATTGCCGTAGGTCTGTCGTCGAAAATCCTGCCCCACAATTTCGTTGAACTTTGTGATGCAGCCATCAGTTATCTGCATGGCGAGGAGTTTCATCTCTATCCCGACTTCCCCACAGGCGGCTCTATTGATGTGTCGAAATACAACGACGGACAGCGAGGCGGTTCGTTGAAAGTACGTGCGAAGATAGAGAAACTCGACCAGAAGACCCTTGTCATTCGAGAGATCCCCTTCTCCAAGACTACCGAAACCATTATTGACTCGATACTCAAAGCCATCGAGAAAGGAAAGATTAAGGCACGTCACGTGGAAGACCTCACCGCAGCCAAGGTGGAGATACAAATACAGTTGGCACCCGGTGTCTCGTCCGACAAGACACTCGATGCGCTCTATGCTTTCTCCGATTGCGAAATCAATATTTCGCCCAACTGCTGTGTCATCGAAGACAACAAGCCGAAATTCCTCACCATATCCGATGTGTTGCGCCATTCAGCCGACCGCACTAAGGATCTTATCCGGCAGGAACTCGAAATCCGCAAAAACGAACTTCTTGAGCAGTATCATTTCGCTTCGCTTGAAAAGATATTCATCGAAGAGCGCATCTATAAAGACCGCAAATTCGAACAGGCACCCAATGTCGATGCCGTATGCGAACATATTGACGAACGCCTCACTCCCTACTATCCACAACTGGTTCGTGAGGTAACCAAGGATGATATCCTCAAATTGCTGGAGATTAAAATGCAGCGAATCCTTAAGTTCAACAAGGATAAAGCCGAAGAACTCATGGCACGCATCAAGGAGGAAATCGAACAGATTGACCGCGACCTCAACAACCTTGTAGAGGTCACCGCCAATTGGTTTAAGTTCCTTAAAGAGAAATATGGTAAGGATCATCCGCGACTGACCGAAATCCGCAACTTCGATACCATCGAGGCTACCAAGGTTGTTGAGGCCAATCAGAAACTCTATATCAACCGTGCCGATGGATTTATAGGTACAGGACTGAAGAAAGACGAGTTTGTCTGCAACTGTTCCGATATCGATGATGTCATCATCTTCTACAAAGATGGTAAGTTCAAGGTCATCCGTGTGGCAGATAAGATATTCGTAGGAAAGAATATTCTGTGGCTTGGTGTGTTTAAGAAAAACGACCAGCGCACTATTTATAATATGGTGTATCGTGACGGAAAGAAAGGATTCTATTATATCAAGCGCTTCAACGTGCCGTCGGTTACTCGCGATCGCGAATACGACCTGACCATTGGAACCCCAGGATCGCGTGTCGTTTATTTCACCGCCAATCCCAATGGCGAGGCTGAAGTTATCAAGATAACACTCGACCCTGCACCAAAGCTCAAAAAGATATTCTTCGACAAGGACTTCTCCGAGGTGCTCATCAAGGGACGTGCTGCTAAGGGTAATCTGCTGACCAAGTTCCAAGTGCATCGCATCGGACTAAAGAGTCATGGTCACTCCACATTGGGCGGACGCAAAGTGTGGTACGATCCCGATGTCAACCGCCTGAACTACGATGAGCACGGACGCTTGTTGGGCGAGTTCAACGATGGCGACCAGATACTCGTATTCCTACCCAATGGTGAATACTATCTCACCAATTTCGATGCCAACAACCACTTCGAAGACAATATCGTAAGGTTGGAGAAATACGATGCCGACAAGGTCTGGAGCTGTGTGCTCTACGATGCCGACAATCAAGGATATCCCTATGTCAAGCGCTTCTTGCTGGAAGCATCCAAACGCAAACAATGTTATCTGGGCGAGAATCCCAATTCCAAGGAGATATTGCTCACCGACCAAGTCTATCCACGCATCCTTGTCACCTATGGTGGAGCCGACGAATTCCGTGGATCAGAGGAGATTGACGTAGAACAGTTTATTGCTGTTAAGGGCTATAAAGCAAAGGGTAAACGTCTCACTACCTACCAGATTGCCAGCATTACCGAACTGGAACCCACTCGTCTGCCTGACCCACCCAAAGAAGATGAGGCCGATGAAACGGAAGAGGAAGAGAATCTGGACCCTGATGCTGGAAAGAGTCAGCAACAGGTGATTGACGAACTGACTGGACAACAAACGCTTTTCTCTGATGAAGACTATCAATAGAACGCTCTTCGTACTGGCACTTATGCTGAGTGCAACGTCGGCAATGGCACAAACCGCTACCGATTCACTCCGTATCTCTACGGTAAGTCACATGGTGGGAGGTGGCGCATCCCAGGTGCTTGACACCTATCTGTCTGCCGAACATTTTAGCGGACCGGGAGTCACTTATCTCTGCACCGTCGAACGACAGCGCCCACAACGAAGATGGGGCACGATTATGGAACATGAAGTCAACTTCTCGTCGGTTAGCGACCGTACCGATCAGCGCGACGAACTGGAAGGTGCCTACAATTTCTATTGGGGACGCTTGCGCCGTTGGCAACTGCTCGACAATCGCCTGACCCTACAGGCAGGAGGCATGGCTAATGCCTCGTTGGGATTCATCTATAATAGTTCCAATTCAAACAATCCTGCCCAGGCTCGTGCACATCTTAATCTGATGCCTACCGGAGTGGCTTCCTATCGCTTCTCTGTCATGCGCCATCCGGTAGTGGCACGCTACGAACTCGCCTTACCATTGGCAGGTGTGATGTTCTCGCCCAACTACGGACAGACCTACTATGAGACTTTTGTCAGAGGCGACTATGACGGCAACGTGCGGCTGACCACCTTTGTGTCGGCACCTGAGTTTCTGCAGATGTTGACACTCGAAACGCCATTATCAGCGTCTATCGCCCTTCGCATCGGCTATTTGGGCAACTATCAGCAGTTTCATGTCAATCATCTGAAGCAACATGTCTATACTCATCGCTTCATGGTGGGCATCACCCGTCGGTTCTCAATCATTTCGCGCCGGCTCTGAACATAATTCCAGACAGCGTAAAACAATCAATCCCGTAACGAATCATGATGACAGTTCTATCCCATAAATTGAATATCGTCCATCGGCTTTGCCCATTTGGCTTCATGCAAACGCTGAACCGTTTGCATGCCGTCGCCCTGATGTTGTGTGCCATATTCATGGTCACGATGTTCACTTCTTGTATCGACGAAGACGAACAACCCAATACACCTACAGGCAATTTTGAGGCACTTTGGCGTATCATCGATCAGCATTACTGCTTCTTCGACTATAAGCAACAGCAGTATGGACTCGATTGGCAGGAGGTCTATGTCAAATACAAGGAGCGCGTCAACGACCGAATGACCGAGCGTCAGCTCTTTGAAGTGATGACCAATATGCTATCGGAACTGCGCGACGGACACGTCAACCTTGGTGCCAGTTATGATTACGGGCGCTATTGGGCATGGAAGGAAGACTATACCTCAGATTATAGCGATTCGCTCGAACGCATTTATCTCCGTACAGACTATAAAATTGCCAGCGGCATGAAATATCGGGTGCTCGACGACAATATAGGCTATGTGCGCTATGAGTCGTTTGCCGATGCGATAGGAGAGGGTAACCTCGATGAGGTGTTGTCTTATTTCCTACTTTGTCGCGGACTTATTATCGACATCCGTAGCAATGGCGGTGGCGAACTGACCAATGCCGAGCGCTTGGCTTCTCGCTTCGTCGATGAGAAGACGTTGGTGGGATATATGCAACACAAGACAGGTACGGGACATCATGATTTCAGCGAACTCAAAGCTCAGTATCTCGAACCCTCCAGCAGGCTGCGTTGGCGCAAACCAGTATGTGTTCTTGTCAACCGTGGGGTGTTTAGCGCTGCCAACGAGTTTGCATCGATGATGCATGCGCTCCCAAATGTCACTCTGGTAGGTTATCGTACTGGTGGCGGTTCTGGCATGCCGATGAGCAATAGTCTGCCTAATGGATGGATGGTTCGCTATTCAGCCTGCCCCATGTACGACAGTCAGAAGCGTCAGACAGAGTTTGGCATCGAGCCCGACATCTCCCTCCATCTCGATGATGTAGATACTCGTCGTGGTGTCGATACCATTATCGAAACCGCACGAAATGTGATCAAAGGAAAGTGAAATCAGCTTTCGCTCTCGTCAGGGAGCATCGCTGTAGTATCTGTTTCTATAAATAAGGAGTCGTTCATGTCGTTGAGCGACTTCTTCTTTTTATTTTCTTTGGCACCTGCCTTAATCAGGTTTTTGGCAGCTGTGATGATGCTTGGTCCGCTGTCGGCGGTGGTAATTTTCAGTTTGGAAATCTTCTTGACAGTATCGTTCATGCTCGATTCCACCTCCATGAAACGAATGCCAAAGTCCTGCACACGGTCTATCACGGTATTGGCAGCATTCATCATGTCCTGCTGGTTTTGGAGTTGTCGCACCTGTGTCCACATCATCTCCAAGACGCGCAAGTTCATATACATGGTCTGTGGACCGAGTATCAAGACTCCTTCGTCGTAGGCTTCGCGCCATAGCGAGTTGTCGTTGAGTAGAGCCATATTGAGTGCCCCTTCTATCGGCACATACATGATGGCGAAATTGAGTCTGTTGTATCCGCTTGGCAGATATTTGGTATATTCCTTTTTTGCAAGTCGCTTCACCTGTGCTCTTACGCTGGCGATGTGTGCTTTAAGATAATCTGACTTCTCGGTTGTGCCGTCTTCTGCATTCATATATCGCTCATAGTCTGTCAGCGACATTTTTGAATCGACCACCACATGGCGGTTGTTGGGGAAATGCAGAATGAAGTCGGGTATCAGTCCCTTTCCGTCTTCGCCTTTTGCCGTTTTTCCTGCTTTGTCGCGTAGTGTTTCCTGCGTGTCAAACTGTTCACCCTCTTTCAGTTCAAGGTCTTCAAGGAGTTGTTTCAGTTTCAATTCGCCGAAGTTGCCCTGCACTTTCACTTCACCGGTAAGAGCTCTGGTCAGTCGGTCGGCAGTTTCTCCCAGTTCTGCACTCTTCTGCATATTGATTTTGATGGTCTCGTCGAGTCGGGTGAGTGCTTCGTTTTGTTGTTCCTTCGATTTATCGAAAGCCTCCTGCATATTCTTCAGACTCTGTTGCAGCGGGTCGATAATCTTCGACACCTGTTCTTTGTTTCTCTCTCCCAACTCTTCCTGTCTGCGCTTGAGCACTTCCTCCGATGTGGTCTGCATTTGCTCTTTGATGAGCTTTATCTGACTGTCAATCTGTTCGCGGTTCATTTGCTTCAGCGCTTCTATTTGTTTTTCGGCACCCTCTTTGGTTTGTTCCAGTTGTTTCTCGTGCGAGGTTTTCAGTTCTGCAATCTGTGTTTCGTAAGAAGCCTTGAAGTCGGCGAGTTGCTTCTCAAACGTTTCTTTCAGTTCGTTTTCCCTTTTGACATTGCGATCCCTTTCGGTATTGATAGTTTGTTGGGTATTTTCCTTTAGGGTGCTTATCTGTTTTTCGAAGTCAGTTTTCTGTAAAGTCAACTGTGCACAGAAATTCTCAGCGTGAGTTTTCTGCACATCGCGCTCCGATGTAAGTGTTATGATTTGATTCTGTTGATTGGCAATGGTGCTTTCCTGTGCTTGTATTTTCCTGGTCAAGTCAGTCAGTTGTGCGTGTAGATTGTCAATCAGTTCGGCATTGTTTTGTCCGTTACCTTTGCTTTTGTTGCCTAATGCGAAGCCTACTGCCACCATGATGACAGCTGCCACAGCAATAATGATGAGATATGTTACCATACGTTTTGATGTGTTGGGAATGTTGCGGGTTATATTGCATGCAAATATATAAAAATTAAATGAGAGAGGCGAAGATGTTGACATAAAAATCTTGCTTTATCATTATTTTCTTTGGCAGAATCCTTGTCGAAGATAATTCTGTGAAACGGAAAATGCCCAGTTTGCTTTTTGAAAACTGTTATATTGTTATCTGTAACGCATCGTTTTAATTGTATCGAATTCGGTACAATTATGAATCTGATTATAGCGCTGTCTCTTTTGAAGAAATGTAATTATAAAGACAACTATCGTCTTGAATAGACAATACGGTTTCCGTATTTTGAATTCATAAAATTTTTGTTTTCTAAAAATTTCGACCACACGACCACAAATGTGGTGTAATATGTTGTAAGATAGTAATTTGTGGCTGTGGTCGATTACTCCGAATCCGTGTTTTTGACCACACTTCGACCACACATAATTTGCCGGATAATCATTATGAATATTTGCGTGAAGTAAATATAAATTATTTTCAGGCATTTCCAAACGGCTGACAAAGTTATTGTCCAACGTTTGGTAAAAGTATTGTCCAACGTTAGGTAAAGGTGTTGTCAAACGTTAGACAAAAGTGTTGTCAAACGTTGGATAAAGGTGTTGTCAAACGTTAGATAAGGGCCTTTTCAACGTTGGAAACAAGTCGTTTCAAATATCAGAAATGAGTGATGTCAAATATTGTGCAATAGTGTTGTTAAATGTTTGATAAGGGTGTTGTTGAGCATCTGAAAATACAAAGCATAGATTAGACTCTATTGTGGTTTCGCAGTTTTTCTGGTTGCAACAGCAGATTGGGCGTGGTGGTTGGAGCGTGGTCGAATGGTGGTCGAAAACCATAGTTGTTTGGAATCGACCACCGCTGTAAGTCGTTGAAAAGGCGAATGATATGTGGAAGTGGTGGTCGGTGGTCGAAAAAGTAAATACTCGCGTGTGCGTGTGCGCGAGGAAATGGTGATCCAGAATAGAGATGTACGCGCAATGGAAAATAATTTGTTTGGGTCGAAAAAAAATAATGGATTTTGCTTTTTCGTATCGATATATTTCGTAAATTTGCAGTATCGTATTCCTAACGATGATTGCCGTATATAATTATTAATCTAAAAACTATATTGTTATGAACAACATTCCATTAGTGTTTTGGCTGATTCCGATTGCCAGTATTGTTGCATTGGGAATGGCATGGTATTTCTTCCGCACCATGATGAAGGAAGATGAAGGTACAGAGCGAATGAAAGAAATTGCAGCACATGTGAGGAAAGGTGCAATGGCTTATCTGAAACAACAGTATAAGGTGGTGACTATTGTCTTTATAGTGCTTGCCATCGTATTTGCTTTCATGGCGTACGTACTGAAAGTGCAAAATCCATGGGTACCCTTTGCATTTCTCACTGGCGGTCTGTTCTCCGGACTGGCAGGTTTCTTCGGTATGAAAACCGCCACCTATGCATCAGCCCGTACTGCTCACGGAGCACGCACCGGACTGGACAAAGGATTGCGGATAGCATTCCGCAGTGGTGCGGTGATGGGACTCGTTGTGGTAGGTCTTGGACTGCTCGACATCGCCATTTGGTTTGTTGTACTCAATGCCGTTTATGAAGGCGAAAATACTGCACTCATCACCATCACAACCACCATGTTGACCTTTGGCATGGGCGCTTCCACCCAAGCACTCTTTGCCCGTGTGGGTGGAGGAATATACACCAAGGCTGCCGATGTGGGTGCCGACCTCGTAGGCAAGGTAGAAGCCAATATCCCAGAAGATGACCCACGCAATCCTGCCACCATTGCCGACAATGTGGGCGACAATGTGGGCGATGTTGCCGGAATGGGTGCCGACCTCTACGAGAGCTATTGCGGTTCGATACTGTCAACCGCCGCTTTGGGCGCTACAGCCTTTGCCATGAATGGCGATATGCAGTTGCGCGCAGTCATTGCCCCGATGGTGATAGCCGCCATAGGAATATTCCTGTCGCTTATCGGCATATTCTTGGTGCGCACCAAAGAGGGAGCATCGATGAAAGAACTGCTCCACTCGCTGGGGCTTGGCACCAATGTCAGCGCCGGACTCATTGCCGTGGCCACCTTTGTGATTCTCTATCTGCTGGGTATAGAAAACTGGTTAGGACTCAGTTTCTCCGTTATCAGCGGTCTTGTGGCAGGTGTGGTAATCGGTCAGGCAACGGAATATTACACCTCGCAAAGTTATCGACCGACACAAAAGATAGCAGAGGCATCGCAGACAGGACCAGCCACCGTTATTATTAAAGGAATAGGCACGGGAATGATCTCTACGATGATACCCGTAGTCACCATATCGGTGGCTATCATGCTGAGCTATCTCTGTGCCAACGGTTTCGATATGTCGCTCTCGGCAAAGTCTATCAGCCTTTACGGTATAGGTATTGCAGCCGTGGGCATGCTGTCAACGCTCGGCATCACCCTTGCCACCGATGCCTATGGCCCCATTGCCGACAATGCCGGCGGCAATGCTGAGATGAGCGGACTGGGTGAAGAAGTGCGTGAGCGCACCGATGCCCTTGATGCCCTTGGCAATACTACTGCTGCTACAGGCAAGGGCTTTGCCATCGGATCGGCTGCCCTTACGGCTCTCGCTCTACTTGCTTCCTATATCGAGGAAATCAAGATTGCCATGATACGTGCCGTGGAAAACGGCAAACAGTATTTTGATGCAGCAGGAAATGTGTTCGACCCAACGAATGCAACGACCATAGACTTCATCAATTTCTTCCAAGTGAATCTCATCAATCCGAAGGTCCTGGTAGGTGCTTTCCTCGGAGCAATGGCTGCCTTCCTGTTCTGCGGATTGACCATGGGTGCCGTAGGTCGTGCTGCCGAATCGATGGTGCAGGAGGTGCGCCGGCAATTCCGAGAAATCAAAGGAATACTTGAAGGCAAAGCCACACCCGACTATGGACGCTGTGTGGAGATAAGCACACGTGGTGCCCAGCGCGAGATGATCATTCCTTCGCTGCTTGCCATCGTTATCCCCATCGTGGTGGGTCTTGTGCTTGGTGTGGCTGGTGTGCTCGGTCTGCTCACTGGCGGACTTGCTGCTGGTTTCACCCTTGCCGTGTTTATGTCTAACTCTGGTGGGGCATGGGACAATGCCAAGAAGATGATAGAAGAGGGCCATTTCGACGGAAAGGGCAGTGAGAACCACAAGGCAACCATTGTTGGCGATACCGTGGGCGACCCATTCAAGGATACCTCTGGTCCCTCGCTCAATATTCTTATCAAGCTCATGTCGATGGTAAGTATCGTGATGGCAGGACTGACCATCATATTCCTGTAACGGCGTGTTGCCGCAGCATGACCTATGGACTGATCAATCAAAAAACATCAAACAACTGAATAATACATGAAGAAAACAATTTTATTATCTGTGTCGGCACTCCTGTCTATGATGGTGTCGGCACAGACCGTGGAACGTATGGACAGTCTGAAACCTGAACAGAAGGCGATGGCTGTCAGTTTGAAACTTACCGGCAGACTCTCTGCCAGCGCCAACGGTGACTATCGGCAGATGCGCGACCTCTGTTTCCAAGTGCGCACTATCGATCTCGGTGATGCACAAAGCACCGAAATCCCCAAGAATGCATTCCATTCGCGACATCAACTCGTGAACATCACACTGCCGAAAATACTCAAAACCATCGGCACTCAGGCATTCTTTGCTTGCGACAAATTGCAGCGTATCACCATTCCCGCTACCGTGGAACATATTGGCGATGCGGCCTTCTCGCGATGCAAAGCAGTTGCCGAACTGACTATTGAGGGTAATCCAACCATCGGCGAGTATGCCTTCTCACAACTGTCGGGATTGAAAACCGTGAAGGTCAATGCTAAAGTGCCACCCAAGGCTGAAGTTTCTTCATTCTATGGTATCGTGCCGGGAAGCGTACAGCTGATAGTGCCGAAAGGCAGTGAGAAGGCTTATAGAAAAGCTACAGGATGGAGCCGATTCTATACAGCGCCTGCATATGCTAAGGAAGTGAGCAATCCGAAACAGTGCATTGCCCCTATGCCACAGGAAATCAATGTGCAGATGCGTGCTAAGGCATTGCCTGTGCATACGGCATGGCATATCGTAGTGGATAAGATGGATGGAAACGGCACCGCATTGAATAATGAGGTGGAACAGGCTCGCGAGATGCTCACCAGTCGCATCGGCAATATTGTGAACAGTAGGCAGCGCGGCATACAACTCTGTTTGGCACTCGACACATCACTCGACGATGATGAGGCATACACTATGACAGTCGATGCAGAAGGCGTGTGTGTGAAGGGAAAAACACCACGTGGCGTGTTCTGGGGACTGATGACACTCGACCAAATACTACGTGGTTCGGGCGTCAAGGAGTGTGTTGACGCTATTCCACATCTCACTATTAAAGATGCACCACGCACACATGTGCGCGAACTGATGGTTGATCCTGCACGCACATTCATTCCGTTTGACGAACTCAAAGCGTTCATTTCTGAAATGGCACGCTATAAACTCAATGCGCTCCATATACATCTGGTGGACGATCAGGCATGGCGCATCGAGATTAAGAAATATCCGCAACTGACCCAACAGGCTTCGTCGCAGTGGGGACAGGATGATATCATGGCACCCTATAAGGGATATTACACCCAGGAGCAAATGCGAGAACTGGTGGAATATGCAGCTAAATATCATGTGGATATCGTTCCGGAGATAGAGATGCCTGGTCATGAGGCGGCTGCCATCAGCGTGTTCCCTGAACTTACATGCCATCAGCGTCAGGTACCTATACGTACCACATGTGGTGTGTCCAACGAACTGTTGTGTCCTGGCAACGAGTTTACATACGAGTTTCTGGGAAATGTGTTTAAAGAACTTGTCGATATCTTCCCATCTAAATACATCCATCTGGGTGGTGATGAGGCTGCGCTCGACAACTGGACCGACTGTCCTAAATGTCAGGCATTGAAGAGAAAACTCGGCATCACAACTACCGACCGCTCGGAGAACTGGAAGTTGCAAGGATATCTCTTCGACCGTATGATCGAATTGCTGCGCGATACTTACCATAAGACTCCGATGTTCTGGTATGAGACCTATTTCAAGAAAATACAACCTGGCTGTGTCACCTTTGCATGGCGCGACGGACTGACCGAAAAGGCGCTTCAAGCTGCTGTGGAAAACAATGCTCGCATCATGCTATGTCCAGGAGAACATTGCTATTTCGACTATCCAATGGCCAAGGGCGATATGCCTGAAGTCAACTGGGGTATGCCGACGACCACACTCAAGGATACTTATAGCCTTGATCCTGCATGGGGACACGATAAGAAGTTTGAAGAGAACAACTTGTTTGGTGTGGCTGGAACGCTTTGGAGTGAATGTATCACAACACCTGAGCGCATCTATTATCAGGCTTATCCCCGTGCCATAGCATTGGCAGAGGCTGGATGGAGCCAGCAGGAAAACCGCTCATGGGAGTCGTTCCTCCAGCGTATGCGTCCATTGGCTAATGACATGATGCGTCGTGGCATATCGTTCTCGATGGAATATTGATGGTAGAAACCCATGGTAGAGACAGACCGTCAGTATGGCAGCGACACCTGTCTCTGCCTCTATCCATGATATGAATTAAACCCAAGTTGGTCACCATGCCGATTTGGGTTTGATTCATTCCTCTGTTTATAGTATAATGTGTATTCCCTTGGGCTATCATGCGTTTCCCTTTTCGGTATAAAGTGTATTCCATACCAATATCATGCACAAATGAAAAGAAAAACGGATATTCCTTTTGCAGTTCGCATCTTTTTTACTAATTTTGCAGCCGAAATGCGCCTGTGGCGGAATTGGTAGACGCGCTAGACTTAGGATCTAGTGTTTCCGACGTGCAGGTTCGAGTCCTGTCAGGCGCACGAAATCAATCCCAATTGCTTATTCCAAGCGATTGGGATTTTTGCTTCTTGGGGTGCTTGATAGCATTATCTATCTTATATGGCGCATTATTATGGCTCACCCGAAAAACCAGGGGGATTAAGCATATAGCTTTGTAAGTCTGAAAAGAAAGAACTTTATA
>SAMEA104315425__coassemble_800_pt1 | contig 21526 bp, 21 predicted proteins | sample SAMEA104315425__metabat2_low_PE_021 | metagenome-assembled genome bin SAMEA104315425 (sample SAMEA104315425) | gut metagenome | biome: Monkey gut; feature: monkey-associated habitat; material: faeces | place: China | collected 2013 | reverse complement strand
CAACGACCCCGAGATTACAAATCACGTGCTCTGGCCAACTGAGCTAAAGAGGCTTCTCTAAGCATCCACCTCCCGAAGGAGTTGCTAACTGTCGGAAAGCGGATGCAAAGGTAGGCATTATTTTTTAATTACCAAAACTTTTTGCGATTTTTTTTATCGATTACGCATTTTTTCTTTGATTTTCTGCAATTGAACCTTCAAAGAATCGACGCAAAGGTCTGTTGCTTCCTCAAAAGTATCGCTTACTTTCTCTACGAAAACTCTATTTCCCGGAACATTAACAGTAATGCTCACCTCTTTATTTTGTGCTGTTGCTGGCTTCACAACTTTGCATACCACTTCTACGGTTTGGATATCTTCGTAGGTTTTTTCCAGTTTTGCTGTTTTCTTTTCGATGAATGCCTGCAGTTTGTCAGTTGCATCAAAGTGGATTGCTTGAATCTTAATTTCCATAGTTACCTCCATTTTTTAGGGTTAATACTATTTATGTTTCACTTATCAGGCCCTTGGATGGGCTTTTTCATACACGCTTTTCAATTGTTCGAATGTTGCGTGTGTATAGATTTCCGTTGTTGCGATGCTCTCGTGTCCGAGCAGTTTGCGCACGCTTTCCAGTTCTGCGCCATTATTCAGCATGGCAGTAGCAAAGGAGTGTCGCAGCACGTGTGGTGATCTTTTCTGCTGTGTTGTGACTTTCGAGAGATTATTTCTCACTATATTTTCCACCTGTCCCCTACTCACTCGCAGCCCTTTGTCGTTCACAAAGAGTGCTTCTGTATCACGCAGCGGTTGCGTTTCGCGTACCTGAAGATATTGCTGCAAGGTCTCGCAGAGTTCTTTTCCGAAAGGTACAACCCGCTGTTTGTCCCGTTTACCGATCACTTTGAGTTGCATATTAACGAAATCAACGTCATTCACATCAAGTCCGATAAGTTCTGCCAATCGTATTCCTGTAGAGTATAGCGTTAATATAATAGTACGCGCGCGCATGTCTTTAACCGAATCGCCCCACATGTTGTCTTGATCCATGAGGCGGTCCATATCTTTTTCGCGTATGAATTTGGGTAGTGGTTTTTTGAGCTTCGGTCCTTTGACGTAGTGTGAAGGATCTACTGCAACGATTCCGTATGCAAGTGCATACCTATAAAAAGAACGCACGGCACTCAAACAGTTATTCACTGTTGATGCCATGGCGCCTTTATCCATCAAGCTCTCCATCCAGTCTCGGATGACATCGGAGTCTATTGTCTCCCATGAGAGCTGACTATCCCTAAGTTTAAAATACGACTCGAATTCCCTAAGGCTCTTGTCGTAGTTTCGCACTGTGAGTTCGGAGCGATTCCTCTCATAGCGCAGGTAGCTTAAGAATTTATTGATCATAGACTCGTTGCATTACAGTTTCTATTTCGGCAACGAATTTACGCAAAAAATATCAAACCACCAAATTTTCGCTCTACTTTTTTTATTCTTCAGTAGCGCGGAGCTTCTGTACGTAAATAGCGTGTTCCATCTTGAGGCGCTTCAGTACAGACGGCTTATCGAACTGTTGACGACGACGGAGTTCTTTCACAACGCCAGTCTTTTCGAACTTTCTCTTAAACTTTTTGAGGGCCTTTTCGATGTTCTCGCCTTCCTTTACCGGTACAATAATCATGTTCTTTTTGTTTTTATTATTTTAGTTAAACTTTTTATTCTGCCATTAAGCGGGTGCAAAATTACAACATATTTACGAATTGCGCAAGTTTTTTTTCGCTTTTTTGTGATTTTCACTCATTTACAGCGGTTTCGTGGCCGTTTTCAGCCATGTTTTTTCATCTTCTGAAAGTATTGGTGCTAATCGGTCATATACCATTTGGTGATATTGGTTGAGCCAATCTATTTCTTCTTCCGACATCATTTCGCGAATAATGGGGCGTCTGTCGATGGGACAGAGCGTGAGGGTTTCAAACTTCAGGAAGGTTCCACATTCGGTTTGGAAAGCAGGAACCACAAGGAGTGTGTTTTCGATTCTCACACCGAAACGGTCTTTGAGATAAATGCCCGGTTCGTCGGTCACGGTCATTCCTTCGCAGAGCGGTTGCGCCACATATTCCATCCGAATCTGATGCGGTCCTTCATGGACATTGAGAAAACTTCCCACTCCGTGTCCTGTGCCATGCAGGAAGTTGTATCCGTGTTGCCAGAGGTCGCGACGTGCCACAGCGTCGAGTTGTGTTCCGCTTGCTCCTTTGGGGAATATGAGCATCTGCAACTGTATGTGTCCTTTGAGCACCAGCGTATAAACTTTCCGTTCTTCTTCTGTGAGTTCTCCGAGTGCCAATGTTCTGGTGATATCTGTTGTGCCGTTTTGATATTGTGCGCCACTATCTATGAGCAGAAGACTTTTCCTTTGCAAGGGCACATCAGTTTCTTGAGTCGGTTCATAGTGCACAATAGCTCCATGTGGTCCGTATGCTGATATTGTATCAAAAGAGAGTCCGCGATAGAGTGGCTGTTCGGACCGTAGCTGTTCCAGTCGATCAGAAACGGTCAGTTCTGTCATTGTTCCATCTATGGTCTGTTCTTCCATCCATTTCAGAAACTTGACCAAAGCAACTCCGTCTCGTTGCATTGCCAATCGGAATCCGTTCTGTTCAGCCTCGTTTTTCACAGCTTTCATAGCGGGAATGGGCGATGCAGCCTCAACGACAGGACGCGTCACCGCTTGTCGGAGCGTGTAACAAACCTCATCAGGATCCATCAGAATGTTATATTCCGGATAGTCTTTCAGTCCCTGTTTCACCTGATTATAGTCTGCCATGCGCACACCGAGTTTTGCGAGATAAGCCTTCACCTCGTCCCCTACTTTCTCCTTATATATAAATAAGGTGGTGCTTTGAGTGTCGATCAACAGGAACGAAACGAATAGCGGACAGCAATGAATGTCGTTGCCTCTGAGGTTTAGCGTCCAGGCAATATCATCCAGCGAAGCCACCAACATACCGTCTGCATGTTTTTCCCGAAGTGCTTTTCGTATTCGTTTCAGTTTTGAGGCAGCCTCTTCGCCCGCATATTCCATCGGTTGTATTTCTACGGGACAGAGAGGCACGGTCGGTCTATCTTTCCAGATACGCTGCAAGGGATCCCATGCTGTATGCAGCGTAATGCCCCCAAGTTGTTTGAGTTGAGATTTCAAGTTTTCCACCTCAGCCACTCCGTTGGTCATTCCATCTATTCCCACGGCTTTATCGTCCATGTCGGCAAGTTCGCTACCTATCCATTGTGCGACTGTTGGTGTTTCGGGCATTTTCAGTTTCATCAACTGGTATTCTGTTCCTTTCAGTTGTTCTTCGGCAGCAATGAAATAGCGTGAGTCGGTCCATAGTGCCGCACTTTTCAGTGTGACCACCGCAGTACCCGCAGAACCATTGAATCCACTAATCCATTCGCGTCCTTTCCAATGTTCCGCAGTATATTCGCTATGATGTGGGTCGCTCGTAGTAAACACGAATGCGCTCAGATGTTCTCGGCGCATTTCCTCGCGTAGTATTTCCAGTCTTTTAGCTATAAGTTCTTTGTTCATCATCTCTCATTTTTCCAACAAAGGTAGTGCAAACCGAGAGAAACACAAAATAAATACTATTATTTATTTTTGGTTCCGAGGTGCAGCCTACCTTGGACCACAGGTCAAAGGTAGTGCAAACTGAGAGAAATACAAAGAAAAACTGGTTTTTCTTTTGATTAGCCCACGCGCAAAAACCGCCAATCGTGGAAAATTTATTTACTCGTATAATATATCATACGCGTTACAGTATTACAGTATTACAGTTTGCAAAAAGCTAAAACGATGGATTTGCAGCATATTTTCCTGCCAAAAACCCTAAAAATCCATATTTCGAGCACTAAAAACCGTTTTCAAAAACTGTAATACTGTAATACTGTAACGGCAAAAAACTCCGTATTTTGGCATTATTTATTTACACACCAAAACCATTCAACATAATTTCCGCCCCATATCCAACTTCCATGCCTGTGCGCATCATTTCCCGAGCAAGCCCCGAGCAAGTCCCGAACAAGTCCCAAGTAAATCCCAAGTAAGTCCGAATCAATTTACGAACGATATAGGAAACAGATGGGAGACACTACAGTCAAGAAAGGGAAACACCACCCACTAAACTATCATGCAGTTTGAATTCAAATCAGCCATTCGCACATACCATAGTATTTTCAACACATATTCCTAATGACCGATTGAGGAGGAGAATAATGATGTCCTTAGATTGCCAAATACGCACGTCTAATAATTTGGGTATACAGAAATCAAATATGCCATGGCAGACCGAATATGTCTGATATCTACCATGGCGATAAGACGAAAGATAATATCCAACTTTTTTGCTTTCTCCAATAAAACTTCCAAGAAAATGAAGCCTAAAAGATTTTGCAAAGAGAGTGATTATTTACTTTTTTTCATTCGTTTTATTTTAATGAATAGCAATGCTATAATATCAAGTACAAGCAAAAATATCCAAAATTTCCAATCAGAAGGATTAAAAATCAAGCAAATGGTCAAACCAAGCAAGGTGATTATTGTTGGAGCATAGCCATCATCGAACTTACATCCTTTTATCATTTTTGAAAAGAACGTTTTGTCTTTCATTTGCTTCACTATAGTATAAACTGTACCACCAACAAAAAGAATAGCAGCAAGTGCCAAATCAATACACACAAGCGTATCATACTTTTCAATAATAGGGCTAAGAACTAAAGATATGGTAATATAACCAAAAAATATCATTCCCCAAGTTTGTGCATTAATTTTTAATTTCATATTCGTTTTTTTTTATTATTTTTCCTTTATTGACCTTTTTAGGGTATTCTCCTGTAAAACTTAAATCAATACGACCTTCTCAATATTGTATCTACTTTAAAGGGAAATGGTAGCGTCGATACGAGAAGTACCACGCACCGGCACTACCACAATTGTGAATTTGGAAAAAAGATTTCTTTTTATGCTATTTTACTGCATATTATCCTCCCAGTATTTTGAACTACAGAGAGCTGTTGCAAATGTAGATTTCAGCACCATTTTTTCTTCTTCTGTAAGTTCATCCGATTGATCTATAATCTCAGTATATTTACCAATTATAAAAGCCACATCTTTAGATTCTTCAGGATATTGCTTCAATACATCTTCAAACAATTCCAGGATTTTATCAACCGTTGAGTTGTTATTATCCCCCTGTCCGTTTATAATATCTCTTGCAATTGTCTTACATTCCGTCTGTAATTCCTCAGAATCCAAAATTGTCAATTGCAACTCAACATCTGCACTAACCTTTTGATTCGGCAATTTTTCTGGTTTTTCATCAAGGATAAGATCGTCATTAGAATTAGCGAGAGAGGCAAGAATCACATTATGCATCTTTCCTACCATTAATGACTGTTCGTCAAGATTCGACATAAGAACAAGTTCTTCATTAGGCAAAAGATTTTCATTTGGATCTAATATCACCTCATCAATAATGCCTTCATCTGTTATACAACCTTTAACTGCTAATGTCCTACACATTTCCAAAACACCATCAAAGTCTTCGTCATTATCGTTACACTCATACTTTTTATTCATATCATTCCATTTCTTCAAAGAAGAGTAACTTCCGCCCACAACACATCCAATAATAATACCATACTTTCGTCCTTCTATTCCAAAAAATCCTCCAATAGTTTTTCCAACATTGTAACCTCTACGACATCCATTCCAGTCAGCACTTATTATATCAGATTTCCGTCCAAGTTGCCATTGTCCCCAACTTCTCGTCTGGACTTTAGCAGTATCGTTCATCAACTCTTGATTGACGATTTCGAGCGCACTAATCAGTTTTGAACTTTCATTCTCTGCCAAAGGAGGCACATTTGTTTCTTCAGTTGAACATGCAGCCATCAACAAGGTTGCCAAGCACAGGCCAACTGCCCATTTGCATTTCAAGATAGTTTTCATTTTCGTAATTATTAAATTTGTTAGTAATGTTGTTAACTTTCACCAAACGCCAGAAGCATTTCAAATCATCTCGCAGACGTTTCTGATTTCGCTGCAAAGGTAATCAGTATCTTGGTGAAAGCCCTAATAAATTATACACCCAAAATACACCAAATAGCATCGGTGTATTTTGAGTGTATAACAAAACAGTTGTAACAAACTATCTATCAGACCACTGCACTACTACAGCTGCCGTATTTTCTGACGCCATTTCCTACGCCATTTCTTCGGTATCATCAAACTTATTAATTCGAGAACTATCAAGAAAGCCCAGAATTTCCAGTCGGCAGGAGCATAGATTAAGCAAATTCCCATTCCAAACAATACGAATATTACCTTTCCATGATCATAGATATGTTTCTTTTCATCAAACATCTTCGAAAAGAAAGTTTTATCTCGTCTTTGCGCCACAAACATATATATTCCGCCTATGATAAGAAGGGGGAATCCTATGAACACATCTACAATAAATGCCACATCAGATAATCGAATGATAGGTTCAAATACCATGGTTATAAAAATATAACCAAAATACAAAAAGCCGAATATCCGTGGCCATTTATCCGATTTCATACTTATTTCTATCTATTAGTTATTTAAGGGTCATCAATCTGTCTTCAAGACCTTTTGCGCCTTTCATGCCAAACAATTTCTGATTGATTTTGGTTTTCATATTGGTAGTTCGCTGCAAACTAACATTCATGATTGTGGCAATTTCAGAAGGTATGAAGCAGACACGCAACAACGCACAAACCTGTATTTCCTGTAGCGTCAACTTTTTGGTAGGATCGCTGACAACACTCCAAAACGTTGGCAAGCGAGTCTCCACAAGTTTCACACACTCTTTCAGTTCTTTATTGCCAGGCACTTTTCCTCTTTCGAGCATTTCATGCAAACGGGTCACAGCCTCATCGTTGAACATCGTCCGCGCCTCATCCCAGATATCTACATTCTGCTCCTGCCCCACATATTCGGTCATTTGCGTGCGCAACGCCTCAAGTTCCTCGCCTTTTTTCTTCACATAAGCCTCATAGTCGCTCTGAAGTTCATCATATTCAGTCCGCGCTTTGTCATAGACATTTCGAAGTTGCAAGAATCTGATATTCTGTCGTTCCAGTTCCACATTGCGTTTTCTTTTCGCCACATAATACCATCTGAATATATAAACAGCAAGATACACCACACTACAGGAAAGTATCAGAATCGTGGCAAGCAATTCTTTCAGATGTCTGACCCATCCTGCCACAGGATAGCCCAACAGCTTAAAATCTTGCGTCCCGACATTCTGGTCTGCCACGATATCCGTACTACATGAAGCGAGCACCATCAATGCGACAAGCATCGATAATACCGCCATGATGTTTTCAAGGAAAAATCTATTTCTTTTCATAGCCATGCAGTTTGCGCCTGCAAAGTTACGAAATAATCTGTCATTTTCTTATTCCGATCCATCATTTTATCTCCAAAGTCAGCATCTTTCCTGCGTTCCAAGCAACGCTGATAGTTATTGCGCCATTCGTCCTGCAGCCTCCTTTCCTGCACCAGTTCCTTTATATTTGCTTCCGCTGGCATTGAATGAATAGCGCAACGAGATGTTCAACCGATGGTTGCTCTGTGAAGAATTTTGGTTGAGGGTATAATAGCCACAATCCATATTGACTTTCTGTCGGGTACGCTGCAACACATCATCAACGGTTACTCGCAAGCACAGGGCATCGTTTTTCAGCCAACACTTCTGCACCACAAATCCAAGATTACATATATTGTTCGTCAATCGGAAGTTCATGTAGTCGCCCTTACGCTGGAAATAAAGATAAGACTCCAGTTGCCATTTATGAGGCAGTCGAAACACATTATTCAGATTTGCCACAAACAATGGCCGGTTGTAGTGTACTGTTCTCACGCCACTGGCTTCGCGAGGATCCGCCAAGGTCTGTTTCATGTCGAGTTTCCGCATACCTACGGTCCAACTCGGCGAGTAGCACCCCCATGTCGGCGATGCTGTCAGGAATACCGATACACTCCTCACCGGCACATCGAGATTACGGTTTTTGACGAGTATTACACCTTTATCATTATAGATATACGACCATTGAGTCAGCGCATCGTCAGTCCGTTCATAGTTAGCCATCAGATTGAACCATTTCCATCGCGCATTTGCACCAATACTGTGAGTCTTGGCATTCTTCAGTTTAGGGTCGCCCGTTTGCAGCGAATAGGGATTGATATAGATAACAGCCTCATTGAGCATCCAGTAATTAGGACGTTGTGTCTTCATACTATAGCTGAGCGAAGTCTGTACCGCTCCCCACTGGTTTGCCCAAGAGAAGGAAGGAAACAGATCGTTGGTGTATCGTTCCAACGAGTTGTCATTGTTTATCCTATCCTTATAGTCAAATCCCACATGCTCATAGCGCAGTCCTGCACTCACGCTTCCCACTTTAGAAATCTGACAGGCATACTCCACAAATGCGGCAATACTATTCTCCTTTACCTTCGAATCTGTGGTAGGCACGCCATCCATGGTAATCTGATAGAACGACCGTCGCGTCACCCGACTCATCTCCGACCCTACCTGCAACATACCTTTCCATACAGGATACCCCAACACCAGTTTGTCGGCAAACATCTGATTGGTGGTTTTACTATCCGACGTCATCGTGTTATTCTCCAGATTGACGTTTTCTTGAATATCATCATTTTCCTCTTTCTTATTGGTCAGGAAGTCGATATTGAGGTCGATATTGAGTTTCCCCACCTTACCGTTATAGAAGGCATTCCCTTCCCAGTTGTATGGATAGTGTTCATGGAGTTGTTCTTCTGTCACGTTGTTCGTCTCTTCCTTGCTATCGGGCTTGCCCACAATCATCTTCGTCATATAGGTTTTCTGCCATGCATCATAGCCCGAATCATAGTTCTTATGTTGTTCGATGCGCATACCCACGGTATGGTTTTCTGCCAGTTGCAAGTTTAATCCCACGTTCCAGTCCAAACCTTTTCCCGTCCGGTGGTTGAGCAGTCGGGTGTTTTGATCGATGCCAGTCAGTTGGTCGCCACTACGAAAATAGCTCCACTGGTGGGGCGCACTATCATTCATCTGATCATGTTTCCATCCGTTCATCATGCCAAAGAGCTCAAAGGCTTTATAGCGATACCGCATATTCAGCGTACTCAATCCATCCCAATACCCATATCGCAAGTCGTTCTGCGAATTGGCAGTCAGATCGAAGCCGAATCCATTGCCCTGTCTGCGTATTGTCTTGATGCGCACCACAGCCGTCACAGTAGCATCATACTGTGCACCCGGATTGGTAATCACCTCCACTTCCTTGATTTCCTCGCTACGCAATCTGGTCAGTTCATCGGCATTTTGCATCTTTCTACCGTTAATATAATAAATAGGTGTGCCTTTCCCCAACACTTCCAAAGCATCGCCCTTCAATGTCATACCCGGCACTTTCGACAACATTTCTTTTGCCGAACCCGATTTTTCCAATACCGTTCCCTGTATGGCAGTCACCATCGAGTTTCCCGTGAGTTTGGTTTTGGGCAGACTTCCTTTCACGGTCACTTCCTGCAACATCTTCGCATCATCCTTTAGCACGACACGTCCTCCAAAGGTATGGGTATTGGCAAATGTCGTCTTATAGCCCACGCTGGTCACTTTTAGCACACCATGGTTTTCTGGTGTTTTGATAAGGAAATGTCCTGTTGCATCAGTTGTTGCACCTTGCACAAAGGCGGAATCACCTTCTGAAAGCAATACCACATTCACGAACTCAAGGGGTTGTCCTTGTTCATCGACCACGGTTCCTTCCACATCAGGCAAATGGGTTGCCATGGCCATCATACTTACTACTGTCAACCATACAGTAAATGCAATTCTTTTCATATCTTTCTTCGATTTATTGCTGCAAAGATACGCAGGTTCTGCGAATTGCATTTTAATATAAGGGAATAATGGTGTTTCGTCACTATCTGAAATATTAGAAACTGAATTTCAGTCTAAACATGAGTTCTCTCGAACGCAAAGGGTTTATGACGGTAACACGTCGGTTTGCTGACAATCTGAACCATTGGTAGTTAGAACAGTCAAACACATTATTCAATTCCACACCTGCTTCCCACATCTTACTTTTGTAGAAGCAGCGCACATCAGCAAAATAATTAGCCGATACCGACCCATCGTTACTATGATAGAATTCGTTGTTCCATTCCAAACGCCAACGTCCAGGCATTACATAAATCTTCAACAGATGAGCAAAAGAATTATGCGTTGAACTCACACCGCCATTCACATCCTGATGTTGCACAGACTGCAACCAATAGGAATCAGCAGTCAACGATAACCAATCACTGGGTTGAAGCGCCAGATGAAAGTTGGTTGTCAACATGGCATTCCTATTGCCTACACATTCTTCGTTTAATAGTATGCGCCCCGTATCACAGCTCCAATGACATGATAAAGACATGAACATGCGCGACCACCGCAAGGTCTTTGACAGTCGCGAAAGGATGTTCCATCCGTCCATATCCGTTTCCATAGAGGTTGCCATACTATGGTAACCTGCTTCGTCGATGCTATGATGATAGAGGCGCTGATGGTTTTTATGATTCCATTGTGCATGGACAGAAGCAAAATATCCTTTCATCACATCTTTATACTTGATGTCAAACGATATATTGCGAGTCACTGGAACCACTATATTATTTGGTCCTTGATGGCGCAAATAATAGGTGGTGTAGTAAGACATGCCCGTAGTATTCCATCCATCAATAGGCGAAACTGTCTGCCGATAGGTTGACGAAAACTGCCAACGCGATGTAGGCTGCCAGATTGCCTGCAAGTTAATATCCAAATTGGATCGATTCAACCGAACACTATCGAGGCGCTGACCAAGCCACACCACTCCCACATTCGCATTCAACTTCCATGATTTGCGGTTGTAACTGATAGTATTGACAACTTTCACTTGATGCGTTTCAAAGCAGAAGTCGGATGTCAACGCTTGGAAGGTTGATGTTCCTCGCTGTTGTTTAGCCTGATAGTCGATGGCATGACCCAGTTGCAGTCCCCACAAACGATACTTTCTGTCGGCTGATGCTCCCCAGAACCAACTGTCCGCATCAAGATATTGAAGCGTTCCGTTTGCCACCACCATCCTACTGGGCAGATGATTCGCCGACACATAAGCCGATGCCGAAACCGAGCCATTGCCCTGCAACCGTCGGATCAAGTGCAGACGGTCGTTAAGATAATAGCGGCGTGGTTTGGTGCGAACCGTAACCGGTTGATTATTCCACTGGGTATTACCTCTGCTGTTTTCCACATGGAGAAAGCCCTTCATGGTATTGGTCAGATAAATATGGTCACCGTTCAATTGATAGGTGGCCTCAGCAGACAGTTGACTCCTGCTGCGATAAGCAGCCATCTCTTCAACCACCATTTTACCATCATCTACATCTACATAGAATGTCTCGGTATGTTGTCCCCATTTCGTATGATCCGTTTTACCATCTATTTGGATACGGAAGTCCGCATCCGCCGATGGCTTAAAAAGCCAGTTGGTTGCAAATACATGAGTTTCGTTGAATAATGTGCGATGGTCGTCAAGTGGCGGGGTATTGACTTCCACTCCCTGCACCACTTCACGTTCTGTCGGTGCTCCATCATCAAGTATTGCAATGGCATTGATTTCTTTTCCAATATCTTTTCCAGTATTGTTATACTTATACATCGAGACGCTCTGCTTCATACGAGCAAAGAGCATCTCCGTCAGTTTCACATCACCAAGCCATTCGTTTCCGGAGTTTGCAGTCGTTCCTGCTGCCACATCAGCCATGCCCTGCCATACATTCTTTGCACTATCTGTCAGTACAAGGTTTAATGCTGCTTGTTCAGAAAAGACCACATCACGCAACATCTTTACAGGTTGATGATGTTCCATCACCTGTACTTTCTTCACATAATCAGCAGGCATGTTCTCTGATGCTTGTACGTATTTAGCCCCCAGCAAATCCATTCCCTCGATATAGAATTTGTTTATTCTCGTTCCTTGATAGGATATTGCTCCGTTTTTATCCACATCAATACCTGGCATTTTACGAAGTACGTCAGCAATGGTTCGGTCTTGTTTCTGTCGAAAACTATTCACCATATAATCGAGTGTATCTCCTGTTTGGCGTATCCTCGACGATTTCACCACCACGTTTTTTATTTCCGTTGTTTGTTCTTTCAGTATGACAGTCTGCCCTTGTCGGAACATTGAGAGCGACAGGGTATCTTTGGCATAGTTCAAACAAGAGAACATGATGTTTTTTGCAGGCTTTCCTTGTGGTACAGAAACCCGAAACAATCCGTCTGCCTGTGTTTTGGTAAAACACACTGGTCTATTGCTCTCGCCCAAGAGCAATACAGATACTGATTTGATTGGTTGTCCCTGATCATCGGTCACTCGTCCTTCATACCTCTGCGACCATGCCATAAGAGGTAATAACAGTAACACGATTGTCAACCAAACACACCTTGTCCAACTCTTACTCATAGTTTTCCATCAAGAAAAGATATATTTCTATAATTGCACATGTCCGTATAATAAAGTTCCTTCTATTACTACCTGTATAACAAAAGAACCTCTGATGTCCTCAGGAAGTTTACATTCTGCATAACCAAAAGCATATACCTCTTTTAATAAGGACATATTATTATCAACTGAAATTATCGTTAACTTCACAGAACATCTGTCCTCATTAGTTCTTAGATATATCAAATTTCCTTTCTTATATAGTTTAGGAATGAGGAAAACTGTACGGGGACGTCCCCCTTTCAATTCAGTTTCATCATCATAATACAACGGTATTTTTTCCTCTTTATCATCTTGTGCCCACGTTGGAAGTGACGATAATAATATAACTATCAAACAAACAAGTCTTATCATTTTTTTACTCATAGTTTTCCATCAAGCAGGGTGTAAATGATTGAGGACGAAAATCTGTATTACTATAGTCTGGCTTAGGCATTCCGTTGCGGAAACTCACATATCCACTTTGATCCTTCCAAAACTCTGTAATCTCACGTTGAAACCATTCGGGAGTACACTTACGCATATTGTCACCCCATAAGATTATTGGAGTGCGTTTTTCTTCAATGCTCACACAAGTAAAAATGAAGTCGCCCTGACCATCTTCGGCATGGAGTATCAAACCTGGCAAACCTTGAAGTTTCCATGGGCCATCATCTATTGGAATATCCATAGAGTACCATACTGTCCATGTACGACCTCGCCACTCCCCCACAGCTTTGCTGCAAGAATAGCCACACACTACAGAATCTGCGTCCTGCATCTGCCAGTCAATGGCAGGGAGCTCCTGTTCATAGTAATAAAGATATCGGAATATCTCGTCTGTATATGTCAATTCATTCATCGCAGGCAGATGTTTATACACGGCAAAAGAAACAGTTCTTCCAAGTGTTCCGTTGTTTTCCATTGTACGAATCCATTCTCCAACAGATGCGCGAACCATTTTAAGCGAATCATCCAATGCGATAAATTGCCTGAATTTAGAATCATAACAAACAGAAACGTCTTTACCTATTTCGAGTACAACATTTCTATTTATATGTTTCTTCTCCTTATTCATTTTCAGTTTTGCTTCATAATTCACGTGCAAATAAGAAGTGTCTAACACTTCTATTGCTTTCGATGAGCAACACATCAAGCACAATAATATAACGATTTCAAATCTATTCATATATTCAACATTAATGGTTTTGTTGTTTTCTCTCATATTCCACGAGACATTATTTATAATTTTCCATCAAGCAGGGTGTAAATGATTGAGGACGAAAATCTGTATTACTATAATCTGGCTTAGGCATTCCGTTACGGAAACTCACATAACCACTTTGATCCTTCCAAAACTCTGTAATCTCACGTTGAAACCATTCGGGAGTACACTTACGCATATTGTCACCCCATAAGATTATTGGAGTGCGTTTTTCTTCAATGCTCACACAAGTAAAAATGAAGTCGCCCTGACCATCTTCGGCATGGAGTATCAAACCTGGCAAACCTTGAAGTTTCCATGGGCCATCATCTATTGGAATATCCATAGAGTACCATACTGTCCATGTACGACCTCGCCACTCCCCCACAGCTTTGCTGCAAGAATAGCCACACACTACAGAATCTGCATCCTGCATCTGCCAGTCAATGGCAGGAAGCTCCTGTTCATAGATATAGTTATACTCAAAAATCTCATTAGTGTAAGTCAGTTTTGCTTCTTCTGGATAGTGTTTATATACTGCAAATGGCATCTTCTTGATAAGACCGCCATGACTTTCGCCATATCTTAACAAGGCTTTTGTCATTTCCATACCCGACAGTCCCATTGCATTGATTGAATCCTGAGCATCTACTCTACGTCTATATTGCTTACTAAAAAAAGAAGAATATTGATTGCCAATTTCCAAAACAGCATCAGTTTCAACTTTTTCTTTATCTTCTACCAATATTTTCAGCCTTACGTCATAATATACCATCAGCCGTGTAACATCTAATGATTTGCCACACGATGCACCAATGCTATCAAGCAAAAGGACTATCAAAACCAATAATTTCAACTTCATTGTTTAAAATCGATTAATGTGGACGGATTAATTCCGTCCACACAAAAGCAATTGTTATTATTCTAAGTTATCATATCTATAATAAACACTAACAACCTTACCGTCTTCATATATCTCTATAATTGTACAGCCTGTAACACGTTGTTTAGTTACAACGACCTCTGTTTGTGCTGATGCTACAATAGGGAAGGCTGTACCTATACCAAGTAGCAACAGCAACGAAATCGTTTCTTTTTCATTTTTTGTTTTTATCTGTTTAAGTTTTCAAACTTCCCGTCCAATTCACAGTCGACAATTAACCGGTTCCTATCCGAGATTGGGATACCCTCGCCTCCATTATGCAACAAAATCAGCTACATTTAGCTTCATCTATGATTGGAATCTGTGCGCACCTGACGCCCACAGATTGACATTACAGTTTTAGTTTTCGTCGGTAAAGGTAGTATGTTTTTATTTTTTAAGCAAGAAAAAGAAGTACATTTTTTACATGTAGCAACATTTCCATTGCCGCAGCAATTGATTCATGCCCCATTGCTCGCAACATGGCAGACGCTCTCCTACTATAGTACAATGCAGAGTCAGGTTGGTTCAGCATATTAAACACTGGAGCAAGATAAGAATAAAACATCCATGCAGACAATATCACATTCAGCAGACATGGTGTCAGCATACTCCATCGCTTGTCGGAAACAGACAAGCGCTTTAGGCATATCGCCTTTATCATAAGCCGCACGACCCATTAAATACTGTGCTGCCATTTTTTCATTAGAGGTTCCCCATTTATCAAACCACATAACCACATTCTGTAACGATGTCACAGTATCCAGTTTTGCACCAGTTTGATTAAGCGAATCTATCCGTTGCAGTTCGCTACGCATCTGCTTTCCGTGGCAAGAACATAATATTAATACACCTATTATATATATGAGCGTTTTAGGGTTCATCATTAGTATTTCAGTTATTCATAGGCAAAGATACAAAATAACAGGCTCATTATGCCACATGGAGTTTACAAACGTATGATATTTTAATTTTTATAACATTAAATTGCAATTAAAGTGTTTCATATAATAAGTTTTTTTGCTAACTTTGCATCGAAAGAAGAACAAACATCATTAATATAAAACAACTATGGAATATTTATCAAATGACAAGCTTTTGATCGTCGGTGCCGGCGGTATGATTGGTTCAAACATGGTACAGAGCGCTTTGATGCTCGGTCTGACTCCTAACATCTGTCTGTACGATATCTATGAGCCAGGTGTTCATGGTGTATTCGACGAAATTCAGCAGTGCGCTTTCGCAGGTGCTAACGTTACTTACACTGTTAATCCCGAAGAGGCTTTCACAGGTGCTAAGTACATCATCTCTTCAGGTGGTGCTCCCCGTAAAGACGGTATGACTCGCGAGGATCTGCTGAAAGGTAACTGCCAGATCGCTGCTGAGTTTGGTGACAACATCAAGAAGTACTGCCCCGAAGTGGAGCACGTTGTTGTTATCTTCAACCCCGCTGACGTAACAGCTCTTACTGCTCTTATCCACTCAGGTCTGAAACCCAACCAGCTGACTTCACTTGCTGCTCTTGACTCAACCCGTCTGCAGCAGGCTCTCGCACTGGAGTTCGGTGTTCAGCAGGATAAGGTTACCGGTGCTCACACCTATGGTGGTCACGGTGAGCAGATGGCAGTATTCGCTTCTCAGGTTAAGGTTGACGGCAAACCTCTCTCAGAGATGGGCCTCTCAGCTGAGCGTTGGGAAGAGATCAAGCACCACACCGTACAGGGTGGTTCAAACATCATCAAGCTCCGTGGTCGTAGCTCATTCCAGAGCCCTGCCTACAATGCAGTGAAGATGATTGAGGCTGCTATGGGTGGCGAGAAGTTTACTTTGCCTGCTGGATGCTATGTAAATCACGACTCTCTTGGTTTCAAGAACGTGATGATGGCTATGCCTACAACTATCGATAAGACTGGTGTTCACTTTGTTGAGCCTACTGGCACAGACGAGGAAATCGCAGCTCTTAACAAGTCATACGAGCATCTCTGCAAGATGCGTGATGAGATTGTTGAGTTAGGCATCGTTCCAGAAGTTTCTAAGTGGAACGAAATCAATCCTAACCTCTAAGATTTTTCATTATTTTTAATTTTTAAATAAAAATACGGGTGGTAAAGAGTTTTTCTCTTTCCGCCCGTATTTCTTTAAACTAGTAACTTCAAATCCTTATTACATCATCTTCCGTCTTGGAAAAAGGATTCCTTTACTTTTCTTCAGTTCATGTTGTCTTTATTTTCCTAAATTTAGTGGATATATTAGTTTAGATATACGCAAAATTACTAAAAAGATATTAATCTTGCAACCCACTTTTTGCGATAAATGATTATCTGGTGACAGATTGTGATTATGTGGTCGAAAATTGTGATTATGTGGTATGAAATAGTTTTACCATATTTTTGCTTATAGTCGTTTTTTACTATTAAACAAAAAGAAGTGCTTCATATTCTCTTATTGACTAAGAGATAACATGAAGCACTCCTTTATGCTATACATATAGATTTATTATTTTGTTCTGTTATTATAATCCAGCAGTAATGCCAATAGTGAAGTAGTCGCGAGTGTTGTCTTTGTCAAACTTGAATTTAAGAGCGTCCCATCTGTAACCAGCTACTATCGCACATTGAGTACCCCATATCTTTCCTACGTTGAAACCAATGCGAGGGGTAATATATCCGAATACATCGCCACTGCTCTCTTCACTTGTTTCGTATGTTGGCTTGTTATATGAATATTTACCATTCATGATATAGTCTGTCTTATAACCTGTGCTATATTTCATCTTGAAAGTAGAATGAGAATATCCTATACCTATTTTTCCTTCAATAAATATTCGCTTATGCAACCAGTAACGATAATTAGCTCCAACAGCAATGTGCCAACTGTTGTTATCTGTAACATTATCATTTGTTTCGCCAAAGACATATCCTCCACTGATGCTGAAATAGCCAATTCCGAGATCCATATTTATACCTGTAGCTTTTTCTATTCCCATGTATTCGATAGAGAAGCCATTTGCTTTTCCATCATTTGTAATGGTTGTTGCACTTTTGTCTACAGTTGCTATTTCTTCTTGTGCGTTTGCTGTTAATGAGCATAGACCTAATCCAAAGACTATACCCAACTTTGTGAAAAAGTTTTTTTTCATGTTGTGATTTTGTTTATTAATAAGTTCCTATTTTTAGTATAATTGTTCCTATTATTAGTACTACAAAGATAGCATTTATTTGTTATAAACGATTCAATATTTCTATGCGTTAACTAAATTTAACCCTCTTCATGATAGTATTCTGTCTAAACAAGAATGGGAAATAAATGTAGAAAGTCAGTAAACAATCCAACGAAAATACGTCAAATAAATATAGAAAGTATGCTGAATTTCTGTATTTAATTCAATTAAATATATATTCAGTGTAATTAGATATATATTTAGTTCAATTAAATACATATTTAATTGAATTAAATAAAGAAATGTAGGTGATTTATTATGGTTATCTAACCAATGTTCTTACTTTTTTATCCTGACTTTATTATATTACAAAATAGGTTTACCAAGATACTGTAAAAAAAAGAGTGCTCAAATCTTATTGATTTGGGCACTCCATATAAAATATTTATAAATTGAGAAAGTCAATGATTAATCTTCATCATCGTCATCATCATCGTCACCACTGTCACGATAAGATGTTAAATCATTGATTTTTCCTTTAAATACAAATGTAGAAGTCTTTGTATATTCATTGTCAGATGAACTTTGTCTCTTTCTCCAAACAGCATTCAATGGATTGATTGTGATTGTATAAATATCGCCAGACTTAGAAATAGTTACAGATTCCTCTGTTGCATCAAAGTACCAAGCTCCGTCTTGAATCTCATAATCACCGTCTACTAAAGGAACATTAAATGCACCAGACATTGCCCATGAACCAGTAGTGAATGTGCCAGTAGGTAAGCCATTTGTAGCTTTCTGCTTACTTACGATATAAAGACTTGCGATAGATGCTTTCTTTGGTAAACCACGCCAGTTGTTTGCAATAATATAACTTGAAAAGTCAAAATCAGAGAATTCTATTTGATACTCATATTTTCCTGCTGAAGATTCAGTATTAGAAAAGAAAAAAGCATGTGTGTATGATGCAGAACCCTCATTAGAACTGATGGTTGCTGATGTTGTAGCTCCTCCACCATTGCCACCGTTACCGCCATTGTCATCGTTATTATCGTCTCCACAAGCTGTGAAACCTAATGAACATGCTGCTATGAGCATTGCGCTAAGCAGATACTTTGCCTTTGTAATTTTCATAATCTTTAGTGTTTTAAATTAATATATGCTAATATTGTGAACAAAAGTAATCAAATTAAGTCAAAACAACAAATATTTTCATGAAAATATCAATTTAATTATTATAGGTCGCTTTGTGAGCTGAATAAAAAGACGTAATTTTACAAGCTCAATAAGCATATACAACAAAATTTAATAATACATTATATAATATAAGGTATGGCACTGATAAAATCAATAAAAGGATTAACCCCAAGATGGGGCAAAGAATGTTATTTTAGTGAAAACGCAACAATCGTTGGTGAGGTTACTATGGGGGACAACTGTTCAGTATGGTTTAATGCTGTAATTAGAGGAGATGTTGCCCCTATAAAAATTGGCGATGCTGTGAATGTACAAGATGGAGCTTGCATACATGTTACAAATACCACAGGCCCTGTAAATATAGGTAATAGAGTAAGTATAGGTCACAATGCCACCGTTCATGCCTGTACTATTCATGATGGAGCCTTAGTAGGTATGGGAGCAACGCTACTCGATGAATGTGAAGTGGGAGAGGGGGCTATAGTTGCTGCAGGAGCATTAGTTTTGCAACATACAAAGATAGGTCCTCACGAAATATGGGGAGGCGTGCCAGCAAAATTTATAAAACACACAAGACCTAATCAAGCAGAAAGTTTTGCCGACCACTATGTGGAATATGGTAAATGGTATCTCGAAGAAGATGGTAATAACGAATAAGCGAAAAGAAAAATTAAGACGAAGAGGTCAAAAAAAACGCTAAAAAGTTGGTTTATTGGCAAATAAGCAGTAATTTTGCACCCACTTTAATAGACTCTGTCTAAAAAGCAAAGAATTTTTATAATGTTTAATTTAATATTTAAAGCAAAAAAATGATTATTGTACCAGTTAAAGAAGGCGAGAACATCGAGAAGGCTCTTAAGAAGTTCAAAAGAAAATTTGAAAAGACAGGTGTTGTAAAAGAATTGCGCGCACGTCAGCAATTTGACAAACCATCTGTATTGAAGAGACTTAAGATGGAGCACGCTGTATACGTACAGAAAATGAGAGCAACAGAGGAATAATAAAATCCTCTAAAAATTTGGTAGTTTGAATTTATTTCCGTAAATTCGTTGCCGAATAAATAAGAAGCCAATGACAGCTTGGCGTATGGTGTTATGATAGAGCAGTTTTTAAACTATCTGCGCTATGAGCGGTATAAATCTCCGCTTACTGTGCAAGGTTACGGCGATGACCTTCGGGCTTTCGAGTCGTATATTAAGACTGTTGATGTCGATAATACATTAGAATCGGCTGATGCTGATTTAATACGCAGCTGGATGGAGCAAATGATGGATAAAGGTAATAAAGCATCGTCGGTTGGTCGACGATTAAGTGCCTTGAAGACGTTTTATCGTTTTGCTCTGTCGCGAGGGTATATTAAAAAAGATCCAGCGCGGATGGTTATAGCTCCAAAGAGAGAAAAACCATTGCCACAATTCTTGAAAGAGAAAGAGGTGGATAGTTTGTTGGATATGAAAGAAGAAGATTCAGAGTCTTTTAAATCTCTTCGCGCCCACACAATCATTATGGTCTTCTATGAAACCGGCATACGACTCTCGGAGTTGGTAGGGTTGGATGATAGTTCAATTGATTTGAATATCCAGCAACTACAAGTAACCGGAAAGCGAAACAAGCAACGCATCGTGCCATTTGGAAACGAATTGGCAGAAACTTTGACTAAATATATAGAAGTTCGCAATAAAAGTGTTGTTCGTAAGGATAAAGCACTTTTTGTGACAGTTAAAGGCATTCGGATGAAAGCTGCACAAGTGAGATATGAAGTAAAGAAAGAAATTTCGCTCGTGTCTTCCTTGAAAAAGCGTACTCCCCATGTGTTGCGACATACTTTCGCTACAGCCATGCTAAATCATGGTGCAGGAATAGAGAGTATAAAAAAGCTATTAGGTCATGAAAGTGTAAGCACTACAGAAGTGTATACACATACAACCTTTGAACAGCTAAAACGAGTTTATAAACAAGCCCATCCGAGGGCATAACCTTTTAAAACTATATAGGAGGTAAAACTATGGAAATTAAGATTCAGTCAATCCACTTTGACGCTACCGAGAAATTACAGGCGTTTATCGAAAAGAAAGTCGCCAAGTTGGAGAAATCATTTGAAGATATACAGAAAGTAGAGGTGCAATTAAAAGTTGTGAAACCCGCAACGGCTCAAAATAAAGAAGCAAGTATCACGGTGACAGTGCCAGGTACGACGCTATTTGTAGAGAAGACAACAGATACATTTGAGGAAAGTGTAGACCTTGGAGTCGATTCGTTGAAGGTTCAACTACAGAAACATAAAGAAAAATCAAGGAATTATTAAAAAAAAACTTGGAAAAGTTTTGGTAATTAAAAAATAATGCCTAACTTTGCAGCCGTTTTCCGACAGGTCGTAAATCAGAAAGATTACGGCTGCAAAGAAAAGCCTCTTTAGCTCAGTTGGCCAGAGCACGTGATTTGTAATCTCGGGGTCGTTGGT
>SAMEA104315425__coassemble_667_pt1 | contig 26937 bp, 27 predicted proteins | sample SAMEA104315425__metabat2_low_PE_021 | metagenome-assembled genome bin SAMEA104315425 (sample SAMEA104315425) | gut metagenome | biome: Monkey gut; feature: monkey-associated habitat; material: faeces | place: China | collected 2013 | reverse complement strand
GCCACGCATCATCACATGAAATATCCCTGTGCACGATTCCTTCCTCGCCTGCCTCGGCATGCTTGTATTTTAGATCCGTTTATACCATCAGTTTAAGCTGATGCCACTGACCTCTGGCATCCCTGTCCCCCTGGCATCCAGACAAAGGAGTATTCACAAGCTCATTCATAGTTTTTCCGCAATAACATCCAATATATCAACGTTCTGTACATTTTCAATATGTGCAAAAAAATCAGTTATATTATTTGAGTATTTTGATAAATCCATTAATTTATCAGTATTCCAATTCCACCATTCTGTTCTCTGCAATTTGTCAATTGTCTCGACATCGAACCTGAACTTAATTACTTTGGCAGGACAGCCGGCAACAACAGCATAGGGAGGCACATCCTTGGTGACAACAGCATTAGCACCGACAACTGCTCCATTGCCAATAGTAACGCCTTGCAAAATTACCGCACCATGCCCAATCCAAACATCATTTCCGATTCCAATAGGCTTTGAATATGGGTTCCATGGATGTTTTGATAATTGCTCTTTCGTGCTACTATTTTTTATATCTTGAAACACAGGGGATGTGGAAAGCCAATCCATCGGGTGTTCTGCGCCACCAATATAAACATTGTCGGCTATGCTACAGAATGCACCAATTTTTGCATTTATACACCAAGTATTCACGCCAAGATATGAATAACGTCCTAATGAGCTATAATAGACAGTACAGCCCGATGAAACTGATGCAGTTGGCGATATTATAGAATCTCTGATGGCATGTCCATGTAGTCGTAGAAAAAGTTTGGACCATAAATAAACGACAAACCGAATTATATTCATTTTATTACAATCTCACATTAGTACTCATCAAATTCATATGCCTCAACAAAAGATGCGGGCGTTTTGTTAATAATTTTTGCGCCAATACTATCCGCATATTCTCGAAGTTCGAAATGAGAAAGCATCGCTCTATGAATATTCTTCAACCATTCACAGTAATCTCCTCGTTGAAACCATCTAATATTATCTTTTTCATAAAAATGTCCATCATTACAAAAAATTCGATGAGTTTCTGGATTAACATCAAAAGATTTTAACCAAGAGTGTTCAATACCATATAAATATATCTTTTTAAAACCAGAGTTTAATGCACAAAATACCGCCGCATTTGAAATGTTTTGCGGCCAAGGCATTCCAAAAGAATGTCTATACAACCAATGGCTAATAGATTTGATTCCAGAAATTGGCGTCATATTATATACAACAATGGTAATATTAGGATTTTTCGTTAGTCTTTCTACAATTTTTTTATCTCCATTAGATGGAAAAAAGAATGTCAATGGCCAACTAACAGAAAATAGATCTTCATAAAGAGCGTTGACCTTTTCCTGTGAAAATTTTCTCTTTGCCGTACCAATTAAAATATTATCCAATACTATATAATGATTAGGTTTAACTATCTTGAAATAAGGCGAAGATGCAAAGAAATTTACTGCCATTATATTGTTTATATCTTTTATTATTGAGCACTCCAAAAATTTACTTAAGGAAGAACCATTTCCAAATATATAGCAACAGTCATTCTGTTTCCGATTTTTTCTTTGTTTCTTAAAATAAGAATCACCTTTGTAAGATGAAAACAACAAAACAGATATTATCGAAATCAGAGACTCGATTAATCTATTTGCACCATAATACATTCTTTTCAAAATTTCTTTCATATTCTTAGTCTTATATAAAACACAATATACATATTCAATTAAAACAACACTTCACACAAAATTAGTTAGTGTTTCAAATTAAGGCATACCCATTAGTATAGGAACCTTTGTGAGCGTTTTGATATAGATTTTTTCTTCGTTTTTTGCAAGTACAATTCCTTTCATAATGAGTTAGATATATAAAACTACATACTTAATGACTGGAAATAATCCATCTGGTCCTTGTTAATTTGAGGATCAAATATACTATGATATGGATAATACTGATCTATTGCAGAGTATTTTTCACCTTTAGCCTTCGAAAACAAATCTTTTGTAAATACAAAAAATGTAATCGAGTACATAAGCACAATTATAATGGCGCGTTGTCGCTCGAAAGACCTGTGTTTGACTATTTCAACAATTACCTGAGACAACATAATGATAAAGGGCATATCTACATAGAGTCTATAGCGCCACAATATAGGCATGAATCCCGAAACAATCAAAAATAATATGTAGGCAAAACCAAAAAGTCCCCAAAAGGTTTCCTTAAACCTAATAATATAATATGCAACTGCTGCAAGTATAAATAATCTGGTAATTGAAAAAATAGCAAATCCATCTTGAGCGCCAAGTCTGTCACTTGATAAGTATGATTGACCAACTTGAGCTACACCATCGTCCATATATCCCGACAACAATATGTCCCCCATCAATGACTCTAAATCAATTTTGCCAAGCAGGTAAACTATTGTAAAAAAAAGTAGAAAAACAACAGAAATAGTATATTTGTTAGGTTTGAAACATTTCACCAAAGGAAACAACAACAACAATAAAGCGGAGTTATGAAACATATATGCTCCAAATGTAAGAGCCAAAAAGTTCCTCCACCGGTTTTCCTTCATAGCCGAAATAGCATACAAGGCAAAGCCTAATGCGATAGAATGTCTTAATACATTAAAATTTAAGACAAGATAATCAAGTAATGCATATAGCAAGATCGACGTAAAAACATATTTCGAATTTTTTCTAAAGAATGAAAAGACGGATACATTCAAAAAAATTGCTATAGGAAATTTTAATATCAAAAAATTATCAGATATGAATCTACAAATAAAGCTATAGATCATCCATCCAGGTTGGTATCTTGCACCATAGTCAACAATATTATCCCACGACATGTCGCTGGGTTTGAGTGCTTGGAAATCTTCAGCATAAGCAGGAGTGTCAGATCCTACCATATATTGAAAACCAGAAACAGCGATGAACCAGCCCAATAAAAGTTTGTAAGCACGAAGCCTACTATGTGTATTGCCCCTTTTCATTATATCGTAATGAACGGAGCAATACACACAAGCTAACAATGTTATTATATAAATCATCTAAGATTTAACGTTTACACTCTTTAATGATATTGCAGATCCGTCTAACGTCTTCTATCTGTAAATCTGCATACAAAGGTATTGTTAGCACTCTTTTGCTAATATGAAGAGCTACAGGAGTAGCATTTGGGTCAAACTTTCCATGATATGCATCAAATGCATTTGTTAAAGGATAGAAATATTTACGAGCAAATATTCCATTTTCTGCTAATACCGCATGGACTTCGTTTCTAGTTGCACCGAATTCTTTCTCATGTATAACAATGGGGAAATAAGCATAGTTAGCTTTAACGTTTTCTTGTACAGGAGGCAGTTGAATTCCCTCAACACCAGATAGATTTTCACGATAACAGTCAACAACAACCTTACGTTTTGCAATCTCTCTATCTACATGTCTTAGGGTACATAGTCCCATAGCTGCAACAAATTCATTCATTTTTGCATTAGATCCTATCCCATCTATCGTTTCTGTGTCTTTTATACCAAAATCACGAAGTTTATATAACTCACGTCCTAATTCTTCATCATGATAGCATACAGCCCCACCCTCAATTGTATGATATACTTTTGTAGCATGAAAACTAAACATAGAGGCATCTCCAAAATTTCCAATTCCTTGTCCTTTATAACGCACTCCAAAAACATGTGCAGCATCATAAATGACTTTCAGTCCATATTTTTTAGCAATACGATTAATCTCTTCAATATTACAAACATGCCCATAAACATGCACAGGAACAATAGCAGATGTCTTATCTGTTATAAGAGCCTCTATCTTATTCACATCTATTGTATAGTCCACAGGATTTATATCACAGAAAACAGGAGTTAAACCATTGCGAACTATAGCATGTGTTGTTGATGCAAATGTAAAAGGTGTCGTTATGACCTCTCCACTCAAATTCATGGCTTGAAGACATAACTCTAATGCATTATGGCCATTTGTAAATAAAGATATATTATCAACTGATAAATATTCTTTTAGACGAGACTCTAATAAATTATGTTTGGGTCCCATATTGGTTAGCCAATGACTTTCCCAAATATCTTTAATCTCGTTAATATACTCCTCGTATGGAGGCATAGACGTCTGAGTTACAAAAATCCGTTTCATTTTTATATTAAATTATTTAAATTTGCAAAATGATTTTAAATAGTGAGAGAGCTCTTTTATTTCTTTTTTATACATAAAGAATGAAATTAATAGTATAGTCAAAATTATACTACTTCGAATATAAACATGTGAAACTTCTAAAGTAAAAATAGCCCCCAAAGAAATTAAACAGATAGTCATTATCATGTATTTTTTAGAGTCCAATATATGATAGTATTTTCCACCAAAGATAGTTTTTAGAATCATGGCAACAATAGCAGCGATTGAAACTGCTATTGCAATTCCAGGAAGGCCTAATACTTTACTTAATAATATCGATAGTATAACATTTGTTATTACCGATGTTAAAAAAACGACAAGATTAAGATAAGTTCTTTTAGATATATCAATTCCAATTCCTGTTGTTTCACCTATAATATAACAAGATGGTCCCAATATAAGAAATGGGAAAAAGCTTTTAGCAGCCCTATACTTTTCTCCCAAAAGATAAAATATAATATCTTGAGACAAAATAATGCATAAAGCAAAAATTGTTAGTACACATACAAGATACCGATGTACTTTAAAGAACTGTCCCGTTTGGGTTTTGTAGTTTTCTAATGTATATGGCACCCAAAATGTATTAAAGCCAGCTTGGATGATTAATATCATATTAGCTAATGCTGTTGCAGAAGTAAAGACTCCTATGCTATAGTAATCCATTGTGTGCTGCATGACAATTTGTGGAATTGAGGTATTAGCCCACATAAGAATTGAAACAGGAATTAAAGGAGTCGCAAATTTCACCATTTCAATGGTAAACAACTTATCATACTCTTTTATTCTTTCAAACCTACTTCTTTGAATGAAAAGAAAGACCAACGCTAATAATAAATGGGATACAGTAAGAACAATTAGCGCAGGTTTGTATGAAGGATCCCAAAAACCTACCCCTATATATAAAACTTTAGATACCAGCGTCATCAAGATTCCTTGAATCGTGTATAGTTTTATATTTTGCTCCATGCGATATGAAAGATTCAAATATCGCAATGTTGCAGTACAAAACACACTACCAAAGAATAACCATAACAAGAGATTATCTTCTTCTTGAAAAAGTAAGCGTGACAAGAGGTCTTGAATGGGCAATGCAATTATTGCAGCAACAAATAAAAGAGCATAGGTTATTGAAAAACAAAAAGTAAATAAATACCCCTTAGTTTGATTATTTGGTCTCTCAAGATAGAAACGAGCAAATGCCTGATCCAATCCAAGTAATACCAATATTCCAAAAAGATTTGAGTAAGTATTAAAGATATTGATTTTACCCAATACTTCTGGTTCAAAAAGTCGAGTAGATATCGGTGCTGTCAAAAAACTGATAGCAAACGACACCCATGTCACCAAAGAGAAACCAACAAATTTCTTAATAAAAGATTTTCCCGTTTCTGCCATTATAGAAAATGTGTTTGTAGAGTATTTACAAAGGCTTCATCGCTGTATCTCTTTACAACAATGTCTCGATTATGCTGCTTTTCTTTTAATGTTAGACTAGTTGAAAAAGACTTCTGATTTGCATCTTCTATTGTAAACACAATAAATCCACAATCCTTAAACCATTTATACAAGGGGCTTTTACAAGACATAAACACCTTAATGCCAAGATAAAAGCCCATAATTGCTGTTCCTTGTGACTCTTGTCTCCATGCAGACAATATAATTGAATTTAAGTTAGTAAAAACCAAATTATATTCATGAAGCGGCATATATTGCTTTAAAATTACGAAATCATTATGCGGAAAAGTCTCTTTGTATACTTTTTCAACGTCTTCTCTATAATACTGATTTCCGCCATAAGATAGAGGCATATAAATTTTTGACGTTTGGTCTAACTCTATTTGTTTTAAATATTCCAAAACATACATATGATTATTAGACATAGAAGCAGAATTGCCTACCATTATTCCATTTGCTTCAAAAAAAGGAAGGTCTTTTAAATCGCCTAATACTTCAGTCAGAGAATAATTAAAAATCTCATAATTAGGAATTTTTCTTTTTGCATAGTCCTCTATGTATAACGCATCATATTTACAACAATATTGAATACTGTCAACACGATTGCTAATATATTTAAATTGCCTATTCTTCTGATAATTGAAAGAATAGCGATTTCCTCTTAAATAACTATATATTTTAAACAACCATGGCGTTAATTTATGAAGATACAAATAACGGCTATAAATATACTTCTCCGTATATGTCAACTTCATACCATTAATTGACAAGAACTGATCGTATAAGTCCCATCCATAGACTTCCCAACAAACATGTATATTAGAAGGAGCTTGTTTTATAAAATCTATTGCATCCATAGACATAAAATGGACAACAATATGTGAAAATTGTGAAAAGTCAAAAGTTTTACCTTCAAGAGATCCATGACCGATATTGATTGTTTTTTTATTTTTCAGAAATTTCAAATGCTTCGGCTCTCTTTGATAAATATCAACTATTATAATTTCATTACACCCAGGAAATACTTTTTCATATATTCCCATTGTTCGTTCTACAACCTGGTGATCTATTATAAGATGTAAGATTTTCATTATCGACTTAAATTTTTATTTCACTAAAATGTATATTGCTTTTTTTTCCATCTCCAGAATAATAAGTAACATAAATTTTGTTGTCGTAAATGACGACTCCAGGATATGCGTTATCTTTAGATTCTGTGAGATGACATAACGTTTTTGCTAAATGGTTGACAACATCAATTTCAAAGATTGTTGTTTTAGACTGAACTTGATACGAGCGACCCACACAAAACAGTTTGTCTTTATAAACAAATAACTTCGGACAACCGATCTCATATTGTATTGGCACCCATTGCCATTTATTTCCATTACTGCTTTTGCCCAAAACAGATTTTCCATTTGTACGTACTATAGTGTACAACGATCCGTGAAAGAATGCGACAGATGCTTCTGTTGGCATTGGAAGAACGTTTATTTTCTCCCCTACTTCAAATGTCCTACCATCTTTCGAATGCACAAAAGCAAAAAAAGGACAATATATAAATCCGCCTATACCATCATTAACTTCGGCAGGTTGCCAGAGCCAGTTCCATGAGATAGCAGGTTTAAAATACAAACTATTTATTTTTGAGAATTTGCCTTTTTGTGTCTTATATGCAACTATAGTATTCCTATATACAGCCTTTTTATTTTTATAGACAACATCTTCTGCCGTTAACATCAGTTTTTCATCGGGTGTTATACAGAGTTGTGGATCTCGCAAATCGTGACCTTTAATCTTGAAAGAACGGTATAAATTCCATTTTATTCCATCCTTAGAGCGAATTACTCTGATAACGCCACAATCTTTTCCTGTATTATCCCAATGGCTATCAGCTTCACGAAATGCACAATAGAAATATCCATAAAAATGAGAAAGGGAAGTGAAAGCGGCATATTGTTGTCCTTTCCATATTATTCTGTCATTTATTATCTGATTGGCACATGAATAAAATGTAGCAAGAAGAAACAACAAAAATATAGAAAAGCTTTTTTTCATTACGCCAAAGCCTTGTAATTGATCTTGCCAGATTCAAAACGAGGAATTTCTGGCAACACATTCACTTGAAATGATTTCAACAGGAGGCCTGTCTTTTCCGAAATAAACTTATTAACATCTACAGCAAGACTCGATTCTGTTATATAAATCTTCATCTGATTATCATCTCCTGTACATGCACATTCTATTGCAAATTCTTCTTTAATAATTTTTTCACATTGATCAAGACTCACGCGAAGACCAAAGAGTTTAAGGAAACGCTTTTTCCGACCAACAATATAGAAATAGCCATCTTTGTCCATTTTGGCAATATCTCCTGTAAAATATACTCCATTAAAGTCGTCTCCTTTTTTCAAATCTTCCACAGAAGTCCCATATCCCATGGTTACATTAGGTCCTTCATAACGCAATTCACCATCTGTGTCAATATTGGTAATTTCATTTCCGTTCTCATCAACCAATGAAAGTTTACCTTCTGGAATTGCTTTTCCAATACTACCTATATGTGAAGTAGCGTCCTTGTATGGTAAGTAAGCCAAACGGGCAGACGTTTCAGTTGTACCAAAGGTTGCAAAAAACCTTTTTCCTTTTTCATCTGCATATTTTGCAAATGATTCAAAATGCACGTCAGAAAGCTTACCTCCCCCTTCTGCTAATGTATGTAGATAAGGGAGATCCATACGCTGAAATCTAAGTTTGCTTAATATCTCATAACTATAAGGAACTCCTGTGAAGTCTGTTCCTTTGTTTTCTTTAATAAATTTCCAATATTTAGGACTTAAGAGGTTTGCTTCCATAAGCATAACAGAGGCTCCTGCATATAAATGACTAGTGATAACATTGAGTCCCATGGTATATTGCATGGGAAGGTCGATAATACCTCTGTCATTTATAGTCCACTCAAAAACTGATGCTACATTTTTTGCATTACTTTCTATATTGCCATACTTATGTCTAACAAGTTTAGGACTTCCTGTAGTACCAGATGTTGTCATGAGCATTGAAAGAGAAAGATTCATCTCTGGAGCTGTTTCACCTGTTTTACACAAAGAGAAACCACAAGTATTAAACACCTCGTTGTATTCAAATTCCGTTACTTTATTGGATGGCATCCAATAATAAGATGGATGATACGTTGTATGTAATGCCTTCAGGAGTTCCCTATCTATGTGAGAGCTAAGTAATAGACAAACGTCTTTATTGTCATAAAGAGATAAAAAGCCTAAAAGAGAACCTACTTTATTCTCACAAAGACAAAACACCAACTCACGCTCCGGAAGAATAGCTTTTATCTCTTTTATCTGTTCGGATAATTCTCCATATGTAAGTTGACCTTGACTATCGTCAATAACTGCAACCGAAGTAAATGGTTTCTGATCAATATTGAAAATCATATTTCTTTATTACACCTTCAATTTAAGTCCATTCTATTATCATATTCGAGATAATAATGGACCAAAATTGAAGTGTTATTTTTACGCTTTGTAAATACTAAAATTCTATATTGTGATTTTTCAAAACCTGAATACCAGAGTTATAATCCACAAAAGACATAATTTCATCTGGATCAAGTTCTATGTTGAATGCATCTTCAACCAAAGCAATAAGACTCATTTGTCCTATAGAATCCCAACTATCTACTGATTCCATAGAAGCATTCTCTACAGCATTAATGTCGAGTTCAAGCCCTTCGACAAAACATTGTTTGTAAGTTTCTAAATTTGTCATTTCTTTCTTTTTATTTATGTTTATACTCTTTTTCTATTCTATCAGCGATTTGTGGGGCTGTAAGACCATGTTGTTCCCAACAGAATCGCAAATCTCCTAATTTTCCAAAACAATCTTGTACACCTATTCGAACTAATCTCGGAGTGTTATCTTTGTCTGCTTTGTATTCAGCAATCGCACTTCCCAAACCACCAATCACACTATGTTCTTCTACAGACACGATCAATTTACTTTTGAATGCATCATCCAAACATGATGTATCAATAGGTTTTATGGTATGCATATCTATCACTTTACAGTCGATACCCTTTTCTGAAAGTATTTGTGCTGCATCCAAAGCCTCTCGTACCATCATGCCTGTTGAAATGATTGTTACATTTTCTCCGTCCTTAAGAGTTATCGCTTTTCCTACTTCAAAATCATAGTCTTTGTCATATACAATAGGACAATTAAGTAATCCTGAAAGACGAACATATACTGGACCTTGGATATCATGGGCAGCCTGAACACATTTTATTGCAGACAAGCTATCTGCAGCGGAAAGTATTGTTATGTTAGGAAGAGCACGAATAAACGCCAAGTCCTCGGTTGCCCAATGTGACACTGCAAGCGTTTCCATTGCAAATCCTGCTGAATTACCAATCAATTTTACGTTAAACTGATGATAAGAAAGGTTTTGGCGAACAAACTCAAGTGCTCGTGTTACTAAGAATTCTGCGTATGTACATGCATATACAGCTCTATTATCTTCAGAAGAGAGTCCTGCGGCAACTCCAACCATATTTTGTTCAGAGATACCAACATTTATAACACGTTCAGGATAACTTGTATAAAAGCGATCTAAACTTGCAATGGCAACACTATCTGCCACGACAACACGCATGTCTGTATCCTTTTTGGCAAGTTCCATCATACCGATACCTGCAGCAGCCCCCTTTTGTCCTAAGCGGGCATATGCTTTTATTAACGCTGGATTTATTGCCATATCTATGAATTTAAAATTTCTTCGACTGCTTGATGATACTGATTTTCAGACAATACTGCCTGATGCCATGCTTTATTATTTTCTATAAAAGAAACACCTTTACCTTTTGTCGTCTTTGCTATAATAGCATAAGGACGTCCTTTAGGATGATGATTGAGAGCCTCAATCAGAGCATTTATATCATGACCATCTATTGTTGTGGCTTCCCAACCAAATGCTTCCATTTTTTTCTGCATATCAAGTTGTGCCATCAACTCTTCAGTATTACCATCTACAGACATATAATTACGATCTATAACAATAGTCATATTGTCAAGTTGATAATGCGCAGCAGTAATAAATGCTTCCCATATTGAACCTTCTTCACATTCGGCATCGCCAAGAACAGAATATACTCTCCATGATTTACCTGTTTGTTTCGCCAGAATTGCTTTTCCTACAGCATACGACATTTCCATACCAAGACTCATAGAGGCATATTCAAAACCTAATTTCAGATTCCGCTGATGTCCCACGATTAAGCCATCGTTTTCTTCATAGGTATGAAGTACTTCTTTAGGGAAAAAACCCATTTCTGCCATCACAGGATATTCCGCAAGACGAGCATGTTCTTTTCCTGCAACAAAACGATCTCTGCCTTCCCACAAAGGATTTGCAGTGTCATAATTCATAATAACACCATACAGAACAGCATATATCTCAATACATGACAGACTTCCACTAACATGTGCTCCTCGTTTTCCAGAAGCTAATGCCATTTTCAGGCCTTCTAAACGCATGCGTTTACAAAGAGCCTTTAATTCATCAATAGTAAGATTCTTCTTTGGCATATTATCTTCCTCCATCTACTTTAATTATTTCACCATTGATGTAAGATGCATTATCTGTTGCGAGGAACAATGCCACCCGTGCAATTTCCTCAGGTTTTCCCAATCGTTTTAAAGATGATTCCGATGATAACTTTTTGAGCAGGTCATCACTATATTGATGAATCATCTCTGTTTCTATTGGACCAGGAGCAATTGCATTCACACGAATTCCTAATGGACCAAGTTCCTTTGCCAGACATTGTGTCATCAGTATGATAGCAGCCTTACTACTTCCATAAGCAATTTTTCCTGCCTGAGGCTCAATGCCTGCTATTGATGCCATATTAATAATAACGCCCTTTTTCTGTCTTGCCATCCGTTTGGAAACTCTTTGGATGATACGCAGCATGGCAAAGTAGTTCACTGCAAAGATGTCTTCTATGTCTTCTACCTTGCTCATGCTCAGCAGTCCAACGGTGGAAATACCTGCGTTGTTCACCAGTACATCAATGGGCAAGCCGTCATCTATGACGGACTTGATTCCGTTATTAATGGCATTTTTATCTGTCAACTCAAAATAGACGGGCTTAATGAAGACATTGTTTTTTTCTGCTGTTTCTTTCAGCCAAGATTCGTGCTCGGGCGTTAACTTACGGGCACAGGCCCAAATGTTTGCTCCTGATGCAGCAAAGGTTTCCACCATGGCCTTGCCTATACCGCGGTTTGAACCTGTTATTATTACATTCATATTAACTACAAATCAATTTCCTGTAAGGGGTCACCTCTTTTAATTGCTCTTTTTGAAGGATTACCAAGCAATAATTCATAATACTTAGGTGATAAGCCTGCGCTTGGTCTGAAAGAGCGAATATTATCTTTTGTAAATAATTCGCCCTCTGCAATATCCTTAGTGGCATACAAAGCTCTACGTTTTCCTTTCTTTACATCATCTAGATCGTATGTCACACAGCCAAGTGACTTCTCTACTATACGAATCTCTTCAACCATTGTTTTGAACTCCGCAGGTTCCATGGAGAAACTGGAATCAGGTCCTCCTTGTAAACGTGAAAGAATAAAATGCTTCTCAACGACTGTTGCACCAAGGGCAACAGCTGCCACTGGAACTACAGAACCCATTGTATGATCCGACAGTCCCACTTTCACTCCAAAGCGTTGCTTCATATCAGGAATGGTCATTAGGTTCACATGCTCGTATGGCGCAGGATATTCTGATGTACATTTAAGCAAAGTAATATCTGTACAACCTTCTTTTCTACAAGTTTCAATAGCCAATTCTATATCCTCAAGACCTGCTACTCCCGTTGACATAATGACAGGCTTGTGTTGCTGGGCTATCTTTTTGATAAGTGGAATGTCATTAATCTCAAAAGAGGCGACCTTATATATAGGTATATTCATCTCTTCTAAAAAATCTACTCCTTCTAAATCAAATGGCGTAGAAAAGAATATCATACCAAGACTCTCTGCGTATTCTTTCAATAAAGGCTGCCATTCGTAGGGCATAGCACCTTCTTTATACAAGTCGTATCGCTTAATACCTTTCCACAGACCTGTGGGAATTGGACCAAAATACTCGTTATCACAGTCCATCACCAGCGAATCCGGTGTGTAGGTTTGCACTTTAACAGCATCTGCGCCACTCTCAGCCATTGCCTTGATAGTCCTTTTTGCCAAATCAAAGTCATGGTTATGATTCGCAGACAATTCTGCAATAATAAAAACACTATTGTTATTTTCCATATTCATTTATTGCTTTATCCATATCCCATTCGCGGTAGAATCTTGCATACTTTGCAGTCAGTCGCTCTGTCCCCACACCATTAACTAAAGATTCTTTTTTTAACAGAGACTGGACGCTGATACGTCCGTTTTTCTGTTCAACACCCGTTATCTCAGCCCCAAAAAACATGGTGAATACAAGGGCAGGTTTATTGTCTGCGTAATTATGACCAACCAAAGCATGAAATCCAAGTTCATTCAATAAAAAATCCTTATAGTTACTGAGAACGAAAATACTTTCTCCTCGTCCCATCACCTCTGGTGCTAGATAAAAACCAGGTTCACATATTCCATTCTCGTAGTCAATATCTATAATATTCAACACTCCCACAGGTTTGTTTTCTTTCAGAATCAACCAATATATGACATCTTCTCTGTTTTTTAGATTATGGCAGTAGTTTAAATGAGATTCTTCAGTAATAGGTTCTGTGTTGTTCATACACTTCCTAATGTCTGGATGATTTCTCCATTGTAAAATCAATAGAAGTTCCTCATCCGTAAGATTGACAAAATTCTTGTATGAATATTTGTCAAACATATATATTTTGTTTTTATCTACTTGCATAAACTTTTAAATAAGGCCTTATACTTGTTTATCGTATTATGGGCTACAAATTCTTTCTTGCGTTCACCGTCTTCTATGGCATGTATACTAGCAAATAATCTTTTATTGATTTCCAAGTCATTAAAGCATCCAATGCCCCAAATATACCCATCTTCATTAAGAGCTCTGTAGATATTAATCTGATTATCCACATAAATTCCAGCTATCACTTCTGCACCTTGTGAAAGTGCCTCAAGGGCAACTCCACTGGCTGATACTACAGCAATTGCTGTTTTGGAAAACAGGTCAGCCATCTGCTCAGCTGTCTGATTCAGCAATAAAGCTACTCCATTTTGTTTTAAACTTTCTATTCTTTGCTCTCCTATTCTATCGGTTGCAATTATCTTGACTTTATATTGAGGATACTCTCTCGTAATATTCTCGTAGAATTGCTCAGAAAAAGAAAACTGGTCAGTTCCACCTATACAAATGACAATATTTTCTCTTACTTCTTGGCGTTCAATGTAGAATGGTTTTCTGAGAATAGTCCAATCAAGTCCTATACAAAATTTAGTATATGATTCTGTGGAAAAATTTTCTGGACGAAGTTTGGTATAGTTTATTATCGCATCTGCATAATAATGCCTATCGTTTGTGCCTATGCTTATCAATTTGCAGCCTTTATCTTTGATAGACCTCTCGTAAGCTGATGTATAGAAATAATTATCCAAAAAAACTATTTCTTCTCCTGTCAAATAATTTAAGAAATTACCGAACTTGGAGTCGTCCGCAGGTAGTTCCACAAGAGAACACACTTTACAAACTTCCTTCTTCTGAAAGTCATTTGGGGTCTGCGTAAAAAAGGAACAGTCATATTCATCTTTAAGCATATCAGCTAAAGCCAACGTACGGATGAAATGACCATATCCTATTTTGTCACTGGCATCTGCCCTTAGAAAGACCTTTCTCATTATTTATATAGCAGTTGATACTTCATTTCAGCCAACTTCCAGTCTGTTTCGGTATCAATATCCTGAATGGTTGTTTCATCTACCTCAATACCACCTATCTTCTTATGACCAGCTAACCATTCTTTGGTCTTATACCAATAGAATGTGCCTGTGTCGTGATATTCTTTAGGAAGGTCCTGGCTTCTACTTTTGTCATACTCCGGCCAGTGGCGAGTCATAGTTCCATCTTCTGCCAAATCTAAGCAACGCCAGATTGGATAAGAGAACTGAACTACTGGATAAACTATAGTAAAATCTGATTGTTGTAACCGTTCAAATGCTGCAACTACGTCCTTGCTCTGAACAAGGGGGGCTGTAGCATAGAAACAGCAGAAATTATCAAACTCCTTACCTAATACTCTATACTTTTCTATCACCTCTTGGAGTACATCTGCCGTAGTGGCATAATCACTGGCAGTCTCTGCTGAACGCATAAAAGGTACGCTTGCACCATATTGCCGAGCCACTTCGGCAATCTCATCATCATCCGTAGAAACCATTATCTCTTCAAATAATCCTGATTGCTTTGCTGCCTCTATAGAATAGGCCAACATCGGTTTTCCAAGGAATGGCTTCACATTCTTACGAGGGATTCTCTTTGAGCCTCCCCTCGCAGGAATTATACATAAATTTTTCATTTATTATTAAGAAGTTTTATTTTTACTTTTTCATATATAACAATAGGAATGATAGATGCCGTTAAAGTCACAAAAACATAAACAACTTGATTCAATTCTGTTGATGAGAAAATAAACATACGAGGCCTAAAACACCCAAAAACGAACATTTGCATTACAAATATTTCCCATGAGTTATATCCCATCCAGCAAATCAATCGCCTTATTTTTAAATGTTTAATTTTTGAATAAAGATATAATAAACCTATTATAAGACTATACGTCCAAAAATATACAGGATAATTCTGCGAACTCCATCCACCTTCATATACAAATGGTTGTGAGTCACTGCCCGCTATGAATTCTAAATATACTAATGAGCAGACACTTAATCCATATATTAGAAATCTATTAAACTGCTTTCTATATATCCAAACCCATGCAATTGCACTCAAAAACAAATAACGTACACATAACAACCTATATATATTAAGAGGAATTTTTAATACTGAGCACAATATATTACACAATATGCTTGCTAACAAAATCAATACAATACCTTGATATTTATGCTTTGCATTAAACATCTTATATATAACGGGCATTAAAAACCATAATTGAAGATAAATCCACAAATAATAAGATCCAGGTCCGCCCCCCCAGATCTTAATAAGTTGATTATCAGATATTTATACCCACACACAAGCATTATAACTATCATTGCTATATTCATAGCGAACACTGGAAAAACTATACGTCTAAATAAACTTATAATTCTTCTTTTAGAAAACCAATATTTGATATAATTAGAATTCTTTTGTAAATTTATAAAAGAAAGATAGAATGTGACAGCTATAAAAATGGGGACTGCCTGTCCGATATGAACTTCTGAATAAATGAGTGTTCTTACTCCATTACTCAATGAGTGAAGAAGTAATACACTAAAAATAGCACAGCCTTTGACAAAATCTATTTCTTGAGATCGCTTTTCCATACGAGAAAATTACTTGGATATATAATCCTTTACTTTACTGATTATATACTGTTGCTCCTCTTCTGTTAATGTTGGGAACATTGGCAATGCAAGACAATGCTTGTAGTAATTCTCAACTACAGGTAAATCACCTTCCTTATTACCAAACTGTTTATAGTATGGCATGAGATTAAGAGGATAATAGAGTACCTGCGCAAAGATTTTGTTTTCACGAAGGTAATTGTATAGTCCAAGGCGATCTTCAACCTGAATGATATAAAGATGATATGCATGATAAACATCATCAGCCTCATAAGGAGTCTTTATACCCTTAACATCTGAAAATGCTTCATTATATTTACGAACAAGTTCACGACGTATCTCCACATTCTTGCGAGCTCGTTTAAGCTGAGAGATACCAAGTGCTGCCTGAATATCAGTAATTCGATAGTTATATCCTAGTTCTTGCATCTCATAGTACCATAGACCATCTTCACGCTGAAGTTTGTCCGCATCGTGAGTAATTCCATGAGTGCGATAAAGTGCCATCTTCTCATAGTACTCTTCGTTCTGAGTACAAGCCATTCCACCTTCACCAGTTGTAATGTGTTTCACTGGATGGAATGAGAACACTGTAATATCAGAATATCTTCCACATCCGCAATATACCTTCTCGCCCTTAGAGTTGATAAAATATGCACCTGGAGCATGACACGCATCCTCAAGAATCCACATTCCATATTCATCGGCAACTTTGCGATACTCCTCCATATTGTGAGGATAACCAGCAAAGTCAACCAATACCATACCTTTGTAAGTACCCTTAGGAGCAGCAGCAAGGGTTTCCTTTAGCTTATTGATATCGAGAAGATAAGTGTTTGGATCTATATCTACAAATTTCACATTACCACCACAGAAACGAATACAGTTTGCAGATGAAGCAAAAGTCATTGGGGTGCAAATAACATTATCACCAGGTTTTACTCCAAGAGCCATCGCTGCAATATGAAGTGCTGCAGTCGCATTACATACAGCAACCGAATACTTTGCATGTACATACTCTGAAAAAGCGTTCTCAAATTCAGGAATCTTTGGTCCACAGGTCAAATAGTCGGACTTCAGTGTCTCTACTACTGCCTGTATATCTTCGTCAGAGATAAACTGACGACCATACGATATAGGAAGTTTCATAGTTTTAAAATTTAAAAGATGCGTCAATATACATTCTTATCTTATCACGTAGCGAATCAACTGTTTCAAAATCAGGATTGTCATTTGAGCTATAATGAAATCCTTCTGGTACTAATTCTGCTTGATAGTGCTTTTTGTAATCATCTAAAAGTCGATGACCTGTATAAACCATAGAGGGAAGGATGGCATAATACTTTCCAAGATCAAGTGTTGCCTGGCTGTCAGCAGATGAAATCAACATTTCATTGATTTTCTCTCCTGGACGTATTCCGATTTCTTCTTGTTCCATTTCAGGAGCTATGGCTGTTGCAAGGTCTGTAACTTTGTAGGAAGAAACCTTGGGGATGAAAATCTCTCCACCCATGTGGTTCTCTAATGCATATTCCACAGCAGATACAACTTCTTGATTGGAAATAATGAAACGTGTCATACGTTTGTCTGTTATAGGCAACCTTCTACCACCCAGTTTTTTACGAGCAATAAATAAAGGAATTACAGAACCGTTACTTCCCATTACATTTCCATAACGAACAACAGAGAAAGTAATGTCTTTGGCTCCTTTCATATTATTAGCTGCCACAAACAGCTTATCAGAAACCAATTGGGTTGCTCCATAAAGATTTGATGGAGCGCACGCTTTGTCTGAAGACAATGCAACAACATCATGCACTTTGTTTCTGAGTGCTGCATCGATGACGTTCTCTGCACCAATAATGTTCGTTTTTACACATTCCTCAGGATTGTATTCTGCAGCTTCAATAGATGCTATTGTTGCAGCATGAATTATGATGTCAACACCTTCGCATGCACGTATCAAACGGTCTTTGTCACGAACATCACCAATAAAGAAACGTAGTTGTGGATACTGTTTCCTCGGATATAACAACTGAATTTCTTCCTGTTTCTGCACGTCACGAGAATAAACTATGATTCTCCGAACACTGGGATAGTCACGAAGAATTGTTTCAATAAAGCAACGACCAAAAAGGCCAGAACCGCCAGTAATAAGAATAGATTTGTTATTGAACATAAACTATCATTATTTAGATTCTACAGGATCAAAATAGGTATCAGGACGATTAGGATCAAAACATCCATTTGCCCAAATAACAGTAACCATATTTTCTGTTTCAGAAAGGTTGATGAGGTTGTGCGTATAACCAGCTATCATCTCTACCACTTGAAGTTTATCGCCACTTACCTCATAGTTAAGGATAGGATATGGGTTTCCATTGTCATCGACACCTTCCTTGCGAAGTTGTATAAGCCCATGGCCGCTAACCACCAAGAATCTCTCTACAAGATTATGATGCCAATGCTGCCCCTTCGTTATTCCCGGTTTTGAGATATTGATAGATACCTGTCCGTGGTTTTCGGTACGTATAAATTCCGAGAAGCTTCCACGTTCATCACATTTCATCTCCAACGGATAAGCAATCTTATCTTGTGGGAGATATGAAACATAAGTTGAATAAAGAGCTTTTCGGAAGCTATCACTTACGCATGGAATCTGTAAAGAGTATCTACCTTTATCAAATGAATAGAGAAGGTCTGCGATGTCTCCCAATCTCACCTTATATACATGGGGTATGTAACAATACTTACCCTCCATATATTCATCGCCTGTCAAACAGCCAATAAGTTGATCAACAACATCGTCAATATATACAAGATTGAGCATGACGCTTGGATCATTCACTTGAATTGGAAGTCCATTGGCAATATTGTTACAGAAAGTTGCAACAACAGAATTATAGTTTGGGCGACACCATTTCCCAAATAGATTCGGGAAACGATATACTAGAACTTTTGCCCCCGTTTCCTTGCTATATTCAAACATCAGTTCCTCACCAGCTTTCTTGGAACGCCCATAAGGGTTGTCAAGAGCTGCTTGAGACGAGCTGCTTATCATAACGGGACAGGTATTGTGATGCTTCTTTAAAGTATCAAGAAGGAGACTTGCGAAACCGAAGTTTCCTTTCATAAACTCATCCTGTTCCTTAGGGCGATTGACACCTGCAAGATTAAAGACAAAATCTGCTTTTTGACAGTATTCATCAAGTTCTTCAGGTGTTGAGTCTATGTCATACTTGAAAAGTGTGATATCTGGATTAACCTTATACCATCTTGCCTTTTTATTGGCAATATTTTCAAGCTGTGAACAAAGATTCTTTCCTACGAAGCCTTTAGCGCCTGTAACTAGAATGTTCATTGTATTTAGTTTATTGTTTAATGTTCAAAGTTGAGAGCAATTTGAAAGATGAGAGATTCAAGTTCATTGTTCTGAACTCTACATCCAACTCAAAACTAAATTACTTCTCTAACTCTACACTCTAATTTCTAAACTGCAAGTCTATGACTTACGCCAAACCATCTTATTCACTATACCAACATAGCTTTGGATGATTTTAACAACCTTTGTACTTACGTTTTCCTCTACATAATCAGGTACAGGAATGCCATAGTCACCATTCTGATTCAATGTCACTGCTGTATCTACAGCCTGCAAAAGAGATTTTTCATCAATGCCAGCAATGATAAAGTCTGCCTTGTCAATTGCCTCAGGACGTTCTGTTGAAGTACGGATACAGATAGCAGGGAATGGGTGACCAACGCTTGTGAAAAATGAAGATTCTTCTGGAAGTGTACCAGAGTCAGACACCACTGCAAAGGCATTCATCTGTAAGCAGTTATAATCATGAAAGCCTAGAGGCTCGTGTTGGATGACACGCTTGTCGAGTTTAAAACCAGACTGTTCCAAACGCTTACGGCTACGAGGATGGCAGCTATAAAGGATTGGCATGTCATACTTCTCTGCCATCTTATTAATAGCGGTGAAGAGACTCATAAAGTTCTTCTCTGTATCAATATTCTCTTCACGATGGGCAGAAAGGAGAATGTATTTACCCTTCTCTAAACCAAGGCGAGTGTGAATATCGCTAGCTTCAATTTCTGAAAGGTTATTATGAAGGACCTCTGCCATAGGAGAACCTGTTACATAGGTACGTTCCTTTGGTAGTCCACAGTCAGCCAGATAACGACGAGCATGCTCAGAGTATGCCATATTCACATCAGAGATGATATCCACGATTCTGCGGTTTGTCTCTTCTGGGAGGCATTCGTCCTTGCAGCGGTTACCAGCCTCCATGTGGAAGATGGGGATATGTAGGCGCTTTGCACCAATCACTGACAAGCAACTATTAGTGTCACCCAAGACCAAAACAGCATCAGGCTTAGTTTCTACCATCACCTTATATGACTTATTAATGATATTACCCATAGTAGAACCAAGATCGTCACCTACTGCTTCCATGTAAATATCAGGATCAGCAAGTTTCAAGTCTTTAAAGAACACACCATTAAGGTTATAATCATAGTTCTGGCCAGTATGAGCCAACAAACAGTCAAAATACTGACGGCATTTGTTGATTACTGCTGCAAGACGTATTATCTCTGGACGAGTGCCAACAATAATCAAAAGCTTCAATTTGCCGTTATCTGCAAAATGTTTCATTGCTCAAATTTAAGAGGTTATTTTGCTATATTCTCTACACCATGCAGTTCATTCTGTATGTACTGCAAAGAGGCTATCTTTGCCTTTGTTTCCTCAAGGTTGAGACGCTTGGTGTTCTCAGAATTAAACTCTGTTAGAGTTACACGTTTCTCATCACCTTCTGTGAAGTACTTGTCGTAATTTAGTGTGCGATTATCAGCAGGTACACGATAGAAATTACCCATATCCTCTGCTTTTGCACATTCCTCATTTGTCAAGAGGGTCTCGTACATTTTTTCACCATGACGGATGCCTATCACCTTAATGTCTTCTTTCTTACCTCCAAAGAGTTCACATACAGCCTCGGCCTGTGTTTGAATGGTACATGCAGGTGCCTTCTGAACAAGGATATCACCATTCTGTCCATGTTCGAATGCGAAGAGGACAAGGTCAACAGCCTCTTCCAGAGACATGATGAAACGAGTCATCTTTGGCTCAGTAAGAGTAATAGGATTACCATTACGAATTTGATCAATCCACAAAGGAATTACACTTCCGCGTGAACACATTACATTACCATAACGTGTACAGCAAATCTTAGTATCACCAGAGTAACGACTCTTAGCTACTGCTATTTTCTCCTCAATGGCCTTGGTAATACCCATAGCATTAATTGGGTAAGCAGCCTTGTCAGTAGAAAGACAAATAACACACTTGACATGTGCATCAATTGCAGCTTCGAGAACATTATCGGTACCAATAACATTTGTCTTCACAGCTTCCATAGGAAAGAACTCGCAAGATGGAACCTGTTTCAATGCTGCAGCATGGAAAATGTAATCTACACCTTGTGTTGCATACTTCAAAGTTGATTTGTTTCGTACATCACCGATATAAAACTTGATTTTACTTGCAACTTCAGGATACTTGGCTTGGTATTCATGACGCATATCATCTTGTTTCTTCTCATCACGAGAGAAAATACGTATCTCGCCAATATCGGTACGAAGGAAACGATTTAATACTGCATTACCGAATGATCCTGTACCACCAGTAATCATCAGGGTTTTGTCTTTGAAAATGCTCATAACTTAATCTGTATTTAAAAATTATATAATTCGTTCCGGCAGGCAGTATCGAACTGCGAGCTAATGCTTTACCTGTACTGCCGGATATTTTTCATTCAACAGTTACACTTTTTGCTAGATTTCTTGGCATATCAACATTCTGACCTTTCTTAATTGCAACATGATAAGAAAGAAGCTGTAAAGGAAGTACGCTAAGTAATGGAGCAAACGGTGCTATTGTTTGTGGTATTTCAATTACTTCATCAGCTATTTCTCTTACATCCTTGTCACCCTCTGTCACAATAGCTAGTATACGACCATTACGAGCCTTTACCTCTTTCATGTTTGAGATAATCTTTTGATAGAGTTGATGATGAGTGGCAATAAATACAATAGGCATATTCTCATCTACCAAAGCAATAGGCCCATGCTTCATTTCTGCTGCTGGATAACCTTCTGCATGAATGTAAGAAATCTCCTTAAGTTTCAGAGCGCCTTCTAGCGCAACAGGATAGTTATAACCACGACCAAGATACAGGATATTCTTAGCGTAGGTATATATCCCTGATAGTTTTTCTATCTTATCATTCTGTTCAAGTACCTTCTGCATCTTAGATGGTATTGTGTCTAACTCAGCAATAAGTTTAGAGTATTCCTCATCAGAGACTGTACCTAAAGCCTGACCAAGTGCTATAGAGAGCATTGAAAGTACCATTACCTGACCTGTAAATGCCTTTGTTGAAGCAACTCCAATTTCAGGTCCAACATGTATATAAATACCAGTATCTGCCTCACGTGCTATAGAAGAACCTACTCCGTTTACAATTCCAAAAATCAAAGCACCTTGTTCTTTTGCCAGTTGGATGGCTGCCAAAGTATCAGCTGTTTCTCCACTTTGACTAATGGCTATTATTAAGTCGTCCTTTTCTATCACCGGCTCACGATAACGGAACTCACTTGCGTATTCAACTTCTACACGTATGCGACACATTTTCTCAATAAGTTGCTTTCCTATAAGTCCAGCATGCCAGGAAGTACCACAGGCAACTATTATAACATGCCGAGCGTGAATAAGCTGAGCCTTGAAATTAGAAAGTGCAGAAAGAACAATATGATTGTGCTCAGGATGCTCAGAATCAACAATTAAACGACCACGTACACAATTACGAATGCACTCAGGTTGGTCATAGATTTCCTTTAGCATAAAATGGGGAAAGCCTCCCTTAGTAAGCTGTGCGATATCAAGATCTAACTGTTTAATATCATAATCAACTGTATGATTATTGAGATCTATAATTTTGATATTCTGACCAATTGTGATACTAGCTATTTGTTCATCATCGAGGTAGATAACTTTGTCTGTATATTCTACAATTGGTGATGCATCACTACCAATAAAGAACTCTTCGTTGTTTTCACCAACTCCTACTACCAATGGGCTAGATTTACGAGCAGCAACAAGAGTTTCTGGATGATTACGATCAATTACAGCAATAGCATATGCACCAATTACTTTATTTAATGCTGAACTAACTGCATCTGTAAGATTGTTAGTTTTTCGATATGAATAATCTATGAGTTGAACAAGGACTTCTGTATCTGTTTCACTCTTAAATTCATACCCCTTATCAACAAGCTGTTGTTTAAGTTCTATATAATTTTCAATAATACCATTATGAACTAAAGCCAAATCACCACTCATGGAAACATGTGGGTGAGCATTTGTTGCATTGGGTTGTCCATGAGTAGCCCAACGAGTATGAGCTATACCGATTGTTCCATCAATGTCTTTGTCTTGGGCTACTTTCTCTAGTTCTGATACTTTTCCTTTCGCTTTATAAACGTTGAGTTGATTATTATCTATCAATGCAACGCCAGCAGAGTCATATCCACGATATTCAAGCCGATGTAATCCTTTTATTAGAACTGGATAAGCTTGATTTTTTCCTATGTATCCTACTATGCCACACATATTATCTTTAGTTACTTAGCAGTTAGAGGTTCTGAAATCAATTTTGATTCATTTACCAATAGTCCAAGCCTGTTATTTGACTTACAACAATCCTTGCACAAAGGAACCAAATACTTTCGGCCTGTATTTTCGTTTATCACATGAGCACAAATCAGATCTTCATCATTATAAGTACCATAGCAGAACTTGTTCATGCACTTTACAGGTTCCATCATCCATTGCTTCCAAAGTTGCAAATCTGCCTCTGTGCCTTTATTCTGAAATTTGATTTTAATGTTCGCCATCGTATTATTTTTGTTTCTAGATCAGCGGGACAGTTCTACTGACCCATAGATTATTTATCATCGGAATTTAAACGGATGGTTATTTTTAGTTGCCTATGGCAAGAAATCTTTTGAGGAAATCTTCTTTTAAGAATGGTCGGGGGCCAGAAATCTATTTAACCCACTATAATCTTTAACTAAAATCTGTGTTTTCGATTTAAACGGAAAACTTATTGTGTATATCTTTAATCCTATCTCCAGACAAACGACTGCTATCGCCAGTGGGATTTTGATTAACTAAACGATAAGATGTGCTCATAGGCAAAGATGGTTAGGCTTTTATCGCCAAACAAACATCCCTTTCTTGCATTCCAACCACAAAGTTTTTCATACAATTCGTCAACAGTTGCAGAAGGATCTTCATTCATCAAAAAATCAATAGAAGAGAGAAGTTCTAAACTGAAATCATCCCAATTATCAGATAAGAACTCACAGGTTTTTGTTACTATATCCTTTAAAAGGAGATCACCCTCCACCAAACTTTTAACTTCCTGTATTCTTTCACGATTAACATCAAAAGGCTCAAATGGCTTTTTATCTTTGTCGGCAAAACCACGGATGTATGCTCCGTCTATGCCGTAAAGCATGTGACGTACTTGATCATTATATGGACCATATATATACTTTTGGTATCGAAGCTTAAAGATAGGTTCAGCACCAAATTTCTGCATAAAATAGATGAGTTTAACAGCTCCAAATGCTGTTGCATCAGTTCCTTCTTTGATAAGTTTATCAAGCATATAGGTGAGCAATGCCCTCGCTGGAGTTAAATTGATTTTTTTTTCGTTACTAACAGCCTTATGTCCTGGTTCGTAAACCACAATGTCACAATCTATATCTGATAGCTTATTTTCTATCAGAGGTTTCACCTGTTTCCAGTCAAGTCCACCATTACCTGCTCCTAATGGTGGTATTGCAATACTTTCAATCTTATATGTAGTAATGATATCACGCAGATTATCCAGTCCTTTTTCTACATATTCCATCTTTGAGGGATTACGCCAATGTTTTTTTGTTGGGAAGTTGATAACCCAAATGGCTCGATTATTCCATTTAGCCTTGGTAACAAGACTCTTTCCTATACCAATAGATTGGTTTTGGCAAGCTTCATAGTATGCTTCAAAATTATCTTTGAAGCGTTCTTTAAACTGTAAAGCGACACCTTTTCCCATAACCCCTACAAGATTCACAGTATTTACGAGAGCCTCTACAGGAGCATCAAACATATTTCCTTCTGAAAAATGTATCATGATTGGTGTTTATATCTTTAATAATATGCCTTCTTTGGGGAGACAACAATTCGCATTTTCGCCCCCATACCTATAAGTTTATCTTTAACTTTTTGACTATAACAACACATCATCTCAATATAATCAACAGGAATATCTCCTTTTATTAGAAACTCTGCTTGTTTTCTTTCCTTTTTTATATAGTCATCTGACCATTGAAAACTTTTTATTGAATTTATATCAAGAAGGTGATCAATCTCTGTAATATGTTGTGGTCCGTAAAATTTAGCTATTTTACTAATAGCATGAGCATCGGAGAATACATATTCTCTTGATGGTTCGTTTATTATAGTATCAATAGAGATGATAAGATATACTATGTCTTCAGCATTTACGGGTTTAACTCCATATCCTTTTTGGATATTGAATAACATTGGCATTCTTGCATAGAAATGGAACGGTATATAATCTCCTGTACAAAACTCCTGACCATCAATTGTTTGCTCAATTTTATTTTTGCGTTTATTTATTATAGATGAATCACCTATGGGTATATAATTTTGATTCGCATTAAGTGACAACCTATGGGTAATTCCATACCTCAATATATGTGGCACATTATCAATATGCGTCATTCTATATAGATATTTCACTATAATTGTATTTTTTACCCCTTACCATGCCGTGGCGAGAAACCAAAGGCGTAGGCAATTTAGACGGATTTTTTAGTAGCTGCGCTAGAAATCTTTGGGGGAAATCTGTATTAAAGAATGGCCGGGGGCCAGAAATGATCAAAATTCACTATAACCTTTAAAGAAAATCCTAACTAGAATCTCTAAACTATAACCTTAACGTTAACCTTAACGCTACCGCTAACCTTTAAACTATAACCTATAACCTAACGGGATAGTTCTTCTATTCCTGGACCCGATATCGTATCAGTCCCAGTAACTGTGGTTGCCCTTTGGAAAACGGTGGTTGTCATAACATGAGTTTTCGTCGGCGATAGAAGAAGAGTGATAGAGCAATCCTGCGTCATTTCCTCTTTCTATTTGATGGAGTCGTTGGCGATCACCGGCTGCGGTGATGGTGCCATATTGCTATTGACTGGCATCATATAAATCCTTATTTTTGAGGTTTTTCTGAGTGACCCTCAGGTCATCATTTCCCTTGTTGCGTACAAAGATACACATTTTTCTGTATAAAACAGCAAAATGTTACGAAAAAATTTATCCACGGAGGGCACGGATCATCGGAATTTAGACGGATTTAGACGGATTTTTTTAGTAGCTTCGCAAGAAATCTTGGAGGAAATCTTTGTTTAGATGTTGCTTACGCAAGAAATCAATCATCGGAATTTAGACGGATTTAAGACGGATTTTTTTAGTTGCCTAAAGGCAAGATGTTTTGGAGTAGCGAAGACAGAGTGAGAGCGCGCTTTCACTATGCTG
>SAMEA104315425__coassemble_467_pt1 | contig 50338 bp, 34 predicted proteins | sample SAMEA104315425__metabat2_low_PE_021 | metagenome-assembled genome bin SAMEA104315425 (sample SAMEA104315425) | gut metagenome | biome: Monkey gut; feature: monkey-associated habitat; material: faeces | place: China | collected 2013 | reverse complement strand
TCATTATACCTGTTTTCAGCCATTTACAAGGCGCGTGCTGCAAATCAACCCACTGAATGGTATACCCTAAGCGCAAGACAAAACAAATGGCTGTAATGACCTCTTTTTACCAACACAAAGTCTAAAACTGCTCGCGCGCGTACCTATTAATATCTGACAAAACCTTTCAAACCTCATCACATGTTGTCACCCCCTGAGCTGAAACACAACCAGACCATTTTCTCCATGTCATAACACCCAATCCAAACCGTCTGACACACACCACAAAGCAATATAACCAATTATATATCAAACACATACAACACCAAACCACAGCTAATCAACAAGAAGATGATGCAAAACCGCAGCAACAAAAATTGATTTACAGTCACAACAGAACAAAACAACACAAACATTTACAACTCATTCGATTATCCTATCGCAAAAGCACATAACCTTTTTTTCTGCGAGTTAGAAACAGAAATGATCAATAACAAAAGGCTGGACTCATTTGTAAGAGTCCAGCCCTTTGATACGATTGGGAATCATGAAGTCTTGTGGTCAGAAACCTATCAACGCTTCACCTTGAGTTGTTTCTTAATGCCTTTGTCACCCACGACAAACAATTTATCGCCGGTCATCAAAACAGCACGACCACGCCGGTGCTCGTAGTTTTCCTGATTATCTACATTGACCGCTATGACACGTCCATTGTAGAAACGCTTGATGTCCTTGAAAATGGTATGACCCACGAAAATGCGGTCAACATCATAGCGACGGAGCACCATATCGAGCGAATCGCTGGGCAGATGTGACCACTTTTTATCGTTCAACACCAAACCACGATACCAGATGGGACCACGGTTTCCATAGAGGAACTTACAGAATTCGGAGTGCGCCTTGCGCTCCTTACTCTTCATGAAGAGCACACTACTAATGGTATCGTTGACCATCGGGATGGAGAGATTGCGGTCGTAGAACTCCTTGCTGATGCCAGCATGAACAAAGAGGTTGCGACCTATCACCTGTATGGCATTGCATACTCCCAGCCATCTGCCCAGTTCGGTATCGGAACCGAAGAGGTGGCGATACTCCATGCCGAGTCTGTCGGCAAGAATCTTATACTTAGGTTTGGCATAACGCATGTCGCCTGCCAATTCCATAGGTTCATGATTGCCCAACATCATGGTGACACGACCGCCACAGGCAGCAGCCTCAGCTTCGAGTTTATAGAAGAGCCAGAAGATTTGCGGCACATCATATCCTCGGTCAAAGACATCGCCGATAATCACCAATTGATTGTTGCCATACGCCCAACGCAGTTGACTGTCGATAACACCATTGGCTTGCAACAGGCTAACCACCAGATTGAGGCGTCCATGGGGATCAGACATGACAAAGGTCTTTTGTGCCTGTGGCTGCTTCCATGGTTGACGCGCAACGGGATGGAGCTTCACATCGAAGGCATTGTTGCCCTTATGGTCTGCCACATGGAGCGTGAAGTCGTCGGGGAGAGCGGCATAGACGGTATCTTTCACCACACCAGTTTCCGTAACATTGATCACCCGCACACCACCATTGGGCTGATAGATGACATAAGGTCCATCACACGACAAGTGATGGTTGTCATGATCATGGTCCTTAGCCGTAATGGTGATGCTGCACATGGACAGCAACACCATTATAGCCGGTAGTACCATGACAAAAATAGAATGTCTATTGGTTTTCTTCATTTTGTCTGTGTTTCATAGATTTCCCGATTACTCACCATAGCCAGGATTGTTGGGGAGATGACTCACGTTGCGCTCAGCCAACGGAATGGGGAGCACTATCTTATAATTCTCGAGTCCGATGGTCATAAACTCATCAGAGCAGGTGTGTTTGGTCTTGCTCAGCGCTTTGTTGGAAGCTTTGACACGCTCCACAGCCTTGCCATTTCTCAGCAGGTCGAACATGCGATGACCCTCGCCCACGAGTTCCTTGCGACGCTCGTCCAACACCTTATCCACCGATACGGTAGTAGCTGCATCAACAGATTTTGCAGGATTGGCACGATTGACGATGGCATGGAGATACTTAGCAGCCTCGACATTATGGTCATTGCCTGCCGCAGTTAACTTAGCAGCAGCCTCGGCAGCATTGAGGTAAGCCTCAGAAAGACGAATGAGCGGAATATTGGCATCCATAACATTCTCACCCTGTTGTGGCTGATACTTATTGACAAAGGCTCTGCCATAAACAGAAGAAGAGGAATACTTATCCTTGGTAGCCACATTGATCGTCTTCAGGCGCACATCGTCCTTGTCCTTGCTGAGATAGTTGTAGAAGGAAACGGTGACGCAACCGTCGGCATATCCACCCGGATTGTAGAGATAGCCCAGACTCTCCTTACCTGGAGAATCGGTAGTGAGGTTGATAATCTCGAAGAGCACCTCGCCAGGTTTCTGCTTGCTGGCGTCGTTAGCCCAAGCGGTAGGATATTCCTCATTGGTCCAAAGCGCATAGCCGTTGTCCTCAGCACCCTCGATGGCTTGCTTGGCAGCATCAAGCGCTTTGTCGTTATCACCATGATAGAGGTAGGCACGACTCAGCAGGGTAAGTGCAGCCCAACGGTTGAGTTTACCCTTGTTGAACTTCTTGCCGAGCAAGGTCGTACTCTCTTCCAAGTCTTTCAGAATCTGATCGTAACATTGTGCTACGGTGCTACGCTGTGGCATAGCATCCTTTTCCAATACGTCGGTCACGATACATGCACCCATAGAAGCTCCATTGTCTTTGGTATAGGGATAACCATAGAGTTTGGTGAGATCGAAGAGTGTCATGCCACGGAGGGCAAGTGCCTGTCCCTTATAGTCGTTGAGTTTGTCTTTCTCATCGTCGCCAACAGGGATATTGTCGATATTTTTGAGAATGACATTACAGTTTTGTATAATCTCATAAGGTATGCGCCAGTAAGAGGCAGGAGCATTACTCTTGGTAAATCCATAGAGATAGGCATTGGCTGTGCGCTTGGTAGAACTTACCGCCTGCATATCATCACCCGTCACATCACCATAATAGACGAGGCGACCAGAATAGGCATCCGAACTCTGCATAGTGCTGTAGATACCATTGAGCGTAAACTCTACGTCGGAAAGTGTTTTCACATTAGTAATCACTGAGTCAGAGGGCTCCAAGTCAAGCCAATCATTGTCGCAGGAAGATAAACCTACGGCAACGGCTCCAATCATGATATATTGATAAATCTTGTTCATAGTGTTATCTTTTTAGAAGTTAATATTAAGACCAAAAGTCACAGTCTTGAGCGGAGGAGTGGTCTGTGTGGCGTTGCCATTGACCACTGATTCGGGATCGTAGTAGTCCCAAGCAGCCCAAGTCCAGAGATTGTTAGCCGACATATAGATGCGCGCATTGCTCAATCCTGCAGGGAGAATCCACTGCTTAGGCAGGGTGAAGCCCAAGGTGATGGTCTTCAAACGGATATAGTCGGTGTTGTGGAGGCGACGGCTATTGGTAATCTTGTGCATAGCCACTTTGGAACTCTTCTCATAGAACTGCTCATACTTGGTGATGTCACCGGGTTTCTTCCAGCTGTCAGCATAGTAAGTTGGGATATTTGCCTCCATATCGTAACCGCCATGTTCGGTCTTCTGTGCCCATGTGTCGTAGGCGTATGCACCAAACTGATAGTTGAACAGGAAGCTAAGGTCGAACCACTTATAGCGGATGCTATTGTAGAGACCGCCGGTAACATTGGGTTCTGCATGTTTCTTGAGCATGATGGCACGTGCCTGGGTAGCATCTTCGGTGATTTCCTTGCTATAGGTACCATCGTCAAGGAGTTCGTTGGTATAGAACTGCGGATTACCGTTTTCAGGATTGATGCCCGCAAACTCTATCATATAGAAGGTGCGATAGGAGTGACCGATCTTGCGAATCTGCGTTCCGCTGACGATTTGGGTCTGGTCGCCATCGAGTTTGATCACCTTATTCTTATTATGTGAAAGGTTGAAAGTGGTCTTCCACTCCAAGTCTTTGGTCTTGATATTGGTCGAGTTGATTTCGAGTTCGATACCCTGATTTCTCAACTGTCCGACATTCATGAGATAAGAACTGAATCCGGTAGTCATAGACACAGGACTATCCATCAAGAGGTTCTTGGTGTTGCGCAGATAATACTCCAGAGTGACGTTCACACGATTGAAGAGAGAGAAGTCGAGACCTAAGTTGAGGTTATAGTTGGTTTCCCACTTCAACCGGTCGTTGGCAAGCTGAGAAATGATAATGGCAGGCTGCTCATTATAGCCATCACCCAGACTACTCAAGGCGAGATAACCATAATAATCGGAAGGCAAAGTTCCGTTAACACCATAGGATGCACGAATCTTCATGTCGGTAAGCCATCCGGCGGTGGGCTTCATGAAGTCTTCCTCGATGATGCGCCAAGCACCCGATACCGACCAGAAGTTACCCCAGCGGTGTGAGCGTTGCAGGCGTGAACTGCCATCGACACGATAGCTGGCACCGAGGAAGTATTTATTGTCGAAGTCGTAGTTGACACGTCCGATGTATGACACCATGCGTGTGCGTGTGTCACTTCCCCCTACCGATTCCGTCTTCTTACCATTAGAGATGTCGTTTTTGTCGGGTGTTGCAAAATTGGTGGCGTAGCCAGAGAGATAGTCACGATACTGGTCATCAACCTCGTAACCCAACAATCCATCGAGGTGGTGAACCTCAGCGAACGTCTTGTTATAGGTCAGTTGGTTGCCCCATACCATCTTTCTGCGCTCATAGAACTTCTTGCTCATGCCGCCATTGATATCATCACCATTGGAAGTGCGTGGGTCTGCCCAGTCCTTACCCTTGGTAGTGATATAGTCATAACTGAACGTAGTCTTGAATTTCAGGTCTTTAATAAATTCAAACTGTCCATAAACGGTATTGAATGTACGGGTGACATACTCACGCTGGCTGTCATACTCATTAGCGAGTGCAGGGTTGCGGTCACCGATACGGATGAATGCGCGATTCCATGTGCCATCCTCATTATAGACGGGGTCGGATGGTGTCACAGCACTTCTCGACGAATAGAAGGGAGCAGTATAGGTAAAACCTTCACTATACACATCCTGATTGACACTGGAGAAGAAGATATTGGCACCGAGCGTCAACCTGTTGGTCGCCTTATAATCCACATTGAGACGACCAGTCAGACGTTCCAAACCAGAACGGTGGGTGATACCGTCTTGCTTCAGATAGGCGATAGAAGAGTAATACTTAAACTTGTCGGCACCACCAGAAACAGATGCTTCATACTGCTGATGACTGCCTTTTTTGAAAAGTACATCGTCCCAATCGATAAAGCCACACCAAGGAATTGGCGCATAGTCGTCGATATTGTCATCCGCATAGGCAGTGGCTTCCTGCTCGGTCTTTCCCTTGCGAATCTGACCGGCATAGAGACCATTATAAATATAGTCGCGACGCTGTTGACCGTTCATCACGGGACGATAGTCCATGGCAAAGTCTGAATATCCCCAGTCTGCTTGCAACGAAACCTTAGGTTTGCCCTGCTGTCCCTGTTTGGTGGTGATGATGATCACACCATTGGCAGCACGCGAACCATAGAGCGATGCAGCGGCGGCATCCTTAATAACGGTGATGCTCGCAATATCGTTGGTATTGATGGTGGACATGATATCGAGACCGGAATTAGAGCTCATCGAATTGATAGATCCGCTGATGACAGGTACACCGTCTATAACATAAAGTGGGGTATTGCCGGCATTGATAGAACCCATACCACGGATGTTGATATTGGAAGAAGCACCCGGCTGACCAGAAGATGCCGAGAACTGTACACCGGTGGCATTACCCTGCAACATATCTTGGAAAGATACGGTAGGCACATCAGCCATCTTGTCAGACTTGACATTAGAAGCCGAACCAGCATACGCCGACTTCTTAAAGGTACCGTAACCCGTCACGATGACCTCGTCCATGAGTTGGGTATCTTCTGCGAGTGTAATATGGATGGCACCTTTAGAAGTGATTTTCACCTCTTTCTTCTGATAACCGATATAAGAAACGACCACTGTCACAGGAAGGGCATCGACCGACAAGGTGAACTTACCATCGATGTCGGTAATAGCCCCTTGGGTGCTTCCTTTCACCATGACACTGGCGCCAACGATTGTTTCCTGAGTGTTGGCATCGGTAATAACTCCAGAGATTGTTTCTTTTTGTTGAACAGAACTGACTGCTGCATAGGCCGTTTGAGGCATAGAAAGTCCCAACATACCCAACATCAGCATTCCGCAAACAAGGGTTCCGCCCAATCGGACGTTCCTTGTAGAACGTAGATGTCTCATTTCCATAAATAATACCAGTTAGTTAAACCATATAAGTATTTACACTGCAAATTTAACCAAAATATTACTAAGAACTGCCGTTTTACAATAGTTTTTCTGACACTATGATAGTTTTTTTCCTTTTATATGACAATATTAAAAACATCTATTTAAAAGGTTTTCAAGCTGTTACGTCATGCGTGTACGTACACGCAACAAACTCTAACAATTACCCACAGATATCTATAATTTATTGGTGTCAGTCGGCAAAAATATAATGAAAAAGGGTGTTCGGATGAGCGAAAGCGCTATTCTACAAGGCTACATGAGTATGGTCATCAATAGCAAAAGGCTGGACTCTTTTGTGAGAGTCCAGCCCTTTTGCTATGGCTTGGAATGTTGTCCTAGGCGGATTCGAACCACCACAAACAGAACCAAAACCTGTTGTGCTACCATTACACCATAGGACATACATACCCGTTAGCGGCTGCAAAGGTACGCAAAATTTGGCATTCCACCAAATTTTTCCTTCAAAAAATATTATTTTACTACCAACAGATAGTAGTTCTTCTTACCTTTCTGTGCCAGAAGATACTTTCCATCGATAAGATCTTCGGCTGTAATAGGACGATTCTGGTCGGTCAGCTTCTCCTTGTTGAGACTTACACCGCCTCCCTGAACCATCTTGCGCATCTCGCCCTTTGAAGGGAATACAGGTGCGGCAGCAGTAAAGAGTTCGATGGCAGGCTGACCCAACTGGTCTTTGCCAATCTCAAACTGAGGAACTCCGTCGAATACATCGAGGAAGGTTTGTTCGTCGAGACGCTCCAAGCCCTCCTTGGTAGATTTACCGAAAAGGATTGACGAAGCCTCGATAGCGGTGTCAAGTGCCTCTTTTGAGTGAACCATGACAGTAACTTCCTCTGCCAAACGCTTCTGAAGAATACGGCGACCGGGGTCCTGTTTGTGTTCTTCAACCAGTGCATCGATGACCTCCTTCTCCAGTGAAGTGAAGATTTTGATATAGCGTTCCGCATCATCATCGCTCACATTGAGCCAGAACTGATAGAACTTATAAGGTGTGGTGCGCTTAGGATCGAGCCAGATGTTACCACTCTCGGTCTTACCAAACTTCTTACCGTCGCTCTTAGTGATGAGTGGGCAAGTGAGTGCAAAGGTCTCCACATCGTTGCCAAGGGTACGGCGGATGAGTTCTGTACCTGTGGTCATGTTGCCCCATTGGTCGTTACCACCCAACTGAAGTTTCACCCCTTTATGCTGATAGAGGTAGAGGAAGTCGTATCCCTGAAGCAACTGATAGGTGAACTCGGTGAATGACAGTCCGTCGCGTGCAGTTCCATTGAGACGTTGCTGCACACTTTCCTTAGCCATCATATAGTTAACGGTGATGTGCTTTCCCACCTCTCTTGCGAAATCGAGGAAGGTGAAGTCTTTCATCCAATCGTAGTTGTTGACCATCTCGGCAGCATTTGCTTCTTTAGAATCGAAGTCGAGAAACTTAGCCACCTGTGCTTTGATGCACTCTTGGTTGTGATAGAGTGTCTCATTGTTCAGCAGATTGCGCTCCTGACTCTTACCTGACGGGTCGCCAATCATACCGGTAGCTCCACCCACCAGGATAAATGGTTTGTGGCCGCAACGCTGCAAATGGCGCAACATCATGATACCACAGAGGTGACCGATGTGTAATGAATCGGCAGTAGGGTCAGTACCCAAGTATGCCGAAACCATTTCTTTCTGGAGCAGTTCTTCTGTGCCAGGCATCATCTGTGCCAGCATTCCGCGCCAGCGAAGTTCTTCTACAAAGTTCTTCATATACTATATTGTTTTTAGATTTCCTGTATGTTGTTTCAAGTTGTGGGCATGGTTCACGGCACGGGGTCATAGCCCGAACCGCCCCATGGATTGCATCTGAGGATGCGCCAAATGGCAAGTGCAAGTCCTTTGATAGGGCCATGCTTGATGAGTGCCTGGCGTGCATATTCGCTGCAAGTGGGTGTGAATCGGCATGATGGCGGTGTGTATGGTGTGATAGCCACCTGATAGAAACGGATGGGGAGCAGCAACAACCACACCAAGATGCGCGATATAATCTTTATCAGACGACGTACCCACTGCATCATCATAGTTTCTCTGCTATGCGGTTCAACAGTTTGTTCATCTTCTCTGCCACCACCTCAGAAGGGAAGAGTTCATCGGCAAGCCATACAAATCCCACCATCAGCGCACGCCCCGACTGCTGTTCTACAGCCTCAACAATAATTTGCTTATTGAGTCGGTATGCTTCGCGCAACTGTCGTTTGACGCGATTACGCTTGACGGCACGCTTGAAATGGCGCTTAGATACACTCATCAGTACCTTGACAGGCGGTTCGCCCTCGTGGCGTTCAGTCTCTCTCCAGACTGCCCTGATAGGGAATGAAGCCACAGAGCGGCTGCCTGCCCTGTCGAAGAGTTGTTCTGTGAGTCGCAATCCACACAACCGCTCTTGCTTGTTGAGCGTATGGGTAGCCATGGTGATATCTGTCTATACCTTATTTATATATAGAGGCTCGGTCATCCACTAACGGATAAGACCTCGCCATTGGGATAGCGCAATGCTGCGCAGTTAGCCTTTGTGCTCTTCCAGATAGTGTTGAAGTGCACCAGTCATTGAGGGATATTGCTTTGAAGGAGCTTCCAAGTCGAGGCGCAATCCAGCATCCTGAGCAGCCTTGGCTGTAGCAGGACCGAAGGTCGCGATAGCCACTTTTCCCTGGTCGAAGCTGGGGAAATTCTTGGTGAGTGACTCAATTCCCGAAGGACTGAAGAACACCAACATATCATAGTCGAAGTCTTTTACTTCCTGTTCGGTAAAGTCGTTGCTCACGGTGCGATACATCACGCACTCGCGATGCTGCAGTTTTTTCGACTCCAGCAACTTAGCAACCGAGCCACTGTTTACATCACTCATTGGCACAAGATATTTCTCTGTCTTGTGCTTAACCATAGTAGGCAGCAAATCGTCAATCTTTCCAGTAGTTCCGAAGAACACTTTGCGCTTGCGATACTGCACGTATTTCTGTATATACAGCGATATTGTCTCTGTCACACAGAAATATTTCATATCTTCAGGAATGGTAATACGCATCTGCTTTGCCAGCGTGAAGAAATTGTCGATGGCGTGACGTGAAGTGAAAACAATTGCCGTAAAATCGAGAATGTTTATTTTCTGCGCACGAAACTCTTTAGGTTCCAGTCCTTCAACCTTGATGAAAGGACGGAATACAAACTCTACGTTATATTTTTCCGCAATATCAAAATATGGCGATTTTTCACTTGTTGGTTTCGGTTGCGAAATGAGAATCTTCTTGATCATCGGTGTCCTAAAAATTTATTTGCAGATAATTTCCTATGAATACCGCTATGCTCCAAAAAACAAGTAGCGGTACTATTTCAAGGGTGCAAAAGTACAAAAAAAACTGCAAATTAACGAGTTTTCTATTGAAAAAGATGGTCAGACACTTACTGAGCGACATCATTTTAACTAAAATGGCCACGACAGCAACACACGTAATGCTGGTTTCGGGACTTAGACCGAAATAGGCATGCAACAACACGACAGGGAACAAAAGCACTCCTTCTACCGATAAAAGAAACAAGGAGGACTTTATCCACTGTTCGTTTTTTTTCTTTCCAAAGAACACCAGATTGACCCACGTACTAAGGAGGAGCTTACCTGTGAAATATGCCACTGTCAATCCAAAGAAGATGGCTATGAGTTGGTAGTTGGACTGAAGTGTGAAGGTGGTGCCGATAAAGTTTAGCGTATAGAAATAGCACACCAGTGCCACTAACAGGCTGGTGACTAATCCTAAGAAAAACTGGAAGCGCATCTCACTACTTGTCTCCTTCACCTCGGTGATTCCTTCGGCAGGTCGATAGAAGAACGCTTTGAATTGGCGAGCCACGAAACGACGGGCATGGGAGAATGCCACAACGGCAGCCAGGAAACATACCACCAGCATAGAGGTGATGAGGTCATCGTTATGGATGCTGTAGGGCACGGGTGAACCGGCAATACCGATACGTCCACCGGAGAGTTCGGGGTGGAACATGGCATTGTGAGAGAAGAATCCTTCGCGATAATACTGCGGGAGTTCTGCCTTCAACAGATCGTGACCCGCATCATGTCCCGGCAGATGCAGGGTGTCGGGGCGCGTACTCCATCGGATGGGTGCCGGCTTGAAATGGGCTTGAATGGCAGAGTCCTGCTGAGCAGGCGTAGCATTGCGAGGCAACCATCTGAGCACCTGAGCCGGTGTCAGTTGGCGCACGGGTGCAGCACCAGTTGCCGATGCAGTGTCGGCATGTGCCGTATGTTGACTATGCGCAATGCTGTCTGCCTGTTGCACGGAATAGAATTAAAGTGCGAATTCGCGTTTGATATCCTCTACCCGATCGAGCTTTTCCCAAGTGAAGAGCTCTACATCGATGGTTTTTGTCTCATGATAACGACTGGTAAAGGTTTTCTTCACCACTTCGGGATGACGTCCCATGTGACCATAGGCTGCGGTCTCCAGATACATGGGCTGGCGCAACTTCAACTGGCGCTCGATGGCTTTTGGACGCAGGTCAAACAGTTTCTCGATGCGCTGTGCTATCTCGCTGTCGGTCATATTCACACGTGAACGACCGTAAGTATTGACGTAGATATTCATCGGACGTGCCACACCGATGGCATAGCTCACCTGTACCAACATCTCGTCGGCTACTCCGGCAGCCACCATGTTCTTAGCGATATGGCGTGCGGCATAGGCAGCAGAACGATCGACCTTAGAAGAGTCTTTACCAGAGAAAGCACCGCCACCGTGTGCGCCCTTACCTCCGTAAGTATCTACAATGATCTTACGACCGGTAAGTCCGGTATCTCCATGAGGACCACCGATAACAAACTTACCCGTTGGGTTGACGTAGTACTTGATCTGATCATCGAAGAGCCTGAGCACCTTCTCGCTCTTGATCTGTGCTTTAACGCGTGGCATGAGGATGTTGAGCACATCAGCCTTGATGGTGGCAAGCATGCGCTCGTCGTCATCGTCAAACTCATCGTGCTGGGTTGAAACGACGATGGTATCGATGCGTTCGGGTGTTCCGTCGTCGCTATACTGTACGGTCACCTGACTCTTAGAGTCGGGGCGGAGATAAGTCATCTCCTTTCCTTCGCGACGAATATCTGCCAAAGTGCTTACGATAAGATGTGAGAGGTCGAGCGAAACAGGCATGTAGTTCTCTGTTTCGTTGGTTGCATAGCCAAACATCATGCCTTGGTCGCCGGCGCCTTGGTTTTCGTCATCCTCACGGTCAACACCACGGTTGATGTCGTCGCTCTGTTCGTGGATGGCGGTAAGCACGCCGCAGGAGTCTCCGTCAAACTGATATTCGGCCTTGGTATAGCCGATTTTCTTGATGGTTTTGCGGGCAATGGCCTGCAAGTCAATATATTCACTGCTTCTAACCTCACCCATGATAACCACCTGTCCGGTAGTTACAAAGGTTTCGCAAGCCACGCGAGCATGCTCGTCGTAAGCCAGGAACTGGTCGAGTATGGCGTCACTGATTTGGTCAGCCACCTTATCGGGATGGCCTTCAGATACTGATTCTGATGAGAAAAGGTATGACATGTTTATCTTCTTATATTTTTGTTTTCGGCTGCAAAGTTACGCAGATTTCGGGATATGACAAAATAAAACGGCGGTGTTCTGCAAGCATTTATACCTATTTAACCTCGTTTTTGACGTTACGCGGATGATGTTCCAATATCTGCTGGCGTAGCGTACTCATATCCACATGGGTATAAATCTCGGTGGTGGCTATGGATTCGTGGCCCATCATCATTTGTATGGCACGCAAATCGGCACCTCCTTCCAGCAATGCCGTAGCAAACGAATGTCGAAGGGTATGGGGAGAGATGGTTTTCTGAATACCGGCAGCCACAGCCTGGCGCTTGATCATGATGAGTATCATGGTTCGGGTGAGATGCGCCCCACGTCGGTTGAGGAACACATAATCTTCCTCACCGGGCTTGATATTCATCTGCCGACGGTCGGCAAACCAAAATTCAATTTCGTCGAGGGCTTTCTGCGAGATGGGTACGAGACGCTCTTTAGATCCTTTGCCCACCACTCTGATGTAGCGCTCTTGTATGAAGAGGTTGCTGAGCTTGAGTGTGACGAGTTCGCTGACACGCAGTCCGCAGGAAAAGAGCGTTTCGATAATCGCCCTATTGCGCTGCCCTTCCCATTTGGTGAGGTCTATGCTTGCCTTGAGCATATCCACCTCACGGGTGGAGAGTACCTCTGGCAGATGAGTGCCGAGCACCGGACTCTCCAACAGTTCCGACGGATCGTCGTCACGCCAACCGTCGGTCTGCATGAACCGAAAAAAGGATCGCACCCCACAGAGTATGCGACATTGGGAGCGTGGCCCGATGCCGATATCGTGGAGTGTAGCTGCGAAATGTTGCAGGTCGGGCAACTGCACCTCAAACACATCTTTGTTTTCATCGCGCAGATAGCCCAACAACTTCTGCAAATCGCGCTCATAGGCATCGAGCGTATTGTCGGAAAGTCCGCGTTGCAACCTCAGGAATCGCAAGTACGGACGTACGTAGTCTTTGTTATTTTCCTTCATATTCATTCACAAAATTACTGCAAAACGCGCAAAAAACAAAATATATATACTTTTCTTTTTGTTATTCCGCTTTTAATCGTACCTTTGCAAACACATTTAGCAATTTAGATTTTTATTTTTATGGCTGAAGAATTAGAAATCAAGGAGCTCGACCAGGTAGTCGTACGCTTCTCTGGTGATTCCGGTGACGGTATGCAGTTGGCCGGAAACATCTTCTCTACGGTGAGCGCCACCGTAGGTAATGGTATTTCCACTTTCCCTGATTATCCGGCAGATATCCGTGCCCCACAAGGCTCGCTGACCGGTGTCAGCGGTTTCCAGGTTCACATCGGTGCTGGCAAGGTCTATACCCCTGGTGATCAGTGTGATGTGCTTGTAGCCATGAACGCTGCAGCGCTGAAGACACAGCTGAAGTATGCCAAGCCCCAAGCCACCATCATCATCGACACCGATTCATTCGGTCCAAAGGACTTGGAGAAAGCACAGTTTGCCACTCCCGACTATCTCGGCGAACTCCATGTAGATCCCGATCGTGTCATCCAGTGCCCGCTCACCACTATGGTGAAAGCGTGTCTGGCAGAAAGTGGCATGGACAACAAAGCCATTCTGAAGTGTCGCAACATGTTTGCGCTGGGTTTGGTTTGCTGGCTCTTCAACCGCGACTTAAACCTCGTTGCCAATTTCTTGCGTGAGAAATTCGCCAAGAAACCTGCCATTGCCGAGAACAATATCAAGGTGGTGCAGGCTGGTTACGACTACGGTCACAATACCCATTCATCCGTACCGGCTACCTATCGCATCGAATCAAAGACCAAGGTGCCCGGACGCTATATGGATATCACGGGTAACAAGGCTACTGCCTACGGTCTTATTGCTGCTGCCGAAAAGGCAGGTCTGCATCTCTTCTTAGGCAGCTACCCTATCACTCCCGCCACAGATATTCTTCACGAACTGTCGAAACACAAGTCATGCGGTGTCATCACCGTACAGTGTGAAGACGAAATCAGCGGATGCGCTTCAGCCATCGGTGCTTCGTTTGCCGGAGCATTGGCTGCTACCAGCACCTCTGGACCTGGTGTATGTCTGAAGAGCGAAGCGATGAACTTGGCAGTGATCGACGAGTTGCCACTGGTTATCGTCGATGTACAGCGTGGCGGTCCTTCAACAGGTCTGCCCACCAAGAGCGAGCAAACCGACTTGCTGCAAGCTCTCTTCGGCAGAAACGGTGAGAGCCCAATGCCCGTTATTGCCGCACTGAGCCCCACAGACTGCTTTGACGCCGCCTACGAGGCAGCAAAGATAGCGCTCGAACATCTGACTCCCGTCATCCTGCTCACCGATGCTTTCATCGCCAACGGATCTGCTGCTTGGAAGTTGCCAACCATGGAGGGGCTCAAAGCCATTAAGCCTCACTACGTAACTCCTGAGATGAAGGGCCACTATACCCCATACTTCCGCGACGAAGAAACAAAGGTTCGCTACTGGGCAATCCCCGGACAGGAGGGCTACACCCATATCCTTGGCGGACTGGAGAAGGACGGTAAGACCGGTGCCATCTCTACAGATCCTGAAAACCATGACCACATGTGTCGTCTGCGTGCCGAGAAGGTGGCAAAAATCCCCGTTCCCGACTTGCAGGTACTGGGCGACAAAGACGATGCCGACCTGCTCATCGTAGGTTTCGGATCTACTTACGGTCACCTTGTCAGTGCGATGCAGGAACTGCAAGCCAAAGGCTACAAAGTGGCACAAGCCCAGTTCAAATATGTCAACCCACTGCCTAAGAACACGGCAGAGGTACTCTCGAAATATAAGAAAGTGGTCATTGCCGAGCAGAACCTCGGCCAGTTGGCTACTTGGCTGCGTGCCAATGTAGATGGCTTAGTGCCCTACCAGTTCAATCAGGTAAAGGGACAGCCATTTGTAGTGGCAGAGTTGGTAAAGGCATTTGAGGACATTTTAAAGAAGTAAAGCGTTATGAGCGAATATACATTCCAAGACTATAAGAAGGGACAGCCACGTTGGTGTCCTGGTTGCGGCGACCATTTCTTCCTGGCGTCGCTCCATAAAGCCATGGCAGAAGTGGGTGTTGCACCCCACAACATGGCAGTCATATCGGGTATCGGTTGCTCCAGCCGTCTGCCCTATTACGTAAACACCTATGCCATGCAGACCATCCACGGTCGTGCTGCAGCGATTGCTACTGGTGCGAAAGTGGCTAACCCAGACCTCTGCATCTGGCAGGTCAGTGGCGACGGTGACGGTCTTGCCATCGGTGGTAACCACTTCATTCATGCCATGCGTCGTAACATCGACCTCAACATGATTCTGCTCAACAACCGCATCTACGGTTTGACAAAAGGTCAGTACTCGCCCACCTCACCCCGTGGCTTCGTTTCTAAGTCGAGCCCCTATGGCACGGTAGAGGATCCATTCCGCCCCGCTGAACTCTGTTTCGGTGCTCGCGGTCACTTCTTTGCCCGTAGCGTTGCCACTGATGCTGCCGAGACTCAGGACATCCTGAAGGCTGCATATCACCACAAGGGTGCTGCCGTTTGCGAGATTCTGCAAAACTGCGTCATCTTCAACGACGGTTGCCACGAGTCGGTATATACCAAGGAAGGCCGCAAGAAGAACGCTATCTATGTGCGCCACGGCGAGAAACTCGTGTTCGGTGAGAACAACGAATTTGGTCTGGTGCAGGAAGGTTTCGGCCTGAAGGTCGTGAAAATCGGCGAAAACGGCTATACTCTCGATGATGTATTGGTACACGATGCCCATTGTGAGGACAACACCCTGCAGTTGAAGTTGGCTATGATGTCCAACGAAAACGGCTTCCCCATCGCCCTCGGTGTTATCCGCGACGTTGACGCACCTACTTACGACGAGTCGGTACACGTACAGCTCGACGAGGTGTCAAAGCAGAAGAAGTATCACAACTTTGCTGAACTGCTCGAAACCAACGACATCTGGGAAGTGAAATAAACGCACTGACACCCTATAACCATCAACGATATGGGGCTGCAACAGCATTCGTGCCTGTTGCAGCCCTTGTTGTTGGACTGCATTCTCCCACCAACTACCGTGAGCACGGCATTCCCCGTGTCCTCCTATGGTGCATCGGTTTTCATCGTCTCTCCACAACCTTCTGCCCCCACACGACACAACAAGGCATAAAACAACCGTTTTCAAGTCATCTTTCAAAAGCCACATAATCTGCTAACCACCACCACTTTGCAACACTACAAAAGGCACATTCCTCAGCAAATTCATTGAAATTCCTCAGCAAATTCATTGAGTTTACTCAGCAAATTCATTGAAATTGGTCAGCAAATCAATTTGAATTGCTCAGTAAATCAATTTGAATTGCTCAGTAAATCAATTTGAATTGGTCAGCAAATCAATTTGAATTGCCACCAAACATAAGTGACATGGACAGGAAAAGTATTATCAAAACACTTTACATTGACATTTTTCAACCAGCATGTTCCTATCAACTCCCCTGTTTACTTGTATTCACACCGACATATGACCACCATAACCGAGGCATCTTTTGTACTATTTATGCAAAATTGATAATTATTCCGTTTTTTGTTTGGCAATTAGCCGATTTATTGATAAATTTGCACTAAAATAGAAATAAACGAAGAACTATGTCTTTAAAATGTGGTATAGTGGGACTTCCAAATGTGGGTAAGTCCACTCTTTTCAACTGCCTGTCAAGTGCAAAAGCACAGGCAGCCAATTTTCCATTCTGCACGATAGAACCCAACGTCGGAGTAATCACAGTACCCGACGAGCGACTCACCAAACTTGCTGAGATAGTACACCCAGGACGCATCGTACCCGCTACTTGTGAAATAGTGGATATTGCAGGACTGGTAAAAGGAGCATCCAAGGGAGAAGGACTCGGTAATAAATTTCTGGGCAACATCCGCGAGACAGATGCCATCATCCACGTGCTCCGCTGCTTTGAAGATGATAACATCACCCACGTGGATGGCACCATCGACCCCATCCGCGACAAAGAAATCATCGACACCGAACTGCAGTTGAAAGACCTGGAGACCATCGAGAGCCGTTTGGCAAAAACCGAAAAGGCTGCCGCTGCAGGCAATAAAGATGCTAAAATAGAGGTGGCTGTGCTCAAAGCCTATAAGGAAGTGCTCGACCAAGGAAAGAACGCACGCATCGTGGAGTTTGAGAGCAAAGACGAACAAGACTGCGCGCGCAACCTCTTCCTGCTGACTGCAAAGCCCGTGCTCTATGTGTGCAACGTCAGCGAATCGGATGCCAAAGAGGGCAACGACTACACCCGACGTGTTGAAGCACTGGCACAGGAGGAAGGTGCCGAAGCCATGGTGATAGCCGCCAAGACCGAGGAAGACATTGCCGAACTGGAATCATACGAGGACAAACAGATGTTCTTGGAAGAACTCGGACTGGAAGAGAGCGGTGTGAACCGACTCATCAAGAAAGCCTACTCCCTGTTGAACCTCGAGACATTCATCACCGCCGGAGAAATGGAAGTCAAGGCATGGACCTACCACAAAGGATGGAAAGCACCACAATGTGCCGGAGTTATCCATACTGACTTTGAGAAAGGATTCATCCGTGCAGAGGTCATCAAATACGACGACTATATCCAGTATGGATCGGAAGCCGCTGTACGCGAAGCCGGAAAGATGGGCATTGAAGGCAAGGAATACATCGTGCAGGATGGTGACATCATGCACTTCCGCTTCAACGTATAAGCCATAGCGCCCCTTTCCATGGAAGGTGGCGCAACGGACACTCACTCATTGATCACTTAAATTCATCTACGAGACATGCTTAACCTTATCAACTTCATTGTCTGGAATCCCAGCATCTCATTCGGACCATTCCGCTGGTATTCCCTATGCTGGCTTCTCGGACTGGTGCTGGCCTATTTCACCGTGCGCCGCCTCTATCGCGAACAGCACATCAAAGACGAGTATTTTGACCCGCTATTCTTTTATTGCTTCGTGGGAATACTTGTCGGAGCACGTCTCGGCCACTGCATCTTCTATCAACCCGACTATTTCCTCACCAGCGGAAAGGGATTCGTAGAGATGTTGCTGCCCATCCATTTCATGGCAGATGGCGGATGGAAGTTCACGGGCTACGAAGGTCTCGCCTCCCACGGAGGTACCCTCGGACTGATGATAGCCCTCTGGCTCTATGTGAAGCGCACCAAACTCAGCATCTGGACCGTACTCGACAATATCGCAATAGCTACGGGTGTGACCGCCTGCTTTATCCGCCTCGGCAACTTGATGAACTCCGAAATCATCGGAAAGATTACCGATGTGCCCTGGGCATTCATCTTTGAGCGCGTCGATTCAGCACCACGCCACCCTGGACAACTCTATGAAGCGATTGCCTACGCCATTCTCTTTGCCATCATGTGGGCACTCCATAAGCGCATGACAAACCGCATCGGAACCGGTTGGTTCTTTGGATTCTGTCTGACATACATATTCACTTTCCGTTTCTTCATAGAATACACGAAAGAAGTGCAAGAGGCATTCGAGGCTTCGCTGCCGCTCGACATGGGACAAATCCTGTCTATCCCCTTCATTATCATCGGCATCTGCTGCATGTTCAGAAAACCTAAAAAGGAATAGCCACTATGCGAAACCTGCTCCTTCTCATCATCCTGTCACTGTGTGGAAGTATCACCACACAAGCGTCACACCATTCGCAAGATACTGCCTATGTAAAGATGACACTCCACTACTTTGACCTTTACCAACAAGGTAAAGACGAGAAGGCGTATTATAAAGCGGCAAAGCAGATGAAAGACTATCTGCTGAACCACAATGATAAGGAGCTATATTATACCATTCGCAGTCATGAAGTGATTTTCGATGCCAATCTGGGCAAGACCTACAGAGCCTTGCAGAAGGTGAACACCATTCTGAAAGACATCGAACAGGAGAAAAACAAAGACTCCTATGTACAACTCATCAACTACACGCTCGGCAGCATTTACCACCTGAGAGGCAACTACCGACTGGCAGAATACTACTATAAGAAAGCCAATGAGAAATGCGCACCAACGGATTCACCGTCGCGCATGAACATCTATTCGCAGATGGCAGAACTAAAACTCATTGGTTCGCCTAAAGAAGCAGACCAGTGGATAGAGAAACTGGGCGATCTCACCCGTGCCAGCCATAATCCAGAATACCACAAAGCCTATCTCATGCTAAAAGGAAAACTATATTTCTATCAGAAAGACAGATGGCGCTTTGATAAAATCTATCGGGATTTCTTCAGTATTCAAAGAAAACATCCCGAATTTGACAACGACGGTGTGGCACTCATGAAAGCCATGAATCTGGCTTTCTCAGGCTACTATCAATCAGCACTGCAGTTGATCAATGCCGACAACAACGAGATAGAAGCACTCGACAAACCAGGATTGCGCATCCAAATCTACAAGATGATGGATCGCTATGACCTTGCCCTTGATGAATTTTCCAAGATCAAAGTGCGCCGCGACTCGTTGGATACCGACATGCTCTTCGACAGTATGACCGAAATAGATACGCAGATGTCGATCTATAATCGTACCAAACACATGGCAGACAAGAACCGCAAGATGTTGATAGCATCGCTCTTTACCATCTGCGTCATGCTCTCTCTGGCACTCATATCCATCATCTACCATCATCTGATGCGCCGCCGCTATCAGAAAACCATCGAGCAAAAGAACCGTGAACTCAGTGTGGCACTGGAGCAAGCCACAGAGTCGGACCGTATGAAGACAGCATTTATCGAACATGTCAGCCATGAGATACGCACACCACTCAATATCATTACAGGATATGCGCAACTCATCGGCAATCCAGAATACGAGATATCGCCCGAAGAACATACGGAAATGGTGAACAGCATCAACGAGAATAGCAACATGATCACCACCATATTCAACGAATTGCTCGATATTGCACAATACAGCAGCAATAAAAAGTTTGTTTGTGAGGATATGGTAAACGTTGGAAGTCTCTTAAAAACCATCATCGGAGATGCTGAAGAAAAGAACAAGGGACGACTGCAACTGATTGCCGAGAACACCGAGCCAGACGACTTCACCATCAAGACCAATAAGATTGCACTGTGTCGTGTGCTCTCACAACTGATGGACAATGCCATCAAATTTACGAAGAGTGGATCGGTAACACTCGGTTTCCATGCCGACAAAGCGTCGAAGACCTTACAGTTTACCGTTACCGATACGGGTATCGGCATACCGTTGGCTCATCAAGAAAAGGTGTTTCACAGATTCTACAAAGTAGATATGTTCAAACAGGGATTCGGTCTCGGACTCTCCATTTGCCGCAAAGTCAGCGAACTGCTTGGTGGTTCAATTGTGCTTGACAAAGACTACGTTGGCGGTGCACGCTTCATCCTTACACTGCCCATGCAGTAAGGATGAAACGCCACAGCTATGTTTTCAAACAAAGACTTTTCTGATTTTCAGATACGGAATCGTTTATTTCCCAGAAACGATTTTACGGATTTCGTTCAGTTTGTTGAGTGCCTCAACCGGGGTAAGGTTGTTGATGTCCAACCCTAATATCTCATCGCGAATCTGACAAAGCACAGGGTCATCAAGTTGGAAAAACGACAACTGCATGCCTTCCCTGCTATCGGCAATAGCCGCAGTAGGCTTACCTGCCGTGCCCACTTGCGCATTGTCTGCCTCCAGTTGTTGAAGGATTACGTTGGCACGCTTCACAATGGACTTCGGCATACCGGCTATTTCTGCCACATGGATACCGAATGAATGTTCCGAACCGCCCTTCATCAGTTTGCGCAGGAATATCACTTTGCCATCCTTCTCCTTCACACTCACATTATAGTTGCAGATGCGTTTGAAGTTTTTCTCCATCTCGTTCAACTCGTGATAATGGGTGGCAAAGAGCGTGCGAGCCTGTGCGCGCTGGTTTTCATGCAGATATTCCACAATAGCCCATGCTATTGAGATACCGTCGTAAGTACTCGTTCCACGTCCCAGCTCGTCAAAGAGCACCAGTGACCGTGGTGTAACATTATTCAATATATTAGACGCCTCGGTCATTTCCACCATAAAGGTAGATTCGCCGAGCGACAAATTATCGCTGGCACCAACACGGGTGAATATCTTATCCACCAATCCTATATGTGCACTGTCTGCCGGTACAAAGCTTCCCATCTGTGCCATGAGCACGATAAGGGCGGTCTGGCGGAGCAAAGCCGACTTACCCGCCATGTTTGGACCGGTGATAATCATAATCTGTTGACGTTCGCGGTCCAAGTGAATATCGTTGGGCACGAAATGTTCGCCTATCGGGAGTTGCTGTTCTATCACGGGGTGACGACCCTGACGGATGTCGATCACATCGGTTTCGTCGATAACCGGTCGCACATAATGGTTTTCCTCAGCCACCTTGGCTGCCGACAACAGGCAGTCGAGATAGGCCACCACCTGTGCATTGGTCTGCAGTTGTGGGATGATATCCTGCAAGGCTGTGACCAGTTCGGCAAAGAGCTGTTGTTCGAGTGAAAGGATTTTATCCTCCGCACCGAGTATTTTCTCTTCGTATTCCTTCAGTTCCTGAGTGATGTAACGTTCGGCTTGCGCCAGCGTTTGCTTGCGAATCCAGTCGGCAGGCACCTTGTCTTTATAGGTGTTGCGCACCTCTAAATAATAGCCAAACACATTGTTATAGCCGATTTTCAACGAAGCAATTCCCGTCAATTCTGTTTCGCGCTCCTGTATCTTCATCAGGTAGTCCTTACCCGAATAAGCAATATTGCGCAAGTCATCGAGTTCGGTATTGACGCCAGAGCGTATCACCCCACCGCGTTGCACCAGTTGTGGCGGATCGTTGTTCACTTCGCGTTCTATTCTATCGCGCAGTTCTTCACACAACTGCAGTTGGCGCCCTACCCGCACAATAGCGTCATTGTCGGCAGACAGACAGGCCTGTTTGATGGGAGCTATGGCTTGCAAAGCAGTTTTCAACTGCACCACTTCACGAGGTGAAACCTTTCCTGTAGCCACTTTGGAGGCAATGCGCTCCAAGTCGCCGATGCGCTGCAACTGATCATCCACACACAGTCTGAACTCCGGTTGACGGAAGAAATAATCCACCACATCAAGGCGTTCGTTGATGCGCTTAGGATCTTTCAACGGAAAGACAACCCATCTACGCAACTGGCGACCGCCCATCGGTGATACGGTGCGGTCTATCACCGACAGCAATGACTTACCGTCTTCCTGCATCGTGCCCAACAGTTCGAGCGACCGCACGGTAAACTTATCCAAGCGCACATAGCGGTCTTCCTCAATACGGTTCAGCGATGTGATATGTGAGATATGGTTATGGAGGGTCTGTTCCAGATACTGAAGGATGGCACCAGCAGCCACCATACCATTTTTCAAATGGTCAACACCGAAGCCTTTCATCGACTTCACATGGAAATGGCGCAGCAGTTTCTGTTGTGCAGCCTGTTCGGTAAACACCCAGTCTTCCATTTCAAAGGTACAAAGTCGCACACCGAAGTTGCGTTCAAATTCAGCTTTGCGGTTGTGGTTATAGAGCACCTCCTTCGGTTGGAAGTTGGACATGAGTTTCTCCACATAGTCGGCAGTGCCCTCACCGGTAAGGAATTCGCCCGTTGAGATATCGAGGAAAGCCACACCGCATAGTCCTTTACCGAAATGTACAGCAGCCAGGAAGTTGTTTTCCTTATAGTTCAGCACATTATCCTGCATGGCAACACCCGGTGTCACCAGTTCGGTAATGCCACGCTTCACCAGTTTTTTGGTCAACTTCGGGTCTTCCAACTGGTCGCAGATAGCCACACGCATACCTGCACGAATGAGTTTCGGCAGATAAGTATCGAGTGCATGATGCGGAAAGCCCGCCATGGCATCGCCTTTGGCACCTGCACCATTGTTTCGGTGAGTCAAAGTGATGCCCAACACTTGTGAGGCAGTGATGGCATCGTCACAGTAGGTCTCATAAAAGTCACCGCAACGAAACAGCAAGAGTGCCTCAGGGTGCTTTGCCTTGAGGTCGAAAAACTGTTTCATCATCGGTGTGAGTTCCTTTTCTTTCTTTGCCATCGTCGTCAGTCTTTTATAGTGTTTATCCTTGTTCTTTAGTGCGGAATGCCAATGCATACATGCGCATCTGTTTCACCATAGCCAGCAAACCGTTGCTGCGAGTGGGTGACAGATGCTCTTTCAGTCCTATCTGCTCTATGAAATACAGGTCTGCATCGAGTATTTCCTGCGGTGTATGTCCGCTGAGCACACGGATGAGCAATGCCACAATACCTTTCACGATAAGTGCATCGCTCTCTGCCGTAAAGGTAATGATACCGTCGGCATAGTCAGCCTGTAGCCACACACGGCTTTGGCAACCGTCTATGAGGTTGCTTTCCACCTTATAGCGCTCATCGAGGGGCGCTTGTTCGTTGCCCAAGTCGATCAGCAGTTGATATTTGTCCATCCAGTCGTCGAAACCGGAAAACTCATCGATAATCTCGTCTTGAATTTCGTTGATGGTCATAAATATATAATATAGGTGTGTTTAATCTTCGTTGTTTTTGATAATCTTAAAGAGTTTATCGCTGGGGCGCACCTTCTCTGGAACTTTGAACGATACGCGAGTGCCTTTCTGTGCGGTTGTCACGGCATGGGTATCGTCATGGATTTCCTCTACCGTCACATAGAGTGCGCCAGTGGTAGGACCGGTGATGAGCATCTTGTCGCCTACTGAGAACTCGCAAGCCTCGCATGAGAACTCGGCAACACCAAGTTTCGAGAAGTATTTCATGCCCTTGCCCACATACACTTTGCGCTCTGTGGCACACGATCCATAATGGCTGTTCCACTCTCCAAGTCGCTGTCCTTGATAGTATCCGTCCCAGAAACCGCGGTTGAAAACGGTAGCAAGGCGTTCGTCCCAGTCATCCTTCTTCTCCTCGGTAAATGTTCCGTCGAGGACACTCTGAATGGCTTCCTTATAACATTCCACTACGGTTTTGACATATTCGGGACCGCGGGCACGACCTTCAATCTTAAACACACGGACGCCACTCTTCATCATTCTGTCGATGAAGCGCACGGTTTTCAGGTCTTTCGGACTCATGATATACTTATTGTCTATCTCCAGTTCGATGCCTGTCTCCCGATCAGTCACCAGGTAAGAGCGGCGGCAGATCTGCATACACTCACCGCGATTGGCAGAGCGTCCGGTATTGTCAAGACTCATATAGCACTTGCCGCTGATAGCCATGCACAAGGCGCCATGACAGAACATCTCGATACGGATCTGTTGTCCGCTCGGTCCGCAGATGTGCTGTTCTTCTATCTGTTGATAGATATCAGCCACTTGGTCGAGGTTCAACTCGCGTGCCAATACCACTACATCGGCAAACTGGGCATAGAATTTCAATGCCTCGATATTCGAAATGTTCAGTTGGGTAGAGAGATGTACCTCTTGCCCGATACGGTTGCAATAGGTCATCACCGCCACATCCGATGCTATCACTGCAGAAATGCCAGCCTCTTTGGCAGCATCCACAATCTCGTGCATGAGCGGAATATCCTCACCATAGATGATGGTATTGACCGTGAGATAGGTCTTTACCCCTTGTGCATTGCATGTTGCAGCGATTTCCCGCAGGTCGTCGATAGTAAATGCCGATGCGCTGTGAGCACGCATATTGAGTTTCTCGATGCCGAAATACACCGAGTCTGCTCCGGCTTTTAGTGCCGCAGCCAGCGAGTCATGGCTACCCACAGGAGCCATGATTTCATAGTCAGCTATCTGGTTCATGGGTGCAAAATTACAATAAAATAGGTGGATAACAAAATGAAAAGTCATTTTTATCCTAAATCAGTCATCAGATTTCAATTCTGACGGAACCCACTTCCGAAAGAAACGGAAATATCATACCATCCTGCTATTCCAGCAGAAGGGTAGTTGGATGGGACTGACAAGGTACTTACATACCACTTCTTGCGGTGTAACAATATTATGTGGGAAGAATATTGTGGATTTGCATAATTTTGCTTAACTTTGTGACCACAATCAGACTGTGCCGGATGATGACCGGCATGGCAACGTACTTTTCAGTACATCAATAACGCTACAAAGAACTATAAATATGTTAGTCAATACCTTTTGTGCCGCCGTCAACGGACTTGAAGTGACCACGGTAAAAGTAGAAGTGAGCATGACTCGCGGAGTGCAATTCCACCTGACGGGACTTGCCGATACTGCTGTGCGTGAGAGCTATGACAGAATCAGGGCGGCACTACAGAACAACGGATTGAAGATGCCGATGATGGACATCACCGCCAATCTATCGCCTGCCGATATCAAAAAGGAGGGTAGCGGCTACGACTTGCCATTGGCTATCGGTATTCTGGCGGCAAGCGGAAAGGTTGACGGGAGTCGGCTGAATGATTACATGATGGTGGGTGAGTTGGGACTTGACGGCAGGTTGCAACCCATACGCGGTGCATTGCCCATAGCCATTCGGGCACGCGCCGAACATTTCAAAGGTCTTATCGTGCCGAAACAGAACATCCGCGAAGCGGCTGTGGTCAACCAAGTAGAGGTGTATGGCATGGAAACCCTCATCGATGTCGCCAATTTCTTCAATGGTTCATCGGAGATAGCTCCTACGGTTATCGATACGCGCAAAGAGTTTTATGAACAGCAATCACAGTTTGAACTCGACTTCGCTGACGTGCGCGGACAGGAAAGTGTGAAGCGCGCACTGGAAGTGGCGGCTGCCGGGGGACATAATCTCATCATGATAGGTCCTCCGGGAAGTGGTAAATCGATGATGGCGAAACGCCTGCCAAGTATTCTGCCTCCATTATCGCTCAGCGAAAGTTTGGAGACCACACAGATTCATAGTGTGGCTGGTAAACTATCGCGCGACACCAGTCTCATCTCGCAACGACCATTCAGAGCGCCACACCACACCATCTCGCAGGTGGCATTGGTTGGTGGCGGACAGAATCCGCAACCCGGTGAAATCAGTTTGGCACACAATGGTGTGCTGTTCTGCGACGAGTTGCCTGAGTTCAACCGGTCGGTGCTGGAGGTGATGCGCCAGCCTTTGGAGGACCGCTGTATCACCATCAGCCGTGCGAAATACAGCGTGCAGTATCCCTGTTCGTTTATGTTTGTAGCCTCCATGAATCCATGTCCTTGCGGCTATTATGGCGATCCCACTCACAGTTGTGCCTGCACGCCCGGACAGATACAACGGTATATGAACAAGATCAGTGGTCCGTTGCTCGACCGTATCGACATCCATTGCGAGATACAAGCCGTGCCTTTCGCACAACTCTCGCAGATGGCTCCCGGTGAATCGAGCGAAACGATTCGCGCCAGAGTCATTGCCGCTCGCAAGATGCAGGAGGAACGGTTTATGGATTACAAGGGCATCCACTGCAACGCCCAAATGACGGAGCGCATGCTGCATCAGTTTGCCGAACCTGATGCCTCATCCATGGACATGTTGCGCATGGCTATGGAGCGATTGAAACTCTCTGCACGAGCCTATAGCAGAATCCTCAAGGTGGCACGCACCATTGCCGACCTTGAAGGATCGGCGCAAGTGCAGCAACAACACATCGCTGAAGCCATCGGTTACCGCAACCTCGACAGAGGTGACTGGGCTGAGCGAGGGATATAAATCACGCCTATAGGGATTTGAAAACCCAAGCAATTATCACACAATAGAAACATGCCGTTCGCCAAGCAGAACGGTGGAGCATAACAACTAAATAACTTGATGATGAAAAAACTATTCACAACCGTCATGCTGACGCTGGCATTGACATCGACAATGGCACAACAGACCGTGCAACAGTCGGCAGACTACGTACCTACCAAGGAGAACCTTGAGGCACGCCAACATTTTCAAGACGAGAAATTCGGCATCTTCCTCCACTGGGGACTCTATGCCATGCTTGCCACAGGAGAATGGACCATGCACAATGCAGACTTAAACTACAAGGAATATGCCAAACTCGCAGGCGGCTTCTATCCCTCTCGCTTCAATGCCAAAGAGTGGGTAGAGCAGATCAAGGCATCAGGTGCCAAATATATTTGCTTCACCACCCGCCATCACGAAGGCTTCTCCATGTTCGACACCAAATACTCTGACTATAATGTCGTGAAGGCTACACCCTTTAAGCGTGACATCGTGAAAGAACTTGCTGACGAATGTCACCGACAGGGTATTGACATCCACTTCTACTATTCACACATCGACTGGCAACGTGAGGATGCTCCGCTGGGACGTACCGGACACGGCACAGGACGACCCAAGGACAAACAAAATTGGAAGTCGTACTATAAGTTTATGAACAACCAACTCACCGAACTGCTCACCAACTATGGCAAGGTAGGAGCCATCTGGTTTGACGGTTGGTGGGATCAAGACATCAATCCATCATTTGACTGGCAACTGCCCGAACAGTATGCACTCATCCACCGTTTGCAGCCTGCATGCCTCATCGGCAACAACCATCACGTGACTCCATTCCCTGGCGAAGACTTCCAGATGTTTGAGCGCGACCTGCCTGGCGAAAACTCTGCCGGACTCTCCGGACAGTCTATTTCGCAGTTGCCACTTGAAACATGCGAGACAATGAACGGCATGTGGGGCTACAAGATTACCGACCAGAACTACAAATCGACCCATACACTCATTCAATATCTGGTGAAGGCAGCAGGCAAAAATGCCAATCTGCTCATGAATATCGGTCCGCAACCTGATGGTTGTCTGCCCGCTGTTGCGGTGGAACGTCTGAAGGAGATGGGCGACTGGATGAAGGTATATGGCGAAACTATCTATGGCACACGCGGTGGATTTGTTGCACCTCACGACTGGGGAGTGACCACACAGAAGGACAACCGACTGTTTGTGCATATCCTCAACCTGCAAGACAAGGTGCTCTATCTGCCCACTGGCAATAAGCAGATGAAGAAGGCTGTAGATTTTGTCAGTCGTAAGGCGGTGAAGATGCAGAAGTGTCAAGGCGGTGTGATACTCACGCTTGACGCTGTGCCTACAGCTGTTGATCAGGTCATCGAAATAGGATTCATCCAGTAAACGGATTGATGCTATCAGCAGAAACGAGAGTTCATCCGAGATGAATGAATCTATTATATAAGGTTTGCGTGCGTACACACACGTGTATGCACGCACACGCGATGTCGTAAAAATCGACCACTCGACCACAGATATGACATAACACGTTGTAAGATATACGGTTAGATGGGTGGTCAGAAATCATACAACGGCATTTTCGACCACACTTCGGCCACCCGTGCAAACACGCGGTTTGCCATCTTCATATAAACGCTAAGCAAGCTATATCTATTGAAGTCAAAGACATACTGATGTTTTTCACGCTTTTGCAGAACCTTGACAATACTTTTGTCAAACGTTGGGCAATACCTTTGTCAAACGTTGGAAAATATCTCTTTCAAACGTTGGAAAATATCTTTGTCAAACGTTGGAAAATATCTCTTTCAAACGCTGAAAAGACCTTTTTCAAACGTTGGATATTACTCTTATCAATCATTGAAAAAGACCTTTATCAACCGTTAGACAATACCTTTGCTAAACGTTGGAAAATGTCTTGGGAAATATCGGGCAATATCCCGCACATAGTAGGATTGCGCCTTGCGTAAATTAAAGGTGGAATCTCGCGCGGAGACTCCACCTTTACTGATATCTTACGATGCAGATGCTTATTTGTCTTTCAGTTCCACTACAAAGCGGATGCCATGACGGAACTCGTCGTCGAGACGGAGATGACCGTTGAGTTTATACGCCATCAGACTGCAAGTGGGGAAGGTAAGTCCGTCGTCTTCAGTCAGATCGGCAATCTCGGAGAATGCCTGGAAAAGTGTTTCGCGCTTCTCTTCGGGCAAGGTCATACCCACAGCCGTTACCAAGAAATTGCCGGTATGGGGGTTGCGCTTCTTAAACTCAAGGTTGATGCGCTCCACGCCATCGGCCTTTACCACCTCTTCTACGATATTGAGCAATATGGTGCGCAAAGCGTCCTCGTTAGTAGCGAAAGAGATGGGTTGGGCAGTACAAGTCACTTCGGTAGTGGACTTGACCATAGCCTTTACCTCTTGGGTGACTTTCTCGCAGAACTGTCCCATATTGTGACTGGTGAGTTCGTAGTGTTCCTCGCGAGTCTGCTCAAGCATCATATAGTTTTCTATGTGTGCGATATAGTTTTGCAAAGCCTTGACCTGTCGCTTGGTATCGCCTTGCTCCATGGCATCGAGTGACGGGCGGATTTGTGCGCTGATATTATTGAGGAACTTGTTTTTCTGCTCGTTATTGCTATTTGCCAAATCGAGGCTGGTCTTCAAGCGCTTGATTTCTCTGACGTTTTTGAACATGACAAAGAGGAAGAAGAGAAGGCCGGCAGCCAGTCCTACGCCAATAACTATAAGGATGACGATGAACGCCCATTGCGCAGTAATGGTAGTAGCCTTGGTGCTTATTTCGTCCTGTGCTTCAGCGTATTGTGCTTTGACAGTTTTCAGTTCGTTGACAGCTCTGATGCCTGCAATAGAGTCGGTCCATTCGTCATACATCTTGTTGATGATGCCCACCATCAAGTCGTTATTGTCTTGTTTGGCTTTGGCAATAAGGTCTTTGAAACACTTTTCCTTGCCGTTATCATCCTTGCCTTTTGCATTCATGGCGAAGATCTCCTTATAGCATACAGTAGCCAAAGGTGCGTTGCCAGTGGTACGTGCAAAGGCAGCTTTCTTCATGAGCATGTCTTCAATGACATCTTTTTTCTTGCTGGCACGTGCATAGTTTTCCATCAGCGCCATTTGAGCTTTACGTTCTGCCGTCTTGTTCAGACGGGTGTAGAGGCGGAAACGTTCGTTGCTGACAAGATAATGCAAATCGGGATTGCCGGCTCCAAGCATGGCATCGAGGGCTCTGCAAGTGGCAAAAGCCTCTCGCCAGAGACGGTTTTCTGACTGTCGGACGCTGGTCTGTACACCGTTTTCTACGGTTTGTCGCAGGTTTTGTGCGACCGTTGTGAGTGTGCTGCAAGCAACTAGTAGGGCAAGGATTAACTTTTTCATAATCTGACTGGTGTTTAGGTTATCTTATGCAAAGGTAGTAAATGATATTCAAAAACGAAACACATCTGCTGTTTTTTTCGTCTATTTTTCACCTTTTTTCGTTGTTTTCAATAGTTTCTTTGGATTGAAAGACCATGCTCATTTCCTTTGTGTCATACTTGACAGGGCAACAATGCCCTAAGAGGAAGGCCATAATTCCTTTCCCTATCATCTTACGCACGCGTACATTATTATATAAGTAGGACGATTCGCTGTGGATGACCGACTGTTGAATGGCATTTCTTTCAAACATCAATAAGACCTTTTACCCAATATTGTATAGAAAAAGAGAGTATATGGCTTCGGGATGCGTTCGGGATGCGTTCGGGATGTGTCTTACTCATATTGGTGGTCGATTGGTGGTCGAAAACGCAGCAATTAAGCCATCGACCACCACCATAATGCCATATCTCTCAAAGGATTACATCATAGTGGTGGTCGTGTGGTCGAAATATTTCTGAAAACTAAATTTTCTGTATGTCAGTCGGTACGCTATCCTACCCGCTGGGAATGATGCATCAGTATTCAAACGAACTGCCGCCAAGAAATTCGCGAAGTAGCGATGTGGGCGGTATCTGGTCTTCCTTGATGGTGTGGATGTAGCGCAGAAACTTCATCAATCTATATGCCTCGGCATACTCTTCGCAGTTTTCAGGCACCTGTTCCAACAAGGGCAACGCCTGATTCTTCAGTACTGCCAGTTCGAAAAGCATGGCAGAATTGAACATAGCATCGGCATTTTCCTGATAAGGAAATATCCAGCGGTTCTCACCCCGGCGTACCGAAGGCCAACGACGGATGGTGTCGCATGCCGATACCCCACGGTATTTATAGTCACGAACGATACGGCGCAATAGGCGGTTGTCGGTAGTCGGTATGTAATTGTGCGTGTCGAGCAGGATGGTGGTCAATGCCGAAGCATAGACACGGAATATCTGATCGTTGGGGATAGATGCTGTCAGTTCGGGATTGAGCGCATGGATTCCTTCCAAGACAAGTACCTCGTTGCCCTGAAGTCGTAGGCGACGACCGCTTTTTTCACTTCTGCCCATCTGGAAATTATAGCGTGGCAGTTCCACTTCTTCGCCTCTGAACAGGGCATTCATCTGCTCGTTGAGCAAAGGAATGTTGAGTGCATGCAGATGTTCGTAGTCGTAGTCGCCAGTCTCATCGCGCGGTGTCTGGTCGCGGTTCACGAAGTAATCGTCGAGCGAAATGCCAATGGTATGGATACCGTTGACCGCCAGTTGTACCGAAAGGCGCTTGCAGGTGGTGGTCTTACCGCTCGATGAAGGACCGGCTATGAGCACCATCTTCACATTTTTCCGTTTGGCAATCTCATCGGCTATCTGCGCAATCTTCTTCTCTTGCAGCGCCTCGCTCAGTTGGATGAGTCCGTTCGACTTCCCCTCTTCCACCGCTTTGTTCAGGTCGCCAATGGTACTGATGCCGAGGATGTCCTGCCAATGGTGGTGCTCCATAAAGATGTCGAACATCTTGTCCTGACGCACCAGTTCGCCCAAACGTGACGGATCTTGTGGTGACGGCACGCGCAGAAGGATTCCGCCGAAATACGGTTCGACGCCGAAAAGTGTCAGTTGCTCGGTATTGGTGAGCATCGAGCCATAGTAATAATCCACATAGCCATCTATCTCATAATAGGTGGTATAGAGCGATCCCAACCCTTCAAGGAGCTTCACCTTCGATACGGTTCCCATCTCACGAAACATGCGGATGGCATCTTCGGTTGTTGTTTGATGGCGATGAATGGGGATGGCAGCAGCCACAATCTCCTGCATGCGCTTTCTAATGGCAGCCACATCAGCATCGGTCACCTGATGCCCGATATGCAAATCGCAATGGTAGCCATTGCTCACAGGCACATTGATAACCACATGTCCCGTGCCATAAAGATCGTGGACAGCCTTGCAGAGCACGAAAAACAAACTGCGAGTATATGCTCTTAGCGCAGAAGGATGGCGGAGACTGAGAAACTCCACATCCTTACAATTATACACGCGATAGTGCATTCCCTCTATCTTATTGTTAACTCGTGCACTTATCGGACCGTACTCCATGGTAAGACCCGAAAAAGAAAAAATATCAGAAAGTGTACTTCCGATGCTTACATTTAATATTTTTTTATTATTTTTGCAACGGATTTGAACCATTTGTTCCATAGGCATATTGTTTGCATTAGTCGTGGACAAAGTTAGTGAATATATTTAGAATACAATAAGAATTTAAACTTTTTAAACTTCCAAGTATGTCAATTTGGATTCTTTTCAAGCTTTTGGGATCACTTGCCCTGCTGATGTTCGGTATGAAATCAATGAGTGAGGCTCTCCAAAAAATGGCAGGACCGCAATTGCGACATGTCCTCGGTGCCATGACCACCAATCGTTTTATGGGTATGACCACTGGTATGCTTGTCACGGCAAGTGTACAGTCGAGCACCGCTACAACTGTGATGACCGTTTCGTTTGTAAACGCAGGTCTGCTGACTTTAGCACAGGCTATCTCAGTTATTATGGGTGCTAATATTGGAACAACCCTGACGGCGTGGATTATGTCGGCAGGGTTTTCTTTTAATATCACCGACTTCGTCTATCCGGCTTTCTTTTTCGCCATTATCCTCATCTATTCGAAGAAAAAGCGCTTCATAGGCGACTTCGTGTTTGGTATTGCCTTCATGTTCCTCGGTCTCGGCACACTCCGACAGACCGGTATAGATATGCACCTCGGAGAAAACCAAGCCGTGCTCGACTTCTTCGCATCGTTCGATCCCAACGCATTCAGCACCACACTCATCTTCCTGCTCCTTGGAGGTGTGCTTACCTTCTGTGTACAGTCGTCGGCTGCTGTCATGGCTATCACCATGATTCTCTGTTCGAGCGGAGTATTGCCCATCTACCAGGGTATCGCACTCGTCATGGGTGAGAACATCGGTACCACAGTCACCTCAAACTTGGCTGCCATGTCTGCCAACACACAGGCGCGGCGTGCAGCACTTGCACACATGTTCTTCAACGTCTTCGGTGTGATATGGATACTCTTCGTGTTCCGTCCTTTCGTCGATATGGTCTGCGGACTCGTTGGCTACGATGTGGATATGGACCGCGCCACTACCACAGCCAAGGCTTTTCTTGCCAATTCCGCCAAACTCAGTTTTGTGCTGGCTGCCTTCCACACCTGCTTCAATGTTGCCAATACCGCTATACTCATCTGGTTTATCCCACAAATCGAACGCTTCGTATGCTGGGTGATCAAGCCTAAGAAAGTGGATGAAGAGGAGGACTTCCGTCTGCACTTCATTACTGCTGGCTTCATGAAGACTCCGGAGCTCTCGGTATTGGAGGCTCAAAAGGAGATACAGCAGTTTGCCGTCCGCATACAGCGCATGTTCGGTATGGTCAAAGAACTGTTGGTGGAGAAAGACGAGAAGACATTTAATAAGATGTACTCGCGTATAGAGAAGTATGAAGGAATATCCGACAACATGGAATTGGAAATTGCACAATACCTCGATGAAGTGTCGGACGCTCATCTCTCTGACGATACCAAAGCTAAAATCCGTGCGATGCTGCGCGAAATATCAGAGATAGAAAGTATCGGCGACGCTTGCTACAACATTGCACGCACCATCTCTCGCAAATATCAGGGCAAGCAAGACCACTTCAATCAAAAGCAGTATGAGCACATTTTCCAAATGATGGAACTCACAGACCAAGCCCTGACGCAGATGAATGCGCTAATGGCTGGCAGAAAAGTATCGTACGATGTCAACCGTTCGTTCAACATCGAGAACGAAATCAATAATTACCGCAATCAGTTGAAATCACAAAACATCAACGACGTGAACAACCATGCATACACCTATGCCGTGGGCACCATCTATATGGATATCATCAACGAATGTGAGAAATTAGGCGACTATGTGGTCAACGTAGTAGAAGCACGCATGGGTACGCGTCAAAAAGATGCATAAAAAATGCAATTTTAACACTGATGTAACATTTATTTGGATTTTTTTAAGTAAATTTGCCTCGGATTTATATAACAAACAACAAGTATGAACAAAAAACTACTTCTTCTGATGGTTATGGTGTTGACTTCAACACTCACCATCATGGCTCAGATCACTACCTCCGCCCTTAGCGGTAAGGTAACGACGCAAGACACGAAGGAGGAGGTGATTGGTGCTACGGTACAGGCCGTACACGTTCCCTCTGGTACTCGTTATGCTACAGTGACCAACATCGACGGACGCTTTACCATCCAAGGTATGCGTACGGGTGGTCCTTACACGGTGACCATCAGTTATGTGGGCTACACAACTCAAGTGGTAAAAGATGTTACCCTGCAGCTTGCTGAAACCTACAACCTCCCTGTTGAACTTTCAGTCAATGCTAACGAATTGACCGAAATCGTGGTTAGTGGTAAGGCTTCTAAGTTCTCTGCCGAGAAGACTGGCGCTTCTACCAACATCAACAACGCGCAGATTGTCAATATGCCAACGGTCAACCGCAGCATCACAGACATCACGCGTCTCTCTCCTTATGGTGGTAGCGGAATGTCGTTTGCTGGTCAGGATGGACGTACAGCTAACTTCACCGTGGATGGTGCCAACTTCAACAACAACTTCGGTTTGAGCGATAAGCTCCCTGGAGGCGGCAATCCTATCTCACTCGATGCTATCGATGAGTTGCAAGTAGTTATTTCTCCCTATGACGTACGTCAGACCAACTTCATCGGTGGTGGTATCAACGCTGTAACCAAGTCGGGTACCAACAAATTCAAGGGTACTGCCTACGTATATCACCGCAACGAAAATATGCGCGGTGACGCTATCGAGCGCGAGGCTATCAGCGGGGCACGCGAGAAAGACCAGAAAACCACTTACGGTTTCACACTCGGTGGTCCTATCATCAAAAACAAGCTCTTCTTCTTCGCCAACGGTGAAATCGTGAAGACTCCTACTATCGCTTCACGCTGGAGAGGTTCGGAGAATGGTATCGCTGATCCTAACAACTACATCTCACGCACCAAGTTGTCTGACCTGAAAACTGTTTCAGAATTCGTAAAACAGAAATACGGTTATAACACCGGTTCATGGACTTCATTCCCTGCAGATGAGGAAAACAAGAAGTTCCTCTTCCGTTTGGACTGGAACATCACAGACCGCCATCACGTAGCATTGCGCTACAACTACACCAAGAACCGTAGCTGGAGCGCTCCTAACGCTTCTTCAATGGACGGTGGTACACGTGCTGTCAATGCTCGTATGTCACAGGCTTCTATGGCTTTCGCAAACAGTATGTATGCGATGGACAACGTCGTAAAGACCTTCTCACTCGATTTGAACAGCCGCTTCACCGACAATATCTCAAACCAGTTGCTGGCTACATACTCGAAACTCGACGACGTGCGCTTCACCAACTCTTCTGTATTCCCACACATCGATATCCTCGATGGCGGTCAGATGAGCGTTGACGGAACTGTTGAAGCTGACGGTACAGACAACTACATGGCTTTGGGTGAAGAGCTTTTCACCTACAACAACGCCGTTCACAACACAGTATGGAACATCAAGGACGACGTTACCTTCTATCTCCGTTCACACAAGATTACTGCCGGACTGAGCTTCGAACACCAGATGGCAGACAACCAGTATATGCGTAATGGTACGGGTTACTACCGCTATAAGAGCATGAGCGACTTCCTCAACGGCGAAGCTCCTGAGATTGTCTGCTTGACCTATGGTTACAACGGTGAGTCAAGCCCTGCTGCACGCGTACAGTTCAACAAGTTTGGCATCTATGCACAGGATGAGTGGAACGTTACTCCAAAACTCAAACTCACATACGGCATCCGCTTCGACAATCTTGCATTCAACGACGATGACTTGATGACCAACCAGAAAATCTACGATTTGGACTACAACGGACGCCACATCGATACAGGTAAATGGCCTGGTTCTACCATAACAATCTCACCACGTGTGGGCTTCACCTACGACGTATTCGGCGACAAGAGTCTGAAGGTACGCGGTGGTACGGGTCTCTTCTCAGGACGTCTGCCTCTCGTATTCTTCACCAATATGCCTACTAACTCAGGTATGGTGCAGTATCAGGCACAGCTCAATGCGAAAACCAAGTTGAATGGTGAACTGATTGATATGGACACATTCAAAGGTGGTCTCGTGGTTAACGAAAAAGGACAGCCTACTATTGATGCGCTACGCAACAAGCTCATCGGCATGGGATTCCCAGAGACTATCACTCCTGAGGAAGGTGCACTGCCCTCTTCTATCTCTGCAGTAGATCCAGACTTCAAGATGCCTCAGGTATGGAAGACCTCATTGGCTGTTGACTATCAGATTCCAGTGTCATTCCCATTCTCTGTAACTGTTGAGGGTATCTTCAACAAGACGCTGAACGCAGCTACGCTGTCTGACTGGAGTGTACGGGATGTACGTGGTTTCACTCGTCTCAATGGCGCTGACAACCGTCCTATCTATCCTACCGGTGCAGGTCGTCTGCCCGATGTGAAGCAGGCTTACGTACTGGAGAACACCAGCCGCGGTTACGGATGGTCTGGTAGCATCACCCTTAATGCTCAGCCTTGGGACTTCATGAGCTTGATGGCTGCCTATACACACACCGTGTCTAAGGAAGTGACTTCACTGCCTGGTTCAAATGCCTCATCAGTACTGAACTACATCTCTACCGTATATGGTCCTAACAATATCAAGCTCCACAACGGTAAAAACGTAACTCCAGACCGCTTCATCGCATCAGCTACAATCCACGATAAGAGCAACAACCACTATAGCTTGATCTATGAAACATGGCGAGGTGGATACAACTACTCTTACATGACTCAGAACGATATGAACGGCGATAGCTACAACTACGATGCCATTTATATCCCAACAGACCAGCAGGTGGCTAACAAGGAGTTCCGCTTTGTATCAGAAGACGACCAGAATCGCTTCATGGATTATGTGCACAACAACAGCTATCTGAAGAACCACCAGGGCGAATATGCCGAGGCATACAGCCTCTACTCACCTTGGGTACACCGCATCGACTTCAGCTACAAGCACGACTTCAAACTTGACATTGCCAAGCACACACACACCCTGCAGGTGAGCTTCGACATGAAGAACGTACTGAACTTCTTTAATTCAAGCTGGGGCGTATCGAAGTACCTCAATCCTGAAATCGGTTCTGAGGCACGCATCCTGAAGTATGAGGGTTACGACGCTGATGGCATTGCCACCTTCTCTACTCCGAAGTCTATCAATGGCAACACCAAGACCTTTGTGCCCAATCATGCCATCGGTCAGTGCTGGTATGCTTCTGTAGGTGTTAAGTACATTTTCTAATCATTTAACAGAACAGATTTATGAAACTGAAATATATTATCGCTCCGCTTCTTGCAGTCCTGACACTGTTCACGGCTTGTAACGAAGACCAGGAGTTGGCATCATTGAACCAAATCAGTGTGTCAAAATCCATGGTTGCCCTGCCACTTACTGGCGGTAGAGACACCGTAGTGATCAAGGGTCAATATATCGACTACACCTTGGTGAACTCAAGCGACGCAGTTGTTAAACTTGGCGATAGCGATTATCCCAGCTGGTTGAACATCAGCGTAGAAAAGGCTAAAGATAAAAAAGGTCAGGAGATTGATGACCAGTATAACATGATCTTCGTAGCCGATGCTACTGAGAAAGTACGCAAACCTGCCTATCTGTTGCTCAATACCCCAAAACAGACTCAGCGCATTATGGTATTGCAGGGTGTTCAAGGCGAACTGCCTCTCTCTACCTGTGCACAGGTTTTGGCTGGTCCTGACGGTGACACTTATAAAGTCAAAGGTACTGTAACTAAGATTACCCAAACCACATATGGTAACTGGTATCTGAACGATGGTACTGGCGAAGTATATATCTATGGTACACTCGATAAGAAGGGTAATACTAAAAACTTTGCAAGTCTCGGTATCGAAGAAGGTGACGAGGTAACTGTACAGGGTCCAAAGACTACTTATGGTTCTACCGTTGAACTCATCGATGTATCGGTTGTAAATATTAAGAAGTCTATCGTTAAGGTTGACTCTGTCATGGTTAACGCTGTAAAAACAGACACTCTGCCTAAGGCTGGTGGCGAAGCAATCGCATATCTGACCAACAAGGGTGAAGGCGTTGACGTGAAGATTCCTGAGGAGGCTGAAAGCTGGCTCTCTATCAAGTCTATCAATACCAAGAACGGAACTTCTACCGTTGTGTTCAAGGCTAATGCCAACAATGGTGGTGACCGTGTAGCAGAAGTAAGCTTCACCAGCGCCAGTGGTTCTAACTCTTCTACTGTAACCAAGCAGATTGTTCAGTTGGGTGCCATCATCGAATGTCCTATCAGCGAGTTCCTTGCTTCTAAGGAAGATGCTACTGTATATCGCCTGACTGGTGTCATCACCAAGGTGGCTAAGGCTGAATATGGTAACATCTATATCAGAGACTACACCGGCGAGGCGTATGTTTATGGCATTGGCAGCAAGGGTGACTTCGAGAAACTCGGTCTGAAGGTTGGCGACATCGTCACCTTGACCGGTACACACTCTTCATTCAACGGCAATCCTCAGGTGAAGGGTGGTAAGTATGAGAAGCACAAAGCTGTAACAAAGATTTCTGCTGCTGATTTCGTAAAACTGAAAGACGACAAGCAGACTTACTACATGCTGACTGGTACAATTACCACTGCAGGCAACGGCAACAAGACCGAACTGAAGACCTATGGTAACTTCGACTTGGTTGATAAAACAGGTGCTGCCTACATCTACGGTGTGCAGACTGGTTGGGAGAATACTCCTGCGAACTCAAGAAAGCACTTCAGCGACCTTGGCAAGAAACTCGGTGACGAAATTACCGTTATCGGTTACAAGACATCGTTCAACAACAAGCCACAAATGGGTGGTGCATTCTATTTCGAACCTAAGAAATAATCAGACTATACAAGTCATACATCAAGGGGAACTCCTATCGGGGTTCCCCTTTTTTATTTATCAGCCAATAGGTTCTTTGATAAAAAAAATCAAGAGATTGATTATAAACATCCTTTGAAAGACAAGCTTAGTAGTCTAACCTCAAATCATTTATAGGTACCTTTTAAAGAATTCAAGCACTCGCTTTTGGGAACGTAAGCCACAACTGTGTGGCATATCCCACAACTCTGTTTCTATTTTATCACCCTCGTCTTGGCTTTCCCAAGTAGTATGCATTATCTGAAATGCTTTTCTTACTCCTGCTATTGGGAAGAGCTTGTCTTGTAAGCCATTGATAAAAAGCATCGGTTTGGGACACGCGATGCTAGCAATATGAGGAAAGTCTAACCAACGTCGTATGCCAGGGAAACAATTGGCAAAACCACCATTCTCTGTTCTGTCGTACTTGAAACTCATTTGTTCGTCTGCTGTCACCATCCAACAAACCGCAGCTCCAACTTTGATACGATCAGACAGAGCAGCAAGCATCCATGCACGATATGCTCCCATTGACCAACCAGTACAACCTATTCTTGTCGAATCGACCTCAGGCATATGAGCAAGATAATCTGTACAGGCAATGTCATCATATGTCATCCAAGCCGATAAATTTACCCCATACATCATCATATTACCTGCTATAACATCATAATGGTCACGTTGTGTACCCTCCTTCTGTCCGCGCTCGCCCCACATTGGTGCATCGGCCGAGAATACAACATAACCATTTTGAGCTAAATAGTCACCAAAAAACTGATGACCATAACCTTTCAACCAATCTTCAGCGTCGCCTATCACAGTAGAATCTTCACACGCCAACGGGCGAATCATCTTCTCTTTTCCTATAAAGAAGTGACCACCATGATCATGAAGAAGATTGACTGCTGGATACGGACCTTTCCCATCAGGAATGAGTACATAAGCAGGAACAGTGTAATAACGTGAAAGACGAATTTGAAGTTTCAAAGCCCTATAACCATCGCGTTGTTCTTCATACTGCACCTCAGTCTCGTATCCTTTTGATGGCGCAGGTGGAGGCATCAACATACATTCGAACACTTTTTTCCGGGCAACCTGTCGCCACTCTTCAAAATTGTGAATATCACTATTACCCCATGCTAAGGGAAAATTTAAATCTGCTATAAGTGAATCTGCATAAATAGGAAGATTGCGCTCGAATTCATACACTTCACGTTTCTGAGCAGTACTGGTGCTACATAACAATAACAACAATAATAATACTGGGAATGATTTGGAGGACATCATATTATTTGCTTCATTAAATAACCTCTAACATTCATCGTAAGTTAATCTGTTTGTAGATTTCAACTCATGAAGTTAACGTAGGAAACAACCATATTGGTTAACTAGACGTTTTTTCCCTTTGGCAACTACATAACCAATAGTATTAGCCATACTGAATATCTGAGTAGGATTCCATTGGTCATCACCAGCCATCACTGTCTCTACAGTATATACCGATGCCTCTTCTGCTGTCAACACATTTTTAGCAGTACACCATATCGTATCACCTTTTTCGTCAAGTTTATAATAACGATTTATACGACGAGAGAGATCCATTGGCTTTCCGTCAGCATCCAAAGTATTATATTCCGCAAACACAGAAGGAAGCCCTGCCATGGTAGGATACCAACCCTCGGCTGGAAGGGTGATTTCTGAACGGGTATTAAGGAATACTGTCTGTGGCTGGTGATGCCACGGACGGCCAAGCCAAATAGATGTTTCTTTCGGATTACCATCAGCAGTCAGAATACAGTTGTTAAACACATACCCCCAACGGGTTTCCGGTCGATGCTTAGGAGCTACTATCCAACCACCAGACTTGCAATTGATTTTAAGAGTACAGCATTCGAACCATGCATTGCCATTCCCATAAATAAAATCGACAGCACCAAGAATCAAGCTATTGACAACATAGTTTCTACCATTATCTGCTTCTGACGTTCGAAAAGTATCTTGATAACTCAAAATCGCACAATGATCAATGGCAATACGATCACCTTTGGCATAAAGTGCAAGAGCTTGAGGACCATCGTTGGCCCTTACACCATATGAATTTACAAAACTGATTCCTTGAAACGTAATGTCATTTGCATGAACAACAACCGTTGCACCTTGATCTACAGGTATTGCATCAGGACCACCACTCTTTTTGTCATCCGTGATAAACACGCAATCACTACCTTCACCAATAATACTTATACGACTTTTGTTGAGAGGAATTAACACATGTTCTTTGTATGTTCCCGCCTTAATATAAATAAGGTATTGATTAATGTTATTTGCTGGTACAGCATCAATGGCAGCCTGTACAGAAGAATAATCCCCACTACCGTCTGTTGCCACTACAGCATTATAGATTTTTTTGTTTGCTTGCACTATTTGTGCCAAGCATAAGAACAAAATTATAAATAGATCTTTTGTCTTCATCTTAAATTGATTTAGTAAGGGGGAGTACAATATGCACTCCCCTTACGCTAAATAAAATTAATTTTAACTGAACCTATTACATCTCTGTATATTTATTGATAACCATCATTCTGAAGAAATTCATTCTTATTGGTCAATGCATCAATTTCTGATTGTGGAATTGGACGAATCTGATGATATGACTGAATAACATCTGCTACATCTGGATTCATTTTCTTAATGCGTTCAACAAACTTACCTGTTCGTTTCAAATCAAAGAAACGCTGTTGTTCGCTAGAAAGTTCTCGACCACGCTCGTCAAGTATAAAGTCTATATCAAGATCTGCCTCTGTGATACGCATCTCCTCTTCATGGCCTGGAATGGCTCTCTTCTCTCGTAACACATTCATCAGGCGAACAGCTTCTGTCTTATTGCCAAGTTTCATTTCTGCTTCAGAAGCAATCAAATACATTTCTGCCAGACGCAGTACAAACCAATCGCGACGACTGAAGTATTCCCAACCTGTTGGATTTGTATTGTCATGAAACTTATAAACACTGATAAAATAATCGCGAGTTCCAATACTCTTATGTGTAACAGGATCAAAAACATCATTTGCATCATAAATCTTATAATGATGTTGAGCTCGTTCTTCATCGTTATAAACATACTTAGAAACAACAAAAGCAGTATCACCAATCTGCAAAGGACCACTAGCTCCATAGGTGGCACCATAATTTGCGTCGTAATTAGAATTCGTACTATTGACAAGCCATACTCCTTTAAAAGTTGCATCATAACGTTGGTCTATTTTCTCGTTGAAAGTATGCAGATAAGCAAGTGTCGGCATACTCTGCACCCAAGGTGCATGTGTTTCAGGAGTCACCCATACACCACAACCGCTAACCATCCAATAGGACATACAAGAGAAAATAGGTGATTGATTTCCATAGCGATTACCTAATGTCGGGGATGATTCTGAATACTGAGAAAAGGCAGGAAAAAGCGTCTGGTCATCAGCACTACCTGTATAATTTATCCACCAAATACATTCTTTGTTGTCTTGTCCTGCCTCATTTGCCATATCAAAAGTCTCAGCAAAAGTATCATAGAAACTGTAAGTACCAGAGTTGATAAGTTCCTTTGAAAGATCAGCAGCAGTTTGCCAATCTTCACGATAAAGAGCAAGACGAGCCTTTAATGCCTTAACAGCATTCAGTGTGACACGACCATTTTCTTTTGCCTGTGTATTACTCAGAAGTGAAGCAGCTTCGTCAAGGTCTGCAAAGATTTGCTTATAGATTTCAGCCTGTGGCGTGCGGACTGCGGTCGTATGCGGTGCTTCTATCTCTTTGGTATAAAGAATTGCATCACCCCATATTTCCGTAATTAAATGCAGATAAAGAGCACGAAGAAAATGTACTTCACCGAGACGATGGTTTTTAATTGATTCATCCAATCCAGCAGCATCGGCCCGACCGATAGCCGCATTACAGCAATTCAAACCACTATATAAAATATTCCACATATAGCGGAAAGGTTTGTAAGTAGGATTCAAGTCTATACCATAATAAGCCAAAGCAGGCACATTACCAGAACTGCTTCCTGCTCCAGTAAAGCAGTCTGTGCCCATCTCTGTCAATGAGTATCCATCAGTATTTCCCATGAATGCCTTAGTATATGCATAACAAGCATTTACCAAATTATTATATCCTTCTGGGGTACTGTAAAGCACATCAGGTGTCACGGCATTACGATTGGTTTCTTCCAAGAAATCAGAGCAAGAATTCAGGCCGAAAGTAATAGCCACACAGAATGTAATTACATATTTCTTCATAATAATTGTTTCCTTTCTTTAATTTAAAATGATACATTTACACCAAACACGATCTCTTTAGTGATAGGATAATAGATGGACCCATTGCTCTCTGGATCATAGTCCTTAACACTTGTAAAGGTAAAGAAGTTCTTCATAGTTCCATAGACACGAAGGCGGCTTAAACCAATTTTTGCAATCCATTTGAGTGGTACATTATAAGCTAACGTAACATCTTTAATCTTCACAAAATCACCTTTTTCATAACCCAATGTGCTGAAATATAGCATATTCTGATCACGATTAAAATTTGGTCGCGGCATATCATTTGTGGGATTTTCTGGAGTCCAATAATCATAAACGGCTTGGTTTTGCCAACCACTGGGTAAGAAACCCAACTTATTGTTGTTGCGAATCATATGTCCAAATCTACCATAAAGGAATACATCAAGCTCCCATTGCTTGTACTGCAACTTATTATTGATACCAAGCGTTAGCTTAGGAGTTTGCTGCCCAAGAATAACGCGATCATCTTTTGGCGTGATTTCTCCATCATCATCTTGGTCTTTTACCTTGATATCACCGGGTTGTTGTCCGTATTTCTCTGCCTCTGCAGCTTCACTGGTTTGCCAAATGCCCACTTTTTCATAGTCATAAAAGACTTTAGTTGGCTTACCAATAAACCAGCCATTAGCCTCATCGTCTTGATTAGAATTGATGCTTACTATTTTTTCCTTGTTATGACCAATAGTCAAGTCTGCATTCCATTTAAAATCAGACTCATCAAAAATCACATCACTAACAGTCATATCAATACCATGAGTTTCTGTTTTTCCCACATTGCCTATAACTTCTGTAAATCCAGTATGGCCTGGAATAATCATAGGAAGAAGCAAATCACTCGTCCATGTCTTATATATATCAATAGTAGTGTACAAGCGATTATTGAACATACCATAATCAATACCAAAGTTAAGAACCTTTGTTTTCTCCCATTTCAAATCTTTATTAGCCAAATTATATGGACGAAAGCCATAAGCAGGAACACCATTGAAATCATAATAGGAACCACTCAAGCTACCAGTAGTCTGATAGGCACCCACGGCACTGTTACCCGAAAGACCATATGACAAACGAAGCTTAATATCACTAACAACATCCACATCCTTCAAGAAAGACTCTTCTTTCAAACGCCATGCAGCAGCTACCGACGGGAAGTATCCCCATTTATTTCCTTCCGCCAATACAGAACTACCATCAGCTCGCATAGTCAGTGTCAACATATATTTATCCATCAGCTTATAATAGATACGACCAAAGAAGGAAAGCATCGATGACTCCGTCAACGAACTACCAATATTCCTATCAGCCTCCGCACTAGTAAGATTGTGATATTGTACTGCATCAAAAGCAAATCCTTTACCGTTTGCAGTAAGACTTTCATAATGACTCTTCGACATTGAATGTCCTGCCATAGCTGTCAAATGATGCATTCCAAAGTCATTGCTATAAGTTAAGATATTCTCCCAAGTATAGCCATTGTTATGAGTTTCTGTCTTTGAGGCATATGCTCGACCACCGTTACTTTGAGAATAAGAGGAGTTGACGCCTTGGAACAAACCAGTTGTAGTTGACTGTAAATCAACACCAAGATTTGTCCGATAATTCAACCCCTTCACAATATTCCAAGAAAGATATCCTGTTCCAAAGAAACGATAAGCCTTCGTCTCGTTCAAATAATTCTTTTTATCTTGATCTACAAGTAAGTTGACAGAAGTAGAGCTACTACCATAAAGTGGTAGACGATTAATACTTCCGTCATCATTATACGGCTTTGCTAAAGGAGAATAAGTGCGCGCATAATGGTAAGCTCCGCTGGGTGATGAATTCTGATCTCGATAGTTGATGTGCATTGATGCACCGACCTCGAATCCCTTTCCCATCTTATGAGTCACATTCAGACGTCCACCATATCGATCCATCAGATCACCCCGAAGCAGTCCTTTCTCATTTTGATAATCAAGCGAAAAACTTGCCTGAGTTTTTTCTGTACCGCCGCTTATGCTTGCTTGATAATTTTGTGTAAAACCATTCTGCATCACAAGATCAAGCCAGTCAATACTTACACCAGAATTAAGTAATGCCAATTCTTCCGAACTAAGGAAAGCCGAATCATCAGTATAGTTGTTGACTGCACGTAGAGCTTCACGACGAAACTCAACATTCTGCTGAGCATTCATAATATCAGGCATACGTGTTTTCATTACAGGACCAGCATAGGCATTGAATTCCACTTTTGTTTTTCCTTCTTTACCTTTCTTGGTCGTAATAATAATAACACCATTTGCACCACGGCTTCCATATATAGCAGTAGTTGATGCGTCTTTCAACACCTCTATTGATTCTATATCATTGGGATTGATGGTTATGTCAGAACCATAAGTAATACCATCAACAAGAATCAACGGAGCATTAGAAGCCGTTAATGAACGATTGCCACGCACATTGAAATTAAAACCTGAGCCGACTGCACCACTAGAAGGTGTCATGTCCAAACCTGCAATTTTACCTTGCAAACTCTCCAATACGTTCGTTGTTGGGACTGCGGTAATGTCTTTTGTCTTCAACTGTGAAATTGATCCAGAAAGGTCACGTTTCTTCATTACTCCATAACCAACAACCACCACTTCGTCAAGTGATTCATAGCTCGACTGCATCACAACATTGAAAAAAGTCTTATTTCCAACCTTCATTTCCTGCGTATCATAACCCACATAGGAAAATTTAAGAATTGAAGATGATTCCACATTACTTAATGTAAAATTACCATCTACATCTGTCACAGTGCCATTGTTCCCACCTGCAAAGATGCTTACTCCAATCAGTGGTTCTCCATTGACATCTTTCACATTTCCAGTAATCGCCTTTTGGGCGAAACTCATCAACCATAACATTGATAATGCAATGGTGATAAACTGTCTTTTTGTTTTCTGTTTCATTGCCAGTTTTATTTATAGTTATTTAGTTTGTTTTGTAAAACTGACAGCAAAGATAGAACCAAAAAGATTATACGAAGGAGACTATTTTCCTTTTAAGGTGTTATTTTGCGTCAAACAATAAATTTGGCGCAAAATTCCACCTTAAGTGGCAGAATTTTCTGCCTTATACTCTGTTGGCGTCATCCCCACTCCTGCTTTAAAGCATTTTCCAAAATATTTTGGATCAGAGAAACCGCATTTATAAGCAACGTCATTAACAGTTCCTCCTTCCTTTAACAACTGACAAGCTTTGCGAATACGTGCCTCACGAATAAAATCAAGCGGCGTAACACCCAAAATAGATTTCATCTTACGGTTCAATCCTGAACGACTTGTTGCTGTAGCTTCTGCCATATCGCCAATACTTATATTAGAATTTCCGATTTGCTCTTCTATAAATTTCATCACACGTTTCATAAAGAGTTCATCTTCTGGCTTTATCTTTGACTCAATAGATTGATGCGACGGAGAATTCAACATGATACGATCATGATCTGTATTCAAAAGAGCAAGATATGCCTCATGAAGTTCTTTTTGACGACGTTTTAAACTAAAAATATAACGTCGCGTCTTTAATATACCTCCTACTATCAAGACAAACAGAATAAGATAAAGTATCTTAGCCCACCGAGTCTCCCAAAAAGTTGGCTTTACTATCAATGTCAGTGTCCGAGTATTGTCAACCCACACACCATCGCCATTCGTTGAGCGAATCTGCAAAAGGTAAACACCAGGATCCAAATCCAATAATGTAATAGAATGATTTTTTCCTATTGAATTCCATGGCATATTATCACCCCCTAAACGAAAAGCATAATCAATATTGCCATCTGCAGTATAGTCCAATGCTGCAAATTGCAGAAAAATATTACGTTGCTTGGGTAAAAAGATTAGAGTATCCTTCATATTAACTGTCAAATCCAATGGTCCGTTATTTACAGAAAGCCCCGTTAATGCTATAGGGGGGACATAACTGCTTTTTATCAGGTTCATTTTCTTGATGGTAAATGCGCCATTCTGCAATCCAAACAAATATCTTCCATCTGGCAGTTTGAGGGGGGTCGCGTCTGAGAAACGTAATCGTTCTTTCCAAAGATAAGCCTCACAATTATGATTAGCTTGTTTATCCGGATCCAACAATATAAGTTGGTTGTTGCTGACAACCAATAACTTTTTACCAAATGGAATCGCAGAAAGAGCAACATCGGATGGCAGGCCCGAAGAACGATTAAAATGTTTGAACTCTAAATGGTCTGCCATCAAATTTTTGGAAAGGATTTGATTAACTCCACCGCTCTCTGTACATACAAATATCCGATGCTTTGCATCTTCTGTTACATACATCGTGGCATTATTGTTTAAACTATTACTACGTTTCGCATCTTTAACATGCCCTTTAAATCTTATTTTTGATACATTGCCCTGTAAAATGTCAGCAACCAGAAGACCAGAAGTTGTGGCAGCTAATAGTTTTTGATCTTTTGTTATATAAATATGTCTAACACGTAAAAAAGAATCTTTTGGACACACAAGACCATTTAATTGATGCCAGAATACCAATTGTTTTTCATGAGGAAATGGTAGACAATTGATCCCCTTATCAAATGTTGCTATCCATAAGCGACCTTTTCCATCTTCTTTTATATCAAAGATGTTATTGTTGCTAAGAGAGTTCTTATCTTGATCATCGTGTTGAAAATGTTCTACAGAAAAAAATCTGTCAGATATTTCTTTTAAACGGAAAAGACCATCAGGTTTACTTCCAAACCAAAAAAATCCTTTTGTATCTTGTATTATAGAATATATAGGTGAGCCAAAAGATGTATAGTTTTGGTAAAGATGTCCATCACGCCCTAAATACCCCAGCAGATGATTATCTTTATCATAAAGACGCACTGTCGCGTCTTCCTTGGTCGTTAACCAATAACGTTGCTTCGCGTCTAACATGGCACAACGCATTAAAGATGGTTTTTCTTGAGAAAACATCTGATATGGCCTTTGATAAAAACTCAATCGATAAGCACCATAACGGCTTCTCAACCACACATTACCATTTTTATCTATAGTAGAAAAATAAACGTCAGACATTTGGTCTCCTGACGAAAAATAAGTTACCTGCTTTCCTTTTGCTGAATCCCAAAAACTCAAAGAACCATCATTTTTAATAATCCAATTTGTACCAAAATGATCACGATAATGCATATCTGCCAACGGCAAACCTGTTTTTTTGTTTCCAAACCTTGACGACATCATCTGTTGATATTTATGTTCCTTGACCGTTGGGATACTCACAAATTTACAAGTGCTTACATTAAAAAGAAAGCATCGTCCCTCAACAAGACACAACAAATTGCCATCATCCATAAGCATCATATCTTGGATACGATCCGATGCCATATCCAAACCATCTCCTGCATGTGATTTAAAACTTTCGAATGTATAACCGTCATATCTGTCCAATCCATTCCATGTCGCAAACCATATTATTCCCTGCTTGTCTTGCACTATCTGCGTAACATACCATTGTGCCATTCCACTAAATTCATCATAATGAGTCACTGTACACTGAGACTGTCCATGTATCGGTAATACCCAAGATAAAAAAAACAGTAAACTTAATACTTTCATATTTTTATAGTTCACAATTATACTTATATTGCCTGAGGTTTTTCATGTGCGAAGTTAAATAATATCACGGAAATAACCAAATTGCGAACCGATTATTTTGCACTTTCACCATTATTCGCTAACTTTGCACAAAAAGCAAAAGCTATAAGGCCATGGCAAAGAATCAGAACTGGAAAGACGACTGCTGGGTGTTGCTCATACAACTATACCAAAAGAAGCCGGCAGGGCTCAAACCCCTGTACTGCAAGGCTATGGTGGATCTCAGCCTCGAACTGCACGTTCCGCCACAAACACTCCATCAGAAGATGAAGCAACTGGAAAGCCTTGACACGCCCCGTATCCAACAACTATGGCAACACTATGCCAACAACCCACAACGTCTGAACCGAGCAGTAAAGTTGCTGAGACGAATGGCAGGATTCGGCAATAGTGGCGAATTCTACGAAGGGGTGGAACTGCAAGAGTCGTTTGAACACGATTTCAGACCTATTGAAGGTGATAGTCAACTGATGCCTGCCACACTCATCATCATTCTCGACCTGTATTTCAGACTGACACCCATCACCATGGTTCCAGAAACTCCAGAAATACAAGACCTGGCCCGACTAATGCACATGTCTGCAGCAAAGATTGCTGACATCATGGAAGTATATCAACACTGCGACCCCTATCTCAATAGAAATGAGATGCTCTTTAGTCCCATCTTCCCTGCTTGTCAGGATATATGGCAGAGATACGGCAATAGCGATACCGAACAACTGGCTACGCTGGCCGAACAACTCAAGGCGTATTACCGATGAAACAAGAACAGACACAAGAACAACAACTGTCACAATCGCTCCGGCAAACCCAGAGCATCACACAGCAACAGTTGCTCCAAGCGCAACTCACAGAGATGCCTATGGCGCAACTCATGGAACGCATACGCACTGAAATGGACGATAATCCTGCGCTGGAATCATCGGGCACCGATGAAGAGAACGATTGGCACGACAATGAACCATCAGACACCGATACTGATACCAACGAAGACTACGAACAACGCAACGAACGCGAAGAGCGGAACGATGCGCTCGATGCCGCTTTAGAACGCATTGGACGCGATGATGAAGACCTTCCCGTATATC